>Ga0214473_10006089_pt1 | contig 14434 bp, 15 predicted proteins | sample RVTome_7_FD_203509 | JGI IMG/M metagenome (GOLD analysis project Ga0214473, IMG submission 203509) | Soil microbial communities from uranium-contaminated site in the Upper Colorado River Basin, Wyoming, United States - RVT98D197 | ecosystem: Environmental > Terrestrial > Soil > Contaminated >... | reverse complement strand
TGCCGTTTCTAAAAAGTTAGTTTAAGTTTTAAAATTTTTGAATGAGTATTCCGATGTTACGTAAAGATACAGCTAAATTCTTGCAAGGAGGTAAATTATGTGTCTTTACGTACGTGAACTTAGAATGGCCGAAGGGCAAAAAATTCAGCAAATTCTGCGACGCAGTACCAACCGGGTTAAAGTCCGGCGGGCGCAAGTGGTGCTTGCGTCCGAACAGGGTTATAAGGTGCCAGCCATTGCAGAACTTGTCCACTACTCTGAACATCATGTTCGGGCTATTATCAAAGAATTTAACGAGGACGGTCTTAAGGCTCTGGAACCGAAGCCTCGTTCGGGCCGTCCGACCGAATTTACCGAGGATGACAAGGCTCTTATCGCGGAAACGGCGAAATGTCCGCCAGACCTTCTGGATTGCCCCTTCAAACGCTGGTCTTTGGAAAAACTGCGAGAGTATCTTCTCAAGGAAAAAATCGTTCCTTCGATTAGCCTTGAAACACTTCGCGGGATTCTGCATGAAAACAAGGTCAGGCTCAGGCGAACCAAGACCTGGAAGGAATGCAACGACCCGAAGCTCAAGTCTAAAAAAAACTGATACGCAAATATGTAAACCAGCTTGCACGAAATGGCCCGACGGTGTCATTCGACGAATTCGGTCCGTTGGAAGTTCGGCCTCAGCCCGGACAGGTTTGGTGTCATACAGACCATCCCAAAAGACTGCCGGCCACTTACACTCGTCCGCACGGCGTTCAGCACTGGCTGGCGTTTTACGATGTCCATCAGAAAAAGATTTGGGGTTATGTCCGACCCCGCAAAAGGCATCAGGAGACACTTGGGGTGTTGAAGCTTTTGAGGAAGCGGTATCCGTTAAATCAAAGGATTCATTTAATTCTGGACAACTTCTCGCCGCACCGCAAATTGAAAGTGCTGCGGTTCTGCCGACGAAACAATATTCACACGATATGGACGCCGACAAACGCTTCTTGGCTCAATCCTATCGAATGCCAGTTTACGCATGTGAAGGAATTTGTGATTCGCGGGACCAATTATCAAAATCATGAGGAACTTAAGATTGCCTTGGATAAATATGTCAGATATCGCAATAAAAAAACTCAACAAAACTGAAACTTATTTATTAGAAACGGCACTAGACAAACGTTCTCAAAATCCGGATATTATGAGCGCCTGTTATTATATCAGTGCTCTGCATCGCCTTGATTTGTCTTTGCCTTGCGAATTATTGAAAGCTCTTTTGCCGAACCTCCATGTAGATGATCAATTACTCAGATATACTCATGGACTAATGATGGAACTGAAGAGCGGCCGGAAAGGTCTCGTCACACGTCACGCTATGATCGCCAATATTATATTTGAGCAAAAACAATCTCCTGCTCAATGTTATACAGAAATAATCAATGCAACACAAAATAGCCGCGCGTATTTCATTGCCCGGATACTTCACACACTTCATATGCTCGGTGAAAATTATCTAGGCGAATTATTCTCTGTCGCAGCAATCCGTTTTCCATTTGCAGCTTGTTTCTCTCAGATGCATGCTATCTTAGCAAAAGAACAGGGTGACGTTAAAAAAGCTCGTGAGCTTTTCGAGAAGGCAGGCCAAGCCGACCCGAAAAATGCGCAAGTCTGGCAGGCGTGGGCGATACTCGAAAAAGAACAGGGTGACGTTAAAAAAGCTCGTGAGCTTTTCGAGAAGGCAGGCCAAGCCGACCCGAAAGATGCGCAAGTCTGGCATGAGTGGGCGATATTCGAATTTGAGCGCAATAACATTGGAAACCTCGAAACTAAATACACAGGACGCTGGTTATTTCATAAAGCGACTCTTGTCAATTCAAGCGATGTTATTATCTGGCAGGCGTGGGCAGTTAAGGAATTTGAGCAGAATAACATAGGAACTGTTGAAACCGAGTACAGTGCACGCTGGCTATTACAGAGAGCAAGCCAAATTGACCCACAGAGTGTTCACGTCTGGCAGGCCTGGGCGGTATTGGAAAAAAAATTAAAACGATGGCCACATGCAGAATGTTATTTCCTAAGAGCCGCCGAATACTCTAGGGAACCGAAGGTTAAAAGCCGTATTTATTTCGATCTATACATGATGTTTTTTCGTATAGATGAGCATAAATCCGAAGGATATCTTGTTAAATCAGTAGAAGCAAATCCTGAAGATTCCATCGCCCATGCTCGATTAGCTAAGCTATATGGTTTTCAGAGCAAGTGGGATGAATCTGAAAAACATTTTCAGATATCTCTTAACTTGAAACCAGACGATGAAAAAACAAAAAAATGGTATGAAAATATGCTGCAAACTCAGAAGAGATATAGAAAAAGATAAAAAAGTTACCCTAAACAAGTCCCACGCAGCAAACTCGTCCGGCGCAGCTTTAGAGGCTGTGTCATAATTCAAAAATCGGTAAAAACCCCCTAAAAAAAATGTCTGCCTTCTTCTTACTCGATTTCGGACACACGCACCACATCAACCCGCACAGCAACAACTCCCTCAACTCCCACAACACACACTCGCTCTGCATACAAAAAATAAATAAAAATCTTAATAAATAAAACATTCTCTTCTTCTATCTCGATTTCGGATATATTGTAGCCAAAGTATCTTAGTTAATATAGCTAAAATATCCGTTTCTCGTAGTGAAACGGAGATCCCCGAGTGCTGCTTACTTGGCTCAGAACAGGGGACCCAGACAAAACCCTTGCCCCGTTAGATACGGCTCCCGGTATCTAATGGGGTGCATTTTTACGCTAAAAATGCGTACTCATTATGAGTATGGCTCGTTCCAAAAATCTCCCAAAACCGCATTATTCGCTCAAAAAGGCGTACTCATTTTGAGTATGGTTTGCGAACCACCAGTCACGAGCCGCAAATCACCAACGTGAAAGAAGGACTTATGAACGCTCAATCGACTTGACTTTTTTTCGAGCCTGTCAAAAATCGTCAAAAATGCTCAGTTTCCTGTCAATTTTCGTTAAAAACCCGTCAAAAGTCGTGCAAAATCCGTCAAAAATGCTTCATTTTTGTGTTTTTCCACTTTTGCACTTAACCCTTGTGTTCTTGTGCACTTATGCGGTTTTTTCTCAAAAGTCCTAAAAACAAGATGTCCAATTTCACCCCCAAATCCCTCTTTACGACACCCAAAACCCCACCCGTGCCTTCAGCGAATTGTAATTTTTGAATATATTTCAAAACCCATTTTTTTACCTATTTTAACACCCCGCTTTTACTCGACGGCGAATTCTTTTTTTCGGGAGTTCATCTGTGCCTTCAGGCGGGCGACGATGGATGAGTGCATCTGCGAGACGCGGGACTCGGACAAATCGAGCGTGGCGCCGATTTCCTTCATCGTCATCTCTTCGTAATAATACAGCACGATGATTAATCGTTCCGCGCGGGTCAGGCCCTTGATAAGCAGGCTCTTGAGGTCTCGCTTCTGGCTTTCGATGAGCGGGTCGAGGCTTCTGTCGTCCTTGATTATATCAATTTCGCGGATGTCCTTTTCGCCTTCGCTTTCGTTGTGTTTGGTATCTAATGAGACCACGTTGACGGCGGTGGCGTCGCGTATAAGGCGGTTGAATTCCTCCATATCCATATCGAGTTCCGCGGCGGTCTCTTTTTCGGTGGGTTTTCGGCCGAGGAACGTTTCGAGGGACTGCGAGGCCTTTGAGAGCTGATGGGCGCGGGCGCGGACCAGCCGAGGGACCCAGTCCATACTGCGAAGCTCGTCGAGAATGGAACCTCTGATTCGCGGGGAGCAATAGGTCTCGAACTTGACTTTTCTTGAGGGGTCGAAGGCGTCGATGGCGTCCATCAGGCCGAAGATGCCGGCACTGGTAAGGTCGTCAACCTCCACTTTGTCCGGCAGCTTGGCGTGCAGGCGTTCAGCGGTGTATTTGACGATAGGGCGGTAATATTCCAAAAGCAGATTGCGGTATTGCTTATCGTGGGTCTTGTGGAACAATTTCCATATATGGTCGATGTCGAGCTTCTGCTCGGTTTTTGCATCTGCTTTGTGGTCGGTCTTCATTCCAATCCTCCGTGAATTTCAAACTGCCGCTAATTTTTCTCCGGGCAAGAGACCTTGTGTCCTATAATCCGTTGCGTATTTTGTTATCACGTCCATGCTTATAAGTCTTCCAGACTTCTTATCGTCGAATGCTCCTGGAACTTTAGAAGAACCAGTTAATAACTTTTTCAAAAAATCCGTCACCGGCTGATATCGTGTTTTGACTTTTACTCAGTTTTGCGGCGAGGCCCGCTATCGAGGCGGTAAAATTCGCCCTCGGAAACGCCAAAACCACCGGTTTACGCAATCTTGCCGCCGTTGTCACTTTGTCGTCCCTGAGCAGGATTCCACCGTTGCTGATACTGGTGTTGATAAAGCGCCTGGCGACGTTGGCGATTTGCTGGTAGGTCTTTCTGCCCTCGGCAATCGTTTCGGCCATATTGACTATCAGGCTTATCCGTTCGTTGAAGCCGTTACCTACCAGCACCTTAATCATCGCATAGGCGTCGGTCATCGCGGCGGCTTCGGGGGTCGTTACGACCAGCATATGGTCGGCGGCGAGGCAGAAACTGACGACCTGCTTGGAAATCCCTGCGGCAGTATCGATTACGATTATGTCGCTTGTTTCCTGCAGCCCGGACAACTGCTGTGTCAGCCTTTGCCGTTCGAATTCGGTCATATTGGCCAATTGCTCGATGCCGCTTGTGCCGCAGATTACTTCAAGGCCGTGAGGGCCGACGTTTATAATCTCGTCGATGGTTTTTCGTCCGCTTATCAGGTGCGAGATGTTGTATTTGTTGTCGAGGTCGAGAATGATGTCGAGATTGCCGAGGGACATATCACCGTCGAGCAGCAGGACCTTTTTCCCCGATGCCGCCAGACATATCGCGAGGTTGGCGGCTATGTGGGTTTTTCCTACCCCGCCTTTACCACTGGCTATAGCCAGGACGTGTGCGCGGTGGTTGCCGCAGCTTTGCATCGTTTGTTGCAGTTGCAGTGCCTCGTATCCCATCCGTTCCAAAACCTCCCTGTTTTGCCTTCTCTGCGGTCATCCTGACCGGGGGGACAATCATTCAAAGTCGGTAGTAATTCCCTCTTTTTGCTTCAGCAATGTTTCAGCCACCTTCTGGTTGAGGGCATTTTCCAAAAGTTTATTTATCTGATGTTCGAGATATTCGTCCTGATTTTTATCCAACAGCTCCTTGGCGCATTTATCGAACACGGGTCTGACTTCGAAGCTGCCACCTTGGCCGAATTTGATGGTGTCGGTGTCGCAAAGCACGAGGCGGTTGTTTCGGGTATGTTCGTCAATGGCGTAATTGAGCAGTTGCGAAAATTCATTGACATCGAGGTCCGTGGGGGCGAATTCGGGGTTTCGCATGTTGTTTATGTTGCCGGTGATGACTTTTCGGCGTACTTCGGTGAAACTGATAATCTTTACCAGCAGTTCCGTTACATTGTCCGTTATCATTACCGGTATGTTCATAATCGGCCCCTTAAGAATAAATTTCCGTCAAAAATTTATCGGACGTCGGTTCTTCCTGAACCGTTGATTTTGCGGCAGCACCTTTTGCTTTTACGGTCTGGATGTCGGTGACAAGCTGCTTTATCTGCTCGGCTAATTCGTTTGCCTGCGACATTTGTTTAGGCCCAATCTGGGACAGAAGCTTGTGCCAGTTTGCCTTTACGATGCGAAGCTTGTTATTTACGTCGCGAAGTTTCTCGGTGAGTTTTCGTCTGCCAGTGATAATTTCCAGCATCAGTTCCGGTGAGTTTGTTACCGACGGTTCCTGCTTTCGCAACTTCAGAAGTCTCAGCTCGTGGTACAGGTATCGCTGTTGCCTTAGAAGATTGAGAAACTCGTGACCGGCGTTTGTATCGTTATTTTCCATATTCGGTTTATTCCGAATGTCCTTTTAGAAAACGATTAAGGGAAAAATAGCAGGGGAGATAATTCGATAAAGGTGTGACCATCCTTTTCATCCATGATTCCTTTCAAATCCTTTTGTTGGTAAAGCCCTGGGTCAGCTTCCGGTAGCTTTAGTCGTCAGTTATTTCCATTGGCCGAATTGCCTTCGAGGTTTCGGCCACTGGCCTGCTGCCCGCTTAGAATCCGTCTTATTTCCGACAGCGTCTTTGTTTTTTTCAATTCGACAATTTTCGAGAGTTTTTCGAATACCGATTCGTCGTATAACCTGTGTCCGCCCTCGGTCCAGTCCGCCTCGTGAATCAGTCCCATAATGGTGTAGTTGTGTATAGTCTGGCGTGACAGGGGGGTGTACCGCACCAAATCTCCTATGCGGTACAGCTTGACCGGTATCTTGAACGTCTTTTCACTGGCTGCTATTTGCATCATCAAGCCTTCTTTTAAAACTGGTTTTCCTTTTGTTTCTGGCTAAATGACTTTTACATTTTGTAAAATGTAAAATACATTTTGAAAGTTGTCAAACTTTTTTTCAAAATTTTTCGATTTTTTTTGAAAAATTTTTTAGGCTATTTTTTCGGACCTGAATTTCCTGTCTGAGTCGGAAAAACAGCCGATAAAATGCTTCCTCAGACGTGGATAAATCGCTATCGGTGATTCAGGAGAGTGTTGTTAGTTGGTTATCTGCCTTGAGTTAGCAACATTTTTCAATTTCGATTGTTTCTTTTTGCCAAACATACCTGCCAAATTATCCGATAACAGTTGGACAAGATTAAATCAGGATTTTATCCGCCACAGGCGGATTAATTTAATTTTAGCTAAGGGATTATGCAACCGGACGGAAAAATTGAAAAGGTCCAGGATACTGATGCCAGCGGGGGCATTTCGCTGCTTGAACGTGTTACGCCTCTGGCCCAGCAGATAAACTGCCTCGACATCGAAAAAATCGCCGCGGTTTGCGTCAAGGACATCGCAAACCTGGTAGGTGTCAAGTTCGCCTCGCTGTACATACTTGATGAGTCCACAGGTATTTTGCACCTGCAAAAATACAATCATCCGTTTCTTATAAACAAAATAGTTTCCCTTAATCAGACGCCACCGTCACCAATGGTGATGGCGGTCAGAAGCAAACAGCTCATCCAGGTGCAAAACATAGATTCACACAGCAAGCCTGTAATCAAGAGGTCGCAGCGTGCTTTTGCCGAGCATTACAAAACGAGTAACTGCATCATAGCGCCCCTTATCTGTCAGGACCGGGTGGTGGGTGTGTTGAATCTTGCGGACAAAACCGAAAGCGACGGTTTCATGCGTGAGGATATCGCACTGATTGAATTATTCAGCCAACTGGTAGGTGCCTCGATAGGGAATATAAAGCTTTTCGAAAAGACACAGCATCAGGCCACGACCGACGGCCTGACGGGTCTTGCGAATCACAAGATGTTTTACGAGGTCATCGAAAAGGAACTGTGGCGTTCGCGCAGGTACGGCGGGCACATTTCCCTGATAATGATAGATATTGACAACTTCAAAAAGATAAATGATTCCTATGGCCATCGCGCCGGGGACAAAATCATTTTGGAAATAAGCAGGAGGATAAAGGCCTGCATTCGGCAGATTGATACGGCCGCACGCTATGGTGGTGATGAGTTCGCGGTGATTTTGCCCAACACGGCCCTGGCTGACGCGATTGTGGTTGCCGAACGTATGGTTAATGTTGTCGCAAGTGCTCCTATGGCGTGGAAGAAGGAGCAGATACAGCTTTCTATCAGTGTAGGTGTCGGCCAGTATGATGCCCAGTGCACACCGGAGGATATTATAAGCCGCTCAGACCAGGCGCTGTATAAGGCAAAACAGGCCGGCAAAAATACATTCAGGGTTTTTGAACCAGCCCAAAAATATTAGTTCATATCGTATTTCGCCGTGCGTACTGCGGCCAAGAGCCGCAAGAGGCAGGCCGCATAAAGAAGAAAAAAGTAGAATGTCCCCTTTTAACGTCGCCACTCGGCTTTTCGGACCATGAGCGGCGGGGTGTTTTGAGGCTTGCGGTGACTGGAGATTTTAACGCAGCTTTTGCTGCTTGGATACCAGCGGATGTTATATATCGGAATGTCGCAGGTAATGCAGGTTTGTTCTGCGGCATTACCGGCAGGGTAATTTTGCGGTTTTTCTTTAAAGAAATTTTCCAGCACAGATGATTTTTCCGCTGGAGTTGTCGCTAATATTTTTTTCGGTTCAACCGTCATTATCTTTTGCTTTATCGCTGTTTATTAATAATCAATAATTCTCCCCTCCTCCTATCGGCTGGTTTTGCGGGTCACTTTTGCGAATTTCGGAAAATCGAGGGGGGTACTACTGTTGGATGCCGTGCCAGCCAGCGGGGAAGCGGTCGATTTCGAGGATTTCAGTCCGGTTGATAAGCCATCGGCGGTCGGATTGTTTTTCGAGGTCGGCCTGCACTTTGAAAAATACGTCCGGTTTGTAAAGCTGGCTTATGTCACTTTCTTTATCAAACAAGACTCGCACGGTAAAAATTACAACCGCATTCGGTGAGGATTGTTCGTTGGCCACAATCCTCGGAATTGTTTTTTCTATAATAATCGGCGTATTGAGCCTTACCTTGCAGTGGGACATTAACTGCCTTTTTGTCTTGTGGAAGGAATCTTTGTAGTCGTCCGAAATAAGTGCAGCTATGGCATCGCAATTTTCCTGTTCGACGGCCTTCGTCAACTCATAGATTGTTTTTTCGATTTTTTCCGCGTCTGTTTCGACAAGAAAATCGATGGCGAAGGCAGCGGTGCCGATGGCAAGCGGCACGAGCCAGAGCCACCATCGCATTTTTTCGGGGGTGATGCTATGAAAAATCCATACTACTATCGCTACGACAACCGCCGCAGCCAGCAGCCCCCACGGATTCTCAAAAATATTAAACATTTTTGTCTCGCTTCGATACTCTGATGCCTTACATCTTCCAATCTGCGCCGAGTTGGCCGCAACCTGCTTTTATGTCGCGTCCTCTTTTAAGGCGAATCATAGTTTTTATTCCGGCCTGCTCCATGATTTTTTGAAACCGCTTCATAGCTTCGGCGCCGCTCGGTTTAAAATTACTGAACGGATTCGGATTAAACTCGATGAGATTTACTTTACATTTTAAACGCTTGAGCAGTTTCGCGGTCATCTTCGCATGGAGGCTCGAATCATTTATTCCGGCAATCATCATGTACTCGAATGTTACCTCGCATCTTGTTTTTACAATGTAGCCCTGTACAGCGTTGAGCAGTGTTTCGAGGGGGTATTTGCGATTGATTGGCATCAGTTTCGAGCGAAGCACGTTGGTTGGAGCGTTTAGCGAAATCGCAAGGCGAGGATGGATTGTCTCATCGGCAAGTTTTTTTATGCCCGGAGCTATCCCGCAGGTGCTTATGGTTATGTGGCGGATGCCGAGGTTTCTGCCCTTTGGGTCGTTTAGTATTCGCACGGACTTAATCACTTCATCATAGTTATTTAGCGGCTCACCCATTCCCATATACACGACGCTGGTAATTTCGCCCGCGTCTTTTTCGGCGATGTAAACTTCATCGGCGATTTCACCGGCGGACAGATTGTGTTTGAAGGGTATATGTGCTGTCGCGCAAAAGGTGCAGTTCATTGCGCAACCGACCTGCGTCGAGATGCAAAGAGTCCTGCGGTCTTCATCGAGTAAAAGCACCGCTTCAACCGCGTTGCCGCCGCTTAACTCAAACAAATACTTGGTTGTACCTTCGTCATCAGTCAGTTTGCGGGCGATTTTCAGCGAAGAAATATGGAAACCCGTGTCGGTAAGCTGTTTTCTAAAAAGTTTGCTCAAAGGTGTAATCTGCGAAATGTCTGCGGCACCTTTGGTGTGGATAAAGGTAAAAATATATTCCGCTATATATTTTTTCTGGCCTGCATCGGTAACTATCTGCTCAAGCTCGTCGAGCGTTTTGCTTTTCAGGTCATGATTCATATTTACCATTTCATCTGCGAAAGTTCCCGCATCCTTGCCTGATGGGTCATCCCCGGAACAAGGGCGGTCACCGTAATGAAGCCATCCGCAAGGGAAGTGGTGTCGGAAGGATGTTCCTCATCGCGGTGCAGCCCACCGGCCAACTGGTAAACCGTCTGGCCCTGCTCATTTATTTGGGGGACGTAATATTCGTGAAACCCCTCCGTCGATTGGGGCACAACTCTTATTCCCTTCGGTTCACCGAGTGATAAAGCGGGCACATTTACATTTATTACACCGCCGCTTTTGAGAGGCATTAGTTTCTTTATGATATCAGCACAGTATTTCGCCGCCTTTTCAAAATTGGTGTGCTCTTCGACTACCGTACTAAGGGCAATAGAGGGAATTTTCAAAAACGCCCCTTCCATCGCCGCTGCCACCGTACCGGAATAATAAATATTTATTCCCACGTTGGCGCCGTTATTTATACCCGCCACAAGCAAATCGATAGGTCCTTTATGAAGCTGCATAGCAGCAAGTTTCACGCAATCAGCCGGCGAGCCTTCCACGCTATAACCTGTGAAAAGACCGTTTATATCGACCTTGTTGCATACGAGAGGCTGATAAAATGTAACGCTATGGCTTGTACCCGATTTGCTGTTTGCCGGGGCCACAACCGTCACATCGCCCATCGTGATAAGTTCCCTGTAAATCGCAGCCAGTCCCGGTGCGAATATCCCATCATCGTTCGTAAGCAGTATTTTCATAAACAATCCTGAAGTATGTTTGATAAGAGTCCAAAACTACAAAACACCAATTTTAATTGGTTGCAACGGTTCTGTCAATTGACGCTTTGGTTATAGGCGTTATAATGCAGCCCAGTTATGGGAAAAATCCGGCACAACAAAAAGTTTCGTGTTATGACGCGAGAGCAGGTGCGCAGCGTTGATAACTGGGCGATAAACACTCTCGGCATCCCCGGTGTGGTCCTGATGGAAAATGCAGGCCGAAGCTGTGCTGAGTTTATCAAAAATAAATTGTCCGGCAGGACTAATCCGAAGGTCTGTATATTCTGCGGCGCAGGCAACAACGGGGGGGACGGTTTCGTCATTGGCAGACATTTGCTCAACAGCGGTTTCAAGGTTGCTGTCGTTATTTGCGGCGATATAGATAAAGTTGCCGGTGACGCGAAAATAAATCTCGACGTCCTCAAGCAAATGGGTCAGGTGATTGAACATTTAAATCTGAAAAATATCGAAATAACAAAGGTCATTCAGTCCTTCACGGCTGACAGCGATATGGTTGTCGATGCGATTTTCGGCACAGGACTCAAAGGCCATTTGAAAGATGAGTATAAAAAGCTGATAGAGGCCATAAACGCTTTAGACCTGCACATACTGGCGGTGGATATTCCTTCCGGTTTGGATTGTGATACGGGTACGCCACACGGAGCAGCGATTCAGGCAGACTGCACCATCACTTTTGTCGCGGTAAAAGCGGGATTCGAAAGTCCCTCTGCGGCCCAGTACACCGGTGAAGTGCACGTCGTGTCTATCGGTATCGAACCTGCTGAGGATTTGCAGTTTTAAAACGCGCCGGGTCTGTCCGCCTGAGATTTGTACCCGATAAAGTACAGAAATCTATCCGTATTAAATATCGGCACAGACAGCATTTGTGCCTTTTTCAATGCCTCGTCGTACTGCGAAATCCCTTGCAGCGCAGCCTCGTATTTTTCCATCGCCGTCGGGTTTGCTTCGGCTTCCTCGAAGGTCGGCTTCTTTGGTCTTTGCGGCTCGCTGCCAAGAACTAAAAAGTCCGTATCGACGGAAATCTGGTCTTCCACCTTTCCGCCCCATCGCTCGATAAGAGCCTTGATTCTTTCAACGCCGTTGTCATCAGCGGCTCCGTCGCCATCGAGGTCGAAATCGCCCGCAACCATGAACACATTGGTTTTGCGGCTGTCCCAGATCAGGTTCGCGATGACATCGTCAACTATAATCGGATTTTTCGGGTCCCACTGTGTAATCCTTGCTGTCGAAACGTTCTTGCCGACGTTATAAACTTCGATTTCCGCTTTGCCTTTTCCGTCCCTGGGTATGGGTGTGTTCTTATCGTAGATGGCGAATGTCAGGCCCGGATAGACATGGTCTGCGCTGCCGACGTTAATAAAAACCGTTTTTGATTTTTCATCAAGGAGGATGACTCTGGCGTCAATTTTGAAAGCAGCCACCTCAGCGTCCGGCGGCGGTACGACGGCGTTGAGACTATCCTGAATTTTCTTAATCTTGTCCTGCGCCAATTTCAGTTCCGCTTCCGCCTTTAACATGTCCTGGTTCAACTGCTTTGCAGTTTCTTTTTCAGCCTCCAATTGCGTTGAGAGCGACTTTACCTGCTGGCTGGCGGATTTTTCCAGCAAAACCTTCAGCTCCGAATATTCTTTTTGAATCGTTGCCAGTTGCGCCATCGCTTTGTCCTTTTCATCCGACAACATTTTTTCCTTATCGAGACTGTTTTGTATCGCGTCATTGAGGCGTTTCTGCAAGTCGTTGACCTGCTGCTCCGTAGCTGCTATCATCTTGTTGGTATTTTCAAGCTTGCTGTTCAGTTTCCCAATTACCGGAATAAGCGCCGCGCCGTTCGGGTCATTAAGACCGATGTCCGGATATTGTTTGGCCAACTGTGCTACGGTTTCCTTTACCTTTAGCTTCGCGTCATTTACCTTGCTTTCCGCGGGCATATCTTCCGGAACTTTGCCGGTAATCAGCTCGGTCGTCTCATCGACAAAATCAACCATTGTGCCCATTCTGCTTTTGCCTCGCTGTTTGTCGCCCACCATTGCGGCGATTTTGCGCAGTTCCGCGCCGGTTGCGAGGTCATCGACCTGGCTTTGTAAGGTTTCCGCCTTGGTTTTGTAGTTGGCCGTCTGGATGAAAAAGAATACTGCAAGGCCGACACCGATAATAGTAGTAGCTACAAAAATGATTAATGTGTATAACGCTGCACTGCTCTTTTTGCCTGCTGGCATGATAAAGCTCCTCGAAAATACTAAGTTTTAAAGTTACCTATTTTAATAGCCTAAGATTTTTAAGGCCTTATATTATCGACGAAAAACCGCCCTAAGTCAAGAAAAAACCAGCTATAACGACCGTTTCAGGCCAAAATTACCTATCTTGCCGTTTGTGGTGTTGGAGGGGGGTTAGATTCTCGATGCTGGATACTCGATGCTCGATTCTGGATTCTCGAAAAATGAAATCAGACATCTGGTTTTTAGGACCCGGCTTCGTTCCGATAGACAAAATCGGAACTACGCCGCGGCAAGCTTTTGGACATCTGGTTTTTGGGAAAACGACAAAAAAAGTGCGCAAGTGTTTGCAAGTAAAAAGGTTAAAGTCAAAAATAAAAAGTGATGAAAAATGAGCACTTTTGCGTGGTTTTGCACGACTTTGAACGACTTTTGAATGGTTTTGAAGGGAAATAGCGCGCTTTTGAACGATTTTTGACAGGGTCAAAAAAAAGTCAAGTCGATTGAGCGTTCATAAGTCGTTTATTTACGTAGCCAGCGTGGAGCGTATAGCGGACAGCGTTCAGAAGTGTTGCAACGTAAAATAAGGAGTTACGGCAAAATCGTACTACTATAGTAGTACGATTTTTTAACGTAAAAATGGGGATTGTTAAAATAAGCAGATTTTGGAAAATGGTTGCTTGATGGAGTGTGAGGTAGTAAGATTTTGGCGGAAAATTTGACTTGTAGGGAAGCAGGTTATGGCCGTTCCGGAAAAGATTCGTCAGCTTATAGAGACCTTCGATAGGAATATCGAAACCTACAAAAACCAGGGCTACAACGAAACCCAAATCCGCCAGGAATTTCTAAACCCGTTCTTCGAGGCGCTTGGCTGGGACGTAGCAAACAAAAAGGGGTATGCACAGGCCTACAAAGAAGTCATTCACGAAGACGCTATAAAAGTAGGCAGCGCAACCAAAGCACCGGATTACAGTTTCCGCATCGGCGGAGCGCGCAAATTTTTCGTCGAGGCCAAAAAACCTTCGGTGGATATTAAAGACGATGCCCATCCCGCCTATCAACTGCGGCGTTACGCGTGGAGCGCAAAACTGCCTTTATCAATTCTGACCGACTTTGAGGAGTTCGCCGTCTATGACTGCCGAATCAGACCAAACGTAAACGATAAACCCTCAACGGCAAGAATACTGTTTTTCAACTACAAGGATTACGCCGACAAGTGGGACCAAATCGCAGCTATATTCAGCAAAGACGCCGTGCTTAAAGGTTCGTTCGATAAATACGCCCTCGAAGCAAAGGGCAAACGCGGCACAACCACCGTTGATAAGGAGTTCCTTTGCGAAATCGAATCGTGGCGGGAAATGCTCGCCAGGAATATCGCCCTTAGAAATGGTTCGCTGACTAATCGCCAGTTAAATTATTCGGTTCAGTTGACAATCGACAGAATCCTGTTTTTGCGGATGTGCGAAGATAACGGCATTGAACCGGCCGAGCAG
>Ga0214473_10006088_pt1 | contig 14435 bp, 9 predicted proteins | sample RVTome_7_FD_203509 | JGI IMG/M metagenome (GOLD analysis project Ga0214473, IMG submission 203509) | Soil microbial communities from uranium-contaminated site in the Upper Colorado River Basin, Wyoming, United States - RVT98D197 | ecosystem: Environmental > Terrestrial > Soil > Contaminated >... | reverse complement strand
CAGCACCGCGTCCGGGTCCTCGGGGACCGGCTCGTCTTCGAGCCCGGGCAGGCCCTGTACCGGGGCGGCGAGGTCGTCGGCGTGGGCCCGCTCGGCCTCCTGCAAGTCGTCGGACGTGATCTGGCGCGAAAGCCGCTCGCCCGCGCCCCAGCCCAGGGATTCGTCGAAGGGCTCGACCGCGAATCCCTCGTCTCCCTTGGGCTCCTGGGCGGTTTCGTCGAAGTTCAGCAGCTCTTCCGGATGCTCCAGCCAGCCGGCCAGGTCGTCCTCCCCGGCATCCCGGGGGGTCTGGTCGAGCACGGGCCCCTGCACGTCTTCGAACTGGACCGCCCGGTCGTCCACCGCATCCTGCGCCGCCGGGGCCCAGGGAACCTCATCCGGCGCCACCTCCCGCTCGGCCGAGGCCCGCTCGACCTCGAAGCCGTGGTCCGGTGTCGCGGGCGCCGACCAGGTCTCCACTTCCTCGTCGGCGACCGGGGGTTCCGGAGCTGGCGGGGGTGGGGGTGGGGCTTCGTATGGAACGGGCGGCGCGGGCGGCGTGGCGACGGGGGCTTCGGCGGCGGGGGCTTCAGCGGCGGGCGGCGGGGCGGGCGGGGCCGCGGCCACCAGGGGGATGCGACCCAGGGCCGCTTCCGCCTCGTCGTTCATCGGGTCGATCTCGAGCAGACGCTGGTACCACTGGCGCGCGCTCGCGGCGTCACCCATCCGCTCGCCGATCTCCCCGAGGGCCTTCAAGGCGATGATGTGTTCCCGGTCTACCACGATGACCCGCTCGAAGGTCTCCCGCGCCTCGGCGTCATTGTGCTGGTCCAGCAGGCAGCGGCCCAGGACCACGAGGCCACTCACGTAATTGGGCCGCCCCGCCAGATGCTCCCGGAGCATGGCGAGCGCTTCGTCCAGGCGGCCTCCCCGACGGTAGGCCTCGGCGAGCTGCGCGAAGTAGCGCGCCGGGTCGTCGCCGTACTGCCGCTGGAGCTTGTCGAGCTCGGGTTGGTAGGCCATTGGAATGCCCGAAGTTAGCGATTTCCCGGGAAGGCTGTCAACCGCGAGCGGCCTCGTCCGGGTTGAGATTCGTCGTTGTCCCGCTTACACTTAGCCACTCCCTCAGAATCGGGTTAGCGGCAGTATGGTGATGCGGACCATGCGGGCCCGCGCGAAGTGGATCATGGGCGTGGTCGCCGTCCTCTTCGTCGGGTGGATGATATACGGCTACGGAATGGATATCGCCGGGCGCGGCGCCACGGCCAGTACCGCCGTCGCCAAGGTGAATGGGCGCTCGATCGACGCCACCGCCTTCTACGCGGCGGTCCGGAGCGAGCAGGAGCGGCGTCGCCAGCAGGGCCAGCCGCTGCCCACGACCCTCGAAGAGCAGCGGCAGCTGGAAGACGCGGTGCTCGACGAGCTGGTGCAGAATCTCCTCCTGCGCGACGAGCTCCGCCGCCGCAGGATCACGGTCACGGACCAGGAGATCATCGAAGCCGCGCGCACCGCACCCCCTCCCGAGGTCATGCAGGCCGAGCAGTTCCAGACCGACGGTCAGTTCGACCTGCAGAAATACCAGCGGTTCGTGAACTCCTCGGCCGACCCGTCCTTCCTGCTGGCGCTGGAGGCGCGGTACCGCGACGAGCTGCCCCGGCTCAAGCTGTTCGAGCAGGTGACGGCCGGCGTGATGGTGTCCGACCCGGCCTTGTGGCGGGAATTCCGGGACCGCTACGACTCCGTGACGGCGGCCGTGCTCCAGTTGACGCCGCTGAGCGCAGTGCCGGATTCCTCCGTCGCCGTGACCGACGCCGAGGTGGAGCAGTACTACCGGGGCCATCGAGACGACCTCGAGCGCCGCGCCGTGGCCTATCTGAGCTTCGTGGCGGTACCCCGCGCGGCCAACGCGACCGATTCGGCGGCATCGCTCGAGCGGGCCCAGGCGGTGTACCGCGAGATCCAGGGCGGCGCAGACCTCGCCGACGTGGCCGCCCGCGAATCGGCCGACAGCGCGTCCCGGGCAAACGGCGGCGACCTCGGCACCACGCCGCGGGGCTCGTTCGTGCCCGAGTTCGAGCGGGCCGCGTTGGCCTTGCGCCCCGGCCAGCTCTCCGAGCCGGTCCTCACCCAGTTCGGCTATCACCTCATCCGGCTGGAGAGCAAGACCGATTCGACGCTGCACGCCCGCCACGTCCTGATTCCGATCGAGCCGATGGGCGATCACCTGACGCAGATCGAGACCCGGGCCGACACCCTGGATCTGTTCGCGGCCGAGCAGACGAACCCGACCGCGCTGGACGACATCGCCCAGCGACTGGGCGTCCCGCTGGCGCAGGCGCCGCCGGTATTCGACGGCGATCGGCTGCAGCTCGGCCGGTACCTGCTCGGCGATCCCAGCATCTGGGCCTTCAGCGGCGCCCAAGCCGGCGAGACCTCGCCGGTCATCGAGACGGACTACGCCTACTACCTGTTCCGGCTCGACAGTCTCTGGCCGGCGGGCGTTCCGCCCCTGGACGAGATCCGCGACGAGGTCCGGCGGCTGGCCGGCGAGGAACGGCGGAGCGCGGCACTCCGGCGGCTCGCCGACGAGATCGCCGCGGAGGTCCGCGGCGGGCGGTCGCTCGAGGCCATCGCGGAGTCCCGGGGGCTCACGGTGCGGACCTTGGGCCCGTTCACCCGCTACCAGCCGCCCCCTGCGCTGCAGTCCGCCCCGGCCGTGGTCGGCGCGGCGTTCGGCCTTGGCGTCGGGCAGACTGGCGGTCCGGTGCCGGCGCCGCAGGGGATGCTCTTCGTGCGCCCGGTGCACAAGGCGCTGGCCGACAGCACCGCCTTCACGTTGCAGCTCGAGGGACTCCGGGCGGCGGCGCATCGTCGCGCCCGGCAGGAGCGGGTGCAGCTAGTGCTGGCGTCGCTGCGGGAACAGGCTACGGTGCGCGACCTGCGCCAGGATCTCGAGCGGGCGCAGCGGGCCGCCCAGGCCAACGCCCCGCCGCAGGGCCGGACCGGCTTCTAACGAACGCGGGGCGTTACTGGCTCAGCTTCTTCGGCTCGGCCTCGCTGGCCGCCGGGGCCGAGTCCAGGCGGCGGGTGGGCGGCGGGTTCGCGTTCCCGGCATCCACGCTCTCCTGAACGTCCTTCAAGCTACGCTTGAATTCCCGGATGCCCTTCCCCATCGCCGCGCCCATCTCCGGGAGCCGCTTGGCCCCGAATACGAGCAGCACGATCAGGAGGACCAGCAGGATTTCCGGCATTCCGATGTTGTTGAGCATGGCTGCCTCGCCGAGCTAGAACAGGGACCGCGCGACCAGATACGCCAGGATGATGCCCACGATGCCCAGCAAGGAAACCTGGAGTCCGATCGGGCCGAGGGTCAACTGCAGTATAACCAGATCCAGGTGCAGCGGGCCAATACTCGGGGTCACGGTCCAGGTGAAGAACTCCTTGGCCGGCCCCGCCGGCAGGAACCGACGGAGCAACGCCGAGAGGAAGCCGCCCAGCACGAAACCGGCGGTGAGCACGCCGATGTAGAAGGCCGGGCGGCGGGGTCCGATCGCCATGTCAGCTCCGCCGTTCCACCGCGTACGTGAGACAGTCAGCCAGGGCATCCCGCGCCGGGCTCGGCGCCAGGGCCTCCAGCTCGGCCGCGGCGCGCTCGGCGTAGCCGGCGGCCCGGGCCCGCGCCGCTTCGACCCCGCCCCGCGCATGGACGATCGCCATGACGTCCGCCACGGCCTCGTCCCGCGGCTCGGGGTCGGTCGTCAGCACGCGCACCCGCTCCCGCTCGACCGCGGTCATCCGCGGCAGCGCCGCGATCAACGGGAGGGTGATCTTGTGCTCCTTGAGATCGAGGCCGGACGGCTTTCCCGTCGTCCGCTCGCTCTCGGTATAGTCGAGCACGTCATCCGTGATCTGGAACGCCATCCCCAGCTGCAGCCCGTAGCGGCGCAGGGCGGCGCGCGGCGTGGCGTCGGCGTCCACGGCACCCACTTCGCAGGCGCCCGCCATCAGCGACGCCGTCTTGGCCTCGATGAGGGCGGCGTACGCGTCCTCGCCGTAGTCCAAGGCATCGTGCGCCTCGAGCTCGCGCATCTCGCCGACCGTCATCTCGTTGGTGACCCGCGCCATCACCCGGAGCGGCTCGAGGTCGTTCAGGTTCACCAGCTCGATGATGGCCCGCGAGTACAGGTAGTCGCCCATGATGACGGCGACCTGATGGCTGAAGAGCGCGTTGAGGGTCGGCTGCCCGCGGCGGAGGACCGAGTGGTCCACCGAGTCGTCATGGACCAGCGTGGCCAGGTGGATGAGCTCGACCGTCGCCCCGAGGGTGATCTTGGGGCGGGACAGCCGGCCCACGGCGCGGGCCGCCAGCAGGAGCAGCGTGGGGCGGAACAGTTTTCCCTTGATCCGGAGGAGGTGCATGTTCACGTCCTCGATCAGCGGGAAATCCGACCGCACGATCCGTCCTAGCTCGTCGAACACGCCGTCCAATTCGGCGCGAACCGGCCGCTGGATGGCCGACAGGGTGACCGGCGCGAGCTGGGACGGCATCAGTGGCCCGAGCCGGTGAGTCGCTTCACGCGTTCCCGCACGTCCTGGAACCGGATGTCCAGCGCGAACACGCGCTGATAGAAGGCCAGCGCCTCGGCCACCCGCTTCATCTCCTCCTCACAGCGTCCCAGCCAGTACAGGAGCCCGATCTTGGATTCGTCGCCCGACGGGTCCGTCTCCACCGCCCGCCGCATTACGGTGCTCGCGACCGAGAATTGGCCCTTCTCGTAGAAACACACGCCCAGCGCCTCGGCCGTCCGCATCCGGCCGGCCGGCGAGCGCAGCGCCTTCTGGAACTCGGCGATGGACTCGTCCAGGAGGCCCATCTCCTTGAACGCCACGCCCAGATCGTAGTGGGCCTGCCAGTCTTCTTCTTCGATGTTGGCTTCGATCCCGCGCTTGAACTGCGCCAGCATCTCCTGGAAGTCCTTTTCCTCGTCGCCGGTGGGCTCCTCGTCCTGGACCCGCATCCGGGTGTCGCGGTCCGGCTCGTCCTCGAGGATCAGCGCCCCGAGGTCCACATAATCCCCTCCCGCCGGCGCCGGCGCCTTGTCGGGCCCCGCGGGCGGTGGAGCCTGCCCGGGCGCCGGCTCCAGGTTGGCCAGCGCTTCGCGGGCCAGCACGGAGTCGGGGTCGTGTTCCAGTACCCGCTGGTACACCAGGCGGGCGCGTTCCAGCACGCCGGTGCGGACCAGCGCGTCGCCCAGGCCCACGTAGGCGTCGGTCAGGCGGGGCTTCTCTCCGGATCGGTAGGCCAGCTCCACCCGTTTCTGGTGGTGGCGCACGCTGTTCGGCTCGAGCCGGACGATCTCGTCCGCCATCCCCGCGGCCCGGATCCACTCATCCCGGCCTTCGAAGAGCTTGAGGGCAATGTCGAGCTCCTCGAGCCCCCGGTCGCGATTGCCGGTCTCGAGCAGCGCCTCCCCCAGCGACACGTGGCGGTCCGGATCGTCGGGGTCGTCCGCCACCGCGCTTTCGAGAGCCGACAGGTTCGGGCCCGCCACCACCACGGGCTCGGGCGCCACCGCCAGCGGCTCGTCGACCTCCGCCGCCGGCTCCACGACCTCCGTCTCGGCCATATCGAAGCCATCGAGGTCCAGGTCGGGGACTTCGATCGCCGCCGCCCCGAGGGCTTCTCCCACGTCGAACTCGATCGCCTCGGGCTCGTCGATGTCGAACGCCGGCGTCTCGACCAGGGGCCCTTCCGGCGCCCCGCCCTCGGTCTCCTCCACCTCGGCGTCTTCGGTCTCCTCGACCATGTCCCCGAGCATCGTCTGGGCGAAGTCCAACGGCCCGACCGCGGGCTCGTTGTCGTCCACCTCGAACTCGCGCTGGACGTCGAGGCCTTCCAAAGCACCGACCTCCGGCCCGTTTTCCCCTTCCTCGTCCTCGGTCAGCGCGGTGGGCTCGATCTCCAGGGCGGGCGGCGGCGCGGCCTCCCCCTCGCCGTCCTCCGCATCGGTCACGCCCACCTCGAACCGCTCGAGCATGCCGAGATCGCCCCTGGCCGGGACCGCGGGCGGCGGTGCGGCGGGCTCTACCTCCTCCTCGACCTCCTCCACCGCGGCGGCGGCGCTGGTACCGGTGCGGTATTCGTCGTCGAGCTCGAGGAAGACCAGCTCGCTCGACTTCTCCTTGCGCTCCTTCAGCTTGGGCTTGGGCGCCTTGGTGGGATCGAAATCCGGATCGATGGCCCTGATCTGCATGAGCGTCGCGCGCGAGCGACGCTTGTCTCCGCTGGCTTCCGCTTCATGGAAGAGCTTGCTCAGCTGCTCCCGCGCCTCGGTCGTCCGGGCCGCCCCCTTCAGCTGCTCGGCGAGCAACAGACGGATTTCTTCGTTGTCGGGCGAGAGATCGGCGAATTCCTTGAGCGCGCGGAACGCCTCGTCCGTCTTGCCGGACTTCTGCATCCGGTCGGCGTACTCCAGCAGGTTCTGCTTGGCTTCGGCGACGAACCCCCGCTCCACCATCAGCATGGCGAGCTTGAGGTACATGTGGGTGCGCGCGGGCGCGTTGCGCAGCACCTTGTTGCAGAGGGCGATGGCGTTGTTGGGGAACCCGTATTCGGTGTACAGGTTGGCGGCGCGTTCGTAGGCCTCGACGGCCTCGGGGACCTTCCCGACCTTGATGTAGAGATCGCCCACCTTGTTGAACAGCGACAGCTCCTCGGTGAGCTCGGGGGTCCCGTCGAGCGCGTCCAGAATCTCGAGATAGGACTCGATGGCTTTCTGGACCTGGCCCTTATCCTCGAACCTGCGGGCCTTGAGTTTGACTTTCTCGATGTTCAGGGCCGACCTCGCACCGCTGGTCCGCTCGGGGGCACTGGGAACTGTCTCAAACTACAAAACTTACGGAACCCGAGCGAGGGTGACAAGGCGCGCCGCCCACCCACACTTCGCTCACCAGGCTGGTGCCATACCAGTAGGGCAGCTCCCGCCAGTCCCGCACCGCCGCCAGCACCAGGTCGGCCCGGAACCCGGGGGCCACCTGCCCCCGGGTGGCCGCCTCGCCGACCGCGGCCGCGCCGTTGACGGTGATGGCCAGGATCGCTTCGGCCGGCCGCATCCGGAGCTGGGACACACCCAGGGTGGCCATCAGGGGCAGGCTCATTCCCGGCGAGCTCCCGGGGTTGAAATCGGTCGCCAGGGCCACGGCGCCGCCCGCGTCGATGAGCGCCCGGGCGGGCGCGCGGTCGGTCTTCCCCAGGAACAGCATGGTGCCGGGCAGAAGCACCGCCACGGTCTCGGCCGCCGCCAGCGCCGCGACCCCGCTGGGGGAGACCCGGGCCAGGTGGTCGGCCGAGACGGCCCGGAGCGACGCCGCCAGCTCGGCCCCGCCCGATCCGTCCAGCTCATCGGCATGGAGCTTGGCGCCGAGCCCTAAGGCCGCCGCGGCCTCGAGGATCCGGCGCGATTGCCCGGGCGTGAAGACGCCGGGCTCGCAGAACACGTCGCAGAACCGGGCGATCCCCTGCTCCGCCACGGCCGGCAGCATTTCATCGATCAGCAGCCGGACGTACCCGTCCGGGTCGGCGCGGTACTCGGCGGGGATCTCGTGCGCGCCCAGGAACGTGGGGATCAGCGTGGGCGGGCCGGTCGCCAGCGCGCCGATCACCTCGAGCAACCGGAGCTCGGTGGCCGTATCCAGCCCGTAGCCGGATTTCACCTCGATCGTGGTGCTGCCGTTGGCGAGCAGGTGTCCCAGCCGCCGGCGGGTCAGGGCCAGGAGGTCGTCCCGCGTCCGCGTGCGGACGTCCCGGACCGACGAGAGGATCCCGCCGCCTTCGGCGGCGATCGCCTGGTAGTCCATCCCGGACGCGCGCCGCTCGTGATCCTCCAGCCGCGGCCGCCCGAAAACGCCGTGGGTATGGGCGTCCACGAAGCCGGGGAACAGGACGCCATCCACCTCCACCCGGGGCAGCGCGCCGCCCCGGTCCGCCAATTGGCGGTACGGGCCGACCGCGCTCACCAGGCCGTCGCGCACCAGCACCGCGCCGTCCGGGATCACGTCCAGCTCGGCCATCTCGCGGCCGCGACGGGCGCGGGCGGGGCCGCGACCGGTGACCACCTGGGTCGCGCCCGCGAGGAGGAACTCCCTCAGCCCTCGTCCTCCTCCAGCATGGGCAGGCGCACGTGGTGGCGTCGCGCGGTGTCCAGCGCCGCCTCGTAGCCCGCGTCGGCGTGGCGCGCGACCCCGATGCCCGGATCGTTGGTGAGGACCCGCTCGAGGCGCCGGGCCGCCTCGGGCGTCCCGTCGGCCACGATCACCTGGCCGGCGTGGAGGCTATTCCCGATCCCGACCCCGCCCCCGTGGTGGAACGACACCCACGACGCGCCGGACGCCGTGTTGAGCAGGGCGTTGAGAATGGGCCAGTCCGCCACGGCGTCGGAGCCGTCCCGCATGGCTTCGGTCTCCCGGAAGGGAGAGGCGACCGATCCGGTGTCGAGGTGATCGCGTCCGATCACGACCGGGGCGGTGAGCTCGCCGCGACGCACGAGGTCGTTGAGGGCCAGGCCGAACCGGGCCCGCGCGCCGAGCCCCAGCCAGCAGATGCGCGCGGGCAGTCCCTGGAATTGCACCCGTTCGCGCGCCAGGCGGATCCAGTTCGCGAGGTGCGCGTCGTCCGGGAACAGCTCCAATACCAGCCGGTCGGTGCGGTAGAGATCGTCCGGCTCACCCGACAGCACCGCCCAGCGGAACGGGCCCTTGCCCTCGCAGAACAGGGGGCGGATGTACTCCGGCACGAAGCCCGGGATGTCGAATGCGTCGGCCACTCCGTGATCCCGCGCCTCGGTACGGATGTTGTTGCCGTAGTCGAACGTGACCGCGCCGCGCCGCCGCAGCTCGAGCATGGCCCGCACGTGGATCGCGATGGACGCCCGCGAGCGGCGCAGGTACTCGTCCGGATCCGAGTGGCGCAGGGCCAGCGCATCCTCCAGGGCCAGGCCCGCGGGGACGTAGCCGTTGAGCGGGTCGTGCGCCGAGGTCTGGTCGGTCACGACGTCCGGGACCCAGCCCCGCCGGATGATCGCCGGCAGCACGTCGGCGCAGTTGCCCACGAGCCCCACGGACAGGGCGCGGCGCGCGCTGCTCGCCTCCTCCACGCGGGCGATCCCCTCGTCCAGGGTCGCGGCTGAGGCGTCCAGGTACCGGGTCGCGAGCCGGCGCTCCACGCGGGACGGGTCTACTTCCACGCACAGGATGGCCGCGCCGGCCATGGTGGCGGCGAGCGGTTGCGCGCCCCCCATCCCGCCGAGCCCGCCCGTGAGGATGATCCGGCCGGCGAGCGACCCCCCGAAATGCCGCCGGCCCACCGCGCCGAACGTCTCGTAGGTGCCCTGCAGGATTCCCTGAGTGCCGATGTAGATCCAGCTGCCGGCCGTCATCTGGCCGTACATGATGAGCCCCTGCCGCTCGAGCGCCCGAAAGACGTCCCAGGTGGCCCACCGGCCCACCAGGTTCGCATTGGCGATCAGCACGCGCGGGGCATCGGGGTGCGTGCGGAACACGCCCACCGGCTTGCCGGATTGCACCAGCAGGGTCTCGTCGTTCTCGAGCGACCGGAGGGTCCGGCAGATGGCGTCGAAGCTGGGCCAGTCGCGCGCTGCCTTGCCGGTGCCGCCGTAGACCACTAGGTCGTCCGGGCGCTCCGCGACCTCGGGGTCGAGATTGTTCATCAGCATGCGCAGCGCGGCTTCCTGCACCCATCCCCGGCAGGTGCGGGTGGGGCCGCGGGGCGCGCGGATGATCCGGGCCGTGGCCGTCACAGGAGGGCCTCCGTGGCCAGCAGCGTCGTCAGCGCTTCGAGATCCGGGGTCACCGGCCGGTCGCCCACGAGCGGGGGCACCAGCTTCCGCACCCGCGCGACCAGCGGGACGACCCCGCGGCCCGCCCGGAGCGGACGCAGCAACTCGACCCCCTGGGCGGCACAGAGGAGCTCCGCCGCCACCACGCGCCGGGCGTTGGCCAGCACCCGCCGCACCTTGAACGCGGCGGCCATGCCCATGGGGACCACGTCCTCCTGGTTCGCGTCGGTCGGGATGGACTGGACGCTCGCGGCCGTGCAGAGCGTGCGGCATTCGCCCACCAGGGCGGCGGCGGTCACCTGCACCATCATGTAGCCCGACTGGACGCCCGGCTCGGGTGTCAGGAACGCGGGCAATCCTTGCGACAGATCCGGGTTCACCAAACGCTCGATCCGGCGCTCCGCGATCCCCGCCAGCGTGGTGAGGGCGATGGCCAGCACGTCGAGGACGAGCGCCACCGGCTGGCCGTGGAAGTTCCCCCCCGAGAGAATGTCGCCGCCGAACACCAGCGGGTTGTCGGTGGAGGCATTGAGCTCGACCTCGGCGACGCCCGCCGCGTACTCGATCGCCTCGAACACCGGGCCCAGCACCTGGGGCGTGCACCGGAGGCTGTACGCGTCCTGCACCCGCGGGTCGTTCACCCGGTGCGATTCGCGGATCTCGCTGTCGGCCAGGAGCTCCCGCAGCAGCGCCGCCGACGCCACCTGCCCGCGGTGCGGCCGGGCCGCGTGGATCCGCTCGTCGAAGGCGTCCGGCGTCCCCCGCAGCGCCTCCAGTGACATGGCCGCGGCGCCGTGGGCCGCCCGCCAGAGCTGCCGCGCGTCCTGTACCACCAGCGCCAGCACGGCGGTCTGCACCTGCGTGCCGTTGACGAAGGAGATTCCCTCCTTGGCCTGGAGCACGAGCGGCGGAATCCCCGCCTGGGCCAGCGCCTCCCGCGCGGGCATCCGGGTCGAGCCGACGGTGACCTCGCCTTCGCCCAGCAGCGCCAGCGCGATGTGGGAGAGCGGGGCGAGGTCGCCGCACGCGCCCACGCTCCCCTGCTCCGGCACCACCGGGTGGATGCCCCCGTTGAGCAGCGCCACCAGCCGCTCGGCGATGACCGGCCGCACCGCGGAGGTTTCCCGGAGCAGGACGTTGGCCCGGAGCAGCATCGTGGCGCGGACCACGTCCTCGGGCAGCGGGTCGCCCACGCCCGCGGCGTGGCTCAGGATCAGGTTGCGCTGGAGCGCGAGCAGCTGGTCGGGCGGCACGCGGACCGTGGCCAGCTTCCCGAAACCGGTGTTGACGCCGTAGATGACGGCGCCGCCGGCGATGGCCTCCTCGATGCGCATCCGCGCCCGCGCCAGCCGGGCCGCGGCCTCGGCGGATACGGCGACCGGAGCGAAGCGGCGGGCGACGGCGACGACGTGGTCGAGCGTGAGGGAGGACCCGTCGAGGATGATAGGAGGAAGCATTTGGGAGAAAGTTAGAAGGTTAGACGGTTAGACGGCTAGACGGCTAGCGGGAGTCGGGTTCAAGTCGAAAGGCGGCATCCGATTGGAGATGCCACCTTTCTGCCTTCGCCCAACTCCCGCTAGCCGTCTAGCCGTCTACCCTGTTCACCTTCGCCTGATCACCAGCTCCTGGCTCCCCGCGGTGGGAGCGCCTCCCCGAATCTGCAGCTCCGGATTCCCCGGATCCGTCTGATAGCTCCAGTCGAAGATCAGGTAGTCCGTGCCCACGTGGGTGGGCCGCAGGGCGCCGAAGCGGGCGAAGCCGTCGCCCCCGTCCATCTGAAACACGTAGCCGAAGCCGGGCACCACCGTGATCGGAACGGTGGAGAAACCGGTCTCCGGCGCGATGTCGATCGAGGTGAGGTCGGCCACGGCGCTCGCGCCGTACACCGCGACGCTGGTGCCGGGGCGCTGGGGAACGATGATCAGCTCGAGCGTGGACGGATCCCGGTCGATCCAGAAATCGACCGTGGGCGAGGTCGACGACCGGATGATGCCCAGCTCGTTGGCGCCCACCTGTCCGTCGCCGTTCAGATCCTGGTAGAACCGGAAGCCCGCCGCGGACGGATCCACCGGATCCGCGAAGAGCACGATGTTCCGCGCGTCCGGCCGCGGCGTGTCGGCCCGAATGGGCGACCACACGCTCTCCCAGCCCTCGATGCTCTCGGCCGACACGCCGAAGCAGCGGGGCACCCCGTTCTGGAGCGCGCCGGCCAGGAACTCGGGCGACACCGTGGTCCCCTCGAGACTCCAGGCCGCGTCGCACAGGTTGTCATCCAGGGAATAGAGCGCGCTGTAGACCCGGTACTGCTTGAACCCCTGGGGATCGGTCAGGAAGGCGTTGTCGGCCCAGGCCAGGTGAACGGCCCCGTTGAGGGACGTACTGCCGAGGCTGTTGGGCCGCTCGAGCCGGAGCCGCTCGTCGATCTCGACCTCGATGAGCTCGCTCTCGCCGCCCTCCAAGCTCACGGCCGACACCGCGTACGACCCGTCCGGGACGCCGGTGTCGTGGAACGTGGTGGAGGTCGTCTCACCCCGCAGGTCGTAGCTCCCCGATGTCCCCGGGCGCGAGTAGACGCGATAGACGGCGAGGTTCGCCGAGGGCGACGGCTCCCAGTGCAACAACAGTCCCGCCGGCGTGGCGGGGTCGCCGCTCGGCTCCAGGACGTAGGCCAGTGCGGCAGGCGGCTGGGGTGGGACCGGTGCCACCACGATCTCGTCTTCGCAGCCGCTCAGCGTGGCAAAGCCCAGGCAGACCATCAGAAGGCGCTTCATACACTCCACCAGTTGGAGGCGCACCAGGACTGAAAGCACGCGGCGTGCCGATCGGGTGAATCGCCGCAAGTCATTATCAGACAATTTGTTAGCGAGACAGGTGGCCGAGCCGACTTGTCCTCTTTTGCGGACAGAACCGAGTCGGTTCGTTCTACCGGCCCTGGTCCACGGACTGCTGATCGTACTGGAACTTGATGTCCGGCTGATCCAGCAGGGAGATGAAGAAGTTGAACGCGAAGTTGCCGTTGGGGGACTTGAGGAACTGGAAGCTGGCGCGCCAGCGGCGCAGGTCGCGCTCGAGCCGGACGGCGTGCTGGCCGAATTCGTGGGTGGTGAGGTTGTATTGCGTGGTCCACGAGAGCGACCAGTTGCGCGTGGGATCGAAGGCGAAGGAGAGCCCCATGGTCCGGTTGGCGTTCCGGTCGGCCAGGGTCACGCCGGGCTCGGCGTCGGCTGCGGGGCGGGTGCGCTGGTCGTCGTAGGTGACGGACAGGGAAAACGGCTGCCGCCCGCTTCCCGCGCGGGGGCGCCGGTCGTAGTCCTGGAACCGGTCGCCGCGAACCGCCGGGATGAGCCGCTGCTCGACCGCGGTATCGAGCGGCAGGGGCGGACCGGCCGGCCCGGCGCCGGGGTCGCCGCCCCGGCCGGTGACCAGGCGCGCCAGCCCCCGCAGGGTGGACTCGGAGATCGTGAACCGCGCCGAGACCCGCGTGAGGAACGGATCGAAGGCGGCCGAATCGAATCCCGCAGGGCCGCGCCACAGATCGTGGGTGGTCGAGAGCGAGAATCCGGGCAGCAGGTCGGTGGTGAGCTGATTGGAGAGCTGCTGCGTGGCCCACCCGGTCCGGCCCGGGAGCTTGGCCTGCTCGAAATCGTAGGAGATCTCGGAGGTCTCGAGCGCCAGCAGTTTCGTCTTGCGGGCGTTGCGCGGGTCCGTGGCGGTGTCGCCCGGCGGGGCGTCGTACTTGCCCTCGATGTTCTGGGACAGGCTGATGGCGATCCGGTGCTGGGCCAGGCTGCGCAGCTCCGGCGTCTGACCGACGGGCGTGATGGCGCGGGCATAGGCCAGGGGCACGTTGGCCGCCGGGGCGAACGCCCAGCGCACCACCGGCGACACCTTGTGCCGGATCCGCGCCAGCGGTCCGATGCCGGGGAAGAACCCGAAGAAGCTGGGGGAGATCTGCGCGCCGAACGAGAGCCGCTTCCCCTGCCGCACGAACTGGCCGTTGGTACTCCGGTTCTTGAGCAGGAAGGGACCGCCGGTGGCATTCTGGATGCCCACCGACGGCTGGAGCTTCCAGGAGCCGGGAAACAGCGACGGAAGGCCGAAGCCGGTGTTCCAGTCCACGGCGGTCGTGAAATCGAGCCCGTAGAAGCGGGTCGTCGTGTCGCCCGTGACGGAGTCGATCACCAGCTGGCCGGTGGCGCCCGTCTCGCGAATGTCGTCCCGCACGCTGAAGCTGTTCTGCCAGTTCCAGCCCCCGATCCGGAGCGGCGTCGAGAACGACAGGCTCGACGCCCGCGTTTCCGCTACCAGGCTGTCGAGCCGGGGCACCGTGTCACCGGGGATCGGCGGCGCGGGGACGGTCCCGGCCGGCTGGTCATAGGCCCGGTCCATGGTGAACGTGAACCCGGGCGACCAGGTGATGAACGACGTCAGGTCGATCGGCACCGGCGTGAGCGAGAGCGACGGGAACTGCTGCTTGGTACCGCCCGTAGTGAGGTCCTGGTGCATGGTGCCGCCCAGGGCCAGTGCACCCCAGCCGAACTGCTTCGTGAAGTTCAGGCTGCTGCCCAGCGTGGCGGTGGCGAGAAACGGGTCCACCGCGTT
>Ga0214473_10006087_pt1 | contig 14436 bp, 11 predicted proteins | sample RVTome_7_FD_203509 | JGI IMG/M metagenome (GOLD analysis project Ga0214473, IMG submission 203509) | Soil microbial communities from uranium-contaminated site in the Upper Colorado River Basin, Wyoming, United States - RVT98D197 | ecosystem: Environmental > Terrestrial > Soil > Contaminated >... | reverse complement strand
AAGATACGGCCAATCGGATCCATTTCTACGTGATCGACCTCAAGAAGGATAAGGACGCCATCCTCACTTACACGCTGGCCGTGCGGTCGCTCGATGGCTCGGGCCCGCAGGAACGAGGGGCAGCGTTGGTCGCGAAGGCGGGTCTGAAGGTCAAAGAGCCAAACACGCCGGTCTTATTCACTCTGACGAATGCGGGCAAACCCGCGGCGGCCGATACGGGTTCGAACGCGACGGCGAATCGCCGGGGCGCACACTTCGATTCTGACGTCTATCGAATTTCCGTATCGGTCGAAGGGAAGGGCTGGACCGCCCGGTTGCTCAATGGCCTGGCCGCGGTCAAGGCCGGACGGTCCCAGCCGGTGGCGGTCTACGTGTCCCGGGAGGACGGCGGTGCCAAGTCGGCCACGGTGGCCCTGCACGCGACTTCAGAAAGCGACCCGACCAAGACCGCGTCGGCCACAGTGAAAGTAAGGCGGTAAGAGCCTCCCCCTTATTTCGCCGCCCATGTGCGTGAAATCAAAGAAACGGTCCATCCCGTAGTGGGGCCTGATCCAAACCTCGCCCAGCCGGATGTGGTCTCGGCGCGGCTCGCGCCTCAAGAGATCGACGGCCGGCGGATTGGTCGGTGCAAAACGGGGCGTGTGGGGGTAGAACCTGTATCCGAAGGGACGGTAGCAGGAAATGGTCGCCAGGATGATAACGGCCAGGAACAGCATTGATGGCCGCTTTGCTTTCATTGCTTTTCCTCCTTGATATTCGTTCATTCGGTCGTTCCACGATCATTTTCTTCAAGAACCATACCAAGAGATACCGGCTGCTTGGTGGATACCGGTATATGATTTATTATTAATCAATTAGATCGATATTAGCCAACCGCCGCCGGGCCCCTCGGAGCCTTTTTTCCCCAGTAAGGGGACATGATGATGTCCACTTCCGACGACAATTTTTTTCCGGGGCGGGTGTCGTCCTGCAACTTCTTCGATTGACTTGGGTCCCCTCTTATTGTTAACCTTTTTCTAAAAACCCGGGAGGAAGATGGCTTGATAGAGGAAACGCTGACTCCTCGCGAAGAGCGGTTCGAGCGCGGGCGAAGAGCCATCGGCCTGTTTCTGGGTCCGGTCACGGCCGTCGTCCTGTTTCTCATCCCCATGACGTCTCTGAGCCGTCCGGCCCATACGCTGGCGGCCGTTATCGGCTGGGTGGTCGTCTGGTGGATCACCGAGCCCATCCCCCTGCCGATGACGGCGATCCTAGGCTCGGTGCTATCCGTGCTGTCCGGCGTCGCGAACGTCAAGGCGGCCTTCGCCGCCTTCGCCGACCCGATGATCTTTCTCTTCATGGGCAGTTTCATCCTGGCCGAGGCGATGGCCGTCCACCGCCTGGACAAGCGTTTCGCCTACCGCATCATGTCCGTCCGGTGGGTTGGCAACCGCTCCGGCCGTATCCTCTTCGCCTTCGGCGTTATCTGCACCGTCCTTTCCATGTGGATCAGCAACACGGCCACGACCGCCATGATGTACCCCATCGGCTTGGGCATCATTGCGACGATGGCCGACATCACGGCCCGAAAAAGCGGAAAGCCGGTCAATCCCAAACAGCTCCGTTTCGCGACGGGTATGATGCTGATGGCCGCCTATGCCTCCTCAGCCGGCGGAATCGGCACGCCCGTCGGCACGCCTCCGAACCTGATCGGCATCGCGATGATTGAAAAGTTCACCCAGGTCAAGATCCCTTTTTTCCAGTGGATGCTCTTCGCCGTGCCCTTGCTTGCGGTCATGTCTCTCATCCTCTTTGTCCTTCTCTACTTCCTCCACAAGCCCGAAGTCAGGGACATCGAAGGCGGGGCGGTTTTTATGAAAGAGGAGTCGGAGAAACTCGGAAAATGGACCCGGGGCCAGAAAAATACGATGCTGGCGTTCAGCCTCGCCGTCGCCTTGTGGATCGCCCCCGGTTTTGTAGCGCTTGTATCGGGAACACAATCGGCCCCCGCAAAATTTTACAATTCTCGTTTTCCGGAGGCCGGGGCCGTTCTCATCGCCGCACTTCTTCTGTTCGTCCTGCCCGTCAATTGGCGGGAAAGGGAATTCACCATTTCATGGAAACAGGCGGTCAGGATTGATTGGGGCACGCTGCTCTTGTTCGGAGGAGGAATCACGCTCGGCGAACTGATGTTCCAGACGGGGCTGGCCGACGCCGTCGGCCACGGTCTCCTCCGGTTGAGCGGCGCGCACTCCATGTGGGGAATTACGTTGGCCGCCATTTTTATCGCCATCATCGTCAGCGAAACGACGTCCAACACGGCCTCGGCCAACATGGTCGTGCCGGTGATGATTTCGCTGTCGATGGCCGCCGGTGTCAACCCGATCCCACCGGCCATCGGGGCCACCCTGGGGGCAAGCTGGGGCTTCATGCTGCCGGTTTCCACGCCGCCCAACGCCATCATTTACGGATCGGGCCTGGTTCCCATCACGAAAATGCTGCGGGCGGGGATTCTGTTCGACCTGCTCGGCGGCCTGGTTCTGTGGGTGGGCCTGAGGATCCTTCTCCCCCTCGTCGGATTAGCCCGCTGAACGGGCCGGCGTCGTCCTGACCTTGGATGCCCTCCGATAAGGGCGCCGACCGCGGCGAGAGCGAACGGGCGACGCCGAAATCCATGATCCGGGCGTTGCCTTCATGGTCAATCATGATGTTCTGGGGCTTGAGGTCGATGAAATAGGTGCCTTCCTATTTTTTCTCGAAGTGTTTCAAGGCGGTTTCCGCGGCTCTTCGCACCATATCCCGATAGGACGGGACAGCCGCGGCTTGCTTGAGGAACGGAACAGCCAAGGGATCGCCCGCCTTGCCGATCGCCGCCAGGGCTTCGGCCTGGACCCGGTAGCTCACGTCCTTTTGGAACAGGCCCTTGTAGAAATCGAGGAGCGTTCGGTCCTTGAGATCGCCCAGGGCAACGAGCGCCGCGGTCCGGACTTGAGAATCCGGGTCCTGACACGCCTTTTTGAAGACGGCCGGGCCGTTTTTGGCCTTGAGCTGGGCCAAGGCCTCGAGAGAGCTCTTGCGGACCGCCCAGAACGGATCGGTCTGGACGCTGGCGATCAGCCCCGCGGCGGTTTGGGGATCGTCCTTGATGGCCAGGAGCCCCGCGGCGGCGTCCATCCGTCCGATGACGTCGTCGTGTTTGAGTTGATAGAGAAGCTCATCACGCTCCTTCGGAAAGGCGATTTCCTTGATGAGGACGTTGTCCTCGTCGAACCGGACGAGCAGGGGCTTTGCCTCGAGCGGAAACTCGAATGTCTCCTCGCGCTCCTTGATCCAGACCTTCCGGATATCTGTCTTCCCGGGAGCGGCAAGCTTGATGGACACGGGAACCCGGAACACGGGCACGCCCTTGGAAAAATCCTGAACCTGGGCGACCTTGAGCCGGACGACCTTCCCGGCCGCGTCCCATTCGCTCTTGACCTCGAAGACCGGATGGCCGGGCTTGAACAGCCACTGCTCGAAAAACCAGTCGAGATTCTGGCCGGTGACAGTCTTGACCGAGCGGATGAAGTCGGCGGTGTCGACGGCATCAAAAGCGTAGCGGTGGAGGAAATGGCTGAGCGTCTTGAAGAACGGCTCATCGCCTACGAGGGAGCGGAGCATATGCAGGACGCGGGCCCCCTTGGGGTACGTATGTGAGTCGAACATATCGCCGGGCTTGGCGTAGCGGTCGGAGACGATCGGCCGGATGTAGCGCGTCTTGGCCTCCCGCAGGTAGGCGTTCAGCTTGCCCAGGAGGTTGACCGCGCCCTCGTCATCGCCTTTCTCGTAGCGATGGTACAGGTAGTCCGAATACGTCCCGAAGCTTTCATTGAGCCAGGTGTGGGCCCAGCTTCGGAGAGTGATGAGGTCTCCCCACCACTGGTGGGCCAATTCGTGGGAAACGATGCCGATGGCCGGGTAATCGGGCTCGCCCTTCTCGTCGACCATGATCCGGTGGGTCATGGCCGTGGCCGACGTGCTCTCCGCGCCTCCGCCGGATGGAACCGAGATCTGGTCGTATTTTTGCCAAGGATAATCGTATCCGTAGATCCTGTTGAAAAACTCGATCATTTTCGGGGTCTTTCCGTAAGTCGGCTTGACTTTCGCCTCGTCCCGCGGATAGACCCAGTAGTTCACGGGCAGGGTCTTGTAGGAATCCCGGACGACGACATACGGCGCGGCCGCTAGGAAGACGAGATACGTCGAGTGCGGCAGATCCTGGGACCAGTGATACGTCACCGTGCCGGCCGCCTTGTCCTCGATCACACTGACGAGCCGGCCGTTCGCGGCCACCTTTAATCCCGACTTGACCGTGGCGATGATCTCGTTGGTGACCTTGTCGTTTGGGTAGTCAAAGCAGGGAAACCAGTGGTGGACGTTTTCGGGGAAGGAGTCCGAGAACACGAGTTGGGGATTGTCCACGCTTTCGGCCATGAACCGCAGCCCGATCTTCGGATCCTGTCCGTGATAGAAACAGGTGAACGACAGTTCTTCGCCGAACTTGCAGGGCCGCGGCAGATGGACCGCGAGTTCCTTGGCCGTTTGATCGAATTTCAGCGGCAGGCCGTCTTCGCTGAGAACGGAGGTCACCGTGAATTCCTCGGCGTCGAGGACGCAGGTCGTGAGGCCTTCCCGGAAAGAGGCCACCGTGATCGTGGTCGCGCCTTCGAACGCTTTCTGGTCGAGATCGAACTTGATCTTGATCAGGTAATGAAGCGCGTCATAGGATCGGCTGCGCTCGGATTGAAGCGTTTTTTTCGACCAATCCACGGTTTGGCCGAAGGACGGGAGAGAAACCGCGAGGATCAGGATGGCGATGAGGGCTGTTTTTTTCATGATCTCACTTCTGGCCGCGCTTTAAGCGCGTATCGCCGACGATCTGGAGAAGGCCGTCATTTTTTTTCAAAGCCTCGATGTCCGCGACCGTCCGGGGAACGCCGAGCGAGAGATTCTCATATCCCGTCTCCGTGACGGCGATCGTGTCCTCGATCCGGATGCCGATTTCCTCTTCGAGGCGGAACAACTGGATGTCGCAGGCGAAGACGAATCCGGTCGCGAGGACTTCGTCGGGACCGGCGAACGTCCCCGTGACGTCGTGGGTTGCCAGGCCGATCATGTGGTTGTAGCCGCCATAACGGACGATCCCGCGGAAATCCTGGGCGAACCTGTCCAGGCCTTTTTCCTTGAGCATGGCCTCGACTGCGGCCCCCACCTGTTTGAATGTGACGCCAGGGCGGTAATTCGCTTGGCAGACATCCCGGACGGCCAGGGCCGCCTCATAGAGCTCTTTCTGACGGGGGGAAAAAGTGCCCGAAGCCGGGAACGTCGTCGAGATATCCGCGTGGTAGTCGGCATGGTCGGGGCCGGCGTCCAGGATGATGAAATCTCCGTCCTTCAGGATTCGATCGTATTTATGGTAGTGCCCGAAGGCGTGGTTTTTCCCGGACATCAGGATGGGCATGTAGGCCATGTCCACGGCGCCCTCCAAGCGGCAGACGAACTCGAAGACGGCTTCCAGGGCTTTTTCGGAGACGCCGGGGCGGGTCGACTGAATCAACGCGTTATGGGCCTTGACCCCGATCCGAGCGGCGCGCCGCAGGACCTCGATTTCGGCGGGCGTCTTGATCTTGCGCAAATCCCACACCAAGGCGGAACAGTCCCGGACCTCGACCTGGGGGAATTTATCGCCCAATTGCCTGACGAACTGGAGCTCCCGGGTGAGGCGGCCGTCCCATAGATTCAACGTCATCGTCTTCTGGAGGGCGTTGAATTTCTCGTTGGTGTTTTCGGCGCCGAGTTCTTCGGGCTTGAACATCGTGTAGAAAACCCGGGTCTTCTGGCTCAGGCCCGTCAGGGACGTTCCGAATTGTTCAGCCGGAAGGACTTTTTCGATTCCTGTAATTTCCTTGGGATTTCGAATGAGATCCGTAGGGAGCCCTTCTCCCTCCGCCTCTTTCTCGCTGATCGTGAAGAATAAAAGGCTTTCTCTCCGGATTCCATCGATGATGAGATAGGCGTTGGGAACTTCGACTCCGGTGAAATAAGCGAAATCATGGCCCTGACGGAACTCCCGGTCTCCGGCGGGCGTTGTCGCCCCGAGTATGACAGCAATCCCATCGGGGATCTTACCCATGAGCCGGCTTCGTCGGGCGGCGTATTCTTTCTGATCGAAAAGGAGCGGGGCCGCTGATAAGGTGTGGGCCGAAATCGTCAGGAGTAGGACCCAGCCTAAACACATCAAGCGTTTTTTCATCTGTTTTTCACCTTTCACGGATTGGGCCGGTTGATGGCTGATATGCCCCCGCTCAATGTACCACTCCAGAAGTGGGATTCTCAAGCCTTTGAACCTGAGTTTCAGCTTTTCCCTAAGGCTCGGCATTTCTCGCCCAGCAGGTTCAGGGCGTTATAATATGGGGCGATGCTGGGCAGGAAGTGTCTCTCTTCGGCGGCATGTGGTCCGATCCCGGTTTGGCCCCAAACAACTCCCTGCCCGCCGGGCGCAAACCGAGCGCTCGTAGCCGGAAGTTTCCGTCCCAGGACCGGGTCATGTCCAGAAACTTCCCCGACCGACTGGAGCAGTTGCTTGAGGAAAGGATTTTCGCGAAGACAAACGATTCCGTCTTCGGCAGCGACAACCTCCAACTCAAGGCTAAGGCGCCGGCAGAAGTCGCTGACCTCCGACACGAGGTCCGAAATCCGATCCTGCGGAATCGGGCGGACCTCGACCCCGAGGATTCCCCGGCTTGCGGTGACATTGAAGACCCCGTCCTCCCCGATGTGAACGAAGGGAAAGCGAACCTGAGACCGCCAGCCGCCCTCTCCTTTGAGAGTGAGCCGTTTTTCCAGGAGACTCACGAGCTCGTCGCGGGCTCGAAACAACCGCACGCTGAGGTCCAGGGGCGCACTGGCCATTCCCGTATGTCCCCGCTCCCCGCGGACCGAAATCTCGAAACGGACGAGGCCGCGGTTTTCAAGGCAGACCTCCCCCATCAGTTCGTTTCCCCTCTCGCCCGTGCGTTCGCCGGCGATCAAGAGCTGAGGGGCATAGCGATTCTCTGCGAACTGCTCGCGCAGGACATGAGGAGTTCCCATGGGCTCGCCCTCGCCGATCTCTTCGTTTCCGACGAGCAGGAGGTTAAGCCCGGGGAATGCCCCAGACCGGCGCCTGGCATCCTTCATCCAGACGAGATAGGTTGCCACCACGGTCTTCATATCGGCCGCCCCCCGGCCCCAGAGATAGTCCCCATCAAGTTTGGGATCAAACTGGGAATCGTCGGGATCCGGGGCCACGACATCAAAGTGGCCACAAAGCATGACCGGAACTTGCTCCTGTCCCGGAAATCCGGCCAGCACGGCCGGGTATTTCCCTTTGTCAAAAACCCGCACTTCGAGCTCCGCTTGGCGGAGGTAATCGTAGATGAGCGTTGCCGCCCGGTGGACTTCATCCAGCCGCTGGCCGCCGGGCGGAGCGTTTGTCACCGAGGGGATCCGGATGAGCTGCTTAGCGAGGTCGACGATTTCCGCCGTCTTGTTCGGATAGCTCACTCCCAGCCATGCCCCCAGGGGAGCCTGGAAGCGGATGGGCGTGCCCGGCTCGCGCCGCGCCTCATCCCTGGCCCGTCCGAGAAGCTCCGGCCATTTCGCTGAGTCCTCGCCTGGACTCACCAGCTCTCCGGCGATCCGTTCGACATCGCGCGAGACCTCGATTTCGCGCTTTTCGGCCAGCTCTCGAAGGAGGGCCAGAGGAACGCACGTTTCCTGACCCAATCTGCTGCGGAGCTCTTCGCGCATTCGGCTGGCCGTGTTCGGTGCTCCTCTGGCCATCTCGCGGAGCGGCTCGAGGAGCTTTCTTCTGTCCAGCCCTTCAGCGAGAGGGTCGAGTTCGGCGAGCGTTCGGCGCAGGAATTCCCGCATGAAGAGGGGCTTTCCCGTGAAGGGGTCCTCAATTCCGGCGTCGAGGCCCTTCTCGGCTGCCGACCGTTCGTTTCTCCGGGCTCGGGCCAGGTCTTCGCTGTCATAGCGGAAAGCCCTGCCGTAAGTTGGGTCGGCATAGAATAGGATGAGAAGAAGTTCTTTAAAAGCAAGGTTGGCGATGTCGAGCTCCAGGGGATGACCGCCTTCGTCCGTCCGGACTTCGACGCGGGCCATGGGAAGGTCAATCCGGGCAAGAAGGTTCTGCATGACGATCTTTTCCGCCATGTCCTCGACCGTCTCTGATTCGCCCGATACATACAATCCCCGACTGTAGAGAGAGTGAAGCTGATCGCTGCTGACCGCGATCAGCCGCTCGACAGGCTCGGCGAAAGACCGCGCCCGGACGGCCGTCCAGTTGTTGTTTCCAAACCTGACGCCTCGACGAACGAGGTCATAAGAGATACGGAGGTAGTCCGCATAAGACCGGTAAAGATGAGGGAGGTCGAGCGTTTCCGGGCTGGGGAAAGTCAGGCTCCTCACCGAATCGATCTCCGTGAGTTCGACGATGGGCAAACCATTCCGAATACCCGGCCGAAGGGGCGTGCTGGCCGAGGTGGCGATGAAGAGGGCGGCGAAGGCCCGCATCAGGCGGGCTCCCTCGATATACACCCTGTTTTTATAGCTGTCCAGGTGCTCATCCCCCCGCTCGGACGATGAAAGATGTATGAAATCCCAGGCGAGCAGAGGCTCAGGGAAGGAGAGATTGGCGTGGATTCCAGCCGTGGCTAGACGGGCTCCGTAGAGGTCCACGCAGCGCTCCAGGTAGCGCCGCTTGGCCAGGTTCCAGCCTCCGGGAATCGAATCATGGCCAACCTGCACGGGGTTGAGCAGGTTGCCGTGTAAAAAATAAAGACGCTCTCCGAAAGCGCGGCCGGCCCGGGCCAGAGCGTTGGTGAGACAGGCTTCGAGCAGCCTCGATTCGTAGATAGCGCCCACGGGAGAATAATAAGGCCGCGTCACCCATTCGATCATCCAATGGAAGACTTCGAGCTGACTCCGCTCCACCTGCCAGCCGGGAAGGAAATCCGTCCTGAGGACATCGACGAAGGACCGCCGGTCAGGTCCGGAGCCGACAGTCTGGAGGGAACGGAAATTGGCATCGAGCATGTTCCATTCGATCTCGAGGCCGCACGTTCCTCGATCAGGAAATGTCTTGAGGGCTTCCTGCCGGGCGAGTCCGTATTTTTCGGCGAACCGATCGACCTCAGGGAGAGACAAGCTCATTCAAGCCCTCACCCAACCTCCGGGCCGCGCCCAGGGTTTTATCGACCGGTGTCGCGTAGGAAAAACGAATCCAATCGCCGCCATAGACCGAGAAAAAGATTCCGGGGACAAGGGCCAGGCCATGTTGCTCAGCGAGGTATTGGCCGAGCTGTTCGGTGTGGGGCCAGCCCTTTTGACGCAGCCACGCGCCGACATTGATAAAGGCATAGTATCCCTGGCCAAGAATCGCCTCGAATCCATGATCCTTAAGGAACTGTCTCAAGACGCGGCGGCTGGCGTTGGTGGGTTCGACAATGGGGCGGCTGGCAATTTGATAGCCCATCTCGTAGGCGGCCATGGCGACAGCCATAGAATAGAACGAAGGGATGACCGTATGGGAAGCACGGGCGGCGATCCACTTGACGACTTCCTCGGAAGCGACGAGATGGCAGTTGCGGATGTTGGACCCCCCTAAAGATTTCGTGATCCCGTCCAAGAACATGAGTCTCGGCCGCTCCGAAGCGTCAAAGGCCTGGATAAACGAGTTGAGGTCCATGGGCTGTTCATCCGTGATGGTGTGATACATCCAATCATAGAGCACAAAGGCAACGCCGAGGCGCAGGGCGGCCTGGCCCAGGGCGATCTGCCTGTCCGCGGAAATCGTGTTTCCGGTCGGATTATCTGGGTTGGTGATGATCAACCCGGCGATCTTCCGGCCCAAGCGAGAGGCGTAATCGACGCAGGCGCTCAGGCCGTCCTCGGTATAGGCCCAACCATCCTGGTGAGACCCGGGCGCCAGCAGGACATTGGCGCCGACACCGTATGGGCCCCAGTTGTAGGAGATCCAGGGAACTCGACTGACAATGATCATATCGCCGGTGCGCCCGTGCCCCAGCGCCAGCATAGCGGCGTAGGCTTTCATGAGCGCGTCCCGGCCGCCGACCGTGGCCAGGATGTGGGACGGGCCGATTCCGGAGCTGGCGTCGAGCTTCCAGTATTTCTCGACGACCGAGCGGCGAAAAGCATCGGTGCCATAAGGCATGTCATAGGCGCTTCCATGGTCTCGCTGGAGTTCGGCCGCTCGCTCCAGGATCTCGGCAGGTACGCCCGGCAAGCTGGCCCCGCCATCCCCTTGCGAAGCATCGTAGGTGATTCCGTTTGGGTATTTCTGCCGATACACGGCCAGGCTCTTGTTGATCAAGAACATTCGCGAAGCCGGGATGTCCGACATTCGACACAAGTGGTCGCTCACAGGGACGAGGTTGTCCTCAGGGACGACGGTGACGGGAGTTTCCAAAGCATTTGGCATGTTCCTCTCCTCGGCGTCTCTTCTCAATCCATCGCGCGAGTGTAGCACGGGGCCTGGCCAGAATCAATCCATGGGCGGCTCTACTTGGTTTAGAGTGGACCATTTTTATGGGACGAGGCCCCCCCCTACAGAATATATTTGACATCTACAATATATCGGTTATATAAGAATAGTAGAGTAAGCAGCACGAGAAGGGAGCACTCGTTCCGCGAAGGCTTAGGGGAATCTCTTTCCGAGGAGGGAAACAATGAAAACAGTGCGCGATATCCTTCAAGCTAAAGGTGGAGACGTCTGGTCGATTTTCTCCGGGGCGACAGTCCTGGACGCGCTCAAGTTCATGAGCGAAAAGGAAATCGGAGCCCTGGTGGTCAAGGGCGCTGCTGGAGAAGTCGCAGGAGTCATTTCTGAAAGAGATTACGCCCGCAAGGTGATTCTTGTCGGGAAATCGTCCTCATCTACTCTCGTCGAGGAAATCATGACGCCTGCGGACCGGATGATCATCGTCCGACCCGAGAATACGATCGAGGATTGCATGGACCTTTTTACCGGGAATAACATCCGCCATCTCCCTGTTCTCGACGGATCGAAGCTTATAGGGATGATCTCGAGCCGGGACGTGATCAAGATCCTCATTGCGGAAGAGAAAAACCGGATTGAATATCTCTATGACCGGCTGGACGAAATGCGCCAGCTGACATAAAAGGGGAGGAATATAACGTTGATTCAAGAGCGAGAATATCATTTGCAGGAGGAGGTTTGATGATTCTTGTGAAAAGCATAATGGACAAGAAAGGGTGGGACGCCTGGACCATTTCGCCTGACGCCAAGGTCATCGACGCCCTGCGGATCATGGCCGAAAAGAACGTCGGAGCACTCGTCGTTATAGAGAAAGACGACATCGTCGGCATCATTTCCGAACGTGACTATGCCAGGAAGATCATCCTCAAGGGGCTCCAATCCAGCGACACGCTTGTAAGGGACATCATGAGTACTCAGGTCTACCACGTGCATCCAGACTCAACGGCTGAGCAATGCCTGGCCTTGATAACCGAAAAGCACATACGCCACCTTCCGGTCAGAATCCAAGGGAAGCTGGTCGGCGTTATCTCTATCGGAGATATCGTCAAAGCCATCACGGCCGACCAGAAGATGACAATCGAGAACCTTGAAGATTATATCGTGGATAAAAATTAAAAATAGGGAAAGCCCAGCTGATACCCTTTTGGCAACGATTCAATCATGGTCATACGGCTCGACTCCCTCCTCGCTATCCTTCAAGGCTGCCTGGCCCCACCCAAGATAGATAATATGCTTCTTCAGGGGGAAAACGTGGCGTCGCCTGAGAGGATTCGAACCTCCGACCTTTAGATCTGGAATCCCCTCCTCTCCCCTCCTGGACATATGGCTGTGACACGGCGGGGTGGTCTGCGCTCTCAGCGGCTTTTTGGCACTCGACGCCGGTCCGCTCAGTCGGGCATCGAACCCATCCCGGAAGCGCGAGGCGGGCTCAGCCGGAGATAGACCTCGAAAGAGAATGGCCGCTTCCCGTAGGCCGGCACCAACTCGTCGACGACGTGATAGATCGCAGCTTGAGCGCCGGCATGGAGCTGGAAGTGGCGGTTTGTTCCCAAGCGCCAGGCGGCTCCGGCGGTTAGGGCGCCAACCGGAAAGATGCGGTCACCAAGCTCGTCCAGCTTCAGGTCATGGGCTTGCCTCTGGACGAACTCGACCCGGGCGTAGATGGAAGCCCGTCCGAAGGCGGCCTCGGAATCGGCCAGGAGAGAATGGGTTGCCGGGCGCTCCGGAGACGTATTTACGCCCCAGACTAAGGTCGTTGTCCAGTCCGCCCCCGGGCGCAGGGGATGGCTAAGCATCAGCGAGGCCGTGGTCCGCCGGACGTCCACCTCGGGCTCGAGAGCTTCGGGGCTGTGGAGAAAGCCGTGGGAGACTTGGAGGGCGACGTAGTCGGAAGGATTGAGCGACAGCCGGACCGACCAGGAGTCGAAACGGGGCCGGTCGAAATCGAACCTGTTCTCGTCGGGCTCCCGGCCGGTGAAGACGGACGCGTCGAGTTTGAGGCCCTTGTATCTCGCACCCCCCGTCAGGACTCCGAAGGTGATATGGGTCGAATCCTGCAGGTGGTGCCCGAGGGGAGCGTCGGGATTGCTCTGGGACGAGGGCCGGTGCATGAAGGCGGGAGGGCCGAGCGCCGGCTCGCCGGGAAGCCCGAAGTAGAGGAAAACGCCGGCGTTCGGACCCAGGGACCTGCCGTATGACACCGAGAGCTCGGAAAAGAGGTCATGGGGATGCTGCCGGTCGACCAGAGCCTCGCCTTTCCAAGACTCTCCGGTCTGGAAGAGGAGCGGGTAGCCGCTCCCTCCTTCAGTGAGCCGGTCTAGAGAGAACATCCCCCTGAACGAGAAGCCGCCCTTCTCTCCGTGAGGAGGCTGGGCCATGATCATGACCCAGTTCGGGGCGTCGAGCCGGCGTCCGCCCCGCGTCCCCGCCCGGAAGGCGTCCTGGCTCGTGTAGCGGAGAAAAGCGTTGCCGTGGATCATGAGGGTCCACGATCCCACCGGCGCGTGCCAGGCGAAGACCGGCGAGGAATCGGGCTGCCAGCTTGTTCCCGACCCTTCCCGCGACATGGGCAGGCCCGGGAAGAGGGCGCTCGTCATCGCCATGGGCGCCATCCCCATGTGCCCTGCGTGCTGCGCCATCAGCGCCGGAGAGAAGGCGACCGCAGCAGCCGCGAGAAAGCCGATCGTCGGCAGCCGGAATCGTGCCCTCGGCCGGTCATACACGTCGATACCTATTTCTGGTTTTCGATCGAAACGAGTTTGAGCTCTTTGCCGACCTTCTCGGCCTTCACCACAACCTGAAGCTTGCTGTCTGACTGTTTTAGGAACTCTTCGATCTTCTTGCTGCTCGTCTGATTAAATCTGTAAAGCTTTCCATCGGCGAAGATCGAATACCCGCTGGCGACGCAATCACTCATCAGGGCGCACTCTTTGGAGTGGGTTTTGAGGAAATCCGCAAGACTGTCTTTGTTCTCAGCCGCACACATGTTGTCGACAATATCGCCCTTGAACGAGAGAACTTCCGCCGCCAGGCTGACCAGCCCGACAAGGCTGACCAGCAAAATCGCCGCCGTGGCTTTCTTCATGTTCAGACCTCCTTTATCTTTGGTTAGTTGAAAGTCCTGTTCATGATCGCTAAGTTTTTTTTATCAAAATGGCCTCACTATATTTTTCAGTGAGACGTTTGATGATCTCCGGCCTGGACAGGCCCTGTTGAACAAGCATTTGAACAAACCCTCTTATTTCTTGTGACCCCCTCTGTTCATTGCAAGTGCAAGGCAGGAGCTCCATATTGCAGCCGCAGACACAATTCAATTCTTTGATGATCTCTGCGGACTTCAAATCAAGTCCGGCGTTTGATAGATTTGCCGGCAGCGTCTGAGGGCTTGAGAGTTCGGAAACCTGCCCTTTGTTCAGGTTCAGGCCGGATTTAAAGCCCATCAGATACCCCAACACGAGTCCGATGAGGATGGAGCTTACGCCGATTAAGACCATGGTAGTGGTTTGTTTTCGTTGAGCCATGATTATTCTCCTAAAGTCTCTTACCCCTTAGCAATAAGGCGTTCATGGCCACGATCACCGTGCTCAGCGACATGAAGATTGCCGCCACGGCCGGCTGAAGAATGATGTCTTTTGATGCCAGGGCCCCCGCGGCGATCGGCAGGGCCACGAGGTTATAGCCGGCTGCCCAAAAAAGGTTTTGCATCATTTTGGCATAGGTTAATTGCGAAAGCTTGATAACCTTGGGTATGTCACGCGGATCGCTCTTCACCAGGATGATCCCGGCAGATTCTATGGCCACGTTCGTGCCCGCGCCGATAGCGATGCCCAAGTCGGCCTGAGCCAGCGCCGGGG
>Ga0214473_10006086_pt1 | contig 14437 bp, 16 predicted proteins | sample RVTome_7_FD_203509 | JGI IMG/M metagenome (GOLD analysis project Ga0214473, IMG submission 203509) | Soil microbial communities from uranium-contaminated site in the Upper Colorado River Basin, Wyoming, United States - RVT98D197 | ecosystem: Environmental > Terrestrial > Soil > Contaminated >... | reverse complement strand
CCCCTTGGGGTTTCGTTGCTGTCTTGCAACTCTTCGTATACCTCATTTCGGAGGGCTTTTCCCGTTCTAAATCCATTTCAACATCTTAACCGTCCGCTAAGCGCTTATTTGAAGACTAATACGGCAACGGCGCCCCACAAAAGGATTCCACCTGCGCGGCCGAGCGGGCCGGCGAGTGAGATTTTGACCGCCCGCGGGCCGTCGAGAACGGCGACTGTCATTCGATTCAGCGTTTCTGAACGATCTGTTCGACGATTTGCTTTCTGAAGCGTTCCACCAGCTGGGTCTGGTTTTTTTCGACAAACGCCCAGTCCGGCGCGAGCATGTTGAACTCGCCCGGCGTCGGCCGCTGGGCTCGGACATCGCCGCGCGCCGGGATCAAAAAGGTTTTGGCGACGAGATTTTGCCCCTCTTCGCCGAGCATGAAGTCGACGAGCTTGCGGGCTTCGTCGCGGTGCGGCGCGCTCTGCTGGACAAAAGCCGGCCGTAGGGCAACGACGGTTCCCTCCTTCGAGTAGTGGATCGCGAGGTTCTCGCCTTTGGCGATTTGCCCGAAGGTGATGTAATCGACGCCGGCGATGGTTCCCTTCTTTGCGCCCGTCAACACGAGGTTGAGCGCGGCGTTGTTCGGACCCGGAACCGACAGGCCGTTGCGCGCGAGGTCTTCAAAGAGTTTCCAGGCTTTGTCGCCATGGATCTGGACGAAGATCGCGATGAACTCGGCGGCACTACCTGACAGCGTCGGATCGGGCATCGTCAAAGAATCCTTCCAAAAAGGCATCGCGAGATCGAACCAGGATTGCGGTTGCTGTTCTTTTTTCACTTCGTTGCTGTTGAGAATCAGCGCGAGCGCGGCGCCGCCCTGAGCGGCCAGGCCGCCGTCAAACCAGCGGGGCCGAAGCTTCAATGCCTCCGGCGAACTGTAGGCCTCGACAAATCCGCGTTGCCGCACAATCAACCCCTCGCCCCATGAAGCGAGCACGACTACGTCGGCTCGAGGTCTTGCTCTTTCGGCCTCGAGTCGAGCGAGAACGTCGCCGCTGGTAGCCTGGTAGACGTCGACCTTGATCGCGGTCTTGTCGGTAAACGACTTGGCGATGCTTTTTGCGAGGCCGTCGGGCCCGGCGGTGTAGAGGGTAACCGACTGGGCGGCGCCATCGCGCGCAAGCGCCGCGATCACAGCGAAAGAGATGACTAGCAGAAGGCGGTTCATGCGATTTTCTCCTCGAGTTTGGTCAATTCTACGTCGCCGATGGGTTGGAACGCAGCGGTATTTGCGTCAATGGGCGGCGCTTCTTCAATGACGTGGAGAGCCTCGACGGGAAGCCGGATAAAGAGGTCTTCGTCCCGAGGGGCATCTTTCGATCTCGCCTCGACAACCTGCCCGGATTGGGCGGCGCCGATTCTCACTCGGAGCCGGTACTCGCCGCCGCGATACTGGCAGCGGATGAGGCGCCCCGGGACTACGTTCTTCGTCTCCGACCGATTCTGCGCAAGGCATACCTGCTCAGGCACAATAACGACGTGCGCCGCTCCTTCACGGGCGGGTCCGGGAAGCTCCAATGGCTGGTGACTGTCATCATTCAATTCGGCGCTGCCGTCCCCGCGCGCGCGGACCGACAACACGTTGGCGCCCATGAAACGGGCGACCGAGAGATTCACCGGCCGCTCGTAAGCGTCCTCGGGATTCGAGTGCTGCTGAATCCGGCCGTCGATCAGCACGGCGATACGGTCAGCGAGCTCGAAGGCTTCCTCGCGGTCATGGGTGACGATGATCGTGGTCAGGTTGAGGTTGCGTAGCAGATCGGCAAGCTCGCTACGCACACTGGATCGAGTCGCCGGGTCCAGCGCGGAGAGCGGTTCATCGAGCAAGAGCAGCTCGGTCTCGGCGACCACGGCGCGCGCGAGCGCGACTCGTTGCTGCTGGCCGCCGGACAATTCGTGCGGGCGCCGGCCGGCGAATCCGGAAAGATCGACGCGCGCCAATGCCCTTTCGGTCCGGGTGGCGACTTCGGTCGGCGCGCAGCGGCGCACGCGGAGCGGAAAGGCCACGTTTTGAGCCACCGTCATGTGCGGCCAAAGCGCGAAATCTTGAAAGACCATGCCGAGCCCGCGCGACTCCGGAAGCAGTTCAAGGAGATCGCATCCGTTTAGCAAAACTTTGCCTTCGTTGGGTTTGACGATGCCGGCGATCACGGCCAGAAGCGTCGACTTACCCGAACCGCTGGGCCCGAGCAGTGCCAACACTTCGCGTCTTTGCGCATCGAGGGAAACGTTCTGAAGCGCCGGCTTGGGTCCGTAAGCGTGAGAAACGTTCTTGATCTCAAGGAAGGATCGACCGCGGGTCCCAGAAGTAACCATAGTTAATCAGTATGATCACCGCTCTGTTACAGCATTGTTACCACAACGTTAAGCTTCAATCATTCCGCCCTTATTCGGAAGGGAGAGAAAGAAAAGGGAACGCGAACCTTTTCATTCCAAACTTCTTTCCTAGATGCGCCGCGGTTGAAGAGTAGATTGCAACCCGACCGCGTTCGCGATTCGGAGAGAGAGAAGCGGCGGTCACTCGGAACCACCTCCGATCAAATTACCCGCGAGTTGTTTCTTTCAGAAATTGGACAGCAGTAAGGCAGGAAGTCGGATCCCAGAAGTTTGAACCCAAGCCGCTCCGATGATCAATTGGATTTGTTTGTTGCAAGTGTGATCGATTCGAGCAAAACAAAACTCACGCACGACCTTCATGTCCCGCCCCGACCCCGAATAACCATAGGGTCGTAGTTACCAAAGAAGGCAAACTCGTCACACTGGATTCTAACGCAAACTTTATCATGCCTTAATACAACATTAACCTTCACCGAAGAGCATGAGAGTCAAAGGCATAGAAGGATAAGGATGCGGCAATGGATAAAATCAACCTCGGGACCGTGCTCGAAGAAACGATCTCAAAGTTCTGCCAGAACCGAATCGGCGATAAGCCGGCCCTGCGTGTAGGATTACCGCCGCCCTGCCCTTGGTTGTGTAGAAAGACGCGAGCCTGAAACACTTTGTCCGGCTTTTTCAGCACGAAACGCTTCTTAGCAACGAAGCGGACGACACTCTTACGGTGAGCGTGCGATGGCGTACTCAACTAAATGAAAGGAAGCATCAATATGACACATGACGCTCAAGCACCGGTTCGCTGCGGACTTGTCCTCGCTGGAGGAGAAGGAAAACGCCTCAAGCGTTTCATCTATCAGCTACGAGCAAGCCAGGTTCCCAAACAGTACATCAACGTTATTGGAACCCGATCGATGCTCGAACACACCTTTGATCGCGCGGAGAGATTGATCCCTCGGGAGCGCCTCTTTACGGTCGCGAGTCGGGATCATCTGCAGTATCACGAAGCGCGACGACAATTGTCGAATCGTCCAATCCACACGGTCGCGCTTCAGCCCTTGAACAGAGAGACAGGGCCTGGCGTGTTGCTTCCTCTCATGCACATTTACAAACGCTACCCACAATCTATCGTGGCGGTCTTTCCGTCTGATCACTTCATTTTAGAGGAAGAACGCTTCATGGCCCATGTAGAACTCGCCTTCCGAGTCGTGCAGCAAGACCCTTCCCGAATCGTGCTCCTGGGAATCAAGCCAAACCACCCCGAAGCGGAATACGGCTACATCCTGCCGAACGGAAAACTGAGTCGTCTTGCCTCCTTGGATGTCCACGGCGTTGAATCGTTCATCGAGAAGCCGTAAGCGCAAACTGCCATGGAATTCGCAGCTCGCGGCGCCCTATGGAACAGCATGGTCATGGTGTTCGAGACCAAAACTCTCCTGGCCTGGTCCGCGTCGTGGCTCCGGCTCTCCACCGATCCTTTCAGCCGATCTATAGGGCCATCGGCACCTCGGCTGAAACCGTTGTGGTTGAAGATTGCTACCGCGATATGAAGCAGTCGAACTTTTCCAAGGAACTGCTCGAGGCTCTTGCCGTCCAGCACCGACCGCGCCTCGCCGTGATTCCGGTGAACGGCGTGCTCTGGAGTGACTGGGGGTCCGCGCCGCGCATTATGAAAATTCTCCAAGAGACTGGCTCCATCAAGCGTCTCCATCGAACTATGGACAACGCTACGGCTGACCACGAGGGCGGTTTTGACGTCATGCAATTAAGCAATGAATCCTTGGCCTAAGAACTTCGGCTATAGGGGGCCAGGCTACGTCAACAATCAAAAAATGCGGTCCGAGTTCTTCGGCACTTTCTTACCAGCATTCTATTGCCCCTGCTGTTTCCAACGCATCTTACCGTGGAAGCGCCGCTGATCAGACCCGCGATTAATGCCTCCAAGCCGACCACTGATCCGATCGCGATGCCCGCTGCAATCCCCTTTTCCTTCGCTCCCGAAGAAACACAGAGAATCACGAACATTAGAATCGCCGTGAGAATGAGTTCCAGGACAAGCGATTGCAGATCGGAACCCGCGGGAAGCGTGCTCCCCAACGTCGGGTGTTGTGGAAAGAGAATTTTCAAGACGCCGCTGGCCGCAGCGGCCCCGGCGATCTGACTCAACATATAAGGAAGCACCATGCGGAGATCTAAGCGTCCGGCGGCGAAGAAACCGAAAGTCACCGCGGGGTTCAAGTGCGCCCCGGAAATATCCCCCAGAGCGTAAATCATCGCGAGCACGATCAGACCAAAGGTCATAGCGATCCCTAAATGGCTCGCCATGCCACCGGTCAAATCGTTGATGACAATGGCCCCCGTACCTGCAAAGACGAGACAGAAAGTTCCGATGAACTCGGATGCAGCTTTCTTTTCCATCGATGATCCATATCACTCACCCGGCAAAAGCGAACAAGATGAATCCCATGGGGATTAATTTCACCGCCATACATCTCGACAGCACAACCAGCGCGCGCCGGTCGCCCGAGTGATCCACACGAGAACGTTCCCGAACAAGCCGCATATAGTGCCCTCCATATATAGGTCCCTTTCGCGCGGTTTTCGCTATCCCGCATAACTTAACTCTCTCTCGCCCGTCATCTCTCTTGCTCGTTTCTTTAACCGGATGTTTCCGCACACGTCACACCTCCTTCATCTCTGACGAATATCTATGACGCGTCGAAAGACAAAATTTCTCCCAAGGAGGTTTTTATGAAAAAACAATATCAACTTTCGGTCCGTGATCGGCAGGAGGCGATTGGGTTACGCCGCCGATGCAAGCGACGCGCGATCTTGAGCGTGTCTGCTGGCCTGGGGTCACTCGCGCTTAGCGCCACGCTAGCGTCAGCCCAGCTTGTCGGTCCAAGCACGACGGTGGATCCGTACCTTCTGCCGTCGCACGGCGACGCCAAAATCGTTTCGGTTCTAACCGTCGGCGATCTACCGGCCGATAACGGTTATCGCATGGTCGGGATTCCAGACGGCCTTGGCGCATTTAAAGACGGTCGCAACGCAACTGTCCTGATGAACCACGAGTTGAGGGATAACGCCGGTATTTCGCGCGCCCACGGATCCAAGGGCGCCTTTGTTTCCAAATGGTCCATCGACCGCCATACCCTCGAAGTCAAGAAAGGAGAAGATCTCACCAGGTCGGCCAATCACGTATTTTCTTGGGATCCATCCCTCAGCCAGTACACACAAGGAACCACGGCGTGGAACCGCTTCTGCTCAGCCGACCTGCCGCAAGTGGGCGCCTTTTTCGACCGAGGCCGCGGTACCAAGGAACGCATCTTTCTAAACGGCGAAGAAAGCGACGACGGGCGCGCTTGGGCCTATGTCGTCACCGGAAGCCACGCGGGCGAATCTTGGCAACTGCCGCGGATGGGACGGATCAGTTTCGAAAACGTAGTCGCGAGTCCTTACGCCCAAGACAAAACCGTTGTCATGCTGCTGGACGATGGTAACGCGAGCACGGCACCCACCCCCAGTAATTTCCCGAGCGAGCTGTATGTCTACGTCGGCCGGAAGGAGAAGAACGGCCACCCCGTTGAAAAGGCGGGTTTGACCAATGGCAAGTTATTCGGCGTAAAGGTCACACTGCCCGGCAATGTGCTGGTCACCGAAGAAAGCAACTCCTTCGGGCTCGGCAGCGCGTCCTTTATCGGTTCGGGCAGGTTTTCCCTCCAGGAAATGGGGCCCAGCGGGGACGTATCGGGGTTCACCAACCTCCAGCTTGAACAGGAAGCGATCAACGAGAACGTCTTCCGTATGCAGCGCGTGGAAGACGGCGCCTGGGATCCGCGCCGCAGTCGCAGGAACGACTTCTACTTCCTGACCACGGCGAGCTTCACCACCAACAGCCGGCTCTGGCGCCTGCGCTTCGACGACATCGAGCATCCGGAGCTGGGCGGCACCATCGAGATTCTACTTAAGGGCGACGAACCCAATCCCGATCCGCAAGGCATCGGCAGTCACAAAATGTTCGACAACATGACCATCGACGGCTGCGGCAGGATCCTGTTGCAAGAGGACCCAGGGAACCAGACCTACTTGGCAAGAGTTTGGGTGTACGGCATCGAAAGCGGCAACTTGATCGAGATCGCCCGTCATAACCCGAAATTCTTTGACCCGGCGCTGGCCGATCCCAATTTCATCACCCAGGACGAGGAGTCATCCGGCATCATCGACGCCGCGGAGATCCTCGGCAAGGGCTGGTTCCTGCTCGATGTTCAGGCCCACAAGAACATTTCCGCCAGCGAGCCCGAGCTGGTTGAGCAAGGCCAGTTGCTGGCGATGTACCTCGACCGGCAGTTGGAATGCGCCAAGGACCGCGACGACGACCACGATCACGACAGGGATTCCAGAGACTAAACTTTTGTGACGTGCGCCGCCCGGGGAACGGGGCCCCACCACCAGGGGCCCCATTCCCCGCCTCTCGACGAACTTCATCGCAGCTTTACCTGGCGGTAACTTTTCCCTAACAACACCGATGTCTAACCATAGGAAACTCCAAAGGAGGAATTTATGGAACGAACAGATTTGGGAACGGTCATGCAAGAGGCGATTGCCAAATTTAATAAGAACAGAATCGGCGACAAGCCGCGGGTCTTCGTAACTCTCTCCCCGGATCTGACCCAGGTGCCTTGGAAGAACGATACGTTAAAGGATTTCGTCCGCACTTTTCTTTATGAAACGCTACTCACGAGCAATCCGGACGCCGCCATCGAAGTCTCCCTCCGCAGGCGGCTTGCCCTCGACGATCTCAGCGCCTTTCTCGGCTTACAACCTTCGTACTGGCTGCAGCTCCGAGTTTCGGGGCGGGGATTACGAATCCTCGAGCCGATGATCGAGGACCTGTTCACCGAAGTCGGCTACCGGCACGAGGAATGGGTCGGAGTCGAAGCGTGTAGTGCCCGGCTCGGCGTCTTCGGTGCCATCGACGCGCCGACGCAGAGGATGATCTTCTGCCTGGAATCGTCGCGCCATCTTCTCAGATGCGACCTCTTGCTGCCGGTCATCGACGGCTCCGCGATTCCTACAGTCGTGGCGCGCCCCGATAATCGAAAGGCGACCGGGCTGTAACAAACAAATGATCCCACCGTCATTCGGCGCTAACAATCGAGGCATACAATGGTCCCCAGATCAATGACACTAAAAAAGGAGGCGCTATGACGTCCATAAATAAAATATTGGTTGCGACGGATCTATCGGAGACATCACGGCACGGAATTGTCTACAGCTGCGGGTTGGCCGAGGAGCAGAAGGCGAGCATGACTGTTCTACACGTGGCCAACGAAGTTGACGCCTGGGAGCCATTTTCCGAAGACTTCGGGTTCGGCCGGGTCAACGGCGCGAGGTGGTCGGCGGACCGGATCATCTCCGAAGCCATGCTCGATCTGAATCGATTTCTGGAGCCGCATTTGGAAAGGGTCAAATCACTGCCGCTGGTGAGCAAGCGTGTCGTCGTGGGGCGGGTAGCGCAAGAAATCGCCCGAGTCGCTCAGGACGAAAAGGCGGATCTGGTGATCCTGTCGCCGCGCCGTCAGCGCGGCTTGAGGCATTGGCTTACCGGAGGCATCACGGACCGAGTCACTCGCATCAGCCCCTGTCCGGTCCTATCGGTAGCCCCGCCGCTCGCGTCGCTTTCTTGGAGAGGAAGATTGATTTCGGCAAACTTCGATTGGCCAAGACAGATGGTAAAAAGCTGTTGAGAAATTCATGAGATCCAGGGATTTGAAAGACATCTGGCTGGGATTCGACGCCTTGACCTTTTTCAATCAGGTCATGGACGTCTTTTTCAAGCTCCTCATTTTCTTCGTCGTGCTGGTTCTGGGAACGGGACTGATCAAGTTGTTCTGGGAAGTCTGGCAGGTCATGGCGCTCCGTGAACTCAGAGAGGCTTTTGGCTTCACGGTTACGAATCTGCTCACGTTCTTCGTGATATTGGAGTTATTCAAGAGCCTCGTCGAGTATTTCCGCGAGCACCGGCTCAAGCTGACGTTCATCGTCGATGCCACGTTGGTTTTCATACTCAGGGAAGTCATGATCGGCCTCTACCAGCATCAGAGCCCGCCCCTTCAGATCGCCGCCCTCGCCCTGCTCGCGCTGGTGCTCGGCGGCGTGCGCACCCTGGCCATTATCTATTCCCCTATGGAAAAGAAGATGGTCGAACAATACCTTTCGCGAACCGAGGCGACTGCGCGGGAACCCAAGGCAGATGCAGAGGCAACGTTGCAACCGCTAAACTGAAACCGCCCCGCAAAGGAGGACAATTTAAAATGGCGAACACAAAATTTGAGAATCTTCTGATAGGGAGCGGCCTAGCTCAAGCGCCGGACCCGACTCCCGAAGAAACAAGCAAGCTCGCCGCGCAACTCTCGCACCAGATGATCAATGGCTTGACCGGTTTATCGTTGTGCTGTGCGAACCTGCAAAGGGACCTGCGCGGCACATGCGCCGGGGAACAACTGAAGGATTTGACGACGATAGAACGATCAGTCGCAACCATCGCGAACCTCGCGCGCGGCCTCGCGCGCTGTGCTCAAGCGACGGATACGAAGATAGCCGCGCGGCGCTAAGCAATTCCTCCGCGGCAATTGCATCGAAAGGACACGACCGAGTGTTACGGTTTGGTTGCAGAAGTATGACGTTTGTAAAAACGGTTCTTCGCCGGCTTTTAATCATCCGTTCATGGAATCGTCACAATCAAAGATTATCTATTACGTCGAAAAGACAAAGAACGGTGGTCGCTCGGAAAGGAGGCAAGGAACTGAGAGCGAAACGGATTCACGGAACGTTCACCGGCTCGTAACAAACTTGTAACATTCGAAAATTAACTATCATCAAAGGAGAAAAATGATGAAGATACGCGAACTTTCCCCTATTTTTGCATTGGCGGTGCTCACTTGCCTGGGCTTGGCTGCCAATGCCCGGGCGCAAATCATCCAGATCGACGGATCGAGCACGGTGTTTCCGATCACCGAGGCGGTGGCCGAAGAATTTCAAAAGGCCAAGAAAGGCACGGTCAAAGTGACGGTAGGGATCGCCGGAACGGGCGGCGGCTTTAAAAAGTTCTGCCGCGGCGAGATTGATATCAGCGATGCTTCCAGGCCGATCCTCAAACAGGAAATGGCAGCCTGCAAGAATGCCAATATACAGTACATCGAGTTGCCCGTCGCATACGATGCGCTTACGGTCATGGTGAACCCGAAAAATGATTGGGTTAAGTCATTAGCGATTGCCGATTTAAAGAAAATGTGGGAGCCGGCGGCGCAAGGCAAGGTTACCAGTTGGAACCAGATCCGCTCCGAGTGGCCGAATGCGCGGCTCAAGCTCTTTGGGCCCGGCGCCGATTCCGGCACGTTCGATTACTTCACGGAAGCGATCGTCGGCAAAGCCAAATCCAGCAGAGGCGATTTCACCGCCAGCGAAGACGACAACGTCTTGGTGCAAGGCATCGCCAACGACCGCAACGCCCTGGGCTATTTCGGCTTTGCCTACTACATTGAAAACCAGAAAAAGCTCAAGGCGGTTCCAATAGACGGCGGCAAGGGCGCTGTCGCTCCGTCGGCCAAAACCGTCGAAGACGGTAGCTACCAGCCGCTCTCTCGTCCCATCTTCATCTATGTGAGCAAGAAGTCGATGGACAAGCCTGAGGTGAAAGAGTTCGTCGAATTCTACCTGAAGCAGGCGCCCCAGCTCGTCAAACAGGTCAAATACGTTCCCCTTCCGCAGAACGTGTACACGATTGGCCTTGATCATGTGAAGAAAGGCAAGATCGGGACGGTTTTCGGTGGGGAGGCGGAGGTAGGGGTCAAAATCGACGAGCTTCTGAAAAGAGAAGCGAAATTCTAACTTGCCGGACGTTCTGAGGGGTTCACTCCACGAGTGAGCCCCTCAGTAAAGAACGGTTGACTTCGTAAGAGATTCGTACCTTGAAGACCAACCCCGCCGAGGCAGGTTATCTAGGTCAGCGCGCGACCATCGAAGCCCTTCCCGCGAGCCTCACCGCGCGAAAAATTCGTGAGCGCATGATCGAATTCGCGATGTTCTTGTGCGCCCTATCGTCGATCGCCATCACCTTGGGAATCGTGGGAATATTGCTCTTCGAGTCCTGGCAGTTCTTCGCCACTATATCGCTGATCGATTTCGTAACGGATACGCAATGGACAGTGCTGTTCGAAAATCCCCACTACGGCATCATGCCCTTGGTCGCCGGAACGCTGGTGACCTCGGTGGTGGCTCTTCTAGTTGCCTTACCTCTTGGCACCACTATCGCGATTTACTTAAGTGAGTACGCAAGCCCGAACGTTCGGGAAATTTTGAAGCCGATCTTGGAGCTTCTGAGCGCCGTACCCACCGTGGTCTTCGGTTACTTTGCGCTGCTCGTCGTAACTCCTTTGCTCCAGTCGCTATTGCCGGATCTTCCCGGCTTCAACATGCTCAGCGCGGGAATCGTCATCGGCATCATGATCATCCCCTACGTCAGCTCGCTCAGCGAAGACGCTATCAAGGCGGTCCCCGTCACCATTCGCGAGGGCTCCTACGCTATGGGCGCCACGCGCCTTCAGACCGCCTTAAGAGTTTTGATCCCATCCGCCTTCTCAGGGATCGCTTCGGCCTACGTACTCGGTTTTTCGCGCGCCGTTGGCGAGACCATGGTCGTAGCGATCGCCGCGGGACAGCAACCCAATTTAACGCTCAACCCGATGGAAGGCGCGGCGACGATTACGGCGTACATCGTGCAAGTGAGCCTAGGCGATCTTCCCCACGGCAGCGTCGCCTATCAGAGCATCTTCGCCGCGGGGCTTACCCTCATGGCGATGACGCTGATTTTCAATATCGGTGGATACTTTCTGAGAAAACGTTTTCGCGAGATTTACTGAAATGATTCTTGCGGGATTACTGTGAAAGACTTTTCACCACAGAGACTCAGAGTTCACAGAGTTTACTTTCTATTCCCTCTTCTCCGCGACCTCAGCGCCTCCGCGGTGCAATCTCCGAGCGTTGCATCACCACAATCTAGCATAGCATTGGCGCAGTTACCCACACGGAAGCCTGAAGCCCCACTAAAATGACCGATCTCGATAAAAATGTCGCCCGCAATAAAAAACTGGACGGCTTGTTCGCCGTCGTCGGCCTGCTTTCCACCTTCATCGGCATGCTCACCCTCGCGGCCCTGATCGTCAATCTCGCCATCGACGGCGCCGCGCGTTTGACACCGCACTTCTTCACCTCTTTCCCTTCGCGCTTTCCGGCGCAAGCCGGCATCCTCTCGGCGTGGGTCGGCACGACACTGGTCATGGTGGTGACCGCGCTTGCGGCTGTGCCGATGGGAATCGCCGCGGGGGTTTACCTGGAGGAGTACGCGCCGAAGAATTGGCTGACCGCGCTCATAGAAATTAACATCGCCAACCTCGCCGGGGTGCCGTCCATCGTCTACGGCCTGATGGCCCTGGGGCTTTTCGTCTATCAGCTCAAGCTCGGCCAGAGCGTTCTGTCCGCCGGACTGACCCTGGCGTTGCTGATTCTCCCCATCGTCATCGTCGCCACCCGTGAATCGATTCGCGCGGTGCCGGGGAGCATGCGCGAGGCGGCCTACGCCTTGGGAGCCACCAAATGGCAAACCACCCGGGATCACGTTCTACCTTATTCGATGGGCGGCATTCTAACGGGCGTTATCATCGCCCTGTCTCGCGCCATCGGCGAAACCGCCCCGCTGGTGACCATCGGGGCGCTGACTTTCATCGCGTTCCTGCCGGATGCGCCGGTCAAAAGCGAATTTCCCTTCCTCTCCTTCGATTGGCTCATGTCGCCGTTTACCGTCATGCCGATCCAGATGTTCAACTGGGTGTCGCGCCCGCAGCAGGAGTTCCACCTTAACGCCGCGGCCACCGGCTTGGTGTTGATGGTCATGACCCTCATCATGAACGGCATCGCCATTTACTTCCGCTACCGCTTCCGCAAACGCATCAAATGGTAGGGACAAAGCATGTGAAAAACAAATCCGGGGGAGATACAATGAATCTCCAAGAAGGAATCGAAGCGCTGAGAATCGATATGCCGGCAGCCGCGCAGGAAAGGGCGAGGCCCGTGGAAAAACTCGCCGAACAACTTAAACCCATCATGCAGGTCGATGACCTCGACTTCTTCTACGGCGCCAAGCGAGCGCTCAAATCGATCCATCTCGATATAGCGGCAAAGAAGGCGACCGCTCTCATCGGCCCGTCGGGCTGCGGCAAGACCACGCTGCTGCGCTGTCTCAACCGGATGAACGATCTGGTGCTCGATACTCGAATCACCGGCAGCGTCAAGCTCGACGGCAAAGACATCTACGATCCGTCCACTGACGTTATTCAACTGCGCCGCCGGGTGGGCATGATCTTCCAGAAATGGAACCCCTTTCCTAAGAGCATTTATGAGAACGTGGTGTACGGCCTGCGCATCGTCGGGGTCCACGACCGGCGCATCCTCGATGAGGTGGTCGAGAAGAGTTTGCGCCGCGCCGCCTTGTGGGACGAGGTCAAGGACAGCCTGTACAAGAGCGCCGCCGATCTATCCGGCGGCCAACAGCAGAGGGTCTGCATCGCCCGGGCGCTCGCGGTGGAGCCGGAAGTGCTGCTGATGGACGAGCCCTGCTCGGCGCTGGACCCGATCTCCACGGCGAAAATCGAAGAGCTGATCCACGAGCTTAAGGACGCTTTTACCATCGTGATCGTCACCCATAACATGCAGCAAGCGGCCCGGGTGTCCGACGACACCGCTTTTTTCTACCTCGGCGAGTTGGTAGAGTTCGGCGAGACCGCCAAGCTCTTCACCACCCCGGAGAAGCGCCAGACCGAAGATTATATCACCGGCCGATTTGGCTGACGGCTGGAACATTTTGAACGGCTTGAACGATTTGAACCTGCGTTAGGGTTCGGGTTGTGCTAAGGGAGGAAGAGATGCAGACCGCACACACCGACAAGAAGTACGAAGAGGACCTGCGCAAGCTCCGCGAGGACATCCTTTATATGGGCGGCCTGGTGGAGGACCAGATTCAAAAGGCGGTTCAGTCTTTAGTCGACCGCGATTCCGACCTGGCCAACGTCATTATCGAGCGGGACCACGAGGTCAACCGGCTCGACGTCGATATCGACGACCTGTGCATCCGCCTGTTGGCGCTGCACCAGCCCGCCGGGCGCGATTTGCGCTTTATCACCACCGGCCTTAAGATCACCACCGACCTGGAACGGATCGGCGACATGGCCGTCAATATTTGCGAGCGCGCCTTGGAACTCAATCAGGAGCCCCAGCTCAAACCCTACATCGACATCCCCCGTATGACCCAGATCGCGCAGGGTATGATCCGCGAGAGCCTCGACGCGTTTGTCCGGGAAGACACCGACCTGGCCCTCAAGGTCTGCAACGACGACGAACAGGTGGACCAGCTCAACAGCCAGATTTTCCGCGAGGTCATCAGCTTCATGATCGGCGACCCCCTGACGATCAACCGCGCGATGAAACTCTCCTCGATATCCAAATATCTCGAGCGCATCGCCGACCACGCGACGAACATCGCGGAAATGGTCATCTTCATGGTGAAGGGAAAGAGCATCCGCCACATGAAGGAACTGCCGCCGTCGATCTAAATCACGATGGTTGCCGCGGCGCAAAAAATCCTCGTCGTCGAAGACGAGCCGGACATTCGCAAGCTCGTTTGCTACCATCTGGCGCAGGAACGCTACAAGGTCGTGGAAGCCGATGACGGCGAACAGGCGCTCAAGCTGATCCAGCGCGAGCATCCGAATCTGGTCGTCCTCGACTTGATGTTGCCCGGGCTCTCCGGCCAGGAGCTTTGCAGGATCCTGAAGAGCCATCCGGACACCGCAGCCCTGCCGATCCTCATGCTCACCGCAAAAGCGGGCGAAGCGGATAAAGTCCTGGGGCTTGAGACCGGCGCCGACGATTACGTCACCAAACCGTTCAGCCCGCGCGAGATGGTGGCGCGGGTCAAAGCCATCTTGCGCCGGGCCGAACTCCG
>Ga0214473_10006085_pt1 | contig 14437 bp, 10 predicted proteins | sample RVTome_7_FD_203509 | JGI IMG/M metagenome (GOLD analysis project Ga0214473, IMG submission 203509) | Soil microbial communities from uranium-contaminated site in the Upper Colorado River Basin, Wyoming, United States - RVT98D197 | ecosystem: Environmental > Terrestrial > Soil > Contaminated >... | reverse complement strand
TTCCCTCGCGTGGTTCCTGTCTTTAGAAAGGATCTGAAGGCATCTACCAACTGCCGTTGGTAGGATTCCCTTCTCCTCGCGTGGTTCCTGCTTTTAGAAAGGATCTGAAGGCATCTACCAACTGCCGTTGGTAGGATTCCGTTTGTTGCTATTGCTGTTTCCGAACTACTTCCACGGAACAATGGGCGCGAGCAGCTACTGCAGCCGAAACACTTCCCAAGACGAAACGCTCAAACCGGTTGCTAAATCCTGTCGCGCCAGTGAATATACAGTCGGCGCCAAACTCTTCAGCATGCCTGACGAGGATCTGTTTTGGATCACCACTGTCTACTACAGAAGAGAGGGTGATGCTTTTGTCTTCGAGCTGTGCGCGTAATTCCTTGACGGCTTCTATCGCGACGTGTTCCGCCTGACTGCGCTCTTCAGTTCTCACTTCTTCAACAAACTCTTTAATCGGTGGAACCAGAAGCCAGATTGGGTTGCCTCTCATGACATCGTCGGCGACAACGATCCGAAGCTCGCTTCCCTGGGTCCACTGGCGTCTGGCAACCGCTTCCACGGCCGCGAGTGCTCCTGGTGAACCATCGACACCGACAATAATTCGTTCACCTGACGTTCCGGAGCCCGCAGTAGCACGGCCAATGCGAACCGAACACGATGCTTCTGTCAACACTTTCTGCGAGACGCTTCCCAGAACAAACCGACCTACTGCCGTGTGCCCATGCCATCCGACGACTATCAGTTCAGGCTGCCATTCCCGAGCACAATTAAGAATTTCAAAAGGAGGTGAGCCATTTCGGGCGTCGTGGTCGACCTTCCAATGAGCAAAGAGACGCTGTACCCGTTCGCTGCCGCTTTCGGCCAGGCGTTGTGCCACTTCAATGATGCGTGCGGCTCGTTCACGAGCCTGTTTCAAACCGGGCGCATGTACGGGCACATCGTTTGGCAGTTCATCGGGAGAGGGAGGAGGAAGCCACACCTCGCCTACTGAGACTACCAGAGCCTCTACGTCGCGGGCCGGCAGCCCTGCTCGCTGCAATCCGTCGATGGAGGTATTCGCACATTCTGATCCATCATATGCAATAAGAATTCTCATCGTTTTTATCGATTACCCTACTTTCCACGTAAGAACCACAATCAGATCAAGCTTCGTCATTGGCATGTCGCGGCGGCGTACGCTCGATCCATTTCACCAATATCTTGCTCAGCTCACGCACCCAGAGCGCCGAACTCGCTACAGATGCGCAGAATAACCAGTCGCGGAAACCCAGCCCCGTCGTTGAGAAGGCATTCTGAAGGAATGGAATATATATTACGGCCGCCTGAAGCAAGAGTGCCAAAACCAGCGAGCTCCAGAGCCATTTGTTCGAAAACAGGTTTCTGAAGGCGCTGGTCTCATCAGAGCGTGAGTTGAATACGGCAAAGACAGAAAAGAAGACCATAGTGTTGAAAGCCATTGTCTGCGCGTAACGCATCGTGCCTGCACCCTGAATGAGACCTCCAGGCAAGCTGGCATCAAGCACCAGCAGCGTACCGACAGCAGAAACCACACCAACCAATAAAATGCCAAACCACATGCGAGGAGTGATGACACCTTCTTGACGAGTTCGAGGTGGTCTATGCATCACTCCAGTTCCGGGTGGTTCAACGCCTAATGCCAGCGCCGGCGCGCCGTCTGTTACCAGGTTGATCCAGAGAAGTTGCGTTGCGAGCAAGGGTAGCACTACAACGCCGGCTGTCGCTTGTAAACCGATAACGTCAGCAAGCACCACTCCGAAGAACATGGTCATCACTTCCCCGATATTAGTGGACAGAAGGTAGCGTAGAAACTTTCGAATGTTTGAGAAGATTGTGCGACCTTCCTCAACAGCTGCAACGATGGTTGCGAAATTGTCGTCTGCAAGTACCATGTCTGCGGCCTCTTTGGAAACATCTGTCCCCATAATGCCCATCGCTACTCCGATGTCCGCGGTCTTCAAAGCAGGGGCGTCGTTTACACCGTCGCCAGTCATTGCCACAACCGCACCGCCACGTTGCAGCGCCTTGATAATTTGCAGCTTGTGCTCTGGATTAACCCGGGCGTAGACCGACACTTTTCGAACGGTCTCGTCCAGCGCAGACTCAGACATTTGCTCAAGTTCTACGCCACTAACCGCATGTCCACCTGCAACTATGCCAAGTTCCTGAGCAATTACAATGGCAGTTTTAGGGTGATCGCCTGTGATCATCACCGTCCGGATGCCAGCTTCCCTGGCCCGCGCAACCGCATCCGTGGCTTCCGCGCGCGGCGGATCAATCATGCCGATCAAGCCTGCAAAGGTGAGTTCCTGCTCCACTCGTTCGTCCACATCTTCCTGCGTGAGATCCTGTTTTGGTAATGATCGCAGCGCTACGCCTAGCGTGCGCTGTGCGTCAGCAGCCAGCTCTTCATTAATGTGCAGAATTTCCGCACGTCGTTGTGCGGACAAAGGCCTGCTGTTTTCACCGACAAATTCGTGTGAGCACCTCACAAGCAGAACGTCTGGCGCTCCCTTGGTGAACACCATGAGTCGTTCTTCTCTATCCGTATCGGTATGGATTGTGGTCATTAGTTTACGCTCTGAGGAAAATGGCACCTCGGCGATTCGTTCCAGTCGCGAATCCAGATTCTCAGCCGCCAGTCCGGCTTTTCGCGCTGCAACAATCAACGCTCCTTCAGTGGGATCGCCTTGAACAGTCCAACGGCCGTTGTGTTCTTGAAGGACAGCATTATTCGCGCGATCGGCGACGGCAAGCGCGCGAACCAGTTCCGAGCGCAATGTCTCGTCAATGGGGCCTCCTCCTTCTCGACTGATGTCACCTTCAGGTGCATAGCCGCTACCGGTGAAGGTCACGCGGCCACTCGCTGTAACAACCAACCGCACTGTCATCTCGTTTTTAGTAAAGGTGCCGGTCTTATCCGATGCGATGACATTCGCTGAACCGAGAGTTTCAACGGCGGCAAGATGGCGGACGATGGCGTTTCGGTGAGCCATCCGCTGCACACCCAGCGAGAGGACTGCGGTAACCACAGCCGGCAGTCCTTCAGGAACAGCGGCCACCGCGAGCGCCACACCCAGAACGAGGACGTCGAAGATTGCCGCAAATCCCCTTACGTCCTCTACGAGGAGTATTGTGCCAATCATTACCAGAGCAATTACGATTACTATAATGCCCAGCAGTCTACCGATGCGGGCGAGCTCCTTTTGCAGTGGTGTGGTATCAGCGGGAGCTTCCTTCAACATCCCCGCGATGCGACCCATTTGGGTTTGCATGCCGGTGGCGGTAACGAGGGCGCGGCCGCGTCCATACGTCACCGTAGTGCCACTGAAGATCATGTTGTGGCAGTCGCCGATCCCAACATCCTGATCAATTGGAACGGTATCCTTCGATACCGGAAAACTCTCTCCCGTTAGTGGTGCCTCTGCTGTTTGCAAGGCAGTTGATTGAATTAACCGGGCATCAGCAGAAATCGTGTCACCTTCTTCAATAATAAGGAGGTCGCCTGGCACTACGTCAGCAGCTAGGATGCTCTGCTGCTTTCGGTTGCGGATTACTCTTGCGTGTGCTGCCGCCATCTGCCTTAACGCGGCCATTGCCGATTCAGCTCGAGACTGCTGAATGTAACCGAGGATTGCGTTGAGGAGTACGACCGCGAAAATTGCAATCGCCTCATAGGGCAGCGCAGATTCGCGCTCATAGAGCCATAACCCTGCAGATATCAGAGTTGCGATTAGCAGAAGAATGACAAGAACATCTTGAAACTGATCGAGGAACGTTCGCCATGCGGGCGGCGTCTTCTCTGCGGGGAGCTCGTTCTTGCCAAAACGTTCCAACCGCCTGCGCACCTCATTGTCTGTCAATCCAGTTTCAGAATTGGTTTCCAGCGCGGCCGCGACAGCGTCAACAGGCTGCTGATAGGGCTTTCGCACTCCTGCGGAATTCATTGGCAATGAACCTTTACCTGCGGCTCAATCTACTCTCGGTCAAGCTGCTTCGCGGTTTCAGATTCCAGCTTCTTTGGCCGGTGCTTGCGAAGTTCGTAGGCTCTGTAGGCCAGCGCGAACGAGATCCAGAGCGACAGGACGATAAGCGGGTAGGTCACCAAACGGGGAAAAACCACCAGAATGACGGCCATGGCCACTAGAAGGAAACTGGCACTTAACATTATGCGGGCCTCTACTGGTTCAAGCACACGACGATTAGTGAAGGCAGCCCCGACCGCGTTGCCGATGCGTAAGGCGCCCGCGGCTGCGCGCCCGCTACTCCCTCCGCGGCTTGTTGTCATCGGATGTGGATGACGTGGTTCGTTTGGCGCTCGCAGTTTGTGGTGAGCGTCCAGAACTATCTCGGTCGCATTCTCCAGGTCAGCAACATAAGATTGCTCCATCTCCTGTGCGAATGGGCCGTGCTCGATTACTACATCAAGCTCAAGGTTGCCAAACCAACTTGCAATATTAAGGTTAGTGGAGCCTACCCGCGCCCAATTGGAATCAGCAACTGCTGTCTTTGCATGGAGCATTGTTCCATTCCACTCGAATACCCTCACTCCTGCTTCGAGTAGTGGACGGTAACCTGCCCTTGAGAGAGACTTCAACATCGGGATGTCTGATGCATTTGGTAAAAGCAGGCGCACGTCAACATTGTCTTCAGCGGCTGCTCGTAAGGCTTGTACGTACGTGGTTGTTCCAGCGTAGTAAGCATCCGTTAACCACAATCGCTCTTTGGCGAGCGTGGCCACCAGCTGATCTACACGCAACATTCCAGCCGTTGCGGGCTCGCTGGCAACTACGCGTAGCGGCACGTCACCCGCTTGCGCGACAGAGTTGCGGTCAGCCACTTCTTCTGCCGGAATTGACCCACCCGTAACGTCCCAAACGTGGGCGAAAGCCTGTTCTATATCAGCGACTGATGGGCCACGCACTTCGACACCCGTGTCACGCCACGGATCAATCTTCTTCTCAGGTTCACCAACCCACATCTGTCCCACGCACAATCCGGTAACAAAACCGACTTCTCCGTCGACTGTGAGGGTCTTCCGATGATCGCGACTGACCCACCCCAACGGGGAATCCAGCCGCGGAGGGTTATAGCAACGGACTTCAACGCCCGCCCTACGCAAACGATTCCAAAAACGGCGCGAAGTGGTACCCAATGCTCCCATCCAGTCGTAGATCAGCCGCACGCGCACGCCTTCGCGTGCCTTGGCAATTAGCGCCTCGGCAAAGATCTCCCCTGCTCTATCATTGTGAATGATATAACTCTCGAAATGGATGTATCGCTCAGCGGCGGCAATTGCATCGAGCCAGGCAGGATAATTCTGCTTGGCATCCTTCAGTAGCCGCACACGGTTGCCCGGAACGAGCGGCGCACCCGCAGCGCGCGAGAACGCCTGGTTCGCTAGGGTGAACACCGGAGACCGGCTGTCTCGATAGTCCCGTAAGTGTCGAACGGCCTGCATTTACCTTGAATCCATTGGGCCAAGCAAAAAGCGGCGCTGCGAATGCCTAAACGTCCGCATTGATTATGGAGCGCTGAAATGGGGAGGAGCTTATCAATTTTGGAAAATCGGTGCAGCGCAGGCGTTGCTGGGAGCCCAAGCTTTCACGATCCGCTCCATCGCCAGTCCCGAATTTCCGGCATATCGTCGCCGTAAGTGACGATGTACTCTCTGTGCTCTATTAGCTTATTGCGCATGGCCTGGAGCGCATGTGCCCCGACATTTGCCAGCCTCGGCACTCGCTCGATGACGTCCATCACAAGATGGAACCGGTCCAAGTCGTTCAAGACCACCATATCGAAGGGGGTCGTAGTGGTGCCTTCCTCTTTATAACCACGCACATGCAAGTTTTTGTGATTCGTGCGGCGGTAGGTAAGACGGTGAATTAACCAGGGGTAGCCGTGAAAAGCAAAGATTATTGGCGTGTCGGTGGTGAACAGGATGTCAAACTCTCTGTCTGAAAGGCCGTGTGGGTGATCACTCTGAGGCTGCAGCGTCATTAAGTCAACAACGTTAACAACGCGAATCTTCAAGTTAGGGAAATACTGGCGAAGGATCTCCACAGCAGCAAGTGTCTCGAGTGTGGGGACGTCTCCAGCGCAAGTCATTACTACGTCCGGCTTGGCTCCATGATCGTTGCTCGCCCATTCCCAAATACTAATGCCCTCGGAACAATGTTTTATGGCTGCGTCCATGCTTAGATATTGGAGCGCCGGCTGCTTCCCGGCGACAATCACGTTCACGTAGTTGCGGCTGCGTAAGCAATGATCGGTCACTGAAAGCAACGTATTCGCGTCGGGAGGCAGATATACTCGAACGATGTCGGCCTTCTTGTTGACCACAAGATCGATGAAACCCGGATCCTGATGACTGAAGCCATTATGGTCCTGGCGCCAGACGTGAGAAGTAAGTAGATAATTGAGCGACGCAATCGGGCGTCTCCAGGGAATGTCGCGAGTAACTTTCAACCACTTCGCATGTTGATTGAACATGGAGTCAACGATGTGAATGAACGCCTCGTAACAGGAAAAGAGTCCGTGACGGCCAGTTAGCAAATACCCTTCCAGCCAACCCTGGCACATGTGCTCACTCAGAACTTCCATTACTCGGCCATCAGGGGACTCGTGTTCGTCGCCAGGCAGAACTTCCTCGGTCCATACGCGATCGGTGACTTCAAAGACGGCATCAAGTCTGTTTGATGAAGTTTCATCCGGGCACATGAGCCGAAAGTTCTGCTCGGCCGTATTAAGTTTCATCACATCGCGGAGGAATCTGCCTAAGACGCGGGTTGCTTGAGCTTCAACGGTTCCGGGTTGTTGAACTTCAACCCGGTACTCACGATAGTCTGGAAGCTTTAAATCTTTGAGCAGCGCGCCGCCATTGGCGTGCGGATTCGAGCTCATCCGCCGCTGGCCTTTTGGCGCGAGCTCGGCGAGTTCCGGCCTGAGTCTGCCTTTCTCGTCGAATAGCTCTGCGGGTTTGTAACTCCGCAACCATTGTTCGAGCTGCTGTAAGTGTTCGGGCTTGTTAGCGAGATCTGAGAGCGGCACTTGATGAGAACGAAATGAGCCCTCAGCCGGTTTGCCATCGACAATCCTGGGTCCAGTCCATCCCTTCGGCGTGCGCAACACAATCATGGGCCATCGCGGTCGCTGCTTGAATCCATTTGTGCGTACATCCCTTTGAATCGCCTGGATCTCGGCGAATGCTGCATCGAGATTTGCAGCCATCAGTTGGTGCATCCACTCAGGTTCATGGCCTTCGACAAAGTAGGCTTTATGGCCATACCCGGCGAACAGCTTCGTTAACTCCTCATCACTGATGCGTGCCAGCACGGTTGGATTGGAAATCTTGTAACCATTCAAGTGCAGTATTGGAAGCACCGCGCCGTCTCGAGCCGGATTCAAGAATTTGTTCGAGTGCCAGCTCGTTGCGAGTGGACCAGTTTCGGCCTCTCCATCGCCAACTACGCAACAGGCGATGAGGTCAGGGTTATCAAATACAGCACCGTAAGCATGTACGAGCGAATAACCGAGTTCCCCGCCCTCGTGGATTGAGCCAGGCGTTTCGGGAGCAACATGGCTGGGAATCCCTCCAGGAAAAGAGAATTGTTTAAACAACTTCTTCAACCCTTGCTCGTCCTGCGAAATGTGTGGATAAAATTCGCTGTACGTTCCTTCCAGGTAGGCATTAGCTACCAGCCCCGGTCCACCATGGCCTGGGCCTGTGACATAGATCACGTTTAGATCGTGCATTTTGATCAGACGATTGACATGCACGTAGATGAAGTTCAGACCCGGTGTCGTACCCCAATGGCCCAGCAAACGTGGCTTGATGTGTTGGAGCTTCAGTGGCTCGCGTAGCAATGCATTGTCATATAAATAGATCTGGCCAACTGAGAGGTAGTTTGCCGCATACCAGTAGGCATTCATGCGTCGCAGCTCGTCCGCGGACAACGGCCGGATTTCATTCATGCTCTCTGTGTCCGTACTCATGCTTGGTTCTGCTCCCGGCTGTTTCCCCTCGTTTGTTCTGCGGCTCATTCCGCCATCTCGAAAGCTCACCTCTAATTAACGGCTTTGCTTCTCCACTCGAACCGCGCCGCCCGCTCCTTTGGGTCTGATATCCGTGGCTCAGCAAGAGGCAAATCTACTGTCAGGGGCGCATGATCAGAGACGCGATCTTTTAATCCCTCGTTCAGACTCTTCAGTGTGCGTCCGAAATGCGGGGCGAAGCGGTATGGCTGGTCCTTTTCGTAAGGATCGGTGAGCGCAATTGGCTTGACAAAGATCCAGTCGAGCTTGAACTTGCCGACGAAACCAATTGTCCGGTCAACTTCGAAAGTTGTGACAAAACCCTTGTCGCCCCGCTCGTTTGAGTTTGCCAACGGACCATCATTGCCGCCAGTCGAGCGGCTACTTACGCCGCGAAAATCGAATGCGTTGCCATCAGCGAAACGAAAATCCTTTAAGATGTCGAAAAATTCCGCCTCGGGGTTGGAGGCAACTAGGGGAATACTTCGCACCGTCGGATCAGCTTGCGTGCGGTAGGTGTTCAATCCACCCAAAAGTAGTGACGGAAGCTTGATGCCGGTTAACATACCCAGTCCCTGTTTGAACCAGAAACTCTTGCTGCCCAGACGGTTCTTCAAGAGACGCTCTGGAGAGATTGGGGTCCCGTCATGCGTAGACGTGTTCATGTCGCCGGCAACTACGACTGGCGTGCTGAATGGCTTAATTCGCTCCAGCAACTCTTCTAATTGTTTGCGACGCCCTTCAGGCTTGCTTTTGTCTTCGAGGTGCGTTGCCACAATAACCAAGCGGCCGCCCGGAATGCGTTCGTCGGCTATCTCGGCAGTTAGCATCATTCGCCCTCCGCGGCGGACCTCACGGGATACCTTCTCTTGAAAAGCGATCTCACCGGCCTTCCGCTTGCCAGCCTCCAAGGGCTTAACTTTTTCAATCTCTTCCTTGTACCAATTGTGTGGTTGATGCGCGAACGGCTGTAGCTTTACATTTTCCAGGCGGAACCGGCTGAGGATGGCCGACCCGTGTAGTCCACGATAACGGTTCGCGTCTATGCCAATTTCTGAGGCAAGGCTCGTGCGATCTTCGGCGGACATCTCTTCAAACTTCTCAATGCCCAGCGCAATCGGATCGACCTCAACGAATTCGACACCGTATGCATAGTTCATCTGCAGCGCAGCTGCCAGATCAGCAGCCACGTTGCGATACTCTGTACGCTTCATGCCCCAATCAACTTCATTGAGCACGACCACGTCGGCCTGCTTCAATAACTCTACCTGATGCAAGATTACTCTTCGTTCCTTACTTCCTGCGGGGTTTGCCTTAGAATCCATCAGTTTGGCGAACGCAGCTGGATTTGTGAATGCGGCGCTTATAGCATCGTATTCAAGCCCGCGTTCAATGTTCCACTCGACAATGCGCAAGAATCTTCCTAGCTTCTGGCTGCTCGGCAATAGTGGCCGTGCGCCGCGAGCCAGCGCGGAGTTGCTGACGAACGGGGTTGTCAACAAACGGTTTAACTTGTTCTGTAAATCAGCTGGCGGGGTCTCCTGCTCATACAGTTGGACTAGTTCACTGTAAGTCAGCAACTCAGGGACTTCCTGCTGACCATTCACTACTACGCTAAGGCAAAGGACCAGACAGGTCAAACATAAGCACCTGATCATTGAACGGGTACTGTCAAGCGCAAACTGGTTAATTGAGTGTTGCCATCTCTTTCGACACTGCGTCATCTGCATGCGATCTTTGCCTCCGGTTAAATGAATTCCTCAGCTGGCCATCCAACCTCGATCAGGTGGTGACAACTGTTAACAGCAGGGGGCAAACCTTCACTTCGCGTAAAGTAATTAAGATAGCAAATCCCGTTTACGACGCCTGGTGACCAGTTTCGCGGTAGACTAAGTCGCGCAAAATGCATTTTGCAACGTTCTTGGAGGAACTACTTCTTATACTACCAATGTCGGTTCTCACCAAGAGGCGGGGCGAACAGAGGCGGGGCGATCGTACGTGGCAGGGGCAGGATGTCGATTCAGCTGGAACAAGATGCAAGCAATATCGCTGGACCATTGGAAAGTAGTGTGTTCGCCACTTGGTCATATCTCTCATTTGTAGTCTGGGTCCGCCAGTTGCTTCGAAGTTGAATAACAACCCGGTGTCTGTTAGTTTACCCCGTTCCCCAAAAAGAAAAGCGTTTGAAGCGTCCAAGATCCTAAGGTCGCTTGCGATGCCCAGGGAGTGTGCAAATGGAGGGAATCAAACGGGCCCGTAAGACCGCTAAAGAGAGGCACCGTGTTGCTTTCAGGCGGATGCGCTCAGGGGGCAGCAAACTTCAATTTGCTTCAGCAGAAGGCCATCGCGCGGACGGCCAAAGAGGAACTTTCCGTGCCGCCATCTTCGGCGTCAACGATGGCCTGGTGTCGAATCTGAGTCTCGTGATGGGTGTTGCCGGTGCAAGCACTGATGCTCGGTTCGTGCTGCTGGCGGGAGTGGCCGGGCTGCTGGCCGGAGCGTTTTCAATGGCCGCAGGCGAATATGTTTCCATGGGCGCGCAGCGTGAGTTATTTGAGAACGAAATTGCCACCGAACGCCGGGAACTCGTAGAAGACCCGCAAGGGGAGCGGAAAGAGCTCGAATTGATTTACGAAAGCAAAGGTATGACTGAGGCAGCAGCGGCAAAGTTGGCATCACACATGATGAAAGATCCCGTCATTGCCTTAGACACGCACGCCAGGGAAGAGTTGGGGCTAGACATGGACCAGCTCGGCTCCCCGTGGGGAGCGGCAATAAGTTCCTTTGTCGCCTTCGTCGTGGGCGCCATCATCCCGGTTCTACCTTATGTCTTCCTTCTCAGCCAGGCAGCCTTCAAGACTAGTCTCGCATTAAGCGCGCTTGCTCTGCTCGGTGTCGGAGCGGTCATTTCAAGTTTTACGGGACGCGCCCTCTTATTTAGCGCACTGCGGATGCTACTGATTGGCTCGCTTGCCGCTGGAATCACCTATTTGGTGGGCAGCCTGGTAGGCGTTTCTACTGGACTTTAAGTAGCCGCGCTAAAACTCAACATTCAAGGTCGCGGTGTCTTGGTGCTGCCAGGAGCATAGTTTCCATTTCTTTGGAAGGAGAACTTACATGAATCGTCAAATTCGCATTCTTGGCGTTGCCGGCAGCCTGCGACATTCGTCTTACAATCGCGCCGCTTTGCGTTCAGCAACTCAGTTACTGCCTGACACTGCCACTCTCGACATCTTCGAACTCGATGGCATCCCCGGTTTCAATCAGGATGATGAACAGAACCCTCCTGAGCAAATCGTCGAGCTAAAGAGGAGGATTCGTGAGTCTGACGCCATTTTGATCGTGACACCCGAATACAACTACTCGGTTCCCGGAGTTCTGAAAAATGCGATTGACTGGGCGTCGAGACCTTATGGAGACAGCGCCTGGAATGGAAAACCCGTAGCGATTATGGGCGCCTCGGTGGGAACAATGGGGACTGCACGCGCTCAGTATCACCTTCGACAGATGTTCGTGTTCCTGAATATGTTCCCCATTAACCAGCCAGAAGTCATGATCAGCAATGCCGCAGAAAGGTTCGATGCGGATGGCAATCTTACCCATGAACCTACAAAAGAACACATTCGGAAGTTGCTTCAAAACCTGCTGGACTGGACACGCCGCATTGCCCAGGGGTAGCCGATTGAAGGTCACTCAAGGCGGAAAGGTGGCGTGCGCGTCTTCTACAGTAAAGATATGGATCAGCATCGAAATGATATGATGAACAAAACTGATGGCCAGGAGTTTAGATGAATTATGGAGTGTCCCCATTTCGATCAATTAGTGCCGGTGAAACCAAAGACGAACGGTTGCGAAGAGTGTTTAAAAACCGGTGACTCGTGGGTGCATCTTCGTCTGTCTGAAACCTGTGGACATGTCGGCTGCTGCGACAGTTCGCCGAACAGGCACGCAACGAAACATTTTGATGCTACCCACCACCCCATCATCGCGTCTCTCGAACCAGGTGAAAACTGGGGCTACTGCTATGTCGATGATTTCACATTTGCGTTCTGATCGGCGCCCATTGATGGGCGTGCAGATGACATTAGTCTCCAACGCGAAGTAGCGGATAAACGCAAAAGAAACTCGCAGAGAAATGGTAAGCAATTCTCGTAAATTTCTTAAAGAGAATTGTTCGACAGCTGCCGACTAAAGGAGTTTCCGTCTTGAAGCCGCAAATCAAGCTCGGACGCATTTTCGGAGTTGAGATTGGTCTGCACTACAGTTGGATCATCATAGCTTTTCTGATCACGCTCTCTCTTGCCGGCCAATTCCGCATGAATAATCCCGACTGGAGCAACACTCTGCGCTGGAGCATAGCTGTGATCACTGCCGTGCTCTTCTTCGCGGCGATAGTTGCTCACGAGCTTTCACACGCTGTAGTGGCAAAGGCTCGTGGTCTACCTGTACGTTCGATCACGCTCTTTGCTCTGGGAGGCGTTGCGCAGATTGAGAAGGAGGCTGCCGATGCAAAAACCGAGTTCTGGATGGGGATTATTGGGCCAATTACCAGCTTCATAATCGGTGTTGTGTGTCTCGCAATCACGATGGCGCTAGGCTGGACTCCGCCTGAATCTCCGCAAAAACCATTGCCCGCAATGTTGATGTGGCTCGGTTACATCAATATAGGACTCGCGATCTTCAACATGATTCCTGGGTTCCCACTTGATGGCGGGCGCGTCCTTAGAGCAATCGCCTGGTGGATTACAGGTAATGCCCAGCGCGCAACGACGATCGCGGCTCGTGTCGGCCAGGTGATCGCATTCTTGATGATAATGTACGGAGTCATGCAGTTCTTTGGAGGCGCTGGTTTGAATGGTCTATGGATCACTTTCATTGGCTGGTTCTTGCTTAGCGCCTCTCGTGAGAGCTACGGTCAGATGGTAATGACTGAAGGGCTGCGCGGCCTGCGAGTCGCGGACGTGATGTCGCGCGACTACACCACGGTGGATGCAAACTCGAACCTGCAGACATTTGTGGACGAGCATCTTATGCGCACAGGGCGGCGTTTTTTTGTTGTGACTCTAAACGGACGTCCCGAGGGAATAATCACACCCGGTGAGGTTGTCTCGATACCGCGCCCGCGCTGGCCCTATACGACTGTAGCTGATGTCATGCGACACCTTGATCAAGCTCATACTGTAACTCCCTACACGCCGATCACTGAAGCGCTCGAACTAATGGCTAAGCAGGATTTGAATCAACTGCCAGTAATTGTCCAAGGGGAGCTTGCCGGCTTAATCTCTCGAGCGCACGTTCTGCAATTGCTTCAAACTCGAACCGAACTGCACGTCTGATATCTTTCAAATGACCGAATAAACAGAAGAAAAGCCGCTGAGCGGTTCAGGTTTTTTAAGACTTGCCATCCGTTTCCGAAGAGCAGGCAACGACCTGTAAGACATGAAACTCTCTTCCGCCGTTTTGACGTTGTTTCTGGTAATGGATCCTCTGGGCAATATTCCGCCGTTTCTTTTTGTTCTGAAAAATGTCAAACGAGAGCGTCAACGTCGAGTTTTGATCAGAGAGATTCTCATTGCGTACTGCGTGCTGCTGGCGTTTCTTTTCCTCGGAAAGCGGGCATTGGAGTTCCTGAGCCTGCAACAAGAGACGATCAGCATCGCTGGCGGCATTGTTCTTTTCCTGATTGCGCTACGCATGATATTTCCATACGAAAGCCGACTTATTGCTGACACACTGGAGGGCGAGCCTTTTGTGGTGCCGCTGGCAATTCCTTTCATCGCTGGTCCTTCAACCCTTGCTGTGCTTCTCTTATTGCAGCAGTCTGATGGCAACATCACACTTCAGCTGTTTGTGGCCCTCACAATTGCTTGGGCTTTGAGCGCAATGATCCTGTTATCTTCAACATTGCTTTATCGTGTTTTGAGGGAGAGAGGCCTCATTGCCCTCGAAAAACTCATGGGGATGCTGTTGGTAATGCTTGCTGTTCAAATGTTTATGAACGGTGTCGCCAGATTTCTCAAAACGTGAGCACACGAGTTTGTGAACAAGATCCCCGCCATCACTAGAAAGACCAAAGACATTTTGGTAGGCGAAAGTGGTGCACGACTTGTTCAAGGAACTGAAGAATGCCACCAACGGCAGTTGGTGGATGGTTCAGATCCTTTCTACATACAGGGCCACTCAACGAACCGAAGTATGCCACCAACGGCAGTTGGTGGATGGTTCAGATCCTTTCTAATGCCGAGGCCCCATGCGCTTCCAAGAAATCCCATCAACGGCAGTTGATGGATGCTTTTCAGATCCTTTCTATGCCGAGGCCCCATGCGCTTCCAAGAAAATCCCATCAACGGCAGTTGATGGATGCTTTTCAGATCCCTTCTATACC
>Ga0214473_10006084_pt1 | contig 14440 bp, 10 predicted proteins | sample RVTome_7_FD_203509 | JGI IMG/M metagenome (GOLD analysis project Ga0214473, IMG submission 203509) | Soil microbial communities from uranium-contaminated site in the Upper Colorado River Basin, Wyoming, United States - RVT98D197 | ecosystem: Environmental > Terrestrial > Soil > Contaminated >... | reverse complement strand
AACTGGCCATCAAAGAGGCGGAACTGGCATCGCTGGAAGCCGAGATCGCATTTCTGCGGACGCAGATTGCCGCATCGACAGTTCTCTCACCGATCGACGGCGAAGCGGCGCGTGTTGAGAGAAGCGGTGTACTTGTTGAAGTCGCCGATCTTGACCCGATTCGCCTGCAACTGCTTGTTCACGAGAACGACATTGCCGATGTCCGAGTGGACGCGCAGGTTTCCCTCAAGGTCCGTTCGCTTCCCTTTGACACTTTCCAGGGGCGTGTGGCCAAGATTGCCGACCTTGCTGACACACTCGGCGACGGTCGTCGGTTTCTGGTGACGACTGAGCTTGCCAACACTCAAGGCCTGCTCAAGCCGGGAATGAGTGGATTTGCCAAGATTGGGTGTGGCAAGCGTCCGATCCTATCCCTGATCACACGCCGGGTGGTCCAGTTCTTCCGGGTCGAATTCTGGTCTTGGTGGTAGGGTTCGGCCTCGAGTTCTCTTCATTATCCCCAAAATTTCACTGGATTTCGGTATTGGATTAGCCCAATACTTAGTGTCAGCCGACATCTTGATCACAAGATGGTGTGGGTGCGATCCCATATTCTCCTATTATCCCAATGTCGGACAGAGGGTTTAGCTTGACGGATTTGAGAAATCACTTTAAGTTGTCCACAGGCCGGGGTGTGAGTTGGGCGACCTCACATCCGGACAGTGAGTGCGGCCGTTCATTACGCCCTCGACTATTACCCCCCTCTCGAGTTGGACTACGGCCGTCAGGCCGTGAGATGATAGGAACTGGAAGCGGCCGATTGCTGATGGACCGACTGTCCTTTGACTGAGACGGAGCAGCCAGAAGCGGCCACGGAGGGCTGGATGAGAAATTCGACGCTGAGACAAAAAGAACGGGCCGGGTTGGTGCCCGGCCCAGTCAACACACCCTTTACCCGGAGAAGGGAGGTGAGTTGATGGAGGTCTATACCTTGGAGGTTGAGATCCTGGAGGACAAGCTCGCGCCGATTGGCGGTAGTGCAGGCGGCAACTAATCTCAACCGTCCGTCACCAACGGCCGTTCCGCCCAAACGGGACGGCCGTAGTCTTTTTCTTCCCTCTGTCGTTCGAATCCTAAGAAACCAACTGAGTAATTCTGGCTCGTATCCGTTCAAGCGTTCGCGCCTCAGCACAATCGAGATACCTCAGGCGCTCTCTATCAACTTCGACAGTTGAGGAGACAATCTTGAGCATGCGTTCTGCTTCGTCCAATCCGCGCATGGCTGGTTCGTAGTCGGCCTGGGTGTGGCAGATCTCGGCCTGCAGCACAAGCGAGCGCCAGAGTTGCTCCCAACAGCCGTCGCGGCGCAGTTGCTCTACTGAGCCAGTGATCAGTTCGAGCGCCTCATCGAGCTTTCCGGCTTTCATTAGTTCGCGCGCTTGCCAGGCATGGAATGCGGCGGCCCAGTGCCAACGGGGACGCTCAGTCAAGAACGTGAGAACGCCTCTGCTCAACTGATCTCTCAAGTCCTGCTCAATGTCCCCCGTCACACAAACGGCGGCCAATTGCGCTCTCTTTTGCGGCGCAGCAATGGCGTCGGCCTCGACGGATCCGAGTCTCCAAGCTTCCGAGAGAGCGCCGGCGTCGCCGAGGGCTACGGCGACCTGCGCGCGTAGAATCAGCGAGTCCAAGTACCGGTACCGGTTCGTCAGGGGCTGGCCCGGCGGGCTTACCGACTCGAGAATCACCAGAGCCGCTGCGAAATTGCGAAAGCGGTTGTGGCTGGCCGCTTGGTGCAGATCAAGGTGCATCTTCAGGTCGTCATTTTTCAAGGTGGCAGATGCCCGGCGACAGTCTTGGTAGAATGACCGCGCGCGTCGGTCATCACCGGCCCGGTCGTAGGCATCGGCTAGCAGCGCGGAGACCTCGGCCGCGGTAGCATGCTCCCCGATCTCGCTACAGGCGTGAAGAACTTGCCGGCCCAGTGTGACCGCAGTGCGCAGGTCGCCTGACTCCAGTGCCACCTCAACCAAGTTCCAACGGTTGAACAATTCTTCGCTCTGTGCACCCGCTTCGGCGTTCAGCGAGGCGGCGCGGGCGAAGTAGTCGGACGATTCGTCCAGGAGTCCTTGCTCGAAGCTGATGGCCCCGAGATTATTAAGGCCGCGAGCGACCTCCACGGGGACTCCAAGGCGATATTGGATCGACACCGCTTGCTGGAAATGTGATTTGGCTTCGCTGAAATCATGTTCCTTCCAATAGATGAGCCCCAGATTGTTGAGATTAATCGCGGCAAGGCTGTCGAGCCCCAGTTCTCTCTGAATCCCGAGAGCTCGCTGGTAGAATTCACGCGCCCGTAGCAGATCGGACGCGATCCAATGCAGATTGCCGAGACTGTTCAGCGAGCGCGAAATCTGTCCACGGTCCCCGAGCGACTCCCAGATCCTGAGCGCTCGGCGCTCGGAACGGATGCCCTTGTCGTAGCGGCGAGTGACATAATAGAGATTGGCCAAGTCATGAAGCGTCTCGGCGAGTAGTCGTTGGTCGCCATTGACACGACAAAGCGCGAGCAACTCGCGATAGATCTGGCGCGCGGCGTCCAGTTGTCCGGCGGCCTTCTGCAGATCGCCTTCGACCATGCGCACTTGACCCATCCAATGGGTGCGCTGTGTGACATCCTCGATCTGACGGGCCGAATCCTGTCCGAGGACGATGTAACGCATTGCGCAATCGCGTTCCTCGGCCTTGATGGCAAAGGTTGCGGCCCGGAGACAGTGATCGGCCGATTTATCCCACATCGCCGCGCGCGCGAAAGCGTGGGCAAGTATCTCAGCGCGAGTTTGTCCGGGAATGACCCCGGACGATTCGATCGCTTCGGCGAGTTGGCGTGAGCGTCTTGCGACATCCTCCGCCGCCATTGACGATCGCACGATGGCGTCATGGCCGCGGAGCCGCATGCGAAGGTCGAACGAGTCCTTGGTTGCGCTCGGGTAGCAAGTGATGAGTCCACGCGCGACCAACTTTGCGAGCGTAGCGTCAAGACCACCGTCGGGATCACTCCACAGGGGGCGCAAGAGATCGGATGCGCCTCTTCCCTCTCCCAGAGCCAGCCACTCGCAGAGCCGCAGTTCCGGTGTCGAGAGCGCCCCGAATACGTCCGCGATGTGCCGGCTGGCGTGCTGATCGCGCCACGCGTCGACGGCGGCGTCATCAAGACCCCACCCATCCGCATCGAGCGAGAGCGCTTTCGATGCAATCAGGTGATGGATGAGATCGCTGACAGCCGATGGTAATCCGCAAGTCGCTTTTTCGATCGCGTCTGTCCACGCCTCGGCTACATCTTCATCTCCAACAACGCCCTTCAGGAACGAGCGGACTTCGGCACGGTCCCAAGGCAGGAGAGAGAGAGAGCGCTGAGGGTGGAACGGCTCCACTGGCCTGTCGACAGAGAGATTGCCGTACGATGTTATATGCACGCGCGGTTCGCACCCGGGTGCGGCCGATGCCTCGCGCAATCGAAAAGTCAAATCCTCGCTGCGGTCGATCTCGACTCCGTAGCCCTCCGCCGAGCACAAGCCCGCTGCCCGACGTATCCATCCGCCTGCTGCCTGACCGTGCGTGTCAATCGACCAGATCGCGGGGAGTCCGTCGTGGAGTTCTTGAGACAAACACTCCAGGAGATCATCCTCGTGGGAACGGAGTCGCAGGGATTCACTGCGCGCGTGCCATCGGAGTTGTTCGTTCAGAAGTGAGGCGGGCTCAAATGTCGGGTCGAATTCCGCCAACCAGACGAGCAGGGATGTCTCGTCATCGGCACGATCATCCGGCGACTTCGCCAAGAGGCGGGTAATGACCACATCGGCCCATTCTGGAGCCGGGCGCAATCTTGGCAGATCGAAATTCGGAGCGCCTTCAAGATGACCGGCAATCTCGGCTGCCGGTTCATCCGCCGCATAAGGACGAACGCCAAACACCCACTCGTAGAGGATGACGCCGACCGCGTACCAGTCGGCACGACCATCCGCAGGGAGACTGTTGAGGAACTCCGGCGCGCAGTATCCGACTGTGCCGGCCCCTCTCGGACGGTTGGCATCTCCCACAGGGCGGGCCAGGCCAAAATCCAGCAGACAGAGCGCGTGAGACTGGTCTTGAGCATTCCCGGTCGCGGCCATCCGCCAACGCAAGTTCTCCGGCTTGAGGTCGCCATGCACCCAGCCGCGGTGGTGAATGAAGAGCAAGACGCTCGCCATTCCTCGAAGCGTCGTCACGAAATCATCGACGGTGGGTTTGGAGAACTCCGTGAGCAGAGGCACGCCTTCGATCCAATCGAAGACAATGAAGGGCCGTCCGTCGTGCAGGCCGAATTCGTGCGCGTGGACAACTTGGGGATGAACCAGTTCGGATTGGACACAGAACTCGTGGTAGAGTGAGTCCCGTGTCGCCTCATCCACGTCCTGATCGGCCAACTTAAGAGCGAAGACACTGCCGTTCGGGCCCGAGACACGATAGACGGTGGCGAAGCCGCCCTGCCCGACCGGTACACCCCGGTAGGCGCCGATGGTGATTTCTTTGTCCGACATCGCAGCGATGAGACGTCTCCACAGCCGGGACCGGCCGAACAAGATCGACCGCCGGACTCAGCTCTCAAACGACTCGTACGGATGGTGAACCGGCAGCTTGATGGTAAACGTGGTCCCATCGACGGGTGCGCTCTCCACTTGGATAGTGCCTCCGTGGTTCTCGACAATGGTCTTGCAGTTCAAGAGACCGAGTCCATGACCATCCGCCTTCGTCGTCTTGGCAGTCTCAAAAATCCCTGCGAGGATTTCGGGAGGGATTCCGGGACCGTTGTCCCGCACGGTCAGTGCGATCACGTTTTCATCAGCGTGATAGCGAACACGAATCTGAATCTCACACGGACGAACGGATCCGGCCTCGACAGAGTTCTTGTAGAGATTGTAGAGGACGGATTTGATGTGCCCGGCATCGAGACGAACGGGAGGAAGCCCCGGCTCAAAATCCGTCGTGAATTGCACCGGCTTGAAGATGCGGTTGGGACGGATCGTGAAGAGATGTTCCTCGATCACGTCCTTGATCCGGCACTCGACGAGCTTGGTCTCAAACTTGGCGTCTTCCATGAGCGATTCGGTGTATCGGCGCATGTCGTCGATGCCGCGTAGAATCCTCTCACATCCGGCAGCCGCCTCGGTCACGCGTTCACTCTTGAGATAAAGCGGCATGAGTTCGGCGGAGACCGACATTGTCTGCAAGTGGTTGTTCATCTCGTGGGCAATGTTGCGCACGGCTTGCGCCTTCTCGACCATCTGTTCCGAGCGAATGAGGTACTCCTCGATCGTAGTGCGTTCTGTGCGGTCTTCGACGACGACGATGATCTTGGGGGCCTCCCCGACGATACCGTTCAGAGGTGAGACCTTGACCGACAGCACAGTCTTGCGTCCGGCAATGGTCAGGAAATACTTGTCCTTCGAGAACGGCTTGTGGCTTGCCATCACTTCGGCGAGCATGTCCTGCCAGATGATGCGCTCCTCGAATGGGAGAATCTCGGTAAAGACCGAGTGATTGGCGACGAGGCCCGTGCCGGTCCACGTCGCGTCGGGGCTGTGAAAAATGCTCTCTGCCGCGAGATTAAAGGTGATGACGCGGAACTGACCGTCGACCACGCAGATGCCCACCGGCGTCTTATTGACGACGTTTTCGTTGTAACGCGTGAGAGACAAAAGACGGCCGTAGAGCTTCGCATTCTCAATCGCGATGGCGGCCTGCTCAGCGAACAACTCGAAGAGTCGCAGGTCGCTCTTGCCGAAGAGCCCGGCACGCGTTTGGTTGTCGAGATAGCAGACCCCGATGACCTTGTCTTTCATCTTGAGCGGAACGCAAATAATAAAACGCAGGTTGAGCGCCACGACCGATTTCTGATGCGCGTAGCGAGGGTCCTCTTGCGCGTTTGACGTGTATTCGGATTGTCCCTTCGTGGCGACGCGATCGGCCACGGAGCGCGAAATCGCAAGGTCTTCGGCGGTGGCGAGCGACTCCTTGTTGATATTGTGCGCGATGCGGATCTTGAGCCGGCCTTCTTCGTCTAAGAGCATGAGGAAGCCGCGTTCCGCATTCAGCAATTCGATCGCGTGTTTCATCACACGCTTGAGGATCTCATCCAGATCAAGGGTCGAGTTGATCGCCTTGGAGACATCGAGGAGCGCTTCGAGATTGCGCGCGCGCATCCCTCCGGAGTCCGCCTCTGCGGTCCTCGCCGCCTCGGCCTTAGGCATCATGTCGAAGATCGATGGAGAGGTGTCGTCCAGCCCTGGCTTCGCACCGAGAATGCCCTTGGTCTTGATCTTGCCCGACGTCTCTTTAATGTCGCCCATGATAAACCGCTCCCCTCTGTCTGTAAACCGACCCTATCCGACGATATCGACACCGACGGTCGGCGACTTAAGCGCCTTAACCGTCGCTGTGGCAAGAGGTAGTGGCGCAGCGTTCAGTGGCTGCTCAAGTGTGCAGAGTCTGAACAGCGAACACGAGGGAGCGAGGGGCGAGCCACGAGGCAAGATCGGGCCAAGCGGAAGGACCAGAAGACGTTGGAATGCCGTAGTCGAAGGTCACCACGTCTGCTGAAGCCGAAGACTGATTCGAATGTCGCGATCGGTGTTGTCGAGGCCCTTGGCGACATCAAGACGGATATCTTCGCCGATACCCAGCCCCACGCCAACGTCCGATTTGAACTTCGTGAGGTCAAAGAAGTCGTCGCTAAAGGACGCACCTCCGAAATCGAAGAAGAGCATGATGCCACCATCGAAGACCTGATTGGGCCAGTAATCGAAACGGTACTCAACTGTTGTCAGTATGGCCTCACTGCCAACGAAGGCCTTTTGTGGGTATCCAGGCAGAGAGCCGACCCCTCCCAGATAAAACAATTTGTTTGGTGGAAGGTCACGGCGTCCCTTGCCGTACCAAAGCCGGGCGGAGAGGCGATGGATATCTTCACCATTCCACACACCGATGGCGCTCAATTGCCAGCGGTCGTAGTCAAACTTCCCACCGAGACCACCTCCGGCGATCTCCGCTTGGGCCTTCACCGCGGCCTGGAAGCGGGATGGGTGCTCATCGGACTCGCGCGGTTCGACTGCGACCGCGAGGTGGACTGCACTGGTACGGTCTTCGAACCGGCCAACGGTCCATGGTTTGAGGATGTCCAACGGCACGGTCGAGAAGTTCTCACGGAAATTGTGATCAGGACGAAAGATGTGCCAGAGGTTGCTTTCAGCATCCATCCAACGGTAGTCGGTGTTCCGGTATGTCACAGACAGAATGCCGCGCTCGCGGTACTTGTAAGCCACTCCCAATTCTCCCCCGTCCGAGCCGTAGTAGTCTCGGTAATCGGAACCAGCAAAGAGAGCATAAAGCGTGTTCGGATGACGGCCCACCCAAGGTTCGTCATCGGTCTCGGTCAATCGGAAGACGGAGCCACGCAACTCGAGATCGATCGAATGCAGGAGCCGCTGCCGCAGCCCCAAGCGATACTGCCAAGTCTGCGAGGCAAGGGCGTAAGCGGCGAGAACCGACAAGTTTGGGGTGTACGCGGACTTTTGATAGGCGATATGCCCCCCGAGGCGCGCGCCATCGACGCGATCGTACGAGAAGGCCGGCGCCCACTGAACCTCCTCATCCTCGAATTCCCACGCGCGCGTCACCGAGAGCCGCGGGCGGCGGTGGCCTCCCGGAGAAAACACCTGGCCATATATCTTGCCGTCGCCACGTTGGCGCAGGATCCCGCCGATGACAACCACTCCACCCCGCACGGTGGCCGCCTCAGACACGATGACATCGCCGCCTATGGCCAGAACACTTCCACCCAGTTCGCCATTGATGGTCACTGTGCTGTTGAACGCCACGACATCGCCAAGCCAAAATTCACCGACGGGCTGTTCGAACGAGCTGTCGGTCACCCATACAATGTCCGATAGCGGCCCGGCGGTGTCGGCGGCGGCGAAGATGATTTCAGCATGGTTTTGAACGATCGTTCTAAAGGTCACGAGAAGATGCGATGGGGGAATTGTTTCCTCCCGCACCATCAGTCCCGCCGCGGAGAAAATCGCAGAGAGGACGTCGCGGTCTTTAGGCGGCAGGCCGAGGTCGTCGTGGCGTCCGGCGAGAGCATCGCCTGCTGCGGTGTCCGCAAGGATCTCCGACCAGATGTACCGCCCCTTGTCCGCAGAGAGCGAGGCAACATCGCGATAAGCTTCGCCCCGCGCATCGGCGCAAAAGAACAGGACCACAATAAGTGCGGCTCGAACAATTTGGCGATGGTTGCCTGCTCTGGTCATTGGGCCTCAGTGCAACTTGGATGCAAACCGCGGGTGGACAAAGACATCTTGGAGCGCCTCCCGGTGGGCACGAAACGCGATCTCCGTGGGCATATCTTCAGGGCGAAAAAAGACAACTTCTTCGGCGTCGTCCCCGGCGGTCGGATCACGATAGACTGTCTCATCCATCCAGTAAACAATCAGAACCGCATGCTGCCGCGGATCATCGAATCCTGAGTAGACCCCAAGCACATCGCCCGCGCGCGTAGACAGCCCCGTCTCCTCGCTCACCTCGCGTTCGGCGCACTCCCGCGGCGATTCGTCATACTCCATGAATCCGGCCGGCAACGACCAGTATCCCTTCCGTGGTTCAAAGGCCCGACGGACCAAGCAGATTGCTCTGTCTCGTTGGATGATACCCCCAACCGCGGGAACGGGATTGGCATAGTGAATGAACCCACAGACAGGACAGCGTCGGCGCGACTGGCGCCCTTCCCGATGATCCTGCATGGGGGCGGCACACAGCGGGCAAAACCGGTACAATGTTGTCATCGTTCGACTCTCTGCATCTCGGGATTATAACCCCAAGCACGATAACAGACACTCGAAAAGCCCGCATCCCACCGTCATGTCGCTCTGAACACCACCATCGTGAGATCGTCAAATCCCAGATCTCCAGCCGAGAACGTCGTCGCCTCACGCACGATTTCGCGGGCCAGCGCATCGGCGGTCAGGCCACGATGCTGAATCACCAGTTCCAACGCACGGTCCTCGCCAAAATCCGCTCCCGCCGGCGATTCGAGATCAGAAAGACCGTCTGTGAAGAAAAAGATGGTGTCACCGGCGTTCAGCTTCACGGTGGCGACCTCATACGAGACGGTCGGAATCACACCCAGCACCAGGCCGCCGCAATCGAGCCGTTCGTGGCGGCCATCGCCACGGACGAGCATGGGGTGATTGTGCCCGGCATTCGTGTAGGTCAATTCGCGTGTCGTCGGATTGTACTCGGCATACACCATGGTAGCGAACTGCTCCGCGGCAGTAATCTCGGAGACGAAGGCATTGGTGTTGGCGATCGCCCGCGCCATTGTTCGCTGATGGCGGACTTCCGCCTTAAGAATCGCCTGAATCTGAGAAACCAGCAGGGCGGCGCCGAGTCCTTTGCCCGAGACATCGGCAATCACGATCCCAAGGCATCCATCGGGAAGGAAGAAGAAGTCGTAGTAGTCGCCCCCGACCTGGCGTGACGGCTGCGTGAACGCCGCCAGCTCGAAGTGCGGGCTGTGGGGAAGAGCGCGCGGCAGAAGGTTGCGTTGAATCTGGCGCGCCACATTGAGTTCCTCTTCCAGTTTCTGCTTCTCAATCGCTTCCTGGTACAGCCGCGCATTCGTGATGGCCACCGCGAACTGATTCGACAGGGTTGCCAGGAGGTTGACATCCTCAACGGTGAACTTGTAGCCGGATACTTTCTCGCCGAGCAGAAGAACGGCGGTCAACTCGCCGCGGTCGACGACGGGAACGACCAGACGGCACGACCAGCGGCCGAGAATCTCGGTCATCGGTGTCAGCGCACGGTCGATGACGAACTCCTCAAAAGCGGACGGCCGCGCACGGCGGAGGGCCTCTGCAAAAAACCAATCGGTCGCTTCAATGCCCTCGCCGGAGAGGCCGGCCAACTCCAGGACATATTTCTGCCGCGACGCATCGCGGACAACGAAGAACGCTCTCTCGACGAAGAGCTGTTCGGTCATCACCGAGAGCATGTGTTTCTTGAGATCTTCGATGTCGAAGATCGAGGAAATCCGACGCGAGAATGTTTCCAAAATGGCGCGTGGGTCGGAGCGGTCGCGCAGAAAGAGACGGGCAATCAGATCGTCGACGCGGTCTTTGAGCGGCTGGAAGAGGATCAGAACCACGAGGATGAAAGCGGCGTCGATCAGCGGCGTCTGCAATTCGAGAACGTTGCGTACGAACGCCGCGACTTGGGTGACCACCAGCAGATACAGCCCGACCAGGAGCGCCGACGAAATCGTGAAGACCACTGACTGGCGGACGATTAATCGTACATCGAGGAACTGGTGGCGAATAATGGACCACGCGATGCTTCCGGCTCCAACCATTAGTGCGACGATTGTGAAGGCATCGCGTAGCGGCTGGTAGACCTTGATGAGCCCGAGGGTCGGCAGGATGAAGGCGACGGCGTAGAGGCCAACGGCAAGTTGAATGCCGCGCAATACGATACCAACTTGATCCTTGAGCCGCCGGTTGGTCACGGCCTTGTGTCCAAGACGCAACGCCCAGACGGCAACGCCAATGTAGAACAGGTTGACGATCGAGAAGAACTTCAGGTGAAAGTCGAAGAGCAGCGTCAGTCCGTAGGCTCCCAGCCGCATCGCGATGTCGACCGGCGCCAGGAGTGTCTGAAGAATCGCCGACCGGCTGTCGAACCCCGTCCAACGCACTTGCGGGCGCGCCAAGAATGCCATCCAGACAAAATGGAAGATGTGCGGCCCGAAGATTATATACTTGACGCGTGAAAAGCGGGCGATGAACGGATGCTCAATGGGGAAGATAAATGCGAAGAGCAGCAACTGCGGAAAGAAAAGCTCCCACAGAAAGAAGAAGTTGTAGGGAAATGTCGTCGGAAGCGGGGCGCCGGTCTGGTTCTGTCCGATCGTCGCGCCGATGGCGGCAAAGACCGGACCCAATCCGGCGAAAAGAAGCATCAGCGCGGTGATGCGATTGACGCGGCTCCTGGGATTCTCGCGCAAGATGACGGTCCCCAGCCATATCAGGACCGCCCCCAACGCCAAATAGAGGACCGCAACGACGATCTGCCAGTTCACCCGCCGGCCCCCGCCTCGCGCGCCGGTCGCCCGGCGTCACTGCGCTTCAACCCGATGACAGATTCTTGCGCGCCACGACCACGGTTCCACCTCCCGGCCCCGCCTCATACCGCAACTCATCCATCAAGGAACGGACAATAAACACGCCACGACCCACTTCGCGGAGGAGGTTCTCCTCCGCCAACGGGTCGGGAATCTCCAGAGGGTTGAATCCCTCTCCCTGATCGGCGACGCGCACCGTCAAATCGGTGTCCGTGAAGATGATCTCGATCGTGACTGTCTTGTTGGGGTTGCTCTTGTTTCCGTGGACGATGGCGTTATTGACCAGTTCGGTAGAGGCAATGGCCACATCGGTAACCATGGATTCCGGCACACTGTGGACCCGCAACATGTTCTCGAGGAACTCGTCGGCCTCGGCGATGCGGTGAGGATCGCTGGGAATCACCAGCCGCGCGGAATTCGATGGGGCTGGGGTCATTGCAGGGAAGGCATCGCTCCCACCGACAAAGCGGGAGCGGCTCCGTCAGAAGCTTGCGACCGCCAGATCAACCGTGTCGTGGGCCTCAAACACGGTCACCAGCTTGGTGATCGTCAAGAGACTCTGAATTTTGTCGGTGACGCAGGCGAGTTTCAAGTCGCCTTTGTTGTCACGCAGGGTCGTCAGTCCGGCAATCAGGATACCCAGCCCGGTCGAATTCATCCAATCAACATCGGCGAGGTTGATGACGACACGCAGTTTCTTCTGCGAGATCAAATCGTGGATCTTGTCGTGCAGCAAGGTGGCATCCGGCCCGCCCATGATCTTGCCTTTTGGTTCGAGGACGACCACTCCGCCTTGCTCACGTTCGTTTAGTCTCATCCCAATTGTCCCTCGTTGCAGGTCCGTCGGTTCACCGGTCTCCCGTCGCCATTAGCGGCCGTGGAGACAGTCATAGGCATGCAATATATCCGTTCCATCTCGCTGCGGCCACGTTTTTTCCGACCGGAGGCATAAACGAACCGGGCTCGTGGAACGATCACGACCGGCCGAGACGGTCGACGGAGACCGCTTATCGAGAGAACAGATGGCGGAGTTTTTCGAGGGTCGAAGCATCCGCCACCGGCGAGACGCCGATGAATGCGATTGAGCCCGACGGAGAAGCCATGCTACCGCTTGAGCTTGAAGCGAGAGGGGGGCCGGAGCGCTCCGGTGCCAGGACTTCCCCGACCGGGATCACCGGCAAAACCCAAACGGCGAGCGAAGCAAAGACGATGATTAATACAGCGCGTACGATCCGTCGTTCCATGACGCCTGAACACCCCCCAAGGCGTAATCTACACACCCGGCCGGGTTTTGGAAAGGGTCATGCTTAGCCCGCGTTCTAATCCCGGCCACCCCGGTTGGATATCTGGAAGGACAAGAACTCCAATTCCATCGCCATGTTCTCGGTGCGGACGACCACATCCGGGGGGACTTTCAGACTCACAGGGGCAAAATTGAGGATCGCTCTGATACCGGATTGCACCGCCATGTCACAGACGGGCTGGGCGACGGACGCCGGCACGGCAAGGATGACCATCATAAGCTTCCTTTTCTTGATTTCAGATGCCAAGTCCTTGATGTCGGCAATAACTACGCCTCTGTGATTCGAGCCGATCTTTCTCTGATCGTTGTCGAAGAGCACCCGGATATAGAACCCCTGCCTCTGGAACTCTTTATAGGAGACGAGGGCGGAACCCAGGTGCCCGACTCCGACCAGACCGACATTCCATTCACGATCGATGCCCAAAATCCGCCCAATGCGGGCGCGCAGCTCACGGGTCGGATAGCCAAGACCCCGCGTCCCGAAGGACCCAAAGGCGGACAGGTCCTTGCGCACCTGTGCCGGCGTCAACTTTTCGCGCTCAGCCAAATCGCGGGAACTGACCGTATGGTAGCCCTCGACCTCGAGAGCGGCGAGACCGCGGTAGTAGACGGAGAGACGATGAACGGTCGAATCGGAGATGCGCCGTCGCGAGAACACGACGGAGGCCTGATCCGCTTCACCGGACGCGCGTTTAGAATTCATGCCAGTGCCGTTTGCGAAAACAATCCGTTCGGGCTGGCGGCCACCCGCTGGGGGCGCGTCCAATCCGGGTATGTCATCGTAAGGCGGTTGCTCGTAACACCCGCCGTTCAGCGCGTACCGCTCTCGGCGCGCGATGCAAAAGTCGCCTGCGCCGCAGCCAAGCGCGCGATCGGCACGCGATAGGGTGAACAACTCACATAGGACAGTCCCAAAAAATGGCAAAAGGCGATGGTCTGTGGGTCGCCGCCGTGCTCTCCGCATATACCAAGCGACAGGGACGGATTGGTGGAGCGGCCCCGCTCAACGGCAATGCGGACCAGTTGCCCGACACCCTTCTCATCGATGGTGACAAACGGATCGTGCGCGTAGATGCCCTTCTCGATGTACAGCCCCATAAACTTGCCGGCGTCGTCACGCGACAGCCCCAGAGTCATCTGCGTCAGATCATTGGTGCCAAAACTGAAGAAGTCAGCGGCGGTTGCGATCTCATCGGCAAGCAACGCAGCGCGCGGGATCTCGATCATCGTTCCGACTTTGTAGTCGACACGCATCTTCCGTTTCTTAAATACATCCTCGGCGACACGGTCGATGATTTCGCGCTGGTGACGAAACTCCTCGACGGTACCGACCAGCGGCACCATGACCTCGGGTCGCACCGGGATTTCTTCCTTCAGCAGATCGCAGGCAGCGGTGAAAATGGCCCGCGCCTGCATCTCAGTGATCTCGGGAAAGGCGATCCCGAGACGGCACCCACGATGACCGAGCATCGGGTTGACTTCCGCGAGTTGGTCGATCCGCTGCAGGATTTTCTCCTTCAACGCGATCTGATCACGAATCTGGAGGGATTCTTCGTAGGAGACATCATCTTCCTTCGCCTTGAGCGCGACAATCTCCGCTTTGAGATCTTCCTTGGAAGGGAGGAATTCATGGAGCGGCGGATCGAGGGTGCGAATGGTCACGGGGCGTCCGGCCATGGCGCGGAAGATTCCCTTGAAGTCGTTGCGCTGGTAAGGAAGCAACTTATTGAGCGCCAGTTGACGTTCCTCGGCGTTGTCGGCCAGGATCATGCGCTGGATGTGCGCGAGACGGTCAGGCGCAAAGAACATGTGCTCAGTGCGGCAAAGGCCGATGCCCTCCGCGCCGAACTTCACCGCCTGCTCGGCATCTTCCGGCGTGTCGGCATTGGTGCGCACTCCGAGCTTTCGAACTGAGTCCGCCCACGACATGAGCGTGACAAACT
>Ga0214473_10006083_pt1 | contig 14441 bp, 10 predicted proteins | sample RVTome_7_FD_203509 | JGI IMG/M metagenome (GOLD analysis project Ga0214473, IMG submission 203509) | Soil microbial communities from uranium-contaminated site in the Upper Colorado River Basin, Wyoming, United States - RVT98D197 | ecosystem: Environmental > Terrestrial > Soil > Contaminated >... | reverse complement strand
CGGTTCATCCGATTATGGTTGCGCAGAAAGATGAGGAACTCAAAGAGGCATTTGAGAATTCATGGCTCAGTGTGGCGGATGGAAAGCCAGTGGCATGGGCTGCCAGGCTTCTTGGAGGATCAATAAAAAATACGGTCAGGGGAACTAACCTTACGCTTCAAGTCCTGGAGATGGCGGAGAGAGAAGGCTATTCCATTTTTCTGTATGGGTCAACGGAGGACACACTGGGGAAACTGAAGGGGAATCTTCTAAATCGTTTTCCTCGACTTCGGATTGTTGGAACCTTTTCACCTCCCTTCCGCGATCTTACCGAACATGAAAGGGCGGGCATCATCGATATGATAAACTCGGCAAGTCCCGACGTACTTTTTGTCGGGCTCGGTGCCCCGAAGCAAGAAAAATGGATGGCGAGTTGTTGCTCGTCTATAAACGTTCCGGTAACACTGGGAGTGGGGGCTGCATTCGATTTTCTCTCCGATGGAAAAAAGGAAGCTCCTCTCTGGATGCAAGGTGCGGGGATAGAATGGCTTTTCCGCCTAATGAGCGAACCGGGCAGGCTCTGGGTACGCTACGTAGTATACAATCCCCTGTACATTTTTCTAATTATAAGACAACTGCTGAGAAAGAAGGTCTTTCAAGCTCGTTTTAAGCTGACTCGAATAAGCGGCTACCAAGCGAGTCCGTATGGCTTGGGGAATAGTCGAGGGCATAGCTCGAGTAGAAGTCCAGAACCCGCCAGCCCTAACCTATATGAGCGAAGCGATTGCCCTTAGATCGGCCAAACCGAACTGGGAATCTATCCTTAGTTTCAGTCGCTCCAAGCTGACACTTTTTTATGACTTGTCTGAAATATCAGACAGGTATTGGGCAAAAATATCAAAGGATGCTCTGAAGCATTTTGAAATCAAAGGGAGTTAGGTTTCCTTAATGAGAGCAGACAATATAGTCTTAGACACACTTGGATTGCCAGCCAGGTTGATGAATAGGATTAAAGCTGAGCACGGTGGTTTATCAGAGGGTGCACTCGGAAATGGCATTGTCGCGGTTCTGGACCAAGGTGTGGTAAGTGCTGCCAACTTCTCAACCGGGCTAATCATTGGCCGTGTCTGCAGCAAAGAGCAATTCGGCCTGTACATGCTCGGCTTCACCATCATCATGGTTATCATAGGTGTTCAGGAATCCCTTATCTCTATTCCCTATACCATATACAGCCCACAGCTAAAGAGCGTCGATCTCAATAAATATGCTGGCAGCACCCTCATACATCAACTGGTGTTTTCGATCTTATCCATATTTTTCCTCGCCATTGCTGCTACGACGCTTTCAATGGGTTTCGGGCCTCCAGGATTGTCCGGGGTTGTCAAAGCACTAATATTTGCAAGTATTTTTATCATGCTTTGGGATTACACGAGACGCATCTTGTTCGCATCTCTTAAAATGAAATCCGCCCTTGTTCTGGATTCCTGCTTAGCAGTGCTGCAGATCGGAGTGCTTCTGCTGTTGGCCAAATTGGGCTATTTGTCGGCTTCGATGGCGTACTGGGTAGTCGGTACTGGGTGCGGTGTCGTGGACCTCAGTTGGCTTTTCTTGAACAGGAAAAAGTTCAAATTGAGTTTTAAGCAGGCGAATGCCGACCTGCAACGAAACCTTTCAATTGGCGTTTGGATTTTCGGGAGCGGGCTCCTGTGGAGTGCAAGGAACTATCTTTATCCGTGGCTGCTAGCCGCTTTTCATGGGACTGCTTCGACCGCCGTATGGGCCGCATGCCTGGGTGTAGTGGCCCTGTGCAATCCGCTTGTTATGGGTCTGCAGAACTTTTTTACTCCTCAGATGGCGCATGCTTACGCGGAGGGTAAGATACGAGTATTATACACGTTGTCATTACGAACAATAACTAAATTTGGACTGGCGCTATTGCCTTTTTGCTTGTTACTTTTTATGTTCGGTGGGCATTTGGTTTCAGGTTTTTATGGCAAAAAGTATGTCGGAAATGGATTAATAGTTTCTATATTGGCCGTAAACCTTCTTGTTCTATCCCTGTCCTTTGCTCCTTCCCGTGCATTGTTTACCTTGCAACGTGCCGACGCAGATTTCAAGATTAATATCGTCTCGTTTCTAATATTACTCTCATGCGGCATGTTTCTAGCCAAACATTACGGTCCTGTGGGAGCTGCAGCAGGGGCTTTATTGAGTAATTCTACAAGCTTGGTACTGCTCTTAATAGTTTTTTCTCGATTAGTCCGCTCTCAAAAGAGTTGCCGCGAATCCGATAAGGGCAGAGAGTATGATCGGACATTCGAAGGGTAAAAGAGAGACACTGGGTTAGCGTGTCTCTCTCCGATGAGCAATTGGATCCTTAAATATGAGCACTCAACACTTTGGTCTAAAGGGAGCCTTGGCCACCTCTCTTTTTTTCACCATAGTATTCTTTTTTAGCAGTCACAATTTGCACTCCTCTCTTCTGGAGAACCTTCATCTATCAGGTGACGAATATGTAAGGGCATTGGTCGAGGGGAGTCCCCAGCGAAGGGTGGCACTTGTGGCGCTAGCTTTGTTTGCAACGACCAGTATATTTGTCAGGGCTCGTCACGGTTTTAGAATTAATGGAATTCTTGGCGGGATGCTGGTCTTTTTCTTACTGTGGTCAGTTATGAGCATCTTCTGGTCTATCGACCAGAGCTTGACTTTCCGTAGATTGGGGGTTCTATTTGTCTTTTCCCTCAGTGCTGTAGCCACAGTCAGGCATTTTTCCATCAATTTTCTTCCGTTTTGCGCCCTTTTAGCCACATCCACTTATCTGCTCTTAGGTGTGATTATGGAGATAAGTCTGGGTACATTTGGCCCCACCTCAGAGGGATATCGTTTTGCCGGCACCCTCCATCCAAACATCCAGGGGGTCAATTGCGCAATTATGTTACTTTCTGCGGCCGCTCTGGGTAGCACCGCCAAACGCCTGAAAGCTGTTTTCATCCTCGCGTTCTGCGCAGCCTTCCTGGCTCTAATCCTTACCAAATCCAGGACGTCATTTGGGGCAGCACTTTTTGGAGTGACAGCGTTCTGGTGGCTGAATAGTTCTAAACCAAAGTATTGGCTGATCGTTTTGAGCATAGTTTGGGTATTATGTTTTGGCTACATTTGTTTTGGGGCAGAGTTGATTACCGCTATGGAAAGCTGGCTTCACCTGGGAAGAGGATCTGGAGACCTCGCCACGTTCACCGGACGCATTCCTATCTGGGAAGAAATTCTGGAATATATCGGCGAGCGTCCGTTGCACGGTTATGGATTCAACAGCTTCTGGGTGGCACGGCACATCCAAGAGTTCTCGAGCACGGTGGGAATAGGCTTAATAGGAGCCCACTCGGTTTACCTTGATCTTTTGCTCAACGTCGGGCTTGTGGGTGCGGTTACCTTTGTTCTGATTCTCTCCTTTGGTATTAGGAACGCATTTAGCTACTACAAAAGGACGAAGGATAGCAGATATGGCTTTCTCTTCATGTTACTGACTTTCTGCGGAATCCAAGGATTGCTCGAGTCGGGGGTAATTCAAATGTCGTCCTTGGACTCGTTTCTGTTGATCTGCGGCTTCTTGCATTTAGCGTCCCGGGTGCCTACCGGATATCGTAGCCCGTTAGAAGGGAAAATTGCCGAGAGGTAGCTCATGGCTATCCGTGCAGCCGAGAAAACCCAAGTCCTTATAACCACTGTTCCTCCCCAGGCGAAGGGTGGTATTGTTGGACTGCATCAAGTTCTTTTCGATTTACCGCCGAAAAGAAAGTTTGGCTATAAGCCCTTTGAGTTTGCTTCGCCCACGCCCTTTCAAGAACACTTGGCCAGCAGAATCATAAGAATACTTGTGGGCCTCAATCGATTTGCCTTTGTTCTATTAAGGAATAGGTCAATCAGGATAGTGCACATAAACACAGCACCTCAATCAAAAGCCCTCATCCGGGATGCTTTGTTGGTCTTGATTTCGCGACTGCTGAAAAGAAAAGTTGTGTTTCAGATTCACGGTGCAGTAAGCGATTATGAATATCCAAGAATAGTCTGCCGGACGGTTTTTCGGGTCTTTTCACTTTGCCATAAGATACTTTTATTTTCACAAAGAGACATTAAGCGAATTTCTGCCTTGGTTCCTGGGGTTCCTTCTCAGGGTTTTCCGAATGCCATAAGGGCCGATGATTTTAAGAGAGGGGACAATTCCTTTAAAAGAGATTTGTCCGTTCCGCAGCAAAACAAAATTGTTCTCTTCCTCTCTCGGTTCATTAAGGAGAAAGGAGTATTTGATCTTATAGAATCAATTCCGGGAGTAGTGGACTGTTTCGAAAATGTCAGTTTCGTTTTTGCAGGCGATGGGCCTGAATTCGAACAGATGAGAAGCGTTTGCAGCAAAAACAATCTGGACCAATATGTGCGGTTTACAGGTCATCTCTCCTACAAAGATGTAGTTAGAGTGCTTGCTTCGGCAGATATATTCGTTCTACAAACATATTATGTAGAAGGCTTTCCCACTGCCATTCTGCAGGCTCTCGCAGCAGGCCTCCCAATCATCTCCACATCTGCTGGAGCAATCTCTGAATTTATTCAGGACGGAGAGCATGGTTACATAATCGACGCTCAAAACCAGGAGCAGCTCAAAGCAAAACTTCTCATCCTATTGGAAAATGATACGCTGAGAAAGCAGATTAGGGATAATAATGTGCGACTTGCGAGAGATAAATTTGATATCGAAGTCGTCTCAAGAAAGCTGGAAAAACTCTATGGGAGCCTCTAATCATATTGGGCAGGTTAGTCGTTGGACTTTTATTGTGCAGTTAGGTGTTAGGTGGTTGTATCCGTTGTAGGAGAGCACAGGGACGAACAGTTGAGGAGGAACAGAATGTAAAATGACCACCATAAGGTCGTGATTTAACGGGAAAGAGGTCGCGTGGTTAGAGGACAAGAAAAGATCAGAGGGGGCCACCTTTTTGCATGTGCGGTATAGCCGGGGTCTACAGATATAAGACGACGAAGAAAGTAGAATCTGCGGAAATCCGGGCGATGTGTGATTTAATGGCACATAGGGGTCCGGATGGACAGGGTGTTTACACAGATCAGGAGTTTGGGATCGGACATCGTCGTCTTTCCGTCATTGATATTTTAGATCGATCTTCACAACCCATGCAAACGAAGAACGGGGAGTGGACTCTCAGTTACAATGGTGAAGTCTATAATTATTTGGAACTTAAAGAAGACCTTAAATCGCAAGGGTACCAATTTTCCACTACTTCAGATACGGAGGTTTTACTGGCCGCTTTTTCCAAATGGGGCTTGAAGTCTCTACTTAGGCTCAATGGCATGTACGCCTTTGCGATTTGGCATCAGCCGACACGAACCCTAACCTTGGTACGAGATCGCCTGGGGATAAAACCTCTATACTATTCGTTGACCGAACAAGGCGTTGCTTTTGCCTCTGAAATCAAGAGCTTGTTGAAATTGACTGAGGTGAACATCGAGCCAAATCATAAAATGTTGGATGGGTATATGAGTTTAGGATATTGCCCTGGAGAAGAAACGTTTTTTGATGGAATCTACCAGCTGCCGCCGGGGCATTATCTCCAGATAAAAGATGGTCGAGTCACTAAAGCGGCTTATTGGGATATAATTTTTCAGCTGGATCAAGACCTGGGTGAAGCTTTCTATATTGAGAATGCTCAAAATTTGCTAGAAGATGCGGTCCGTTTGCAATTGCGCAGTGATGTACCCTTGGGCGTTTTCATTAGTGGTGGTGTTGACTCCAGTGCTGTCGTTGCAATGATGCATCGACTTGGTGTGCCTGACATCAAAACCTTTTCGGTGTTTTGGGATTCCGAACCTGGCTATGATGAAACCCGATTTTCAAGGGAGATCGCTTCTTTGTTTCAAACCGATCACCATGAGTATCGTATGACGCCCCGCGATTTTCTAGCCTTCATACCTTATTATGTCTGGCATATGGATGAACCCGTGCAAGAGGCTGCTGGTATTTCTCTGTACTATATTGCCAAGAAAGCTAAGGAAAAAGTCACGGTGATATTATCAGGTGAGGGTTCTGACGAGGTCTTTGGGGGCTATCCCGTATATCGCTATATGGCTTGGCTGGAACGTTATAGAAATATACCGCAAGGCTTGCGGACCGTCATGAATTCGTTTTTGAGAACGCTTGGACCAAAGTGGGATAAGCATGTTAAGCTGAGTGAGTTAACGCTGGAAAAGCGATATTTTGGGGTTTCACTGAATGAGATTGATGGAATGCGAAGGTTGTATACCCCACAGTTACAAGAACAGATACAAGGATTTACCGTAGATCAATTGCTGGCCCCATACTACGAAAGGACCGAATCCCAAGATCCCCAAACTCGAATGCAGTATTTGGATGTGAAGTCTTGGCTCGTCGATGATATTCTCATAAAAGCAGATCGAATGAGTATGGCTGCTTCCCTTGAGCTGCGGGTTCCTTTTCTAGACCACCGTTTTATGGAATTTGCGGCCCAGATGCCTCCAAAATATCGTTTAAAGAGAGGGGAGACAAAGTACCTTATCAAAAAAGCTCTTGAGCCTTATTTACCCCACCATATTTTATACCGCGTCAAACAAGGTTTCCCGACACCTCTAAGGTTTTTGTTTAAAGGCCCGTTAAAGAATTATGTACAAGACATCTTAGTTTCAGGTCGGTTCTTTGACAGAGGGTTATTCAAGCCTTCCCTTGTTAAAGACCTGGTTGATGAACATAGAGAAGGCCAGGCCGATCATCATAAGGTCCTCTGGCAGCTGTTGGTCCTGGAGCTATGGCATCGAGTGTTCGTAGATCATGAATCCTTGCAAGATATGGAGTATTCAGGACATTCCAAAATGGTGTAGACACGGGACTCTATACTTAAAAGACGAAATTGACATGAAATTCGAAGTGAACTTCGAATATAACTTACAGTTAGAACAATTATTTTGTATGTTCGAATTGGGATACCACTGAACTTCAGAGGCGATATCATGTGAGCCTTCATTGCTTTACCAGAGGCAGACTGAAGTATTGTATTGAGCCGCAGGAAGGGGAAAGAAGTTCTCTTTGCCACTAACCTTTTTGCGACCAGGACCAGGAGGAGGAGGCCAAAGTTTTCCCAGAGCCTCCGATAGGAACTCCCCAAGGGGCTTGTGAGTCTGGATTGCTGTGGGCTTTTGGTGTTGGTTGGGCAGACCCCATACCGTTGTAATGTGGAGTTGTTGGGGTCGATGAGGATTTCGCTGTTAAAAAAACAGCACACCGAGAGCCAGAAAGACAACCGGTGAAGTTTCTCAGAACCACCGGAGAACTTTTACGGGGGCCGACTGGATACAGCATTTTTCCTCAGTGTCCTGGGCGAGTTGAACCGCTGCTTTGATGATAACCTGAAGGCGCTCAGACAGTCAGGTTTACATTTCGAGGACAATATGGAACGACTAATATCGAAACTACTGCCGAATGCCCTGCAGCAAAAAATGAGGCAATCAAATTACTATACACATAGAACAGCCAGGAGTTTGGCATCATCATCGAAACGGATAGATATATGTTCCGCTCAGTTTGCGCACATATTTCATTTGTCGAAACATCCTTCTATCGAGGACAAAATATGCCTTGAAATCGGGGCAGGCTGGGTTCTGACCCATGCACTTGTATGTTACTTGCTTGGGGCGAAAAGGGTAATTGCGACGGATATTGTGCCCTGTGCACGGCCTGACACTATATCATTGGCGCTAAGAGGCGCTATTCCTTCCATACCGCGTGATATTTTGGCGCCGTTTTCTGATCATGCTCGTATTAGAGAGCGTTTGGATAGGCTATTAAGCATTTCGCAATTTACCTTCGATGCGCTGAAACAGTTGGGAATTGAGTACCTAAGTCCGGTTGATTTTTCTGTTGAGAAGGTAAACACACCCGTTGATTTCATCTTCTCCAACTCAGTATTGGAACATGTCCCTAATAATGATGTTCCGGCATTGTTGAACAATCTTGTTGCAAGCCTCAATCAAGGCGGTACGATGATTCACTGTATTCATTTGGAGGATCACAAAGATATCAACAGATGCCCCTTCGAGTTTCTAAAGATCCCTGAGAATCGGTACACACGAAAGCTCCAATCTGAGAGGGGTAACAGAATTAGATGCAGTGAGTGGAGGAGACTTTTTGGTAATATAGAAGGCACGAACACTGATTTCATTTACAGCTATTCTCGGCTAGATAAAGCCCTCCCTAAAAAGAGCGATGCATCTATATCTTATCATGATGAACTTGATTTGCGAACGAGTCATATTGGGGTGTATACGCGAAAAGAAGAATAACCCAAGGCACCAGTCCGGAGCACCATCCCGTAATATGAAGAGAAAGTGTTATTACACAGATTCATGATCACGATTATCATCCGCTTCAGCGGAGCGTCGGACCAAAGCACAAAGAGATGGATAACTCAAGGATTCTTAAACTTATAAAATCATGGTCAGAGGAAAATGAGCTTATTTCTAATTTTATCATAGAAAAGTTCCCAGGTGTTGGTACGTTGAAAATCTTAGAGGCCGGATGTGGTCAGAAATGGCCGCTTGACTTAAAAGGACTCAGGTATACATTGACGGGTGTAGACCTTGACAGGGAGAGTTTGCGGTTGAGAAAAGAACAGAAGGGAGATCTCCATAAGATGATTTTAGGAGATCTGCGAACAATAAGTCTGAAAGAGAATGAATATGACATAATATACAACTCATTTGTGCTGGAACATATCGAGGGCGCAGAGATTGTGTTAAACAATTTCTTAAAGTGGCTGAGACCTGGTGGGATTATCGTTTTAAAAATCCCTGACAGAGATTCAGTCTTTGGTTACCTGGCAAGGCTAACACCATTTTGGTTTCACGTATTTTATAAACGATATATAGAAAAAAAGCCTAATGCAGGCAGGTCAGGATACGACCCATTTCCAACGGTATACGAGAAGGTCGTTTCTAGAAAAGGAATTCATCGTTATTGCGACAAACACGGCCTTGCAATTATGTTAGAATTCGGAATGAATTGGTATCTAAAAAGTTTCGGAAAATTGTCTGTGTTTTTAAGGATATTTACTAAGATTATTGAGCTCGTATCGTTGGGGACACTAAAATCCGACCACGACAATCTCATATTTGTCTTACAAAAATCCTAGTGTCACCACTCGGATAAGAAACCCAGGCAACCATCAAATGACCAAAGCATTCGGCCCATGAGAGAACATCCTAAAGTATCGGTGGTCATCCCGACCAAGGACCGGCCACAACTGGTGCGTAGAGCCGTACTGAGCGTTCTTTCTCAGACGGTCGTAGACATCGAAGTGATCGTGGTCATTGATGGGCCAGACAAGCGCACCAGGGAAGTTCTCTCCGATCTGGGCGATCGCCGCCTGCGTTGGTTCGAGCTATCCGAGAGTGTCGGTGCAGGCGAGGCTAGAAACTGCGGGGTTAGGCAGGCCCGGACCGACTGGATTGCACTACTAGATGACGATGACGAGTGGCTTCCGGAGAAGCTAATGCACCAGCTGAGGGCAATTGCGGAGTCGTCGCATCGCCTTCCCGTAGTCGCTACCCGGCTAATTGCGCGTTCGAGCCGAGGTGGTTTCGTCTGGCCGCGGCGTCCTCCCGGCCAGGGTGAGCCTGTCGGCAACTACCTTTTCAGTCGGCGTTCGTTGTTCATGGCGGAGGGTTGCCTACAAACCTCCACACTGTTGGCGCCGCGTATACTTTTCGAGGAAACTCCCTTTCAGGTCGGCCTCCGCCGACATCAAGACTGGGATTGGCTACTGCGCGTTTGCAGTAAAAGCGGAGTGGGCTTAGAGCTAGTGATGGAGCCGCTGGTGATTTGGCATAACGACATTGGGCGTACAAGAATTAGTGGAAAGGGCAACTGGTGCCAGTCGCTTGAATGGATACAGTCTGTAACTCACCTGTTGTCATCACAGGCGTACGCGGGCTTCTTGGTCACTGTCGTGAGCCCAAATGCCTCCGCAGAAGGTGCGTGGCACGCATTCCGGCCTCTGCTCCGGGAGCTCGTAGCGTGCAGAGGTGCCCAACTTTGGGACTACCTGTTGTTCCTCGCGATGTGGCTCATCCCTGGCCCTGTTCGATTGCGTGTCCGGTCTTTATTTTCGTCGCACTGAGATAAGGAGCGCAAGGTCCGCTGGAACCTCGAAGGGGCCCACTTCCGCCCAGTTCGCCATCTTACAAGCCCTCTGATTCGCTGTTAATGACGGTTGAGGCCTTCAGCGGTGATGAGAAGTTTCGTGGTTCATTTCAAATGGGGGGATTTTCCCGCGGAGGGTTAACGTGTAGGGGCCTGTTTAAGACTTCCACAATGCTCGAAGTTATCTCATGACAGCCATCCTTCTACTTTTACTGCGTTTATTATACCTCCTGAATTATTCTATCATTATCCTCAGCCTGCTTGGTGGTTTAACCGCTCCTCTTTCGTCGTAAACAGGTGCGCCAGAATCGAAACGGACTTTTGCCGGAATGGTCCCTTCGCCAAGGACTTTTTCTGGCCCAAAAGGAGGCCAGGCGACTTGACCAAAAAAACTCGGTTTCGAACTAAGATAATAAGATCTAGGCAAATTATGATCGACAATATCCTTACTCCAAGTTATTCCTCCGTTTTCATTATTTCCGTGTACGAGTGTTCCTATCACAGATGGATGTATTGATATGGAATTTGACCCACCAGTGAGTTCATTGCCGACAATGTTTTGTGAATGCGAATAATCTTGCACCTCAATATTCTTAAATTCTACTCTATTACGTAGTAGTGTATTTCCTGGCCCTAAAGGACCCCACCAATCGGCCATTGTTATCTTTTGCACAATATTACCCTCAAATAGATTCATGAACAGATAATGGCCGTGGAGTGATACATCAGCCTGGACGAAATTGGGCTCTATAAACGCATGAGCTGAATAATTATAGGCAAAGACATTTCCATTAGCTCCCACGTTCATCACAACTGAATGCCTTAATGTGTCAAACACATTGTTCTCAACCAAACAATCGGTCGTATGATAAAATAATTGGATGCCATAGCCGTCTCCTCCCGTGCCGTAATCATGTGAATGGTGGAAATAACTGTCTCTTATCTCTACGTTCATGGAAGAATAGATTATAACGTGTCCTTTATAGGTATATGCACTCTCGATACTTCTAATCCAACAATTCCGTGCATTTGCGATCCAAATAGTATAACCGGCGCCGGCTGCACTTGATCTTTCGATATACAGGTCTTCTACGCCTACATTCTGGATAAGACTGTTTGTTCTCACTTGAGGATTTAGATCCGCTCTGAAATCGATGTGTAGCGGTCTGTCAATTTGCAAAGTATTACCACTCACTCCGACAATTCTAAAAAACTGGCCCACAGCATTTTGCGCCCATGATGTATTCCAAGATGGACTGGTATACATTATTTCAGCATCATTATCTTGCTGTATCTCGGCAACGTCACCCGCTTTAAACAGAGAGCCATTTTTCACTGTAATTGATTTTGACCCCTTCTGAAAACCACTCACCACAGGGGTAAATTCACCGCGTTGCCAGGCCTCTATTCGTATACAATCTGCCGCGCCAAGATCAAATTTAAGGCGTGTTTTGCCAGCCCCAGCTCCACGAAGGACAGTGTTCTGCTTCATAGTGATTGTGTGCGTTATTCTGTAAGTACCTTGTGGCACAAATATAACCGTGTTACTTGGTGCGGCGGCTATTGCATTAGCTATAGCCTGATAGTCATCCGTTACTCCATTTCCTTTTGCGCCGAAATCTTTCACGTTGACTATTTGTGAGAACTCAGGAATGCTTCCGGGATAGCCAGCATTTGCCCAGTCTATCCTCCGAGACGAGGGTATGATTTCGGCATAGACTGTATGTGCGAGCATTAGAAGGTCCATAAGCACGACTACGAAGAAAACGGCAAGAAACACAGGACAAAGTCTATCTTTGGAATTCTCCATCATTGACCCCTCATTAGAAGGAAGTTTTGCCAACACTGTCCAAAAGAAGAGGAATAGGTCCGGGTTCCATACGCTCCCAAGATAATTGGCGTCTCAGATTCTCCAGACGATCAGTATGATTGTTGGGAGTGTCAGTTTGGGTCTATGAAAGTATCGGGATATATCCATAAGTCGTTCCTTAGCAATATTGAATTTATTTGGGGGTAGGGCCAGCAATGAAGCTCGCCTGTATGGTATGGTTTGTTGTTACATTTGTGAAGGTATAGGTAGTAATTTTCCCCCGGGAAGCCCCGTCCACCTTCACGTCGGAGATTTCGTAATTTGTATTCGGTCGTATCGTAAACCTCTTGGTTGTTCCGTAATTGGCGATAACAGACCCCTTGGGAGTGATTGTTCCGCCTGCACCGGCTGTGGCAGTGATGGTGTATTTCTTTACGGCGAATGTTGCTGTCACGGTATTATTTTTGTTCATCGTAACCGAGCAGTTGGGAGATGTGCCCGTGTAGGCTCCGGACCAGCCGGAGAAGGTTGCGTTTGTGTTTGGTGTGGCTGTGAGGTTGACCACGGTACCAACTTTAAAGGTGGTCCCGGGAGGATTGTTCGTCACCGTTCCATAGAAAGCTCCGACCTTTCTTATGGTAAGAGTATATTTTGGGGCTCCTGCCTGAGTAACGGTAAGGTTTTTCCCTCCAATGGTTAATGTGCCGGTCCTCGACGTGATTTCGGTGTTGGGCTGGACTGAATAATTTGTTGCAGCGTTTCCCGAGCCGCTGCTGTTCGATGTGATGGTGATCCAGGGTGCATTCGAGACGGCTGTCCAGTTACATCCGGCTGCAGCCGTCAAATTTGCAGCACCCGGGCCCCCTAATGCAGTAAAAGACTGCCTCGCGGGTGCGAGCGTGTACGTGCATGTGGTGGCACTGTAGAGCACTTCGTTGGAGTAGTCACTTTCATTTCCAAAGCTATCATAAGCAGTGGCCGCAATGTAATACTTTTTTCCGCTCAGAAGGTTTGAGATCGTACAGGTCGTCTGGTTACCTACATCAACAGTCCACTGGTAGTTCTCGCTGTAATTTCCGTAATAAATTTTATAACCGGCAAGATCGGCCTCAGTGTTTGGGTCCCACGCCAGGCTCACCTGGGCAGGATGGGCATCGGGCACGATGAATATGGAGATGAAAAGGAGAGCAAAAAGAAAGGCGACAGTTAGAAGAAAGAACCGATACGTTTGCAGTAAGGGCCAGTAAACAGGTGTCATTCGCAGACCTCACTATCCTTATAGAATCAGTTTCACCGCAAAGGCGCAAAGGACGCAAAGAGGGTATTTTTTTTATTTGACGGTGAGAGGCCGCCAAATAAAAGGACTTCCTCATTACATGGTAAAACCCCTGATGGTTTCAAGAAAAATGCCGGACAGGACACACCTCACAACTGCTGATATTGAGATTTCACCGCAAAGGCGCAAAGCACGCAAAGATCAAAGCATCTCTGGCTGAGGGAGCAGAGGGTATATCATTCTCCTCTTTGCGATCTCCCTGCCTGCCCCGCCCACGGTCGGGACCGGGGCCGGCAGGCGTGCCTCGAATCCCGCTTTTAGCGGGACTGAGGGCGGGGACGAGCCTGCCTTGCGCGAAGTTCCGCCTTGCGGGACGTAGGCAGGTGGGCGGTGAAATTTTATTGGGTGAGTAATGATGGTTGCAAAACAAATGCCACGATTTTTAACTGAAGTTTGATGGTTATTTTGAGTGTGTTAACCCGCTGATGATTCAGTATTTTTTTGGCTTAAAAAACCAATTGAAGGTGGCGGCGATTGAGGAGATCTGATAAGACAAAACATGCAAAACACGACAAATTGTACATTTTCAGAACCAGGTTCACCGCCAAGACGCAAAGGCCGCAAGGGGACATTGGAGCAGAGAACTCATCCCCAGGGAATAGATTGAGGAGAGCTTTCAATAGCTATGGCACTGAAAAGATAAGTTGTTCTGAGACTTCAGAGGGCTTTTTGTTTGGCGGCCTCTCACCGCCAAACAAAAAACGATTTCTTTGCGTCCTTTGCGCCTTTGCGGTGAGAATCCTGTTTTGGACCGGAGCGACCGCGGAGGTTTATAACGCTGGCAGGCGATTCAGGAAATCTGAAAACTCATGCTTTTCACAAGCAAAAACAGGGGTCCCATTCTGTGGGAAGGAAGTTTTAGATTAACCGAAAAGTAGGGAATAGCCTTCATTTTGACCTCTTTTTTGTCGGCAAATCCCTCCACAAAAAATCCCCATTTCTCTTCCAAAATTCTCTCCCTTTCTGAGTTGCCTCCATGATGCGTATTCCGGGGCATTCCGGACACCCGTTCCGGGCGATTCCGGACACCTATTCCATTTGATTCCGGACAGTCATTCCAGTCCATTCCGGACACTTTATAAGGTGTGATCGAAGCGGCGCTG
>Ga0214473_10006082_pt1 | contig 14442 bp, 11 predicted proteins | sample RVTome_7_FD_203509 | JGI IMG/M metagenome (GOLD analysis project Ga0214473, IMG submission 203509) | Soil microbial communities from uranium-contaminated site in the Upper Colorado River Basin, Wyoming, United States - RVT98D197 | ecosystem: Environmental > Terrestrial > Soil > Contaminated >... | reverse complement strand
GTACGCCTCGCCAGGCCCGGAGCATCGCGATCTGCGTGCCAGCCGAAGAGATCCCTCAGTTACGGCCGCAATCGATCGAAACCTCTGCGTCGAGGTACTAGCCCGATGGGGGAAGGGTGGGGGGACCGATCGCGTACCAACGCGAGCCAGGCCGAGCTCACGTCCGCGGCCGGCAAGCACTCGAGGGAGAGTCCCATGAATCGCAGTTTCCACGTCCTCCTGCTCATCGCCCTCGCGGCGGCGTTCGTCGCAGCGTCGGCTGGCTGCCGTGGGCGCAGGAGTCGCCGCCTCGACGCCAGCCCGCTCCCAGGATCGGACTCGGGGATCCCCGTGGAGGACGGGCGCGTGGTGGATCCGCCCCCGCTTGGCGACGGTGGCGTGTGCACGGAGGGCTGGTCTGCCTGCGACGGACGATGTGTCGACCTCACCAGCGATGCCGAGCACTGCGGTGAGTGCTTTGCCCTCTGCGGCGCCGATCAGACGTGCTCCGGCGGCTCCTGCACCGGGAGCACGTGCCCCACCGGGGAACAGCTCTGCGATGGGCTGTGCGTAGACACCCTGTCCGACGCCCGTCATTGCGGCCGCTGCGGCAACAGCTGCCCCTTCGAGGTGGAGTGCGCCGGGGGCTTGTGCCAGGACACGTGCACGGGCTCCGGGCTGATGCGATGCGGCGGCACGTGTGTGGACCTCTACTCCAATCCCGCCCACTGCGGCGCCTGCAGTCGAGCCTGTCCCGCCGGATCCACCTGCGCAGAAGGCGCGTGCCAGGATCCCTGCGTGTCGAGGGGACTCACGAGCTGCAGCGGTACGTGTGTGGACCTCACGTCGAACCCGTCCCACTGCGGCGCCTGCGGCCGCGGCTGCGGCACGAGCTCGCTCTGTATGGACGGGGGCTGTGTCACGGACTGCGCGGCCATCGAGCTCACTTCCTGCGGTGGCTCGTGCGTCGATCTGACCACCGACACGAGCCACTGCGGTGCGTGCTACCGGAGCTGCGCCTCGGGCGAGACGTGCTCCCTGGGGAGCTGCGGCGGCGGCACGATCACAGGGGCCGAGCGATGCGGAGTTGCCATGGTGCTGCCCACCACCGGGGGCGCGCGCTCCTTCACCCTCTCGGACGCGACGGCCGACCACACCCTGAGCTGCGGCGCCGCGGCCCTGCGACCCGACCGGGCCTTCGCCTGGACGCCCTCCGCCTCGGGCACCGCGACCTTCAGCGCGAGGGGCATCGACACGGTCCTGGGCGTCTTCAGCTCGTCTTCCTGCACAGCGACCACGGCCCTGGGCTGCGACGACGACGGGGGTGGCGGGACCGACTCGCTCCTGACCCTGAGCGTGTCCGCATTTGCCACCTACTGGATCGTCGTCGCCTCCTATTCGGCGACCCCGGTGAGCAGCATGGTCACGGTGCAGGTCACGCCCCCCTGAGGTCCCGCCAGGTGCCCCGTCCGCCGACCCCGGCGGACCGCGCGGCCCCAGCCGTGGCCCGGACACTGTCCACCTCCCGGGTCTGGTAGACTCCCGGTCCCATGCCGAGCCTCAAGTGGCAGGTCGCCGAGGGCCGACCTCGCGTGTTCCCGGTCTTCAAGAAGATCACGTCCATCGGGCGTGCCCTCGGGAACGACGTGACGATCGACTCCCAGTCGATCGCCGAGTTCCACGCGCAGATCGTGTTCGACGGGCGCGACTTCAACCTGTCCGAGGTGGACCGGACCGGGGAGATCCAGATCAACGGCAAGAAGAAGCGCCGCGGCAAGATCTTCCACAACGATCGGCTGACCTTGAGCGAGGAGGTGGAGCTGACCTTCTCCCTCTATGACGAGGGAACGACCGTGGGAGTGGACGGGGAGGAGCCTGCCGCCGAGGCTGAGCTCCTCGGGATGCGCCGTCTCGCGGAATTTAGTGAGCGCCTCAACGCCATTTCCACGATCCAGGAGCAGCTCGACGCACTCGTCGACGCGGTGATCGAGGTCACGCATGCGGACAAGGGCTTCGTCATTCTGCTCGAGAACGGCGAGCCGAAGGTGACCGTGGCGCGAAACCTCAGCCAGAAGAACCTCCCCAATGGGGTGCGCCACCTCTCCGACAGCATCATCGCCAAGGTCGTCCAGACCCGCAAACCCCTGATCGTGAGCGACGCGCTTCACGACGCCATGTTCCGCACGAGCGAGAGCGTGATGAACCTGCAGCTCTCGTCGGTCATGTGCGCTCCCCTCATCGCACAGGGCCAAATGCTGGGGATCATCTACGTGGGCAATGACAACGTCGTGAGCCTCTTCGAGGAGTCGAGCCTAGACGTTCTGACCGTGTTCGCTGGTCAGGGTGCCCTGATCCTGCAGAGCGCCCTTCTTCGCGACGAGCTGCGCGTCGACCGCGATCAGCTCGCCGAGCAGCTTCAGGAGAAGCGTTTCGGAGACATCATCGGCAGTTGTCCCGGCCTGGTCGAGGTCTTCAAGAAGGTCGAGAAGGTCGCAGGCACGGATATCAGCGTGCTCATCACGGGTGAAACGGGCACGGGCAAGGAGCTCATCGCGCGCGAGATCCACCGTCGGTCGCGCCGGGACAAGGGGCCCTTCGTCGTCGTCAACTGCGGCGCCATTCCCGAGAACCTGATGGAGTCGGAGCTCTTCGGTCATGTCCGGGGCGCCTTCACCGGCGCCGTGGCCACCCGCCAAGGCAAGTTCCAGGCGGCCAACGGCGGCTCCCTCTTCCTCGACGAGGTGGGCGAGCTGCCGGTTGGCCTCCAGGTCAAGCTGCTCAGGGCCCTGCAGGAGCGGGTCGTCATGAAGGTGGGCGACACCAAGTCCGAGGCCGTGGACATCCGGGTCGTGGCCGCCACCAATCGCGACCTCGAGGCCGAGATCCTGAAGGGCGGCTTCCGAGAGGATCTGTTCTACCGCCTCAACGTCGTGAACCTGCACCTTCCGCCGCTTCGCGAGCGGGGCGACGACGTCGTCGTCATCGCGAAGGTCCTGCTACAGAAGTACATCGAGGAGTATGGGGCGAAGGTCAAAGGCTTCACGCCGAACGCGCTCATTTCCATGCGAAAGTACGACTGGCCCGGGAACGTCCGCCAGCTCGAGAACCGCATCAAGAAGGCCATCGTCCTTTGCGAGAAGACCCTCGTCGGACCGGAGGACATGGACCTCTTTCCCGAGGCCCTCAAGCCCATCATGCCCCTCTCCGATGCCCGGGAGGATTTCCAGCGCCGCTACATCCTCGAGGTCCTCGAGCGCAACAACGGCAACCGCACCAAGACGGCCCGTGACCTAGGTGTGGATCCGCGCACCATCTTCCGCTACCTCGAGCGCGAGCCCGACGCCCCGGAGCCAGGTGGCTCATTGGACCAGGAATAGGGGCCCCGGCTACAATTTGGCTTGGCCCACGCTGGCGTGGGGTTCCCACACGCTGACATCAATGTCGCAGATCCGGCGGTCGGTCCTGAGGCCACGAGCCACAAAGCCCAGTCATCTCGGGGGGCTGGTGCGGGGTTGTGCCCATGGCACGTCGGTTGCGAGCCCCGTTCTGGTGCGCGCGGTGGTCGCGTTTGCAGTGCTCATGGGTGGTTGTCTCGTGACCGACAAGATGGAGTTCCAGGCCGAGCCGAGCTGCCCGCCGTCGATCTCGAGCAAGCTGGGTGCTGAGCACCCCATCGAGAGCGTCAGCATCGTCGACCGCGACGCAGATGTGCCCGACGCCGGGATGGGAGAGCTCAAGTTCGAGGTGGTCATCCGCGACTGCAACACCCGGCAGGACCTGCAATGGCAAGCCTTCCTCGACTACCGACCGGAGTTCGGGGGCCGCAACGTTCCCTTCGGCGGCGGCACTCTCGCGGAGGCTGCAGTCGACGAGCGCGAGCTGACGTTCACGCTACCCTTCAGCGCCTTCGGAGAAAGTGTCGGGGTCTGCCACAAGGTCGAGCTGTTGGTGTCGGGCCGTTTCGGCTTCGGACCCAACCTGCGCGACCCCGAGGAAGAAGGCGACATCGACATCGCGGTCTGGTGGGTCGGCGTCGTGGACGCGACGGTCACCACAGTGGACCTGGGCCAATGTCGCTGAGGACCTCGCATGTCCGTTCCGGTTTCCTCGGCGTGGTGGCCGGCCTCGCGCTGTGCGGGTGCAGCTTCGCGCTCGACTTGTCGGCGGCGACGGAGAACCGGTGCAAGGAGGACCTCGACTGCCCCGGTGCGATCTGCGACGTCGAAGCGTCCCGCTGCGTGAGCCCCACGACCGAGGTGACCCGCATCGGCCTCGAGGTCCTGCCCGCAGGCGACCCGTCCGGCGCCATGCAGACCCGATTCGTCTTCGTCGACCCCATCGAGCTCACCGGACCGGAGCACAGGGACCTGCTCATTCCGGCCCCCATCGGGGTCTTCGGCAACGTCCGCGCGCCCAGCATCGAGGGCCCCGTGACGGCCGAGGTCCGCTTCGTGCGGCGCGACACCTTCCCGGGCGGGCCCCACGCCCTGGCCGAGACGATCACCGTCGGCGACCCCGTGGAAGCTGCGGACGGCCTGCCTGCGGACTACGCCCTGCGCGTGGTGGCGGATGAGGACTACGACGTGTTGGTCAAGCCGACCGGAGAGGCCCTTCGCCTCTTGCCTCCGCTTCGTACGGCCCTCTCCGTGCCCGGGGGCGGCGACTTCGTGCGCATGGACCTGACCTTCCCGGAAGGCATGAGCGAGCTGGTCGGTGTGGTCGTCGATGACGATGGCGATCCGGTCGATGGGCTGCTCGTTCGCGCCGAGGATCGCGTGACGCGGGAGCTCGTCTCGTCGGTCGTCGTGACCGGTGGTGCCGCCGACTCCGCGCCGGGGGAATTCCGCTTGGCGATCGACCCGACCGTCGAGAGCTGGTCGCTGCGCATCACGGGCGGTGCCGACCGGCCCCTGTTCCCGACCCTGACCGCCGATCCCGACTACTTCTACCCGGACGAGATCGGCCACGTGCGCATCCTCGTGCCCACGCTCGTCCCGGTCCGCTACGTAGGCACCGTGGAGCCCGAGCTGTCGGCCGGCACGGGCGGGCTCGAGGGCGCCTCGGTGACCCTTCGCTCGGTCGATGTGTTCGACGACGCCACGAACGTGTCCGGCGCCTTCGAAGCGTCAGCGACGACAGACGCCAGGGGACGATTCACCGTCGACGTGTTCCCCGGCACCTATGACGTGATCATCGCGCCGCCGACGGGCATGGAGCTCCCCACGCCCGGGGCGCCCCAGGCGCCGGTGGCCCAGCTGGGCATCCTGCTGGTCGAGGGCGTCCGGATCGAGCGGCCCGAGACCGGGGACACGATCATGGGACAGCTCTTTCAGCTGCCGGAGCGGGCTCGGCTCGGTGGCGAAGTCCGAACGCCAGACGATCGCGTCATGCCCGGAGCCAACGTGCACGCGGAGCCCCTCGCGTGGATTGCCGGCATGGGCGTCACCAATGCCGCGGCTCGCTACAACCGATCGAGCGACGCCGTCACGGATGCCACGGGGCAGTTCGCTCTTCGGCTGGACGTCGGCAGCTATGACGTCGAGATACGGCCCCCCGCCGGAAGCGGATTCCCGTGGATCGTCAATCCGGACCGGACCTTCGCATCGAGCGCACGCGTGAGCGAGATCCTCGAGCTGTCCGCGCCCGTTCCCGTGACTGGTGCCGTGCTCCTGGGCCACGACGGGGTGCCGCTCTCCGGCGCGGAGGTCAGGGCCTACGCGATCATCGAGAACGATGGTCAGGTTCGAGCCGTGGGCATCGGGCGGGCGACGACGCAGCCGGACGGCAGCTATACGCTGTTGCTCCCAGCGCGCTTCTAGCTCGCGGCCGATCGCCGCCGGACGAAGGCCATCCACGTGATGGCTGCAAGGCCCACCCAGCCGGGCCAATCCCCAAAAGTCTCGTAGGGGGTCCACCCCGACATCAGTCGCACGTCGCCGTGGAGGTTCTCCCTCGTGAGCACCCCCGTGCGGGCGACGACGCGGCCCACCGGATCGATGATGGCGCTCACGCCGCTGTTCGTCGCCCGGATCATGTAACGCCGGTGCTCGATGGAGCGGAACTGGGCGAGCGCCAGGTGCTGCCAAGGCTCCGTGGTGTCGCCGAACCAGGAGTCGTTGGTCATGTTGACCAGCAGGTCGGAATCACCTTCGTTCACGGCACGCCGAACGAATCCCGGAAGGATGTCTTCGTAGCAGATGAGCGCGGTGATCCGGTGGCCCCGGAAGACGACGGGACGGACGTGGTCGCCGGGCGTGAAGTGTCCGCTGTGCGGCGACATTTCGTAGAGCTCGGGGAAGGTCTCGCCCAGGGGCAGGTACTCACCGAAAGCGAGCAGGTAGGTCTTGTCGTAGGTTCCCAGGATCTGTCCGTGCTCGTCGGCGAGGAATGCGGTGTTGTAGTGGCGGTCCGCTCCGCCGACCCGTCGTCGCGCGAGCCCGCCGAAGAGGAGTGGCGTGCGCAGCGGGCCCGTGACGTACTGCTGCACGTTGTCGACGCCGTCGGGCAGGAAGAAAGTGTAGGCCGACTCGGGCCAGATCAGCAGGTCCGGGTGCACCTGCTCCTCGAGCTGACGGCTCTGCTCGATGTGGCGCCGGAGGCCCTCGACGGGATCCTCGCGCTTGGCGAAGATGCCCATGTTCACCTGGACGATCCCCACGCTCAGGGCTGGTGCGCCTGCTGCCCAGGCGTCGACCTGACCGATTCGGACCACGCCGTAGATCAACGTGGCGACGAGGCCGGCGGCCACGATCCCAGGGCCGACCAAACGCGGGCGCTGCCGATGGACCAGCGCGCTCGCCACTTCGTAGATCGCCGTGTTGACGGCGATGATCAGCACCGAGACCAGGATTGGCCCGCCGAGCTCGGCGATCTGGATCAGCTCGGGCACTGCGTGCAGGTGATTGCCGTGAAAGAACTGGAACAGGATGGGATAGACGAGCTCGCTCGCGGCGAAGGCCGCGGGCGCGGCCAGGAGCGCGCCCCAGCCCCGCCCGCGGGCCCGGAACCACAGCAGGGCGAAGAGGATCAGCTGGCCGCCCTGGAAGAGGCACAGGAGCGACGCGAAGAGCACGCACAGGACGAGTGGAAACCCCGAGAAGGTCTCGAGCATTTCGATGAGCCAGTAGAAGCCGCCGAGGTTCGCGACGACCGCGAACACCGCGGCGATGAGCAATGCCCGCCGGCCGCTGTGTCGCGGCTCGCCGTCGAGGGCGAACATGAGGGGCACGAGGGCGACGAAGGCCACCGGCCACACGCCGATGCCGGGGAAGGCGACGAAGTCCAGCACCGCCGCGACCACGGCCAGGCCCAGGGCAGGCAGAAGGGGTCTGACCTTGGGCGGCGGGATCGACGGCGACTCCGCGTTGCCGGCGCGCGCGGCACCACCGCGGGGCCGCCCGCGTTTGCGAGGCCCCTCAGATGCGGAGCGCTTTCCTGATCTTCGCAAGGAGGTCGTGGGGCTTGAAGGGCTTGGTCACATAGTGACGGGCACCGGCATTGATCCCGGTGACCACGTCCTTGGCGGAGTCCTTCGCTGTCAGCATGATCAGCGGGATCTTCGCCAACTTCGGGTCGGCCTTGAGCTCGCGGGACAGCGCGAGGCCGTCCATGCGGGGCATCATCAGATCGGTGACGATCAGGTCTGGGGTCTCCCCGGTCTTGAGCTTCTCGAGGGCCTCGAGACCGTCCGATGCCGTCTCCACGTCGGCGATGGGTTGCACGAGGGTCCGTAGCATCCGGAGGACGTCGGGGTCGTCCTCGACCAGGAGGACGTACGGCTTGCGTCCGAGCGCCATCGCAGCCCGGAGGCTACCACGCGTCCGCCCGCCTTCAACCGCCCAGGCCATCGTGGATGTCGCGCGAAACTTTCTGCCGCTTCAGGCGTCTCCTATGTCATGGCCCGGCGCGACGAGACGACCCTCCGCATCGTACCCCTCGGCGGGGTCGACCCGGAGACCGTCGCCCGCGTGGCTCACGGCGCGAGGCGCCTTTCCGGCGCTCGCGTCGAGGTCGTCGCGCCGCGGAGGCTCGCGGGGACGGGTCGGGCCGCGGCCCTCGCCACGACGGCGGCTTCGGAGCTGGGTGTGCCTGACGGGACCTTCTGCGTCGGCGTGGGCCAGCGCGACGATCTTCCCCAGGCCGAGACCACGGTCCTCGGTCAGGTCGGCGTGGTGATGTTGCCGGCGCGACGGGCCGTGGACGCCATCACCCGGGCGGTGGCCGAGGTGCTCGAGGTGCTGCTCCTTCAGCGCCCCGGGAACTGCAACGTGTAGGCGAAGGTGGCATCGCCGCCGAGGGCAGCCCGGCCGACGCGGAGCTGGGCGCCCGCGGATCGCACGCAGCGCGCGAACCCGGCATCGCGGAACGTGCTGCCTTCGGTGCGTACGCGGCCCACGCTGCCGGTCGGCGAGACCGTGAAAGTGAGAATGATCTGGCCGCTGACGAGCGCCCCCCGGTCCACCATGCGGTCGTAGCACCGTGAGAGCTGGGGCCCGATGCCGCGGACGGCACCGCGCACTGCCGAGGCCTCCACGGTGCCCCGCCCGTCCACCTGCTCGCCCACGAGAGCGCGAACGTTCGTCACGAGCGCCACGTCGCGCTCGATCTCGCGCGTCGCCGGGTTGGGGAGGGCCACGGCGTCGGCCTCGGCGTCCGCGGGCGGATCGACGTAGCGGACGCCTTCCACGGGCTCGTTTGACCGCGCGGCGGCGGACGGCTGAGCTCGGCAAGCAAGGGCCTGGCGCTCGAGCCGCACCACGCGCTGCAACAGAGAGCGGATGGCGTCCTGGGCGTCGGCGCGGGCGTCGGCCGACGCCCTCGCGTTGGTCATTTGGTCCCGTGCCTCGCGCATCAGCCTCGCCGTCTCCCGGAGCGCCTCGGCCGCGGCCCGCAGGCAGGCCACCTCGCCCTCCACGCGTGCGGCGGCCGAGTCGGCCTGGGCGATGGCGGAGCCCGGGTCCGGGGCGGAAGTCCCCGAGATCTGGGCAGACGCGCCGAGGGGCGCGGCAGTCAGGGCGAGCAGCAGGACGAGTGGACCCATGGTCACCTCAGCTACCACGGGTCTTGGGACGCGCAAGAGCCCCGGGATGTTCAAACCCGAGTCGGGGCTCACAGGGCCTGGACCAGGACCTCACGGCGGCCGCCGGCCTTGCCGCTCGGCGGTCCCACCACGCCCTCGAGCTCCATGCGCTCGACCAGCTTGGCGGCCTTGTTGTAGCCGACCCCGAGCTGGCGCTGCAGGTGGCTGATGGAGCAGTAGCCCGCGTGGGCCACCACGGCCACGGCTCGGTCGTAGAGTGGATCGTCGCTCTGCGCCCCACCCGCGCCGGACCCGTCTTCGTCGTCGCGCGGTTTGAGGATCTCGTCGTCGTAGACCGGCTTGCCCTGCGCCCGCAGGAAGTCGCAGACGGATTTGACCTCATCCTCGCTCACGAAGGCGCAGTGCACGCGCTTGAGGTCGCTCGCGCCGGGCGGGAGCATGAGCATGTCGCCCATGCCGAGCAGGTGCTCGGCGCCGTTGCGTCCGAGGATCGTCTTCGAATCCTCGCGCTGCGACACCTTGAAAGCCATGCGCGCCGGGAAGTTCGCTTTGATCATGCCCGTGATCACGTCGACGCTCGGACGCTGCGTCGCGAGGATCACGTGGATGCCGGCGGCGCGGGCCTTCTGGGCGAGGCGAGCCACCGCGCCTTCCACGTCCTTGGCGGCGACCATCATCAGATCGGCAAACTCGTCCACGACGACTACGACGTAGGGTAGCTTCACGGGCGGCGCGTCGAGCGCGTCGGGCCGCTCCTCGTCGGCCGGATCGAGCAGCATTTCCTCGCCGTTCGGACCCTGCGCGCGGACCTTGCCCGCCCGGTGCGGCGCGAGCTTGTCGATCGGCATCTCTCCGTCGAGGACCTTCTGGACCCGCTCGTTGTACGTCTGGATGTTGCGCGCCCCCGCGTCGGCGAAGAGCTGGTAGCGGCGCTCCATCTCGTCCACGGCCCACCGCAGCGACAGGGCCGCCTTCTTCATGTCCGTCACGACCGGCAGGAGCATGTGCGGGATCTTGTCGAACACGGCCAGCTCGACGACCTTGGGGTCCACCATGAGAAGGCGCACCTCGTCGGGCGTCTTCTTCGAGAGCAGGGACAGCAGAATCACGTTGATGCCCACGCTCTTGCCGGAGCCGGTCGCACCGGCCACGAGCAGGTGGGGCATCTTGGCGAGATCCCCGTAGACGGGCTGGCCGGCGATGTCGCGGCCCAGGGCGATGGGAAGGTGCGCCTTGGTCCGGTTCCATCGGTCGTCCTCGAGGATCTCGCGCAAGTGAACCGTCTCCCGCACCTCGTTCGGGAGCTCGAAGCCCACGCGCGCCTTGCCCGGAATGGGCGCCACGATGCGCACTCGCTGGGCTGCGAGCGCCATCGCGAGATCGTCCGCGAGGCCAGCGATCTTGGAGACCTTCGTGCCGCTCTCGGGCTCGAATTCGTACATCGTCACGACAGGACCGGGATGGATCTCGTCCACGCGACCGCGAACGCCATACGCCGCGAGCTTCTCCACGAGCAGCGCAGCGTTGTTCCGGAGCGTGTCCGCGTCGATGCGGAGCTTGCTCGCCTGCTGCTGTTCGAGCAGGGCGGTGGGCGGAAGCACGAAGGGGCGGCTCGCGCTGGGCGCGGTCGGCGTCTCCTCGGGCCGGATCGCTTGTCGCTGTGACTCGGGCGTGGGAGCGATGATGCGCGGCCCGGCCTTCCGGCTCGTTCGGCGCTTGCGCGGGGGCGGCTCCTCCTCGCCCTCCTCGTCGCCTTCGACGGCATCCATGTCCGGCTCGCCGTCGTGGAAGATCACCGCGTCGCCGTCCTCCTCGCCGACGTCGCCCTCCGAGTCCGTGCCGATGATGCGGGGCGGCTGGGGATCCTCCGCGACCGCCCGCTCGGCCCGCTCGAGCGCCCGGGCCTCCTGCCACGCCTGCCATAGGGCGCGGACACCTCCCGCGACGGCCAGGCCCGCGCGGGCGACGGCCCGCCACGCACGGGTGGCCAGCTCGACCAGCGAAATGGGTGCGCGCAGGACGAGCGTGATCAGCAGCACGGACACGCCGACGACGTACGCGCCGGCAGCGCCCAGCAGGGACCGCAAGACCTCGCCCAGGACCTCGCCTAGGATACCCCCGGGCATGTGGCCGCCGAACACCTGTTGGCCACCCAGGGCCAGGTGGAGCATGGCGCAGCCCACCAGGACGATGACCAGGGTCGAGGCGAGGGTGGCGAGACCGAGCAGGGTTCGCGTGCGACCGAAGAGTCGGATCGACGCGAGCAGGAGCTCGGCGGGTAGGACCCACGCCGCGATGCCGAACGCGGAGGCGAGCAGGCTCGAGAGCCCGCCGCCCACGGGCCCGATCCAGTTGTCGCCTCCGCGGGCGTCGTAGGACCAGAGCGCCAGCGCCAGGAGCATCGTCGCGGCGCCGGCCAGGATGCCCAGCACTTCGTGCCGACGGCCCTCCTCCGCCTCGACCGCTTCGACCTCGTCGATGGATGTAGTGCGAGGTGCGCCCAAGTACGCTCCTTCCCACCATGAAAATAGGCCCGCCATCATGCCGGGTCAAAAAACCTGGTTTCAGCTAGGGTCACGCACAGATGGGGCTCCCCAACGCCATGCTTGATAAGCCCGGGAGATCATCTAATATCGTGCCCCACTTCCGGACCCATCGCGTCCGGAGCCAAAGGCGCCGTGCATCCCCCCGAGTGCTGCGCGAGCGAATGCCCCAGGTAGCCATGCGACTTCAGCCGATGATGCGATTTCGAACGCTTCTGACGTGGTGCCTGCTGGGTCTGAGCCTCGGCTGCAGGGTCACGGCCGAGGACATCGAGTACTGGAAGGGGACCGTCAAGGGTCCGGGCAAGATCGTCGCGGTCATGCTCAGCGACAACTACCCCATGGACCTGCGCACGCGCGCCGCCCTGGCCCTCATCGAGATGGAGCGCCAGGACGTGGAAGGGGTACCGGAGCTGCAACGCACCGTGCAGCGGCTCGACGCGGAGATGCGACGCCAGCTGATCGACGGGATGACTCCAGGGCTCGAGGCCCTCATGCGCGGGGCCGATTCGGCTCAGGCGCCGGCGGAAGGGGAGCCTCCCCCGCCACAACAGGTGCGGGCCAAGGATGCCGCATACCTGCTCATCACCCATGCCCAGGGGCAGACCCGCCAGCGCCTGATCGCTGCGGTCGTCGGCTGGTACGTGGTGGACTTCAACGGACGTAGCCTGGCCGGGAACTACAGCGCCGAGCAGGTCGTGCGCTCGCTCGGCACCCAAGCGGCGAGCATGCTCGTCGACGCCCTCAACCCCCGGATGCCCCAGCCAGCCCTCGTGAAGCTGGCCCAGATCATCCAGGAAGTCGGCGACGACGACGGGAAGCAGCGTGCCGGGCAGCGACTCGTCGAGATCGAGCTCGAGATGGAGGCCGATCCGTTCCTCGACTGGCTCAAGGGCATCGTGCGGACGTCCCTCCAGGCGCAGACGCCCGACCAGCCCGTAGACGAGGCTCGCGTGGCGTCGATCGCGGCGATCAACCGCGAGAACTTCATCAACGACGGTGCGTTGCCGGCCATGAAGAACCTCGCCGCCCAGCCCGTGGTGGCCGACCGCCTGCTCGCCATCGCTGCTCTCGCCCAATCCGATCGTGCCATCGTCGAGCGGAGGAAGCGGGCCTTGCAAGCCCTCGAGGGAAACGCGACCATGGAGCACCTGCGCCCGTTGTTGGCGCTCGCCCTCGGCTCCGAAACGCCCACGCCGGTTCGCGACAACGCCTTCGACCGGCTCGGCGATATCCGGAGCCCCCAGGCCATCCCGGAGATGTGGCCGCTCGTGCAGAGCGCGGACAACCAGCGCCTGCGCTGGCGAGCTGGTGAGATGGTGCTTCACATCGGAGGGCCGAGCGTCGTCGCCGAGTTCTTCACGAAGCTCCCGACCGGTGACGAGATCGAATACGAGCCAGAGGAGCTCGAAGGATATGCCACGCGAATGAGCCAGATGTCGCCGCCGCCCACGAATCTGGTCCGCGTCCAGCTCGAGTCCAACGACTGGTGGGACCGCGTGATCGCGTTGCGCTATTTCGAGCGCAAGGGTGTGGAAGGGGACATTCGTGCGATGAGGCGGCTCGTCCGCGACAACACGGCGGTGCGGGGCAGCCACTGGGAGAACTTCGAGATCACCACAGTGGGGAAGCTGGCGGAGTCGGCGATCGCCGGACTGCAGGAGCGCCTCGCTGGCGGGGACTCGGCGGAGGAGGGGGCTGGGTCGGAGGCTGATTCTGGAGGACAATAGGAAAGCGGCTCGGTCCGGACTGTCATGTCCATGACGCACGACCAGAACAAGAAGACGCTCCGTCACTTCCAGTGCCGGGACTACCTCTGGGAGATCTTCGAGCAGATGAGCCAGGAGCTCGAGTGCTCGACGGACTACCTGATCAACGAGGCCATGCGGCAGTACGCGCGCTCCCGCAACTACGGGGCGCGTACGCCATCCGTCCCCGGCATCCAGCGCCCTTCGGCGCCCCAGGGCGCCATTCCCTCCCTGCGGTCTGGGGGCGGCCCACGCCCCAACATCCCTTCAGCGCCGCCCCCGCCGCCTCCAGGTCGGCCAGGCTACCCTGGCGGTGGAGGGTACGGACCCGGGCCTTCCGCGGGCTTCGGCGGCGGCGCACCGCCGGGCTACGGTGCCCAAGGGGGCGGTCTCTACCCGCAACCGGGCGGCATGCCGGGCTCGGCGCCACCACCGCCCCCGCCGCGGTCGTCCTATCCACCCGCGCCGACGCACCGGCCGCCCTACGGCGGCGCACCGCCGCCCCTGCCGGGCGCCATACCCCGTGACGTCACGAGCACGCCGCCCCTGTACGTCATCTTCAACGGACAGAAGATCCCGATCAACAAGCCCGAGTTCGTCATCGGCCGCGGCTCCAAGACGGCCGACCTGCCCATCAAGGACGGCAACATCTCACGACGGCACGCGGCAGTCGTCTACGAGAGCGGCTCTTTCTGGATCAAGGATCTCGGCAGCACCAACGGGATCGAGTACGCCGGCCGGCGCGTCGAGTCCAAGCAGATCTCGGAGGGGGATGTCATCCAGATCTGCGACTATGAGCTGCGGTTCACCTACCGCTGAGGACGCGGCAGAGCTCCTGTTCGTCACTGCCCCGCAGCCGCCCTGCGCCTCCGCGAGGAGACCTCGGGGGACTCGGCGACCGCCATGCCGATGAGGCGCAGCGCTTCGAGCATGTGCTTCGCGGTCGAGCGGACGATGATGGGGTTGGCGGCCCCGACGTCCGGGTACCCGAGCCCGTCGGGATCGGTCTTTCGGGTCTCGAAGTTGGCGAAGAGCCGGCCCCAGTCGCTGTTGAGCACGCTCTCCATGTGGGCCTTGGCGTAGCGGGGATACCAGAACAGGTCGTGGTACGTGACCGACGCCACGTAGGCCC
>Ga0214473_10006080_pt1 | contig 14444 bp, 8 predicted proteins | sample RVTome_7_FD_203509 | JGI IMG/M metagenome (GOLD analysis project Ga0214473, IMG submission 203509) | Soil microbial communities from uranium-contaminated site in the Upper Colorado River Basin, Wyoming, United States - RVT98D197 | ecosystem: Environmental > Terrestrial > Soil > Contaminated >... | reverse complement strand
CATCTCAATCCCTTTTTGGAATTCCTTTTCCGTAAAAATCCTCTCGCCGGCATTTGGCCCATCGGGTTTTGGATCGAATAGCCGTCGGGGCAATTGATCGTCTTTCATCGTAAATCCTTCGAGACTGTTGAAGGCTCTGGCTATCATCGTGCCTCGTTCAGCGGCCTTCATCAGCTCGAATAGGCTGGCATTCCAACCGGTCACCGCATTCAAGCACTGAATCATCAAATCCAGAGACATCACGCCGCGGGGTGCAAATCCAAAAACGCATAGTCCCAGGGCATCCATCATCTTCCAGAGATGATCAAGCAATATGTAAGCCCTCACCTTTTCATTGGTGATTTGTGTTGGATGCATGGCCTTGTAAATCCCCAATGGTTTGACGGATTGAAAGGAATAGAATTTTTCATCGAAAAATAAAGTATCATGAGGGGCATTCATATGGTCAGGCCCGTAGGGGCAGGTAGCATAACCTATGCCCACTCCTACCTTTACACGAGGGTCGTGCATGGGTAACTCGAGGCCCTTGACCGCAAGATGATAGGGCTGATCTGAGACCTTCCATCTGCGTGCGAGTCGTGTAATCCCCTCTGCCAAGAGATCGCCGAAGCCCTCCCGCTTCGCGATCATTTCCAACAATTGAATCACTAGATCCGGATCCCCGAAGCGAAGCTCCAGCCCACCCGTGTCAGCCCTTGTGATTACCCCTTTTTCAAAACATTCGCAGGCAAAAGCGATTACCAATCCGGCAGAGATAGTATCCATGCAGTATCGATTGCAGATCTCATTGGCTTTCGCGATGGCTTTAAGGTCCAGAATATTAAGATTGGTTCCAAGGGCGGCAATCGTCTCATATTCGGGTCCCCCGTAGCGGGAATCAACACCATATTTTGAATGCTCGAGAGCAATGCCGCGCTTACATCGGATGGGACAGAAGTAACATCCTTTTCTCTGTTTCAGTAAAAGCTCGTTATAGGTGTCGCCACTCACAGGTTTGGAGTCATCAAGTTTGGTTCGTCTGAAGTTGTTAATGGGTAAGGCACCCGCCTCAGACAGGATTTCGCAGAAGATGGTGGTCCCATAAACAAACAGGGTTTTCCCTTGGGGATTATCTTTGAAGGTTCTCGCATAGTCCTTGGCAGTCTTGCGCAGGAATTCAGGATCGAAGAATTGGATCTTTTCTCTCCCTAGGGCAGCGACAGCTCGAACATTTTTTGAACCCATCAGGGCTCCGAATCCATCTCGACCGTTGAAATGGCCCAGGTTGTTTGTGATATTGGCAAAGCGGACGAGATTCATTCCAGCAAGGCCCGTCTGGGCAACCCGAATCCTGTCGTTTCCAAACTCCTCACGGATCATATCTTCAACCTCTCGGGCTCCCTGACCTGCCAGATGAGAAGCATCCTTGATCTCGGCCTTTCCTTCGGTGACCCAGAGATAAATGGGTTTGTCCGCTCTTCCTCGAAACACAATGGCGTCAAAGCCTGCCATCTTCAGCTCAGGGCCGAAAAAGCCTGCTGCCTCTGATTCAGCCGCTGTCCCTGTTAGGGGCGATTTCCCTATAGCAGCGAATCGACAGGATGCTGCGATAGGTGAACCAGTCATCACGCCGGTGGCAAGAATCAGAAGATTTTCCGGTGAAAAAGGGTCGATCCGGGGTGAAACCTCTTTCATGAGATAGTGGTAGCCAATCCCTCGTCCACCCAAGTAAGTTCGGTAGAAAGTATCGTCTTTCTCTTCCACCTCGATCTTTCGATTGTTCAAATCGACATGAAGAATCTTGCCTCGATACCCATAGCCCATAGAAGTTCTCCTTAATGGAGCCCCACGGGCAAAGCCCGTGGTACCTCCATGAAATACCCTCCTACGCCAAGGCTTCGGAGGGTTATCCGCCAGTGGCGAAATCCGCCGAAGCATTAATACTGCGGCGCATGAATGATACAATCAAAGTTTACACATTCATCCACGGGCAGAGCCCGTGGTCTTCTGCGTAGGCGGATAAAAATTACATGGTTAATGATATAATCCTTCCAGCCGGAATACAAGCTCCGGGTTTATTAGAAAAAATAGGGGTCAACCCTGACACGGGAAAAATATTCAGGTAGAGTGATTTTGATCACGTTGAAAGAAATCAATGGGTCCGGAACCCCCCACTTTCCCCTTTTTATCTGCTTCCAAGACAATGATATGGCCCATGAGATCTATCGGACGAAAAGAGTGGCTTGCAGAGAGGCTTATTTAATTGACTCATTCGGCGGCGCCAAACCCCACCCTTTAGGATGGAGTATAAAGCGCCGCTCAGGGTCAACCCAGAGCAGCCTCCGGTCTTTAGACCGGAGAAGTCGAAGGGTTGACTTCGACCCTGCCGGTGGATTAAAAAGGGGGAATGAGCCCTTTCAAAACCTATTCCCTTGTAGCGTGTCTCATTTTTTGTTCTCTTCTTTTTCTTCCATCCTTCAACCTTTATGCCACGGAATATTATGCTTTTCGTCTGACCGGTTCTGATTGTACCCTATGCCACACAGACCCCAAGACAGGATCATTGAACCGGGCAGGAGCTCAATTTCAGGAAGAGGGGAATCGATATCCTTTCACCTGGAAAAGTATATTTTTCCACTTTCTGGGAGGACTAACGCTCTTCCTTATCCTTTTTGGCTTTTATCTTCGATACCGGCTCTGGCACTCTGGGAAAGCTGAAGAGAAATGGAGTCAATGGAGGGAGAGGTGGACGGGCCTCTTCCTATATGTTTTAGGACATCGGACGACATTGAGAAGACTCTTCCCCGGGGTCAGCCATTTTTTTCTTTTCTGGTCTTTCCTTATCTTGAGTCTTTCGATTCTGATCGTTCTTATTCAGGAGTATATATCCTTTCCTTTGCTGGGAGTAAGGTTCTTGGGTTTCAAAACCTATCCCTATTTTCGTCTAATTTTAGACCTCTTTGGAATAGTTGGATTAATCGGGACAATATTAATCATTTGCAGGAGATATATTCAGAGACCCGAAGAGTTAGATAATCAACGAACCGATGCTATTTCCCTTGGTCTCCTCTTTTTTATTTTTTTAACCGGTTTTTCATTGACGGGGATTCGGAATCAAATTTATCAATCCCCTTGGTCCCATTGGGCACCTGCGGCTTCATTCATGGGATGGACGCTCGCAAAGTTTTTTAAAGAAGAGGGTGGCTTAAAGATTTGTTTTTCCGCTTTCTGGTGGGTCCATGTCCTCCTTTCCTTAACCCTTCTATCTTATCTTCCCTTTTCGAGACTCCTTCATCTTTTTTCATCTCCTCTCAGTATCCTCTTCAGAAATTTGGGGCCGAAAGGAGCTTTGTCCTTCATGGATCTCGAGGCCTCGGAAACCTATGGTGTTGAGAAGATTCAAGAGTTCACACGGAAACACCTTTTAGAATTAGATGCCTGCACCCGTTGTGGACGATGCCAAGAAACCTGTCCAGCCCATCTCACCCAAAAACATCTCAACCCTAAAAAGGTCGTACAAGATCTAAAACACCACATGGAAAGATCTTTAAAAAAGAGAGAGGGACTTCACCTCATAGGGGATGTGGTGACCGAAGAGGTAATATGGGAATGCACCACCTGCCGTAACTGTTTGGAACATTGCCCGGTCTTTATCGAACCGATGGCCAAATTGATCGAGTTTCGAAGGAATCTGGTTCTGCATCATGGGAAGGTCCCAAGAGAAACTACTTTCGCTTTTCGGAATATTGAACGGAGGGGAAACCCATGGGGATTCGATCCAGAAAAAAGGATGTGGTGGACGAAGGAGTTGGGGGTCAAGGAGGTTGCTTCTGAGAAAAAGATGGACATTCTGTTCTGGGTCGGATGCTACAGTTCTTATGACGATCGAAACATCAAGGTGGCGACTTCGTTGATTCAGATCTTAAATCAAGCGGGAGTGGATTTTGGGGTACTGGGTAAGGCTGAATGGTGTTGCGGCATTGACCTCAGAAGAATGGGAAGCGAATATCTCTTTCAGGTTAATGTGGAAAAGAATATTGAGCAACTTCAAAAGATAAAGTTCAAAAAAATTCTAACGACGTGTCCCCACTGTTTCAATACGCTGAAGAATGAATATCCACAATTTGGCGGCACCTTTGAAGTGATTCACTATACCACTCTGTTGGAGCAGTTGATTCAAAGTGATCAGATCGGCCTGACCTCTGGCGACAGGACGATAAAAATAACTTACCATGATTCTTGCTACTTAGGGCGCTACAACGATGGCTATGATCCGCCACGAAGAATTTTAAAGGCGATGCCCGATCTTCTTTTTTCGGAGATGGAGAGAAGTCGAGAAAAAGGTTTCTGTTGTGGAGGAGGTGGATGTCACATGTGGATGGAGGAAAAAGCGGGGAGACGGATCAATGAAACGCGGGTTAAGCAGGCAGTCGAAACAGGCGCCGAAATTATTGCTACGGTTTGCCCCCTCTGCATGATCTCTCTTGACTCAGCCATTAAGGTGTTAAACTTGGATGATCGACTGCGGGTGATGGACATCCTGGAATTGGTCAGAGAGAGGATGAAACTTTAATAAAATGCGGATTGCCGATTGCGGCCTCCGGCTCAGAGAGAATGCGGAATTAAATCCAATATCCAGAACCCACAATTTACAATCGAATAATCCGCAATCCGAATTCCGAAATCCGCAATAGAATTAGAGAATCACCGTTTTCTTGATGGCTTTGACGATTTCTGCTGGTTCGTCAACCAATTGAAGAATGTCCAGGTCGGCAGATGTGATCTTTCCTTCCTTTAAAACCACTTCTTTGATCCAATCCAGAAAGCCTCTCCAATAATTTGATCCAACCAAGATTACTGGGAAAGGTCTGATCTTTTGAGTCTGAATAAGCGTAATCGATTCGAGCAGCTCGTCCATGGTCCCAAATCCACCGGGGAGAATGATATAGGCCATTGCATATTTGACGAACATGACTTTTCGGACAAAGAAGTACCGGAAATTCAGAGTGATATTGGTATAAGGGTTGGGTCTTTGTTCGAGTGGAAGTTCGATATTTAAACCAATGGATTTCCCTCCCGCAGAAAAGGCGCCCTTGTTGGCAGCCTCCATGACACCCGGGCCTCCTCCCGTAATGACGGCAAAACCATTTTCAGCCAGGAGCTTACCGATTTGTTCTGCCTTCTTGTAGACCTCGTCACCGGGTTTAATCCGGGTGGAACCAAAAATGCTCACCGCTGGATGATATTTACCGAGGGATTCGAACCCATCCACAAATTCTGCCATGATCCGGAACATCCTCCAAGAGTCCTGTATGGTGATTTCATTGATGACATACTGTTTCTCTGTCATGCTGCCTCCTTTCCGCGTGGACCCTGCCTACCGCAGGCAGGCGTGAGTCGTAGATCGTAAGGTGTTTTTCTATTGATAATTTATGGATTTTATATTAGGAAAAGGGAAGCCTAAAGTCAATGCTCGGTTGAAAAAGTTCAGAGTTCAGGGTTGGGAGTTCGGGGAAGAAGCCAATACAAAATAAAAACTCCGAACTACCTGCCTGCGCGAAGCCGCTTCGGCGAAGGCAGGCGAACTAATAACTCCGAACTACTTTGCGAAAGGCTTAAGGAGAAGATACTCTGATGAGAGTTGAATTTTTAGGGGGCGTTCGGACAGTAACCGGTTCGGCGACTCTTTTAGAAAAGGGGTCGTTAAAGTGGTTGGTCGATTGTGGAATGTTTCAAGGAGGCAAGGAACTCGAGGAGAAAAACTGGCACCTCCAACCCTATCAGGCTAAACACCTCTCTTTTATTTTACTCACCCACGCCCACATTGATCACAGCGGCCTTATCCCAAAACTGGTTCAGGAAGGATTCCGGGGAAAAGTGATCTGCACCAAGGCAACCCGCGATCTCTGTGAAGTCATGCTCGAGGACAGTGGACACATCCAGGAGATGGAGGCAGAATGGCAGAATCGCAAGGGGAAGAGGGCCGGAAAGAGAGAAGCCATTCCACTTTATACGATGAACGATGCAGAAAAAAGTCTTCGATGTTTTCAGACTGTAAATTATGGTGAACGATTTCAGTTGGCGGATGGGATAAAGGTACGGTTTCAAGATGCCGGGCACATTTTGGGATCGGCCATCATTGAAATCTGGATCGAAGAGGGAGGCGAGAAGAAAAAACTGATCTTCTCGGGCGATTTGGGCAATTCGGACCAACCCATTATCAGGGATCCTGCTTGGGTAGAGGAAGGAGATGTCCTCTGGTTGGAATCGACCTATGGAAATCGGTTTCACAAATCAAGGGAAGAGACCGTTCAGGAATTATTGAAAATCGTTCAGGAGGCCATAGCTCATGAGGCAAAGGTTGTCATTCCCGCCTTCGCCGTGGAGCGGACTCAGGATATTATTTACACGCTGGGTCAATTTATCAGGCAGGGGTCCATTCCTTCAATTCCCATCTATATTGACAGTCCACTGGCGATCTCTGCCACAGAGATCTTTAAAAGAAATCCAGATTGTTTTGACCAGGAGACCCAAGACCTGCTTTCTGGAGGAGAAAATCCATTAGAGATTCCAGGGATCCTTTACACCCGGACCATTGAGGAATCAAAAGCCATCAATGGGGATTCAAGACCTGGGGTCATCGTTTCTGCCAGCGGGATGTGTGACTCCGGAAGAATAAAGCACCATTTGAAACACCACCTCTGGCGGAAAGAATCTCACATTGTCATCATCGGTTATCAAGCAGAAGGAACTATCGGGAGGCGAATCGTTGATGGAGCAAAGACGGTCAGGCTTTTCGGGGAAGAGATTGCCGTGAATGCCCACATTCACACATTGGGAGGATTCTCAGCTCATGCAGACCAGAAAGGGTTGCTCGATTGGCTTTCCCATTTTAGCAGCCCTCAGCTTGAGGTCTTTGTCAACCACGGAGAAGAGCAGGTTTCCACCGAACTGAGCCAACTCATCCGTGAGCGATTCCATTTTAAATCAACCGTCCCTCAATGGAGGGAGAAGAAAGTCCTGTTCGGCGAGGGAGAAATGGAAGTGGCAGAAGAAGGGGTGGGAGAAGAATTAATTTCTGAAGAATCCTTTTCTACCCTTTTTAATCACTTGGATCGGACTTATAAAAGGCTTCGTCGAAAATTGAAAAGAGAGAAGAAGAGGGGTGATGATTTATATGACCCCAGGTGGTTGAAACAATTAGAGGAGATAAACAAGAAATTAGAGGAGTTGGAAGAAGAACTATAATCGCATAGCGGTTCGGAGATCGGGAATTTAGGGATGGGATGACCCAATGACCTGATGGCCCAATGACCCAGTGTGATGTTTCAATAACGGCTTTACAATGATTTGAGAGCTGTCATTCCCGCCCCGTATCAAGTACGGGATAAACTCCAGCGGGAATCCAGATTGAAAAGACTGGATTCCGGATCAAGTCCGGAATGACACGATGTGTAAAGTCATTTCTGAGACACGACACTAGCAGGTAAGATTTAATGTTTGAATTATTAAAGATTGGCATCGTTTTTTTCATCGTTCTCATACTCACCTTCAAGAAAGTCAACCTGTGGATTGCTCTCCTAGTGGGGACCTTCTTACTGGGGTTTCTCTTCCACCTCCCTTTTCAATCTATCGGAAGAGATCTCTTTACCTCAATCATTGACACAGGAACCCTCCTTCTCCTCGGTGCTTTTATCGCTATCCTCTTCTTCAGCAGTCTTTTGAAAGAGACAGGCCGGATGGCGGAGATTCTTGAAGGATTTAGGATTATCTTCAAGGACATTCGCGTGGTCATCGCTTTAATTCCGGCCATGATTGGTTTAATGCCCATTGTGGGGGGGGCACTGGTCTCGGCGCCGATGGTGGTGGAAGGCTCCGATGAGTTAAAGCTCTCCCCGGAGCGTAGAACCTTTATTAACTACTGGTTTCGCCACGTTTGGCAATATACTCTTCCTACTTACCCCTCTCTTATTTTAGCGGCCACCTTGGTCAAGGTTCCCGTGAGATATCTGGGATGGATTAACCTCCCGCTCACGCTTGTAGCCATTGTCAGCGGCATCTTTTTTGGTTTTTGGGGGGTCTCAAAATCGACGAGGGTTAAGCCTTTATCGAACACCACAGCGGGTTTGAGATTATTCTATAATTTGTGCCCCCTCCTCTTCGGCCTCATTTTAGTCGTTGGTTTTCAAGTGGAATTGGCCTATGCTTTTGGTTTAGCCATTTTAGGGATGATCATTTTTTATAAGATTGGTTGGCCGGTGGTTTTAAAGGGATTGAGGGAAAGCATTAACATGGAACTTTTATTAACGGTAGCCGTTGTGATGGGGTTTAAGAAGGTGTTGGAATCCTCTGGAGCTATCCACTCGGTCTCGAGTGTCTTGTTATCCTCCGGGGTTCCGTTATGGCTGATAGCGATTTTGGTTCCCCTGTTAGTCGGGCTCATCACCGGGGTGACCATCGCACCGATCGCCATTGGTTTCCCAGTTCTCATTCCCTTGTTCCAAAGTGATTCCCACTACCTCAATTATATGGTACTGGCCTTCGCCAGCGGGATTAGCGGAGATTTGCTCTCTCCTTTTCATCTCTGTCTGATTTTAACGAAAGATTATTTTTGTGCCGACCTGAAAGGGGTCTATCGTTTTATTTGGGTACCAGCGGTGTCCATTGTGGTCGTTGCTCTTTTGATAACTTTTTTACGTTGATCAAGGAGATACTAATGAAAAAAAGAGCTCTTTGCTTTTTGATGTTGATGATCGCTATGCTTTTGTTGGAAGTGACTGAAGAAGGCCTGGCGGGGGTAGTGGTCGAACAGGTGGTGAGGGATAGGGAAGGAAATCCTTCGAAAGTGTTGCTATACTTTTCGGACGGCCTATTTCGGACAGACCATCCAGCAAGTGGGCTGACGACCATCATGGGTTTCAGAGAAGATCGATTGGTGATGATCGATCACCGATCCAGGAATTATATCGAAATCAAACTTTCCCAGTGGGAGAGGGAAGTGGCAAAACGGCTCAAGGAAGAGATCCCCGGTGTCCTGCCCAAGGAAAGGAAGATCATCGTGAAGAGACCCGGGCGGACCGCTGTCATCAATGGTTTTCAGACAGAACAGATGGAGGTATGGGCAGGGGGTGAGTTGATCGAGGAGAATTGGATGACCCGCGATGTGGAGATGAAAGAGATAGAAAAGGTAATGGATCGGGTGGCCCAAGGGTTTTCTAAAGATTTTCGGCTTGAGATGAAGGAGGGCCGTGAGATTTATGAAAAACTGAAGCCCTATGGGTTGCCCATTTTAATTAAAGACTATACAATGACCTATGGGTTAGGGGCCATTGATCGGGTGGAAGTCAGAAAAATGGAAAAGAAAGAATTGGAGAAAGAAGTTTTCCTTCCGCCTCCTGGTTACCAGAGGATTGTTCCAGAATCTCCTAGAAAGTAGGTCCTTTTTTCTCCGAAATAGGTGAAGGAGCTACAGGATTTAATCGACGGTGCTCTACAGATCGAATTAAAGAATGTTATTTTTTATCCGCCTACGCAGAAGACCACGGGCTCTGCCCGTGGATGAATGCGTAAACCTTGATTGTATCATTCATGCGCCGCAGTATTAATGCTTCGGCGGATTTCGCCACTGGCGGATAACCCTCCGAAGCCTTGGCGTAGGAGGGTATTTCATGGAGGTACCACGGGCTTTGCCCGTGGGGCTCCATTGTTGACTTCTAAATCGATACAGTTTAAAAGATAGTACATTTTGTCCTCTGGTTGTCAATTTCGGTCATTTTTCAATCAGCTCAAATTATTTTGAAAAAGAAAATGCCTTTAAAGTTGATTAGTTATGAAATCTTGCCCTGGCACAAAAAATGCATTTTATCCCCTTCATCTTACCCTTTACTCTTTCCACTTTACGTTTTAAGGAGGTCCTTTTGATTCGAAAAATCTCTTTGATAGGAAGCGCTTTTCTTATTATCTCCGCATGGCTATCGCCTGTGGCTGCCCAAAACTATGCTTATTTAACGAGAGATGAAGTGGGAAGAGAGGATCCAACGGTGATGACCCTATGTCTTCCTATTAGTGATGAATCCAATGACGATTCCAGTCTAAAGACCCTTCCCAAAGATCACCTTAAAAAAGACCCCGAGTTCGATATCCCCATCGTCATCAATGGGAAAGTGGAACAGTTCATCCATTATTTTCAGACGACGATTCGAGAAAAATTTGTTATCTGGCTCGGTCGGTCTGAGAAATATATCCCCTTCATAAAAAATGTCTTAAAAGAACACGGCCTCCCTGAAGATTTGGTCTATTTGGCGCTCATCGAAAGTGGATTCAATCCTTATGCTTATTCCAGAGCGAAGGCTGTAGGCATGTGGCAATTCATCTCCCCGACAGGGAAAAGGTATGGATTAAGGGTGGATTGGTGGGTCGATGAACGAAGGGATCCTGAAAAGTCCACCATTGCCGCAGCCAAATATCTGAAGGATCTCTATGATATGTTCGAATGCTGGTACCTTGCTGCCGCAGGGTACAATGCAGGGGAATACAAGATCATCAAAGCGATGAAACGGTATCGGACGGAGGACTTCTGGAAGCTGACACAATATCGGTATCTGAAACGGGAGACCAAGGATTATGTTCCGCTGATGATTGCAGCGGCCCTCGTCGCGAAGGACCCAGAAAAATATGGATTCACCGGTGTCGAATATCAAGACCCTCTTCAGTATGAAAAGGTGAATGTCCCTGAGTTGACAGACCTCTCCCTCATCGCCAAGGCCTGCGGAACCTCTCTTGATGAAATCAAGGATCTCAACCCCGAACTTCGAAGGGGGGTGACGCCTCCAAACGAATCTGAATATGAAATCAAAATCCCTTTCGGGGAAAAGGATCTCTTCCTGGAAAACTTCGAGACCCTGCAGCCTCTTGAGAAGTTTCCATTTAAGACACACCTCGTCAAAAAAGGAGAGACCCTGAAAGGGATTGCAAGAACCTATCGGGCAGATCTTGAGCCCTTGCTTGAAATCAACCATCTGAAAAAGACGAGTCAGGTCTCAAAGGGGATGACTCTTCTCCTCCCTTTTTCAAAGGATGAAGAGATAAGACCTCTCGTGGCTCAGAAAAAGAATGGGAAACCTCAAAAGAATGGGAAACCTCAGAACGGCAAGTCGGTGAAGTGAGGCCTTCGCTTCACTCCTTACGCTCCACACCTTACACCTTCCATAGAATAAAATTCCTTGATGATATAAAGAGGGGGTTTGACGTTTTGACCCTGATGTTACACACGAGTCACATTCATCTTAGGAGGGTCACGATGAACAAGGCGCAAGTATCTCACATCCGGAAAGCCGAGAGTCATGGATGAGTAACATCGGTGATCCGTTGGGATGCCCAGCCAGGCCTTGATCTTCGGGGAACGGTTAACTGCATTCACCAAGAAACCATTGAAACAACATCCGAGCCCGAGAGTGTGGGCCATCAGGGAGCAATGATAGAGGGCCACCGAGCAGTTGAAGGATGAATTCGTGTCCCAGGATTCGGCGTGGGCGAGCATCACAACAGGTGCATGATAGAAGAGAGGATCTTTGCCCTGCTTCATCTGTTCGTATCTGCGCTCAACCTTTGGAAGGGATTCACGCAGATATTCTGTAATCCTTCGACCCGCGACGAGGGATAATAAAAGCCTGCCGAACCATCCCCGAACTCGGGAAAAGATTTTTTCGTAAAAGCTTATCGTCATCTTACGTAACTCTGAAATCTGGTCAGGCGACTTCAACACCACATAGTGGACATTCTGACTATTGGTCCCCGTGGGTGCATATCTTCCCGCGTCAAGGGTTTTATTCAAAATCTCCTCCGGGACAGGAGTGCTGGTATAGAGCCGAACCGAGCGCCTCTCCCTGAAAAGCATTTCCAACACCTCAGGAGACATTGACGGAGCCTCCCCTTTTTTCGGGGGCTTATCCAAAGCCCGTCCTTCAGGAAGAATCGCCTCAGTGGGGCATACAGCTCCGCAGTGTCCGCAGCCGATACACCACTCCCCCCTGACCACTGCGGCCTTCGCCTCATTCATCTCAAGGACAAGACCCGGACATGTTGCGACGCATCGTTCGCAACCCATGCAATCTTCTGTGATCACCACGGGTGGGTTCACCTTAGGCTTCATCATTCGAGCATCCTCTCTCTTTTAAATGAATTTTATGACCACAATTTCCGGTTTTGTGTCGATGCGCATGGGAGGCCCCCATGTACCTGCTCCGCTGGAGGTATAAACCAGAAGAGTACCCAACCTGTTCAATCCGTAATCGTAACCCTTGTAGACCCATGAGGTGATGAATCGGAAAAGGAAGACCTGTCCCTGGTGAGTATGGCCGGAAAGCTGAACCGTGATTCCCTGATCTCTGGCAATCTCCAAATCGAAAGGGGTATGCTTCAAGAGAATGCTGGGTTTCTGGCGGTCGATGCCTATCTTCTGCAAAATCGCTCTAAACTGCTCTTGGTTTCTCGATTCTCTGTAATCGACTCCAATAATCTGTAGCCCATCAAGCTCCACTTTTTCATTATACAAGACCCGTATCCCGGCGCGGCGCACAGCCCGGAGGTAGGATGTGTTATCGTAAAATTCTTCATGATTGCCGGTGATGAAATAGGTGCCGTACGAAGAAAAGATCCGCGAAAAAGGCTCGATCATATGATTCAGGTCCATGGCCTCCCCGCCGTCATAAAGATCACCACCGATAAAGAGTATATCTGGACGAAGGTTCTGAATCATGCTCGCTATCTGTTGAGCAAACCGAAAATTTCTTACCTGGCCTAAATGGGTGTCGCTTACCCAGACAGCGGTTTTGCCTTTCCAGGCGCTGGGTAAATTGGGAAGCGTGAGGCTCACTGTTTTGATACGAATGACTCCGGCATTGATGAAGCCGTAAAGGCTTGCCATCAGTGCGATTCCCATTAAGACCATGATCAATATTCTTCGATCCAAAGGAAAGTGGAATAATTTAGCCAGACCGTAAAGAATCCAGGAGAGGATGGAGGCAAGAATAAGGAGATAAAGAATTCCTAACCACGATGCAGAAGCTGTGTAAAGGTTTTGTACCAGAAAGTTGGAATAACGGAAGGAAAGAAAAGACGAGACGACGAGGCTGATGGATAACCACCCCAAGGCGATTCGCAAGGTCCAGAGCTTCGTCGGATGCGTGACTCCAAAAAAAGGGACCAGGGTCCTGTATAAAAACCAGTGACCCAAAAAGAGGATCAATTGGACAATGCTGACAAAGAGGACGAAACGCATAAAGATTTAAACTGATCTTCTACAGTTGTAAAAATAATATTCAGTAATTATGAATAGATAAGGGTGTCAGAAAAGGTCTTGGCACCACAGATGGCTCTTTGAATAAACCGCATCATAGTTCCCGAATCGTTGGAGGAACAGCCACCCCGACAGATTGAAAGACCTTACCGCAAATCCCTTTACATTCACTACGGACAACCAATGACTTGCCCTGTTCTTCTATGACGATTTCTTGAAGCGATTTTAAATCTTGTTTGATATCTGCCCATTCAAAACAATGGCCTGTTTGATCCAAACGTCGATCCAGTTCTTTCCTCAATACAAGGGCCAAAAAGCTGCAGAATACATGACCTCGGATGGTCTCGTCACACTTATGAAAGATGGGACGTGTTTCCAGAACGGACTTGACCTCTCGGAAGACCTGCTCCACTTGCCAGAGTTCCTTGTATTTGAGGGCCGTCTGTTCCGGAGACAAAGAGGTATTGGTCTTTAAAACCCATTTCCCATCGAATCTCTCCTCCCCATCAATCTTCTCTTGATCGAGACGAAGATGATCTCGATCCAGCTTCAGATACTTCCGATAGCCCTTGTTACCAATCAGAGCCTTGGGGTTCTTTTTAAGCTGCTCCTTCAAAGCATCGACAATGGCCTGCCTATCCAGAGCTTCCTTTCGGGCCTGCTTCACATTCAAGCATAGGATATAGCGATGCTCATCCACCCAGACTTCCTTGACCTTGAGTGGGGCCGGATCTTTCGAAGAGGGCCCCTCCGGATGGACTTCCGTATATCGTCCCGCCCGAGACAGAACCTCTTGCCGAATCTCCTTGACCCTCCTCATCCGCGCACCCAGGATATAGGGGATCTCTCTTTGATCCAGTTCCTTCATGGTTTCGTTACTGATCATCCCACGATCCGCCACTACGCAGAACCGGCCCATATGGAAACGATCCCTGATCCGATCAATCACCGGAATCAAGGTCTTGACGTCTGCCGTGTTGCCCGGCCACATCTCACAGCAGATGGGCTTGCCATCCTCATCCAAAACCGCACCCACCACCATCTGGTTTAAATCCGAACGATGATCCTTGCTGTGCCCTTTTTCACCTAAGCTCGCTCCCCCTTCTCCCTCGAAGTAGATCGAGGTGGTATCGAAGAAGACCAAGTCAAGACCCGTAAACAGATCCCG
>Ga0214473_10006079_pt1 | contig 14444 bp, 12 predicted proteins | sample RVTome_7_FD_203509 | JGI IMG/M metagenome (GOLD analysis project Ga0214473, IMG submission 203509) | Soil microbial communities from uranium-contaminated site in the Upper Colorado River Basin, Wyoming, United States - RVT98D197 | ecosystem: Environmental > Terrestrial > Soil > Contaminated >... | reverse complement strand
ACCGAAGCACTCCCGGAGTGTTTTCGGGGGAATCACTCATCTCGACGGTCTTCCCGTGTGTGACATCCTCCAGGTCTATCTTGACGTCTCCCATCTACCGGACCGCGGTCGCGAGCAGGCCGACTTTATTTATGAGCGGATGCTTGCAGGTTTAATTGGGCAAGCTTCAGAGCAACGGAATGTCTTTTAGGTCACCGGACGACTTTCTGGCCCATGTGCTTTTGACATTCCGACCGTACCTCGGCACCCTCGTCCTCGTGGGTGGATTCGCTGTCCGCCTCTACGAGATCCATCCCCGGGCCGTTCCCGCTGCGACTCGCGTGCTGCGGACATTCGACGCTGACTTCGCCACGCCACCAACCGGGATCCCCGTAACCGGTCGTACCTTGGCCGACCTTGCCGAGGCTGCCGGCTTCCAGCCAGACTTCCGCGGTGACCATATCCCCCCAGTCATGAAGTTTGTCCCCAAGCATCCCTCGACCGAGGCCGTCTACGCGGAGCAGTATACCGTCGAGTTCCTGACCTCCCTGACCGGCCCGCACGCGGATCGCAAAGGGAGTGCAATCGTGACGCGCGACATCCAGGCGGGCATCATCGCCCAGCGCCTGCGCTACCTCGACTTGCTCCTTGAGATCCCATGGACTGTCTCGCTAGCAGGGCTCCCAGGGATCCCGAAGGAGGCCCAGGCACTTGTGGTGCGCCTGCCTCATCCCGGCTTCTTCATCGTACAAAAGATCCTGATCTCCGAGGAGCGAAATCGCCGGGAAAAGCGACCGAAGGACATGGCGTATGGGTACCAAGTGGTGAGTCTGTTTAGGCACGACCTCGCCAATCTCGCGGCCGAGGTCCGCGCTCGCATGGAAGCCAATCCTGCCTGGCGTAGGTGGCTCGAGCGATTCAAGAGCCTTTCCCAGGTTCTCTTCAGTTATCCGGAAGCCCCTGGGGTAACCGAAGCGCACACGGTCCTTCGAGCAGAGATGGCGGGCATGGGACAGGACGTCCCCAATCCGTCGATGATCCAAGCAGGCGTCCGGCTCTTCCTCATGCACTGCTAGGATTCAACTCCCGGGGTCAGGACACGGCCCTGCTGCAGAGGGAGACTACGGCGTCCTTCTTCAGCAAGGGGAGAATTGGGGTTTACGAATCTTACGAAATTCTCCGAACGGCTCCGTGCTCCCGGCGGGCGAGGGGCCAGAGGGCGGCGATGCCGAGCAGCGGGGCGACGGCCAGGACGCCGTAGGCGATGCCCCATCGCACCATGTCATTCCCGCCCTGGACCTGCCTGGTGAGGTCGAGTGTCGCGCCGAACAAGGCCGGTGAGATGGCGGTGACCGTCCAGCCGAAGAGCATCTGCAGGCTGAAGGCGCCGCCCAGGGACCGCGGCGGGACCAGCTCCATGAGACTCGCGGAGTAGGAGGGCGAGTCGGCGACGACCACCAATCCGTAGACGAGGCTGACCGCTACGATAAGGGCAAGTGGCGCATGGAACAGCCACCCGAAGGTCGCCGAACAGAGAAAGCTCATCCCCAGGAGCACCCGGGCGGAACGAGCGCGCCCAATGCGGTCGGAGAAGCGGCCGCCTAACGCCGCACCGAGCCCGCCCATGGCGACGGCCATCGCCGCGAGGATGCCACCCCAGGTGAGGGCCGAAGCCTCCCCGATTCCCCGGGCCCGAAGCAGGGCGACCATGAACGGGGCCGTCCAGCCCCACATCCCGAACAGCTCCCAGTTGTGGGCGGTGTACGCTCCGATGACGCGCAGGGCCGGGCGATTCGTCAGGACGTCGGCAACGTAGCGGGAAGGTTGTCCGCCCTCCGGCAACCGAGGTATCACAGGAACACCCCGCGCGAACACAAGGGCCCCCAGGATCTCCGCGACGCCGACCACCCCCATGGTCGAGCGCCAACCGATCTGCGTCGCGAGTCCGCCAACATAAAAGAGAGCCCCGGCGTAGCCCACAACCAGGACACCAATGAATAGGCCCGTCGCCATGCCGCGCTTGGCGGCCGGGATGGTCTCGGCGATATGCTTCAGCGCGGGCAGGTAGAGGCCGCCCATACATATCCCGGTCAAGAGACGCAGGCTGATGCCAGTCCAGAAATCGCGTGCCGCCAAGGCGAACAGCATGTCGCCCAGCCCTACGAGCACAGCGGCCCAGACCATGATGGGCTTGATCCGGACGCGGTCGAGGAGAAAGCCGATCGCCACGTAAGCACCCAGATTCCCGAGCTGGAAGGCTCCCAGGATCAGGCCGGCCTGGCTGGCGCTCAGATGCCATTCGTCGCGCAGGATGGGAATCAGAGCGGAGAAGGTCAGGGCCGTCTGGTGGGCCAGGAACTGTCCGAGGCACAGCGAGGCGAAGCCGGCGACGCGGAAGCCTGTCCGTTGGCTGTCAGGCACGCAGTTCCTCCGCAAGAAACCAGGGCAGTTCGCGGGACTATATCCGCCGCAGACGGATCCGTCAATTCACACAGCGAGCGGCTAGCCCAAACATTCCACCGCAGAGCTCGCAAAGATCGCAAAGGTCCATCAGGTATCAACTACTGGGCCCCTGCCCGCCGAGGGTCGGTGGCAGGCGGGCAACCTCTGGGCCAAAATGTTCCGGTGTCCTCCCGGTCTCTTTCCCCGGTGTTAGTTTGGATATGAGGGATTTCTTTGCGGCCTTTGCGACCTCGGCGGTTCAAATGCACTGTCCGGGGTTAGTACCTTGACTCCATCCGGTTGCCCTGGATATCCTCCAGGTGATCGAGGAGCGAAGGGAGAGAGAATCCACTTCCAACCGTGTGAAGGAGACGCCGATGTTTTCTGTCTCGCGGCGGGAGCTGATCAAGGCGGGCTTGGCGACGGCAGTCCTGGCACGAACCGCCCGGGCGGCCGCATCGCCCGTGTACATCGTCCGCACGACGGATCGAGCAGAGGGAATCCGACGTGGCCTGGCCGCGCTGGGCATGGCTTCGCCCCGGGGAAAGCGGGTGGTCATCAAGCCCAACCTCAACAGCGCCGATGAATACCCCGCCTCCACGCACCTGGATACGCTCGGGGCGCTGGTTCGCCATCTCCAGGCTGCGGGTGCGGCCGAGATCACCCTGGCCGACCGGAGCGGCATGGGCGACACGCGAAGGGTGATGGAGCAGAAGGGCGTGTTTGCCCAGGCGAAGCGGATGGGATACCAGGCGGTGGTTCTGGATGAAACGCCGATGGAGGGATGGGCCGAGGAGCGTCTGCCGGGCAGCCGCTGGTCGAAAGGGGTCCTGTTCCCCAGACTCTTCCAGGAGACCGATCTCTTGGTCCAGACCTGCTGCCTCAAGACGCATCGCTTCGGCGGCCACTTCACCCTGTCCCTCAAGAACTCGGTCGGGATCGTGGCCAAGTACTCCCCCCGCGATGGCTACAACTACATGAGAGAGTTGCACGGGTCCTCGTACCAGCGCCAGATGATCGCCGAGATCAACCAGCTCTACCGGCCGGCCATGGTCGTGATGGACGGCCTGGAGGCGTTCACCGATGGCGGTCCGGAATCGGGAACCCTGGTGAAGCCTCAGGTGATGGTTCTGGGAGCCGATCGGGTGGCGCTGGACGCGGTCGGCGTGGCCATTCTGCGGATGCATGGCGGGAACGCGACGATCTCGCGTGGACCGGTCTTCGACCAGGAGCAGATCGCTCGCGCCGCCCAGCTTGGCCTTGGCGCCAAGGGGCCGGAGCAGATTGATCTCGTCACCGACGATCCGGAGAGCAAGAAGATTGCCGGGCGGGTCCGGCAGACTCTGGCGCGGGGATAGGCGATGCGTGTGCACCGGCGATCGGGTGGCCGGGCCCCTGGAACGGGAGCCCGCGCAGCGCGGCCCGCGCAGGACGGCTTCTTCGCCAGGGTGTACGCCCTAGTCGCTCGCATTCCCCGGGGGCGCGTGGCGACGTATGGCCAGGTCGCCAAACTGCTGGGGGCGCCCCGGTCGGCGCGGATCGTGGGGTGGGCTATGCACGGCTCCCCGGAGGGCGCCCGGATTCCCTGCCACAGGGTGATCCAGCAGGGCGGGACGTGCAGCCCGAACTTCAGGGCTGGCGATCCCGGCGCGCAGCGCCGCCTGCTGGAGGCGGAGGGGGTGCGGTTCCTCCTCGACGGGCGGGTGGACCTGGAGGCACACCTGTGGCGCCCCGGCCCGGACGCCATGCGCTCTCGCCGCAACACCTGATTGCCGGAACACCCAGCCAACGACGCCCCACGCTCTGCGCCTTCGTCATCCTCCCCACCACCTGACCCACCGCGCCCAGCAAGCGTGTGCGTGCATTTCTCAACTCGTCCAACTCTTTGACCGTCAGGCGGAATGTCGAATATCGAACAAGGAATATCGAATGACGAACGCCGCGACCCGTTGCACACAAAAGACGCAACGGGTACCCCTAGCAGTCCCAGGAACACCCCTCCTTCGATATTCGTCATTCGGTGTTCGACATTCGATATTTCTTTGTAGATACGGGCTCTCTGGTTCCAGCTATGCCAGGTTAGGAGGAGGGATCAGCGCTTGGCCTTCAGGGCACGTTCGGTCTCGGTCGCACCCCGGCGCGCCTCGGTGTGGGTGGGATCGAGGGCGAGGACCCGCCGGTACTCCCGCAGCGCCCGCTCGTTATCCCCGCGGGTCTGGAACAACTGCGCCAGGGTCAGAGCGTCCTCGATGACCTTGCTCTGGTCGGGGGTCAGCTGAGGGCGAGGTGCCGGGGATTTGCCGGCAGGCGGTCGCACGGAGACATTGGTGTCGGCGCCCGGGGCTGGTGCCACGGGGGGCGTGGGAGCCGGCTGCTCCACAGGTGTCGAGGGCGGCGGAGGAGCGGAAGGGCGGAAGACCAACACATACCCTCCGAGGGCGGCACCCAGCGCCAGGCCTCCCGCCGCGACGAGCGGCAGCCATCGCCTGGAGGTCGGCGGGGGGATCGTGCGACCCGGCGGGGTGACCGTTCCTAGGGAGGGCGGGACCTCACCCGGGGCCCTGACCGTCCCGCTCGTCCCGGCGGTCCGTCCCGCTCCCTGCGACACCGATGCAACATCGCCTGCCGGCAGCGTCGGCCCGTCGGCGGAGGGCCCCGCCGTCGGCGGGACCGCCTCCAACGACCGGAAGGTGCGCTGCCGCATCTGTTCGAGCCGGGCACGCTCGCGATACTCCCGGGCGCGCTGGTGCTCCGGCATCTCCCTGAGCACCGCATCCAAGGCGGCCGTGGCTCCGTCGAGATCGTTGCGCTCGAAGGCGGCGACGCCCCGCGCCACCATCGCATCCAGCCGCTCGACGGTCCTGGCCAGAGTCCGCAGTCGGTCCGTCTCGCGCTCCAGCGTTTGGAGGGTTGCCTCCAGACCGCCACCGCCGGCGACGGCATCGCCCGCCGCGAGCGTCTCCTCCCCCAGCGCCGCGGCGCCGACGGAGCTGACCAGCATCCGCTGGAGCCGGGCAACCTCGGCAAAGCTCCGGTCCACCGCCTCGCGCAGATCGGCGGTGCTGTCGGCCGGCAGCGGGTCCGGCACCAGCGCCAGGTCCGCCCGCAAGGCCTCCAGGCTCTGGTACCGCGCCTCCGGGTCCTTGGCCAGCATGCGGTGCACGGCCCCGACGAGGGCCGGCGGGAGGGTCGGCGCCAGCTCGCGGAGGGACCGCGGCTCCAGCGAGCGCAGCTTCTCCAGGATCTCGAAGTAGTCGTCGCCCGGGAAGGGCTTCTGCCCGGACAGGAGCTCGTAGAAGACCACGCCCAGGGAGAAGATGTCGGAGCGGGCGTCGCTCCGCTGCCCCCGCGCCTGTTCGGGGGACATGTAGCTCGGGGTGCCCATCAGCATCCCCGTCCGGGTCAGTTCGGAGCTGGCCAGTCGCGCAATGCCGAAATCCAGGATCTTCACCTGGCCGGTGCCGAGGAGGAAGATGTTGCCGGGCTTGATGTCGCGGTGGATGACGCCGTGCTGGTGGGCAAAGGCGAGCCCCTCGCACATCTGGAGCATGAGGGTCAGCCGGCGGCGCAGGGGCAGGGGGGGGACACGGCCGATGGAGCGGGAGAGGGGCTCTCCCGCCAAAAGCTCCATCACGATGAAGATCCGGCCCTGGTCCTCGCCCAGCTCGTAGATGGTGATGATGTTGGCGTGATTCAGGCGGGCGGCCGACTGGGCCTCGCGCAGGAACCGGATCCGGGACTCTTCCCCCGTATCCGTCCCCTCGGCCATGACCTTGATGGCCACCATCCGGTCCAGGAGGGGGTCGTGGGCCTTGTAGACGCTCCCCATCCCGCCGCGGCCGATGGCCTCGACGATCCGGTACTTGCCGATGCGCTCGGGTACGCCGCTCACCGGGGAAACTCCTGGAGGGCGGGGGGCGCGACCGGTCTGCCGCCCGGATGCGAAGGGCCCGTGTCTCCCCCGGGCTGCGGGGGGCGAGGACCCCCTCGCCTGCCCCGACGCCTACTGACGGAGGAGCTCTTCGACGCGGGCCTGCGCCTGGCTGGCGAACTGGCCCCCGCTCCCCACCAGTTCCGCGCTGGCGACGCTGTTCATGAACTCTTCCACGGCCCGCGTGAACTGTCGGCGCCGCTGCAGCTCCTGACCGAGCCGCAGGAAATACTCCTGGCGATTTCCGTAGTGGTTGGAGATGAGCCGGACGATCCGGCCGACCGCCTTCTCCGTGACCCGGTTGAGCACCTCGGTGGGGATGGGGACTTTCTTCGGGACGGACTGGACGCCGGCGGCCTCCACCCCCTCGGAGTAGTCGTGGCGGAAGGTCTCCTCCTCGTCGATCTTCTCGGCCAGCAGGATGTCGCCCCGCTCCACGCCCACCAGCCGGACGGACACGCTCGCGTAGCCGACGGCCGTGACCGTCCCGACCTTGTAGGTGACGAGTTGCTGGATGGGCTCCAGGATGGTCTCGGGCGGGGGTCGGTCGGAGGCCTTCTTGAGTCCCTGCTGGACGGCCGCCAGGTGGAACTGATAGGCCGGGTTCGGGACGGTGCGGGTCCCCACCTGGACCGAAATCGTCTTGCTTCCTGCGGCCTCGTTCTGGTCCACCTGGTACTGGAGGACGCGCCCGACCAGGATGACGTCAATGCCCGCGATCTTCCCGATCTCCTTGGCCGTCTCGACGTCCAGCACCCCGGCCTGGCCGATGGAGATCTCCTTGAGGATGGACTGCAAGGCCTCCCGCTCGATGACCTTGAAGTCGCGGCGCCCGAGCTTGAACAGATTGCTGACGATGCTTCCCGAGACGATGGATCCCGAATCGGGCGCGGCCTTGGGCGCCTCGAGATCCAGGACGGCGATCTTGAGCGCCGCCCGCTCCTTCAGCTTCTCGCGGGTCTGCTCGACCTTGTTGGCGGTGTCACGATACACGGGATCCACCTGCTGCAGCGACTGGAACCACAGGAAGGTGTTCCCCCACTGTTTCTGGTTCTCGAACTCCATGGCCCGGTCGTAGAGCCTCGCGGTGAGATCCCGGGCCAGGGAGCGGAGTTGGCCGTCCACGCCGGAGGCCGGGCCGAAGGCCTGCATCGCCTGGCTCAACGCGGCGTATACCTTTCCCCAGTCGTCATTCTCGGCCCGGCGGAGGGCCTCCCCGTAGAGCCGCCGGCGCCCCTCGCGGGCCAGCCGGTCCATGCTGTCCCGCAGCCCGGCGTCGCCGGGCCAGTACTTGGCGGCGGTTCGCAGGAAGCCATAGGCCGCCTCGACCTGTCCGGCCGCCTCGAACTCTCCGGCCCGCCCGAGGTAATAGCTCGGGACATCCTTTCGTCTTGCGGCCTGGAGGCGGCCCCGGATGACCTCGTTCCCGGCGTCGCGGCCCAGGGCCTCCTCAAAGTACCGCGCCGCCTCCCGCCAGTCCTCCGCCCTCTCCGCCTGGGTGGCGAGGCGGACGCTCTTCTCGACGGCCTTGAGGTTGATCTCATCCCGCAGACGGAGGGCCGTCGCGTTTCCCGGGTTGATGCCGAGCACGCGGGTGACAGCCGCGTCCGCCTGCGCCCACTCCTCGCCCCCGAGGAAGGCCCGCGCCTCGGCCAGGAGCTGCTCCTCCTGGCGGAGCAGGGCCCCGCGCCGCTCCCGCAGGACGGTCTGGAACTCCAGGGAGGGGCCGTGCTGGGGGTCATACTGCAGGGACCGCTCCACCCCAGCCAGCCCCCGGTCCACTTCGACCAGCTGACCCATCCCGCCGGCAAGCGCCTTGGCGCTCCGGAGCTGCTGTTCCGCGGCGCCCTCGCGCGCCTGGGCCAGGGCGACCCGGTAGTCCCGGTTCTCGGGCTCCAGCTTGAGGGCATGCTCGAAGGCGCGAATGGCCTCGTCCCACATCTGCTGCCGGGTCAGGGTCTGCCCCAGCTCGAACTCGGCGCTGCCGGCGGCGCATCCGGCCAGGACCACCGCCGCCAACAGGATCAGGCCCCTCCGGCCAGCCCCACGCGTTCTCATCGCCACGGTCCTTTCCTCTTCCTCACCGCTTCTTCCCGGGTTGCTCGTTCAGCATTCCCTTCACGGTCTCCTTCCCCTTCTCCTCCAGCGCACTGGCCGCTTTCTGCATTCGCCTGGCGTCGTTGAGCGCCTGGCGGTATCTGGCGTTGCCGGGATCCAGGACCAGGGCGCGGTCGAATGCCTGGGAAGCCTCCTCGTAATTCTTGAGCTGCATGAGGACGAGCCCGACGCCGTTCTGGCCGCGGGCCGACTCGGGGTTGGTCTTGATCACGAACTGGAACTCCCGGAGGGCGCGGGGCAGCTGCCCGTCGGCGAGGAAGGTCTCGGCCCGACTCAAGAGGTCCTGCTCGATCTCCTTGAAGGCCTTCCACACCTGAGGCTCGGCCGGGTCAATCTCCATGGCCTTGGCCAGGAGCGCCTGGGCGCCGCGGTACTCGGATTGGCTCGCCATGGTGAGCGCCTTGTCCAACAGCGGCTTGATCTGCGCCCACCGGCTGGGTGGCTCCGGGGGAGGGGGCGCGGCGGCTGAGTCGCTGGGCGGCGGAGGCTCTGCGTTGATTGAGGGGCCCTGGACATCCCCGGTCGTGGGCGCGGCCGACGTGGGAGGGGAGGCAGGCTGCGAAGACTCCGCGGGGGGTGCGGCGGCGGTCGGAGTGGCTGGCGGGGGAGACGTCCCCAGGCGGGGTTCGTCGCCCGCGGCGAATTGCTGCAGCGCCTGGAGGAGCGACTGGCCGGCGCCGGCGCGACGAAGCTCCTCCAACGCCTCGGGGGTCAGCTTGAAGTCGAGCCCGAGCTCGCGCACGACGGCGAGGAGACGACGCTCGTGAACCTTCTTCTGGACGAGCTTGAGGACCTCGGGTTTGCTGAGTGGCGCCCCGGTGGCAGGGTGCGGCTGCAGGAGCAGCATCCCCGCGAGGACCCAGCCCCAGGTCAGGGCGCGACCAAGCCGCAGGCTGCGAGCACGCGGCCGGACGTCCCGGTCGGCACGGTCACCCCGGCCGACTGCGGCCATCCAGGTTCCGCGTGGAGACGGCACGCAAGCCCCTCCTGAGGGAAGTTAGGGCGGTAGTCTAGGTGTCTGGTCTCGGGCCTGTCAAGTCAAGAAGGGACGTCAAGAAGGGACGTCTGTCACCCCTGCAACCCCGTCACGCGAAATGCCGGCAGGGCGCCTTCGTGTTTCGTGGTGATGGTCGTCGGCTCCGCCTGGACAACCTTCCACACCCGTGAATGCACCGCCGGGCTGATCAACACCTCCCCGGCCTTGGCGCCATCGCAGTAGCGGGAGGCGCGGTTCACCGCGTCGCCGATGACCGTGAAGTCCCGGCGGTCCGTGGAGCCGATGAAGCCATGCACCACCTCGCCGCAGTGCACACCGATCCCGATGCCGAAGGTGACCTGCCCTTGACTGTTCCGCGCCGCGTTCAGCGTTCCCATGGCCCCCTGCATCTCCACGGCGGCCTGCACCGCCTTTTCCGCGTGCTTGGGGTCCGGTTCGGGACTCCCGAAGACGGCCAGGATGGAGTCGCCGGCGTACTTGTCCACCGTTCCGTCGTACTTGAAGATCACCGGGGTGAGCTGGGCCAGGTACGCGTTCAGCATATCGACGACGGCATCGGGCTCCATGCCCTGGGTGAGCCGGGTGAAGCCCCGGATGTCAGAGCAGAGGATCGTCACCTCCCCGCGCTGGGCGGCCAGCCGCGGACGCCCGTGCTGGCCCATGAGGCGCTCGGCGACCTTCGGGGAGAACTGGCGCAACAGGGTTGACTTGGCCTCCGACTCGCGGCGCAACCTTTCCTGCAACTGATGATTGGCGAGCGCCATGGCCGCGAACTGCGCCACGGCCAGCATGAGTCGCCAGTCGCCGTCGGAGAACGTGGACTCGCGCTCCGGGTTATCCACGCAGATGACCCCTAGGGGCTCTCCCTGCCACAGCAGGGGGGCGTACATGCCGGTCTCGATCCGGTTCTGCAGGATGGTGGCACCCACCTCGGCCCCCTCGCGGCGCCGCCAGATGAACCCCTTGCCTTCCGCCATGGCGCGGCGCGCCAACGTCTCGCTCACGGCCGGCTGGCCGGGGGAGACGTAGGCCTTCAGGAGAAGGGTGTCTGTCCCGTGATCCCGCAAGAGGACTGCCCCGCGGGCGGCGTCCGGGATGACCTCCACCAGGCGTTCCACAATTGATTGCAACAGCCGGTCCAGTCCCTTCTCGGCCACGAGATGGAAGGGCAGCTCATACAGCAGGGCCAGCCGTCGCGCCATCTCCGGGCTGGGGGTCTCGGCGGCCACGAACGGGGCAATGCTGGCGTCCAGCGCCGCCGCGATCTCGAGGGGAGGGCGGGTTGAAGGAGACGGGGCCAGGCGCGAGGGGCGGTCGGCGGCCGCCTCGATCGGGATGTGGACCCGCAGGGTCGTGTCGCCGACCCGCACCATGTCCCCCGGGTGGAGCTGCCGTTGCCCCTTGCCCTTGATATCCTCCTCGCCGATCAGCGTACCCCGGAGACTATTCAGATCCTCGATCCAGTATTTCCCCCCTTCCACCCAGATCCGCACGTGGGGGCGGGAGACGGCATGGTCGGGCCTGAGGTCCAGGTCCACGCTCATGGCCTGGCCCGGCCGGCCGACGATGACCTGGATCGTATCGCGCTCGAAGACCTGCTCTGTCCCCTGATAGGAATAATGAATGCGCATCGTCCCCCGCCGTCTTCAGACCGCTCCGGTGGCCTGGGCCCGGGGGAGCCGTGCCACCGTCGTTCGAGATGAGCTGCCGGGGTCGGAATTGTCTCCCGACTGTTCGGGCCTGGACCGCTTCTGGCCCGCGGAATCACGAGGAATTCGAGGGTTCGTGGCAGAGTCGAGTGGCATGGTCGGACACCCGTGCGGGCGGACCAGCAATAGTCTACCAGAGAGAGATGGCGGGGAGGGAAGCGCCGCTTGCCGCAGTCCCGGGCAACCTGCCCTCGACGGATCCGCGGTCGAACCGTCACAGGGTAGGCCGTCGGTCCCCGTGACCTCGGGCTGATGCGGCCGGGCATCTGGCCGCTCCTCCCGCCCAGGTGCCACCCGCGGCGGGCCGCGAGCCGCCGGGGGACCGCACGACCGGGTCCGCGAATCTTCCCTGGTCCGAGAGGCGAGGCGATTGCATCACATGCCAGGACCCGTGTCAAGCGATTCCACCCGCCCCGCTACCCGCCCGGTCACCCGGGCAGGATCCGCCAGGCGAGGGCGGCGATGGCCGCGGAGAGCGGGACGGTGAGGATCCAGGCCCAGAGGATCCGGACGGCCACGCCCCAACGCACGGCGGAGAGGCGTTGGGTGGAGCCGACCCCCATGATGGAGCCAGCGATCGTCTGGGTGGTACTGACCGGGATGCCGCCGATCGCCGTCCCGATCAGCATCAGGGCGCCGGCCGCCTCCGCGCAGAAACCGCCCACGGGCTGCAGCTTGGTGATCCGCATCCCCATGGTCTTGACGATGCGCCACCCACCCGCCAGGGTGCCAAGGCCGATGGCCGCGTGAGCCGCCAGAATCACCCAGAAGGGAACGTAGAACTCCGGTCCCAGGTAGCCGGACGAATACAATAAGATGGCGATGATGCCCATGGTCTTTTGAGCATCGTTGGTACCGTGGCCGAGGCTGTACGCGGCGGCGGAGAGCAACTGGAGACGACGGAACAGCCCATCCACCCGCCCGGGGGGTGTTTGGTAGAAGAGCCAGGCGACGCCGACCATCAGGCTGAAGCCGACTGCGAACCCGAGGACAGGGGCCAGGACGATGAAGACCAGGATCTTGATCAGGCCGGAGGCAACCAGGACGCCCATGCCGGCCTTTACCACGGCCGCTCCTGCGAATCCCCCGATGAGGGCGTGGGAGGAGCTGGTGGGAATGGCGAGGTACCACGTGATGAGGTTCCAGATGATGGCTCCTGTCAGCCCCGCCAGGATCACCCAGTGATCCACGACCGCAGGATCCACGATGCCTTTGCCGATCGTCCTGGCGACGTTTACGCCGAAACCAAAGGCAGCCACGAAATTGAAGAAGGCCGCCCAAGCGACCGCCTGCATGGGGGTGAGCACACGGGTGGAGACGACGGTGGCGATGGAGTTGGCGGCGTCGTGGAAGCCGTTGATGTAGTCGAAGAGCAGGGCGACGGCAATGATGGACCCGACGAGGAGGAGAGAGGCCGGCATGCGCTTACCCTCGTACCGGAACGACTGCCTGGACGACGGTCACCGTCAAACGTCCTGGCGACGGAACCAGGCTCGGGTGAAGAATCCGTGCCCCAGCCGGATAGAAGAACGGCCATGCGGTGACGGCCGGGTATTGACGGGGCATCGCCGGGTTTGAGACCACGGAAGAGTAATACAAGGTGGGCTGAATTGCGACGAAAAACCGGCACCAGACGCGGGGCCCGGGTCCCGCAGATTCCGGCACACCGCTGACGGCCCCTCAGGCCAAGCCGGAGTCACTCCCCCCCCGGAAAGAACGCCTCCCAAAGAAAGAATGACGGGTCTGCCGGAGGGGCTGCGAGTTTTTGATTCGCAGTTGCGAACGGTGCAAAAGTGGCAGACTGTGCAAGGAATACCCGGTGCGGCTCAACGCGTTCAGGGCCTCTCGGGCTGACGGTGGCAGGTTCAGAATATAGAAGATGGTCCTTGCAACTTGCGAAGTCTGCTCGCAGTCGCCGTTCGTCCGGCCGGTCTCGGGTTGGGGGCAGACACCGAGGTCTGATTCCCTGGGCTGGAAGGGGAGCTGTGGACTCCCGTCTGCCGAGTGGCACGGTGGATGCTACTCATTCAGAGGTGGCCGATTGTACGGCTCCATGGCGGAGCTGGGAGGGATACGAGGTGTGCGGGGACAGCGCGTGGGGGACTGTAGCGTTCCAGGAGAGCCAGACTGGGGAGGGAGCGCTCCTGGCACCCGTCGTCCACGCCGGCCCAACAGGCCAGTCCCCGCGCCATCCCCTTCCGGGATGGGACCACGGTCATCCGGTCGGCCGACCCGGGGGCAAGGGCCGCCCCGACACGGTACCCTTTGGTTCATCCACGCGAGGTTTGGACGCGGCATGGAATACCTGCTAGCCCTCCTCACGACGTTGGCGTTGTCGCTGCCCGACATGACGGGCCAGCCCATTCCGGACCTGACCCGCTTACCTTCCTTCGAGGTAGCGGACCACCTGGAGGAGGCCGTGTTGGCTCACACGGGCCAGCGGGCCGGTACGAGCTTGACGACAGCCGCATACCTTCCCCGGGAGAACGTCATCCTCGTCACCACCGGGCTGCTCAACGACCTTCCGGAACTCGAGGCCGTCCTCGTTCACGAGTTGATCCACTGGTGGCAGGTCAGCAGCCACGGGGCCCATCCGCAGGGGGGGCAGACCTGGGAAGAGGAGGCCCGCGCCTACGAGAACCTCTGGCGTCGGGGGCATGGTCTCCACCTGCGGCGATCGGGAATCTCACCCACGGTGCCTCGTGCTGCCGATGGGGTGCGAGGGGGATGACACCGGCGAATCCCGCGGAAGAATCAGAAGCTGCAGGCGCGCTGCCGAAGTGTTGAGAACGGCTCAGAAGACACCACAGGAGGAACGACCCCATGGACCAGGTTGTTGTAGATCGAGTCACAGAGGAACTCGACGCAGCTCGGAAATTTCTGGCCCTCTGCATCGGCTGGCTGCCCCAAGGGCTTCTGCGGGACATGATCCGACAGGTGGCCCTGGATGGCCGGGATCCCGTTGCGGCCTGGGAAAGCATCGAGCAGCGTCTCCGGTGATCCGTCTCTCTGCAGGGATGTGATTTTCCGGGCTCCATTCATTTTCCATTTCAATCTCTCCACATTCCCCCCAGCCTGCAAGCTTCGCCTCGATCCTTCCGAGATGCCACTGCTTGCCCATTGACATCGTAATGCGGGACGTAATGCGGGACGTCTTTGACTACGTTGACTTCTGATTCGGTGAAGCCGACTGTGTTTTCGTTAGGGACTTTCCTCCCCTGGTTTCCTGCCAGCATCCACCCATCACACCAACGGCGGATTGGAGCGC
>Ga0214473_10006078_pt1 | contig 14445 bp, 12 predicted proteins | sample RVTome_7_FD_203509 | JGI IMG/M metagenome (GOLD analysis project Ga0214473, IMG submission 203509) | Soil microbial communities from uranium-contaminated site in the Upper Colorado River Basin, Wyoming, United States - RVT98D197 | ecosystem: Environmental > Terrestrial > Soil > Contaminated >... | reverse complement strand
AAATCTATATATTTTATTGTTTATTTTATTCATTTATAAAATGTTATTAACTATAAAATATTATATAATTAACAACAATTATCTGATATAATAACCATTAATATTTATTTTTTCAAGTTATTATCATCATATAATAAATATTTAAATTATATTTATTAATTATTTATTAATTATTTTTATTAATAATAATTAATTATATAATTAAAACCATATAAATAAAAAAATTGAACCAGAAAATAATGATTTAATATATTGATTATATACAATTATATATAGCTATATACGATTATAAATAAATAATATGTCTGCCATTACAGAAATTGTTACTAATGTATCTAAACAAATTAGAGATAAATTTGAATTAGAAGATAGTTTTATTAAAGATATTGAAGGCATTGTTTCAAGTTGCCTAGATAAATATAATGTTAGCAAAACTCAGCCAACCGCACCCGTTGCTGAAAAGAAGAAAAGAGCTTCTAAAAAAGATGCTACTGCTAGTGAACCTAAAGCACCTAAGAAATCTAGTGGTTATAACATGTTTGTTACAGAAATGATGAAAACTCCTGAAATCAGTGCATTACCACATAAGGAACGAATGGGACAAATTGGTGCAAAATGGAAAAATGCATCTGATGAAGAAAAGAAAAAATATACTGATATGGCAGTTGAAAAGAATAAAGCTAGTACAACAACTGCTTAAATAATCTTAAACAAGTTTATAAACTTGTTTATAAACAAGTTAAACAATGAATATTTATAAATAAATATATATTTATTATATTTAAATATATATTATATTTTTCTAACTTTGATATGATCAAAAAAAATGAATTAAAAAACATGTATGTATTGTTGATAATAATTCTTGATGGATTTGGCTCCTGCATTAATATTAGCTTTATATAATAAAAATAATGAATTGGATAAAAAAAATAAGGAATTGATTACTAAAATAAATGAATTAGAAAAATTTATTTATAGTACAGATACTCAGCATAATACTGATAAGTGTGATACTTGTGGATATATTTGCCTAGCACTTCAAGAGGATTATACTCGATGTGATCTGTGTGATAAAAGTTTTCATACTAATTGTGGTCTAAAATCATTATGTAGATTATGTTTAAAACAAGATTGTAATCATAAAATTATGTGTCAATATGAAGATTGCAAATTTTCAAAGAATACATACATGAAATCATGTCATCAAACACAACATAAATCATTATGTTATTTACATATTCCAATGGATTGTGGTATATGTGAAGGTATATCTGTTGATTTATGTAATGATTGTTATGAGATTTTTATATCATCTGATAATCCACATAATTTAATCAAAGAATACAATTAATTTATACCAAAACTACCCAAATATATTTAATGACTTAAAAAACTCATAAGTGATAAATTAGATCCATCTGTATTAATCGGAGTCATAGATAACATTGTAGTTTCATCATAAAATAGCACAATTTCTGCGAACATTTTTAATAAATCGGATTTTTGCGCGGCCGCTCCTATTTTCATAATAGAATAAAGATCGTGAATTTGTGGTAGTTTCATATTATTTGTTATTTTATTTTCAGTTGTATCATGATTAGCTAAATAATTTCGTTTTATTGAATTATAATCTTCAATATATAATACATATTTAAGTCGATAATATTGGCCTTCTATATAAGCACGAATATCATTCAAATTATATATCATCACTAGTTTAAACTTTGATTTAGGAAATTCTACTACTAATTCCATTTCAATCTTATTATCTAATTCAATAATTTGGTAATTAGCTATTATCATTTCATTTAAAAATCCATTAATAACTGCCTTAGATTTGCTTTTTTGATACCATGATTGTTCACGAATGTTTGCTATAATATCTTTTTTATCATCTTCATGTTCATATGACATAACATTTTTCTGATATTGATCTACTTTAGCTTTCAATAATATAAATAAATTAATTTCTTTATCTGTCCAAGGTTGTTTACTTAATATTTCATCAATAGCAGTTCCAATTGTGGATAAATCATCCATACATAATCTTTATTTTATATTTAATCTTAAATTTTACTTTAAAAATAAAAATTAATCTATAAATAAAATAATTTATAGATTAAATAATCAATTTTTATTATTTATATTATTTATATTATTTATATTTTTATTTTATTATTTTTGAAAAACTATTATATATTAAATTATATTAATATATATATATTTTTTTAATGAAAAGAATAGTTTTTTGTTTATTTGGAGTAATACCTAGATCTATAAAATATACGTTTAACAGTATGAAAGAAAATATATTAGATGTACTGAAAGATAAATATAGTGTAGATATATATGTTTTTAATTTAAATGTAAACGATGTTCTAATAGATGGTGTTAAAATGAATAATAATGATATATCTTTAATTCCTTATAATTATATTGAGCATTATGATCAAGATATTTTGGATATAGAAATTAAAAATATAATTGAAAAACATAATTATAAAACATTTACTAGATATGATTATGGTGGTCCAAATGGACACTCCATTGAAAATTGTTTTAGACAAATGTATTCAGAATATAGAGTAGGTTTATTTTTAGAAAAGAATATTAATAACTATGATATTGCTATAGTTTGTGGTCCAGATTATTTCATTGCAAATAAAATAAACTTAAATCATATTGAAGAGTCATATAATAACAATAATATTTACATTACTTTAGCTAATGAAGGTCAAGGATATACAAATGGTTTTTATTTTGGTAAACCATCTGTTCTTATTAAATCATTAAAAAGATATGAATATGTTGATAATTATTTTCCAAATCCAAATGATTATGAATATATATTCAAACGAAGCATAGATGATAATAATATAATAAGACGTAAATCGGATTTATTATTTTTTAAGATAAGAGCAAATAAAACAATATTTTTTTCACATACAAATAGATTATATATAAAAACATTTTCTCGATCTTTATTTAATGAAATATTAAATACATATAATAATTTATGCCATACATTAAAAAATAATTAATAATATTAAATTTTATAAATTATATATTAATAAAAATATTTTTATATATTTTTTTATATTTTTATATATTTTTTTATTTTTTTATTTATTTTATTTTATTTTTTTTATTTTTATTTTATTTTTTTTTATTTGTATTTTTTTTTTATTTTTTTTATTTTTATTTATTTTTATTTTTTTATTTTTTTATTTTTATTTTTTATTTTTTTATTTTTATTTTTTATTTTTTTATTTTTTTTATTATTTTTTATTTTTTTATTTTTTTTATTTTTTTATTTTTTTATTTTTTATTTTTTATTTTTTATTTTTTTATTTTTTTTATTATTTTTTATTTTTTTATTTTATTTATAAATTATATAAATATATATAAGCTTTATAATCGTAATAATTATAATTCATGAGTTAAGTAGTAATTAAACCATGAACTATGTGTGATTATCTTAAAAAATTTGATAGAAATAAATTATTATTAAATATAATTAATAAATGCAAAGAGAAAGAGAACAAGTAATACTATCATCAAATGATGGTTATCCTCTATTAGCAAAAAAAAATTCTGGAGAATGGATCCAATATAGTTATTTTTCCTCCAATAAGAAAGTGGGTAAACACTTATTTATCCTACAAAATTTCACATACCGTCCAATATATGGACAGGTTCCTCCTGGCAGGAGCGCAGAAGAAGGACCATGGGTCAATGTAGGAACGCATCTTAATCCATTTGATTCTGCCAAAGGAAATGTTGTATTGTGGATAAGCTTGTCATCTAGTATACATAAGTTAATATAATAGTTAGATAAGTAATGTTTCAACAATTAAACATTACTTTGGTCAATTATTTAAGTTAGATATGATAACTCATTATAAAAATATGATTTTATTTATATTCCCACAAATAATTATTTTTTTTATTTTTATTAAAAAAATTTGAATTATTATTTTTAACAAATTTACTATATGTATATATTTATTTATAAACAAAAATATTATTTATGAAAGGTACATTCGAAGTTCATTTAATTACAACACCAGAAAACCAAACGAAATTGTTCGGTTATATTACAAATTTAATTAATAATGATACTGATAATCGTCTTATAAGACCCAGACCAACTTGTGCATATTCATTATATGGTAATTATCCAATTCAACCAATGTTAACATTTTTTGTACATGGAACAATTGAAAAAATAACACAAATTGCAAATGATATAAAATCTGATATGGAACATAATAATATTCCCGTTATCAGAATAAAAATAGAAGCAATGGCCCATAATATTGGAGTACCAAATGATTGTGTTGATAATCATTATTTTGAATTTCATTTTAAGATTGAAATTAAAAATACAGATGAATGGAATGGTTTAGTTAACTTATTAACTCCATATGGCGCGCATTTGTTTTATAATCCATACAGTAAATCTTTAACACCAATAGCGACCATACGAAGATATACTTCATTAACTGATTTAGAAAATATTTATCAAGAAGTTAGATCTATTTTAGCAGATGCTGAGTATGTCGTAAGAGATGTGGAAAGAGAATATTCCGTTTATGATAGTGATGTATTCTTAGATCAAAATTGGTTATTTACAGATACCCCAACAAACTTCATTACAGCTGTAAATAAACAAATGATATTCTCTAATTAAAAATATAAGATAGGTTGAACGATATATATATATGCTGTAATTATCAGATAAATTAACAAATATAAAAATTAATAAATAAATAAATTATTTATTTATTTGAATTAATATGAGAATTTTTAGAACGATAGTTAATATAATATTTTTATTATTTACAAGTAACTTTGAGTTTATTCCCTTTTTTATTTGTTTTAACAATTATTTTTTCATGTTTTGGAACAATATTATTATCTTTTTCAAAAGTTTTCTGTTGTTCATCGGTTATAACAATTGATTGATTATTTTGTTCTACTGGTTGCATAATAGTTATACATTCTACTAAATTTGTATCTTGATTATCAATTATTTGTGCAGTAATATAGTTTGACTCTTCATGTAAAATATGATCTTGAATATATTCTTCTGGTTGAACAACAGCACATTCTTCTGATAGGATTTCATCCTGTACATAATTAGTATGTGACTGATCTTGGATATATTCTTCTGTTATAGATCCGCCAATAATACTATTTACGGTATTGTTTAGGACATCATTAAGCTCATCTAGATTAAATGTACCTGTTTCATTATTATTTTCATTTATATTATTTATATCTATTTGTTTTTGTAAAGATTCCTTATGGGCATAAATACGATACATATAATTTTTTAAATTATATTCTACTTGTTTTCTAACTTCTTTAATAGTTTCATGATTAATAAATTCATTTTCATGAATCCAATCAAATGTATTTAATAAATATTGATTAACTGTGCTAATTTCATCTGGTGTCAAATTAGCATTAAATTGTGAATCATTTATAGAAATCTGAACACTATATAAATATTTTTCAAACATAGCCATTGTATCAATTGATAATTTTTTCATTTCATCTTCTGCCTTATAGGTTTCAGCATCTTCTATCATTTTATTAATTTCATCCTGTGTTAATCTACCACTATCATTTGATATAGTTACTTGGGCAGAATGTCCCGTTGATAATTCAATAGCACTAACATTTAAAATTCCATTTGCATCCACATCAAATTGCACTTCAATTTTAGGAACACCTCTTGGTAATTTCGGAATATCAGATAATTCAAATGTACCTAGCATATTATTATCTTTTGTAAATTTACGTTCTCCTTCAAATACTTTTACCATCACACATTCTTGATTATCTTCTACTGTAGAATATACCTTTGAACGATTAGAAGGAACAGTTGTATTACGATCTATTAAGATTGACATTACACCACCACTCGTCTCTATACCTAATGATAATGGAATAACATCCAACAATAATATATCTTTAACCTTGCCACTTGCATCACTATCCGTTAAAATAGCTCCTTGAATAGAAGCACCATATGCGACTGCTTCATCTGGATTTACACTCTTATTTAATTCCTTACCATTAAAATATGTTTTTAATAATTCTTGAATTTGTGGAATACGCGTAGAACCTCCAATTAAAACTATCTCTTCTATATCATTTTTTGATAATTTAAGATCACTTAACACTTTTTCTACTGGATCCATACATTTTCTAAATATTTTACTACATATTGATTCTAATTGTGCCCTGGTTATTTTTTGACTTATATCAATTCCCTGATAAAATGAATCTATTTCAATTAATGTAGTCATACTTGTTGATAAATGCCTTTTAGCATTTTCGCATACTATTTTTAGTTTTTTCATCGATTTTTCATTTTCTCTTGGATCCACTTTATATTTATCCATAAATTGCTCTACCACCCAATCCATCAATGCTTGATCGATATCTTCACCTCCCAGCATACTATTTCCACTTGTACCTAATACTTCAAAAATACCACCTACTAATGACATAACTGATACGTCCAGCGTTCCTCCCCCTAAATCATATATTAATACCGTTTGATTTTGAGATAGGATTTTATCTAATCCGTAACATAAGCATGCTGATGTAGGTTCATTAATTGTACGAATACAATTTAAACCAGCAATGGTTGCTGCTGACTTTGTAGCATTCCTCTGGGAATCAGTAAAATAGGCTGGAACCGTTATTACCGCATTTTTTACTTTTTTACCTAAATAATTTTCAGCAATTTCTTTCATTTTACCTAATACCATTGCTGATATTTCTTCTGGTCTAAAACGTTTTTGTTCATTTTTCCAAGTAACATGTATTATAGGTAAATCATTTGCATCAGGTGTTACTTCAAAACCAAAATTATCGAGACATTCTTGAATTGCTCTATCACTATATTTACGGCCAATCAATCTCTTAATATCATAGATGGTATTAGCCACATTATTATGTAATTGTGCCTTAGCTGGTTCACCTATTAAACGATCAGTATCAGTAAAAGCTACCCAGCTTGCTGTTGTTCTAGATCCTAATTCATTTGGAATAATAGTTACTCTGCCATTTTCCCAAACTCCAACACAACTATATGTTGTTCCTAAATCTATACCAATACATCCTTCATAATAATTTTCAGTTGTCATATAAATTTTTCTATTTATAAATTACTTATATATTTGGAATTATTATAAATTATTTCCTGCTTATTCTAAATTATTTATTTTTATATAAATTAGAACGAATTATAACAATAAATAATTTTAATATTTTTAAGCATTATACACATTTTTTTATATCTTTTTTTAAATAAATCAAAAAATTTGATAATTTATTTTTTATCTATATAAATGCTTACCCACTATATCAACATCATGCCATATTGTCTCCAATGCTATGGTCAAAATAGACACTCGCCATCTTGTCCTAACCTTAAAAATATAAAATTGGGTAGTCTAAAGAATTGCCATATATGTAATCTTCCAATTACAAGTCAGTTTCACAACTGTCCTAAAAGAAAATAAATACATATATACATATATACATATGCATAACTTTTTATTTCAATTACAACTATTACTTTATTTTACTTTGCAGAATTAAAATAGGGTGATTAATTTGGCAAAAAAAAATAAATTAAGTACTAATTTAGTTTTTTTATTAATTAATTATTCAATATCTACAATATTTTAAATTAGTGATTATTTTTTCGATATGATATTTATAATATATTTGCTGGCACTATCATATATTTCATATGTATTTTTAGAAATGGTACCAAATATTGGAGAATTTGTTATTTGTATTGTATAATCACTTAAATTATCCTTATAATTATATACCATCATACATCCTAATGCAAATCCTGCTCCATAAACTGCACCAGATACTAATTTTTTACCAATTAACATTCCTCCAATCATTGTAGCTGCTCCTACTATTAATGTAGTTGAATCCATATTATTGCTCATAATTTTAACTATATTATATATTATATTAAATAATTAATATTTTAATCATTTTTTTCAAATATTTTATAAAAATTAATTAATAATTTTAATTAAAAATTTTCAGAAATAAATGAAATATATATTTTTATATTTTTTAATCCATAATTTAATCTTTCCACCCTAGATCATATTTAAACTGTTCTACAGTATATTTTTCAAATGGTATTATTCCCAAAAGCTGTTTTAATATCACATTTTTCTCAAATTCGGATTCCCATTCGGATATCCACATATATGCTTTATATAATATATTATAATACCTACCTGGCACCCAATAGTTTGATCGCTGTCTGGTAATCCTTTTTTTTTGGCAGGATATGGATCTGTGAAAAGCATACCTAAGTTATTTATTAATTCCTGATCATCATCTTGAATAGCTTTTATTACTAAGTCTGCTATTAGTTGTTCATTTTGTTTAGCAAAAAATGGTTCTATCTATAATATAATACCATATTTATTACTCATCTATATATAATAGGAATATAAAAATTTGTAAAAAATGAAAATGTTAATCAAAATTTATAAAATATAAATTTATAATGGATCAAAATAATCTAATAAAAATGGATTGCCTTTGGTGATATAATGTTTTTACAGTAATTTGGTTAATAATAATAGATTTTTTATTAATATTAATTATATCTTGTTAATTATGATATAATTAATATAATTATATTATATATTTGCAGTGGAGATTTGTATAATTATATATTTTATATATCTTATATATCTAATAAAAAAAATTGATTATATTATAATTTTTTGTTAATTCTAATCATATTCATAAATAAGAAATGGAAAAAATTATATTTGGAACATATCATTTAAAAGATGATTTATTAGAAAAATCTTTAAAACTTGCATATAATAGCGGTATCACTAAGTATGATACTGCTAAATTATATAAGAATGAAGATCAAGTTGGGAAATTTTTTGTTAATAATATTGATACTAATAAGGAAATATGGATAACGACTAAAATATTTGATAAATCTCTTCATCCAATGGATTCAATACTCCAACATATTCAAGATAGTGTTAATATAATCAGAGTAAATAAGGATCAGCAACCTAATTTAAAAATTAGATTATTATTGCACCATCCAATGTCTAATTATATATGGAAAGCCTTAGAACTTGCAAAAGAAAGTGGTATTGTTGATGATATTGGTGTATCCAATCATAATATTGAGGCATTAGAACATTTACTTAAATATGCAACAATTAAACCATCTGTTAACCAGTTAGAAATTCATCCATTTCTTCCAAATGGAGAATTACAAGGTCTATTAGATTATTGCCAAGAAAAAGGAATACCTGTTGAAGGTCATAGTATATTAACAAAGGGAATTAATTTAGGAAATAAATTATTAAAGGGTATGGCAGAAGAAAAGAATATTACACCTGTTCAATATTGTATATTATGGGCCCTAAAACATCCCATTGTTCAATCAATATGTATTACCACTACTAATCAATATCATCTTAATGAAATATTAGATATTGTTAATAATCCAAATCCTATTAGGTTAAATGATCATAATGATAATCATCAATTTGAATTATTATCAAGCAGTATTCGATTATATCCATGGAAAACTGCACCTAAAAATTCAATAAATATTAATAGCATTGTAGATATATGTAATCAATTAAGATATGATTTAACTGCATTTAAGTCGGAAGATTCAGAAGTTAAAAACAGTATATCTGATTTGGCATTTATTTTACCATCAGTTAAATCAAAACATACTAATTTTGGAAGGAAAGTCGCTAAAGAATTATTTAATAATAATGATATACCACAACTAAGTATTTATCAAAAATTTAATGATCTTTTTAAACCATTACGTATCTATATACATGATAGAGCGCGCGAACAAGAAAAACTTTTACATAAAGAAACTTTTGGTGCTACATGCTGTGTTCTTAAAAAATCTAGTTTGAATAAGATGCAAAAGAGGGTTAATAATGATACACCAGCTGATACTATATCAGATTTAATTATTAATCCTAAACCGATGCCAGTTGAAATTACATCAGAAGAATCATTAAGACCATTCCTAACATATTTAAGGGAAAATAATTATAATAGTAATGATAATATAAATGATAAAGAAGATAATAATAGATCACCATTAGAATTTTATAGAGGTGCTATGTATAATGGGCGTATGGATATGTGTAAACAAGTAGTTGGACCAACTCATATAGCAAAATTATGTGATGCAGTTCAACAAAATGCACATATCAAGCATTTCCTCTTAGGTAATAATATTGCTTTCCAAGATCATCCCAATCTATCCCAAGCTATTGCAGATATTATGTTAACAAATCAGCCAATTGAAACCTGGTATTTGGCAGGAAATTGTATAGATGCACAAGCAATTAGTATTATCTGCAAAGCATTAGAAAAGAATACTGTTGCTAAAGCATTATGGTTAAAAAGAAATCCTATCGGTCCTCTTGGAGCAATTCATTTAAGCAATTTATTACCCATCAACCGGACCCTTTCCATATTAGATTTAACTAATTGTGGATTACTTGATGAAGGTATTACTACCTTAGCGAAATCAGATAACTGTCATATTAAACATATATATCTAGATGCAAATGGTATTACATCTAAGGGAGCTGTAGCTATTGCAGAATGGATTACTAGACATAAACATATTCTAAAAACTTTTTATATATCTATTAACCGAATAGGTGATGATGGTGCTAAAGCTATTACATGTGCATTCAAATCAAGCCAGTCACTTAAGCGATTATGTTTAGCATCAAATCGATTAACTAATGATTCATTGCAGGAAATAGTTGATTTATCAATGAGTTGTTCTGAATTAATCTGTTTGGATTTAGGTGCATATAAATCAACATATGATCTAGGTGAACAACCTAATTATTTTACAACAGCTAAACCATTATATGATTTAATTAATAAACATCCTAAGCTACAATTTATAGATATAACTGTAAATGAGATTGTTAAGGAAGAAATATTGGAATGTATCAGATTATCAAAATTAAATCAGAATAAACCAATAACGATTTATGGTTGGCAAACTAATACTGACTCGAAAGATAAAGAATTATATCGATTAACTGGAGTCTTAGATAAAACTCAATTAAAATATATAAGACATCCAAAAAAAGTAAAAAATATTTACAGTATATATCGAAATAAAATGTAATTATTTGTACAAATAATAATAATATTAATAATAATTATAAATTTAGTGTTATTTAATCTGTGCTAAAACTAAATTCATATATTTAAAAAATATATCCTAACCTTACATGAAATATAAAATATTCTATATATTTATATAGATATTATGAATATTCATATACCTATACCTAAATCTATACCTAAAATTATTCATCAAATTTGGTTACAAGGACAGGATGAATTACCAAAACATCATATTCCATGGCAAAATAGCATTATTAAATATAATCCAAATTACAAATATAAACTTTGGGATGATTCTATGATACGAAATCTAATTAGGACATATGATGAATTGTATAAAATATATTGTAATTCAAAACATATTGTTCAAAAAGCAGATATTGCTCGATATGTTATTCTTGAAAAATTTGGAGGTTTCTATATAGATATGGATTGCGAATGTTTTCGATCACTTGATCCCTTATTGGATAATTGTCAAAATGGTTTATTTATTGCTGATGATGGCCAAATTCCATTTTCTACAATGAATGGGATGATTGGATCAAGTCCAAATCATCCAATATATACTTATATTTTTGATCTTATAAAAAAAAGAACAAATAGTATATTTGCATATTTCCCTTATAAAAGTTTTGTAATAATGTGGGTCGCCGGTCCAACTATGTTTAAAAATACAATTGATCAATGGTATAATGAAACTGGTTTAAAACCGACATATTATAATAATGATATTATCCATATATATAATCCATGCTCATCAGGCAGTTGTACTGATTATAAGTCTTCATATAAAAATTGTTATTTAATGCATCATTCACAATATACCGAAAGAGATTTAGAAAAAATATATACCAAACCTCAGTTTTATATTCCTTCCATTATAATATCACTAATAATATTAATAATGTTAATAATATATTTTTTCCAAAAAAAATAAATCCATCTGCAATAGTGATAATTAAATATGAAATTATAATATTATATTTGATAATATTATAATTTAATAATATTATAATTTATAATTTTGTTTTAAATATTTAATATTATCTATATGATTGATAATTTACAATATAGTATTTATTTATAGTTCACTGTTGCAACCACCATATTCGGCACCAAATACTTGACCATCATATCCTACAGGATATTCTAATCCTTGAGGTCCCATGTGATCACAGCCAGTTAAAGCACTACCAACTGCTTCAGGAATAAATGGTTGTGGGGGAAGGACAGCACCATCTGAACTTGGTTGAGGACCGCATCCAACACATCCGGCATCAGGCATAACATTTTGTCTGACTGCCATAGCACCCTGTCTGGCAGCATTAGCAACAGCAGCAACACCAGCTTTAGGAGTAAAAGCACCAGTTATTGGATCAATAAATGCTGATCTAACACCAGATACAGTGCTTCCAACTAAGGGGGAGACAACTGATCCTACGGCTTCACCAACATTTTCAACAAAATCGCCAGCAACATTAGTTCCTCGACGTAATGCAGATACACCATTTTGGGCTAAGTTTCTACTAACATCTTGAACAACATTAAAGAGTTGATATCGTTGTAATGTTTGCATTGAGATTAGGAACCCAATAGCAATTACGATAGCTACTTGAGGTGAATAATTCCATAGAATAAGAATAGCGAACATAACTAATGCCTTAAATAAGGGATTTCTAAATAGAATAGCAAGGAATGTAGGAAGTTTAGGGGCAATAAAAACACCATAAACGATGAAAAACACTATTAAGAAAGTTTGTACATAAGTGTTTCCAATTGTTTTCCCTAGAAAGTTGTCAATAGACGTAAAAATAGTTGCCATGTTCTAGTATTTATATATATTAATATCCAAGATAATTATTTTGTGTTCTTAATAAAATCCAAATTAAAAAACATCCTTAAATAATTCTTTTTATTTAAGGTTCTTAATATTTTATAATTTAATAATAAATATCTATATATTTATCATTAATTTCCAATTATTCTTAACTATTAATTTTTCTATATCTTTCTAAACACAATTTATATTTCTATAATTTTATCACCAATATGATTAATTATTATCAATATTCTATAATACTACCTAAACTTTAATATCATAAATTTGATCTAATAAATTATCGTTATTTATATACAAAGTTATAAATATTATAAATATTTTATAAAAACTAACCAGCGCGCGAATGGAGCGTAGCGAAATGAAGCGCTTATATTGTGGGCGTTAGCCCATTTAAATTTATAAAGGGCGAAGCCCGTTAATAAAGAGCTCTGTAATTAAGATTATATTTTTTTATTTTTTTATTTTTTATTTTTTTATTTTTTTTATTTTTTTTTTATTTTTTATTTTTTATTTTTTTATTTTTTTATTTTTTTTTATTTTTTTATTTTTTTATTTTTTTTATTTTTATTTTTTTATTTTTTTATTTTTATTTATTTTTTTTATTTTTTTATTTTTTTTATTTTTATATTTTTTTATTTTTATTTATTTTTATTTTTTATTTTTTGATTGTATTTGTATACAAAGCCTATTTTACTATTAAACAAAGCCAATATATTTATATTTAAAATTTATTATATCTAATAAAAATTTGATTATTCTAAAATTGTATTAATTTTATTTTTAGATAAGAGTTAATAATGAATGAAAATAGACAACGAAAATATATTACAACTGCAATTAGTTATACAAATGGTGAACCACACATTGGTCATTTGTATGAATTTATTTTGGCTGATGTAATCAATCGTTATCATCAGATATTTAACTATGATACGTATTTTTTAACAGGAACAGATGAACATGGGCAAAAAATAGCAAATACTGCTGCCGATAAAAATATGATACCAATTGATCTATGCAATATGTATTCTGATATTTTCAAGGATATGGATAATAAAATGCATATTTTATATGATCAATTTATTCGAACAAGTAATATTCATCATCATGATAAAGTAAATGAAGTTTTTAAGATGTGTTCTGAAAAAGGAGATATATATTTGGGAGAATATGTTGGATGGTATAATGTTCGAGAAGAAACATTTATATCTGAAATGGATGCAAAGTTATGTAATTATATTGATATTGTATCTGGTAAACCATTAGTGCAAATAAAAGAACCATCTCATTTTTTCAGATTAAGTAAATATCATAATAAGGTTATTGAATATTTAGAACGTGCAGATGTAATCTATCCTATTTCCAAAAAGACTGAA
>Ga0214473_10006077_pt1 | contig 14447 bp, 10 predicted proteins | sample RVTome_7_FD_203509 | JGI IMG/M metagenome (GOLD analysis project Ga0214473, IMG submission 203509) | Soil microbial communities from uranium-contaminated site in the Upper Colorado River Basin, Wyoming, United States - RVT98D197 | ecosystem: Environmental > Terrestrial > Soil > Contaminated >... | reverse complement strand
GCCTTGCAGCAAACTATCCACGATTGGCAAGCCGCGCGACCATTGACGGGGTGAGATACAAGATCGAGGTCTTGCGCCGTCCGGCCTGCACGTAGCGGAATGTCAGGATCGCTCCGCCGATTTGTTCCGACGCGCCTTCGCCTGGCGTAGCAGAGAAAAGGCTAAAACGGGCATCGGCAGGAATGAAGCTTCCATCTCCGACCCCGTCGCCCTCGACGCTGAGAGCAAGCGGCATTTCGCGCTCAGTCGAATCCGGTTTGAGAACCGCCTGCACCTGCTCCAAGGCCTCATCGGAGACGTTGGTCCCGCCGATCGAAAATCCCCAGGGGCTAGTCACCGGGCGTTGGGGGTCACGATCGTCAAGAGTCCAGGCCACCGGAGATTGCGGCGTCGCCTTCGGATCCGGCTTGGTATCGAACCAGCCTGGGGCCGTCGCCGCGGCCCGCACCGGTTCGCGCTCGGCGAGGGGCGGAGCCGCCGCCATCTCCGGGCCGCAGCTAGGCTGTCCAGCGCCGCAGGGCGAGGGGGTCTGGATTCGTTCGAGGGAAGCTGCAAGCTCGTCGACGGTTTGCCGATCGAGCACAAGCGGAAGCTTGCTTGCGATCCACGCAAACTTCGTTCGGACTTGGCTGGGATCGTGGGTCGTCGCGAGAAAGAGGCAGCCGAAAAGCACTGCCATCGACATCGCCATCGAGCCGAGCGCAAGCCAAGTGCCGCGTCCGGTGTAGGACGCAATCAGCAGAACGAAGAGGGCAACCCCGGCAGCGAAGAGACTCAACGTGTCCCCCACGTCAGTCGTTATTGCTGTGACCTAGCGATGGCACAAAACCGTGGCATGAGCACGGCGAATTAACACCCAAACGAATGAAAATTTGCCTACTTTCCTCGAATTTTTAACGTCGGCGCATCGCGGCCGAGCCCATTGGACGCTGGTTCTCGGCGCCGAGTAGAGGTTCGCCCCAAAGCGCATCTGAGCTAGGCCGTCGCGAGGCGCGACGTAAGAAACCCGTAGAGCCAGCCCATCGCTGCGCCGAAGCCCGCCAGGATCAACAAGACGGAGATGATGAGCTTCGGATCGCCGCCGAAGAAGAGCGGGAAGCGGCCCGTGATCAGCGGCACCAGGATGAAGACGCCGATAAGCGCCGGTCCGACAATGCCGAAGATCAATCCTTTGACCGGCAGGCTGCCGCCGGGGATGCGCTCCTGGATCATGGCGAAGAGCACGCCCCAGAGGCCGCCCCAAAACATGTCGCTGACGATCTGGGGGACGCCGGTCCCGGCGGCCGGCGCCATCGACCACGGCACCCGCGGGAAGAGGCCCGCCTGTAGCAGCAGGAAATTGATGATCTCATGCGCGGTGACGACGGCGATCGCCCCGGCGACGAACCCCATGAGGAGGTTCTTGAGTGATAGGTCGGCCATTGCGCCCTCCCTAAAAGCCAACAGTCTAACGCAGTTTTCAAGCCCAGGCCGTGTTTCGTCACGTCTCGATCCTCTTGTCATGCCCGCGCAGGCGGGCATTCAGTAACCACTGGTCTCGCGCATAACGGACGGCGGTGGTTACTGGATTGCCCGGTCAAGCCGGGCAATGACGATGTTATTGGTCGAGTCCATCCCCGCTCAATCCCGGCGCATCTCCCCCCTAAAAGGGGGAGGGCCGGGGTGGGGGTCAGCGACCCGACCCCCACCGGGCGCGTCGTGCTGAAGTCATGAAGTGGCAGCACAGCAGATGAGCGCGCCCACCTCCCCCTTGCAGGGGGAAGGAAAAATCTGTCCCCGCGTTATCCCCGCGCTCCAAACCGCGCTTAAAATGCGTGCATCCCTCGTCCATGAGGACGCGAGCTGCAGACCGTCTGTATCTTGGGATGGGGGACGCGGCGCCTGAGGTGCCGGCGGACAAAAGGGGCCCGAGACAAATGGCAAGCCCCGACCCCCGCCGGCCGGCTAACGGACCAGCCTCAGGGGTCCTAACTCGCGGCCGCCTGGATTGGAAATGCCAGGTCTAATCCTCCGCGCGTCTTTCGATGCGCGGGGGAAACAGAGGTAAGGCGTCGCGGCATGGGCCTAAAATATCGCCGCACAAGCGGGGCGCCGAGAGGCTGCCCAATTTGCGCAACGGACGCGGCCGATCGGTGCCCCGCCGTCCTCATGCTCTTTGACATCTCTTCGCGCGCGAGTGCGGCGAAGCAATGAAGCTTGCCTGAGCGGCGCAAAGGACTCCATGCCTCCCCTTGATGGGGAGGGGGGCGACCCCGGACTTGATCCGGGGGCGCCGGGTGGGGTGAGAGCCATCCCCCCACCCCAGCGTCGCAAGAGCGCCGCCGGACCTCCCCACGAGGGGGAGGTATGTAGCGAAAGGCAACGCAGCATTCTTTGTCTCGAATGGCGAGGCTGAGCGGTACGACGATGCGGTAGGGATGTGTCCGCTCACGACACATGAGCGGACACAATCGCGACTTAACCGCCTTTTTTTGACGACTCCGCGGCTGTCCCGTCACCCGATTCGACAATGATCTTGCCGACGACGCCGCGCTCCATCATTCCTTTAGAGCCGTACTCGTAGGTCCCAGGACGGATGGCGACGAAGAACAGCTCGGCTTCGCCGCCATTCTCGAACTCGATCTCGTCGAGCGTCGCTGCCTTGATCTCCACTTCCCCGGCCTCGATCTTGCGGATCCAGATATTGCGGAAGAAGGAAGGTGCGACGAAAGCGTATTCTGCGCCGGGCGTCGCCTGGATCTTCCAGCGATAACCCTGACCGACTTTTAGCCGGTATTCCTTCGGCTCCAACGCGGAGTTGTCTGTCTCGCTGCCGAAGCGTAGCGGCTCCAGGCGCGTCAGATTGTGGACCGCGGGATCCAAGATCTGGCCCTGGCTCGAACCTTCGGCCGAAGAGCCCGTACTGGAGATCACGCCGAACAGTGAAGCGAGGGTGACAAAAATGATGAGTCTGGGCATTGCCATTCTTACCTCTTCTAAGGTCGCTGCATGAGCCCGGGATGTTAGGTGTTATCTGCCCGGCGCCAAATGATTGAATTGGCAAAGGTTTTGCCAAATTGACTAGCTCTGTTGCCATGTTGCGCGCGAGGAGGAGATGCGTCAAACGCTTAGCCCGCGAAGGAAGGGCGAGGGCTGACCTAAGCCTCCCTGGGACAAGATCGGGGTGGCCGAAAGGCAGCTTCTCGGGCTAATTTCGGGGCGGTTCGCGAGGGATACGGGGATGCGCGCGGGTTACCTGGTCGCAATCCTTCTAGGCACGGCCCAAGCCTTGGCTTTGGCGGGCGCGGGGCCTGTGCGCGCCCAGGACTCTAGTACGCAGCCGCTCACGCCGCCCCTTACGCCGCCCACGCTCGAGCCCTCGCTAAAGCCGCTTCCGCCGCCACCTGAGGTTCAGCCCACGCCGTCTATGCCTCTGGCCGCGCCGGAGGCGTCGCCGACCTCTCCAGAGGCCACGCCTCCGCCGGCCGACGCGCCGCCTCTAACCGCCGTGCCGATCCCGGCCGACCCGGTGGTCGCCAGCATTCGCGTCACGCTTGGCGACCCCGCTCTCCGCAAGGACGAAAATGCGGACGATCTCGCCGCGCTCGAAGCCTTCTATGCGGCAAGGGCTGCACCCTTATGGATGACCGAGATGGGCTTCTCGGCGAAAGGACAACAGGCTCTGTTCGAGATCGAGAAGGCCGGCGATTGGGGTCTCGATCCTGCCGACTTCGAGCTGCCGCTTGCCGCCGCGCTGCCGGCGACCCCCGAGGCGCAAGGTCTCGCCGAGCTCAAGCTCAATCTCGCCATTCTGAAATATGCCCGCTACGCGCGCGGCGGACGCTTCACCCCGTCAAAGATCAGCAGCCTGTTCGATCAGAGGCCGCCGTTGCGCGATCCGAAGATTGTCTTGGTCGAGATCGAAGCGGCGGATGCGCCCGATGCCTATCTTCAGTCGCTCCATCCCAAGCATGAGCAGTTCGTGCGGCTGCGCCAGGCGCTGCTCAAGGCGCGCGGCGCCAGCGAGAACGCCAACAGCGAGAACGCCAACAGCGAGGACGGCAAGAGCGAAGACGTCAAGAGCGAAGACGTCAAGCCCGCGGGCAACGAGCGGGACATCAAGCTTCTCGTCATCAATATGGAGCGCTGGCGCTGGATGCCGGAGAACCTGGGCAGCATCCATGTCTGGAACAACTCGGCCGCGTTCATGCTCTATGTGGTCAAGGACGGCAAGACGATTTTCGCCGACAAGACTCTAGTCGGCACGATCGGCTACGCCACGCCGGTATTTACCACCCCCATGACGACCATCGTCTTCAATCCCGACTGGAACGCGCCCGAGACGGTGGTGAAGGAAAACATTCTGCCGCCCCTGCAACGGAAAAACTATTCGATCCTCAGGGTCCACAAACTCTTCGTGAGCTATAACGGCACGCCGGTGGACCCGACCAAGGTCGACTGGAACCGGGTCAATGTTCTCAACTACACCTTCTCGCAACGGGCCGGCCCCCACAACAATCTCGGCAAGGTGAAGTTCCTCTACCCCAATCGGCATACGGTCTACATGCACGACACGCTTCCGGTGCGGAAGAAATTCTTCAAGAAGCCGGTGCGGACGATCGGGCATGAATGCGTGCGCATGGAGAAACCCATCCGGTTCGCCGAGATCCTGCTGGCCGAAAGCAACGGATGGCCGGCGGCCCGCGTGAAGGAGCTATGGGACAAGGGCGTCAACAGCTCGGTCGCACTCGAAAAGAAGATTCCGGTGCACATGGTCTATTTCACTGCGGTGGTCGACGAGAGCGGCAAGGTCGAAACGTCGGCCGATGTGTATGGGCTCGACCGTAAGCTCACTATGGCGCTGTTCGGCAACGCAACGGGCTTTCCCGAGCCGCCACCGGAACCCGAGGGGCCGCAAGTGGGGGCTGGCGCGGACGCCTCCGGACCCGCGCGGCGGAACACAGCCGACAACGACTTTGCGCGCTCGATGCAAGGCTTCCTCGGCGAGTAGCCCCGCGACGGGCGTGACCAAGAAATCCGCGTCATTCCGGCGGCAAGGAAAATCAAGTATCGTGCGCCCCGAATTGCGGTCCGCTAGGGAGGAATACATGCGTTCGACCATCGTGCTGGCGTTGACCGGGCTGGTCAGCGGTTTGATCGGGGTTTCGGCAGCGCCTCAGCCGGCGCGCGCCAATTGCTACGAGCAGATCGGCTGCACCAATTCGGACTATTTCGAGCAGGGGCAGCTTAAGCAGTTGAGCTGTCAGATCCTGTGGGAGGTGCGCAACTGGATCTACAAGGAGAACGGCTATTGCTTCCATACGCAGAAGGCGATCGAGGCCTTCGGCAATGCCGGCTGCCTTTACGACGATGCGGGCGACGTGCCGCTCAACGCCGCCGAGCGCCACAATGTGAGCGCGGTCAAGAAGGCCGAGGCGAAGAAGGGCTGCTAGGCCGTGCTCCAATAGGGCTTGGCGCGCAGGCGCGTCAGCCAGGCGGTGATGGTTGACGGGCCCAAATTCGGCCTCGAATCTTTACCATAGGCTCGCTGCGCAACGGTGTCGTCCGAACCGGTTTGGCAAACGGCAGAGAGGCTGCTATCCCCTTGTCTCCGCGCGGGGTCGGGGGCGCAATTTGGCCTTCTCCTATGATTAGGGTCGGCGCGATTGCCCTGGCACGGGGGCTTTAAAGCAATAGCACCATGGTTAAGCGCTTTCTCATAGCCGCGATCGTCGTCGGCCTGTTCCTGGGTGGGGTGGGCTATTTCAATCTCGTCTTCAAGCCGAAGATGATCGGCGAGTTCATGGCGAAGATGGTGCCGCCACCGGCGACGGTGACGGCCGAGGCCACCAAGACCGAGAGCTGGATCGATCGGGTGCGTGCGATCGGCACGTTGGTTGCCATCGAAGGCGTGGACGTTGCGCCTCAAGTGGGGGGCATCGTCACCGACTATTTCTTCGACAGCGGCCATGACGTCGAGAAGGGCGAGACGCTCGTCAAGCTCGACACCTCGGTGGAGGAGGCCGACCTCGCCGACAACAAGGCGACACTGCAGCAGACCCACCTCGATTTCGCGCGCCATTCGAAGCTCGTCAAGACCAGCGCCGTGTCGCAAGCCGTCCTCGACGCAACGATCGCCAAGCGCGATTCCGCCGCGGCGGCCGTGCAGAAGATGGAGGCACTCATCGCGCAGAAGAACATCGCCGCGCCCTTTGCCGGAAGGCTGGGCTTACGCCGGGTGGAGAAGGGGCAATATGTGTCGGCAGGGCAGGCGCTGGTCTGGCTCCAGGCGCTCGACCCGATCTGGGTCGACTTTCCCGTGCCGGAAGGAACTATCAGCAAGTTCACGATCGGAAGCGCGACCGAGCTGACCGCCGAAGCTTATCCGGGGCAGCTCTTCAAGGGTGAGGTCGAGGCCTTCGACGCGAAGCTCGGCCAAGATACGCGGACCTTGATGGTGCGGGCGAGAGTGCCCAATCCCGACCGCAAGCTCCTGCCCGGCATGTTCGCCAACGTCGCCGTGCTTGCCGGCTCAGCCAAGGAGTTCGTCACGGTGCCGCGCACCGCCGTGACCTACGGCCTTTATGGCGACAGCGTGTGGGTGGTGAAGGAGGGTGCCTCCGAGCCTGCCGCAAATCCCCCCACGGCCTCGGCCGAGCCGGTTGCCTCCGCAATAGCCGCAGATGCCACGCCGACCGGTTCGGTTCCAGCCGAGCCCAAGCTCACCGTCGAACGCCGCTTCGTACGCGTGGGGCCGACCGAGGGCGACCGGGTCGCCATTCTCGAAGGCGTCAAAGTAGGCGAGCAGGTCGTCACCAGCGGCCAGCTCAAATTGCAGCCCGGCGCTACGATCAAGGTCGACAATTCGGGCGCGCTAAAAGCCCCGGCGGAGCTGCCGAAGCAGTAGATCCATGCGCTTCACCGATATCTTCATCAAGCGGCCCGTGCTCGCCACGGTGGTGAGCCTGCTGATCCTCCTGGTAGGCGCCCAGGCCGGGTTCAAGCTGCCCATCCGCCAATATCCCGAGCTGTCCAACACGACGATCACCGTCATTACAACCTACCCCGGCGCGAACGCCGATCTGATCCAGGGCTTCATCACCGTGCCGATCCAGCAGGCCGTGGCGAGTGCCGAGGGCATCGACACGCTCACCGCCTCATCGACGCAGAATGTGAGCACGGTGACGCTCAACCTGAAGCTCGACGCCGATCCCGACCGGGCCATGACCGACGTCCTGTCCAAGGTCGCCCAGGTGAAGAGCATTCTGCCGCGCGAGGCGAACGATTCCATCGTCACCAAGAAGACCGGGGAGGGCTACGCGCTGATGTATCTCTCCTTCAATTCCAAGATGATGACGGCCTCGCAGATCAGCGACTACCTCACGCGCGTGGTGCAGCCGAAGCTGCAAACCGTCAATGGCGTCGCCAACGCGGAAATCCTCGGGGGCCAGGTGTTCGCCATGCGCATCTGGCTCGACCCCGACCGCATGGCCTCGCTCGGGGTGACCCCGCTCGATGTGCGCGCGGCGCTCGCCTCCAACAACTTCACCTCCGCGCCGGGCCAGGTGAAGGGCGATTTCGTGCAGACCAACATCGACGCCAAGACCTCGCTCGAGACGCCGGAATCCTTCGGCAAGCTCGTGGTGCTGGCCCGCGGGGATTCGTTGGTCAGGCTGGCCGACATCGCCGAGATCGAGCTCGGGCCACAGAACGCTGACTCCTCGTCGGCCTTCGATGGCCTGAAGGCCGTGTTCATTGGCGTCTACGCCACGCCCACCGCCAATCCACTGACGGTGATCACCGACGTACGCAAGGCCTTCCCGGAAATCCAGAGAGAGCTTCCGCCGGGCCTCGAGGCTGCCATCGCCTACGACGCCACCAATTTCATTCGCGCCTCGCTCTGGGAGGTCATGAAGACCTTGGGCGAGGCGGCGATCATCGTCATCGTGGTGATCTTCCTGTTCCTTGGCAATCTCAGGTCGACCATCATTCCGATCGTCACCATTCCCTTGTCGCTGATCGGCGTGCTCGCCTTGCTCGCGGCGCTCGGCTACTCGATCAATCTGATGACCTTGCTCGCGCTCGTGCTCGCCATCGGGCTCGTGGTCGACGATGCCATCGTGGTGGTGGAGAACATCCACCGGCATATCGAGCAGGGGATGCGCCCATTCGATGCCGCGATTCTCGGCGCGCGCGAGATTTTATACCCCATCATCGCCATGACCATCACGCTGGCCGCGGTCTATGCGCCAATCGCCTTCGTCTCGGGGCTGACCGGCGTTCTCTTCCGCGAATTCGCGCTGACCCTTGCCGGTGCGGTGATCGTGTCTGGCGTCATCGCCGTGACGCTGTCGCCGATGATGTGCTCGAGGCTGCTGAAGGCGGAGACCAGCCATGACAAGCCCGGCTGGCTCACGCGCAATCTCGACCGCCTGTTCGAAGGGCTCAAGCAGCGCTATCAGCGGCGTCTCAGCCGCACCCTCAACTACCGGCCGGTGACGATCCTGGTGCTGGCCGGCGTGATCGCCGCGACCGGCCTCATGTATATGACGACGCAGAGGGAACTCGCGCCGGAAGAGGACCAGGGCATCCTGTTCACGCTGGTGAAGACGCCGCAATACGCCAATCTCGACTATCTCGAAGCGGCGACGGACCAGCTCAACAGCGTGTTCAGCACCGTGCCGGAGAAGGACCATGTGTTCGCCATCAACGGCATGGGGGACGTCCATCAGGGCTTTGCCGGCATTCTCTTGAAACCCTGGGGCGAGCGTGAGCGGAATCACAAAGCGATACTTCAGGAGCTGCAGCCGAAGATCGCCGGCATCGCGCCGGCGCTCGCGCTATCGTTCTCGCCGCCGCCTTTGCCCGGCTCGGTGGGCGGCCCTCCGGTGCAGTTCGTCATCACCACGACGCGCGACTTTCGCCAACTTGCCGACGTGCTCGCCGACGTCGAGAAGTCGGCGCGCGAGAGCGGGATGTTTATCTTCTCCGACTCCGATCTCCGCTTCGAGACGCCGCAGATCGAGTTCAACATCGACCACGACAAGGCGAATCGCCTCGGTATCACCATGGCCGATATCGGCGGCTCGCTCGCGACCCTGCTCGGCGGCAACTACGTCAATCTGTTCGACCTCTATGGGCGGAGCTATCAGGTCATCCCCCAGGTGCCGCGCCAGTTCCGCCTGAACGAGGACTGGCTCACGCGCTATCAGATCCGCACGAGCGCTGGGACCTTGGTGCCTCTTTCCAATGTGTCGTCGGTGACGAAGGTGGTGCAGCCGAACTCGCTCACCAACTTCCAGCAGCTCAACTCGGCGACGCTGTCGGCCGTGCCGTTCCCCGGGCGGACCGTGGGCGAGGCGATCGAGTTCCTCAAGAAGAAGGCAGAGGAGAGCTTCCCCGAAGGCTTCACCTACGATTTCCAGGGCGAGAGCCGGCAATTCGTGCAAGAGGGCAACGCGCTCGTCTACACTTTCGTGTTCGCGCTGATCGTCATCTTTCTCGTGCTTGCCGCGCAATATGAGAGCTTCCGTGATCCGCTCATTATCTTGGTCGCGCTGCCTACCTCGATATTCGGCGCGCTCATCCCGCTCAATGCCGGGCTGGCCAGCATCAACATCTATACGCAGATCGGTCTCGTCACGCTGATCGGGCTGATCTCCAAGCATGGCATCCTGATGGTGGACTTCGCCAACAAGCTGCAGGAGGAGCAGGGCTATGGACGCCGCGAAGCGATCGAGCATGCGGCCGCGATCAGGCTCCGCCCCATCCTGATGACCACGGCGGCCATGGTGGTGGCCATGGTGCCGCTGCTCATCGCCAAAGGCGCGGGCGCCGCCAGCCGCTTCGACATCGGCGTGGTGATCGCTGCCGGCATGACCATCGGCACGCTGTTCACTCTGTTCGTGACGCCGGCGGTCTACACCTTTCTCGCCAGAGACCACCAGAAGGCCAAGGCGCAGGCTGCCATGCCCGATCAAGCCCATCCTGCGACGCCGGCAAACGCCGAGACCGCGCCCGAGACCCTGGCGGAGGCCGATGCTGCCGCCGAAGCCGGGGTGCTGTTCCCGGCTGAGGCCGAGGCCGAGCCTGTCGCCGCGGAAGGTCCACTCTCCTCCGAGGCGCATGCCTTCAACTCTGCCGCTTCTGCCGCCACCTCCGGCCAAGGCCATGAGCGCCGGGCGGCCAAGCGCCGGGGCCGGCGTAGGCGCTACCCGCCAGCCGCGGAGTAAAGGCGGTTAAGCCTGCCGCGCTAGTTTACTCGCCCCGAGCGAGCCTCTAGAAAGCCTGGAGCAGTCAGGGGCCGGGACCACATGTTCGCCAAGCTTCTCATCGCCAATCGGGGCGAGATCGCCTGCCGCATCATGCGGACGGCGCGCCGGCTCGGCATCAAGACCGTGGCAGTCTATTCCGAGGCCGACCGCGATGCGTTGCACGTTTATATGGCGGACGAGGCCGTTTCCATCGGCCCGGCCGCAGCCTCGCAATCCTATCTCGACATCGGCAAGATCGTCGCCGCCGCCAAGGCGACCGGAGCAGAGGCAATTCATCCGGGCTACGGTTTTCTCTCCGAGAACGCAGTCTTCGCGCGGGCACTCGAACAGGCCGGCATCGTCTTCGTCGGGCCTAACGTCAAGGCCATCGAGGCGATGGGCGACAAGATCGAGTCGAAGAAGCTCGCCGCCAAGGCCAAGGTCTCGACCGTCCCGGGGCATCTCGGCGTCATCAACTCGGGCAAGGAGGCGGTGAAGATCGCCGACGAAATCGGCTATCCGGTGATGATCAAGGCCTCGGCCGGCGGCGGCGGCAAGGGCATGCGCATCGCCTATATCCGCAAGGAGGTGGAGGAGGGCTTCACCTCGTCGCAGTCCGAGGCGCGCTCGAGCTTCGGCGACGACCGCGTGTTCATCGAGAAATATATCGAGGAGCCGCGGCATATCGAGATCCAGGTGCTGGGCGACAAGCACGGCAACGTCATCCATCTCGGCGAGCGCGAATGTTCGATCCAGCGGCGCAATCAGAAGGTCGTGGAGGAGGCGCCGAGCCCGTTCATCGACGCCAAGACGCGCGAGGCCATGGGCGCGCAAGCTGTCGCGCTCGCCAAGGCGGTCGACTACGACTCGGCCGGCACCGTCGAGTTTATCGTCGACAAGAATCGTAACTTCTACTTTCTCGAAATGAATACGCGCCTCCAGGTCGAGCACCCGGTCACCGAGCTTGTCACCGGGCTCGACCTCGTCGAGGAGATGCTGAAGGTCGCGGCCGGCAAGAAGCTATCGATCAAGCAGAAGGACGTGAAGCTCAACGGTTCGGCCATCGAGGTCCGCATCTATGCCGAGGATCCGCAGAGGAACTTCCTGCCCTCGACGGGGCGGCTCGTGCGCTACCGGCCGCCCAAGCTCGGCACCGAAGACGGCATTACCACGCGGCTCGACTCCGGTGTTGAGGAGGGGGGCGAGATCTCCGTCTATTACGACCCGATGATCGCCAAGCTCGTCACCCATGCACCGAAGCGGCACCAAGCCATCGAGCATATGGGCAGCGCGCTCGACGCCTTCGCCATCGACGGGTTTCGCCACAACATTCCCTTCCTTGCCGTGGTGATGCGGAACGAGAGGTGGAAGGAGGGGCGGCTCTCGACCAAGTTCATCGCCGAGGAGTTTCCGGAAGGGTTCAAGCCGCCTCAGCCCACCGGCGAGGTTCGCGATGCGCTGGTCGCGGTCGCGGCGAGCATCGATCATCTGAGCAATCAGAGGCGCCGCGACATCAGCCAGCAGATGCATGGCGAACCAGTGTGCTTTGCCGAGACGCGCATCGTGGAACTCGGCGAGGAACGCGTGCGGGTCAGCGTCGCAGGTGGTGTCGACGGGCCCATGACGGTGACCCTTGGAGGTGAGGGGACCGGCGAGAAGAAGCGGTGGATCGAGCTTGCCTCGTCGTGGTGGTTTGGCGCTGCCGTGTGGGAGGGGACGATCGCCGGCGCGCCCGTAGCGGTGCAGGTGCGTCCGATCCTCAACGGCGTGGTGCTCACCTATCAGGGCGTCGAGATCGCGGCGCGCGTCTTCACCGAGCGCGAGACCGAGCTTGCGGCGCTGATGCCGGTCAAGGAGCGGCCTGACACGTCGAAGTTCCTGCTCTGTCCGATGCCGGGGCTTGTGGTCTCGCTGGCGGTAGCTGAGGGCCAGGAGGTCGCGGCGGGCGATGCGCTGTGCGTCGTCGAGGCGATGAAGATGGAGAATGTGCTGAAGGCCGAGCGCGACGCCAAGGTGTCGAAGATCATGGCCAAGCCGGGCGACAGTCTGAATGTCGACGCGGTGATCCTCGAATTCGCCTAACGCTGTCGACTCCACCAATTCTTGTGATTGCCCGGCCTGACCGGGCAATCTAGTAACCCCCAGCCTATATAGGTAACTGAGGCCAGTGGTTACTGGATGCCCGCCTTCGCGGGCATGACAGCTGAACTTACGTCGACTCCGCATGGCGCAAAGAGCTGATACGCGGACCGTCACGGTCAGGATCGAAGGCCGGGTGCAGGGCGTTTATTACCGCGCCTGGACCGATCAAAACGCACGCGCTCTCGGGCTCGACGGGTGGGTGCGCAATGCGAGCGACGGCAGCGTCGAGGCGGTGTTCTCAGGGCCTCCGGCGCAGGTGGAAGCGATGCTGCGGCGCTGCGCCGACGGTCCGCCCGATGCGCAGGTGACCGCCGTGACCGTTATCGACGAGGGCGGCGCGCCGCCGTCGGGCTTCAAGGTGATCGCAACGGATCGTTGGCGCTGACCGCCTCTTCAGCAAAGACCTCAGCGAAGGCGGCGCGAAGCGCGCGATCGACCTCGCCCATATCGGTCGTAGCACCGAGGGCGGCGAGGCTCGTCACCTTCGTGTCGGCCAATCCGCACGGCACGATGCCGGAGAAATGCTCGAGGTCAGGATCGACGTTCAGGCTCACGCCATGCAAGCTGATCCAGCGCCGGACGCGGACACCGACGCTGGCGATCTTTGCGCCCGCGACGACGATGCCGATCTGGCCGGGATGACGCTCGCCCTTGACGCCAAGATGAGCGAGGGCCGCGATCAGCCAATCTTCGAGGGAGGCGACGAAGGCCCGGACGTCGCGGCCGCGCCTGGAAAGGTCGAGCATCACATAGGCCACGCGCTGCCTCGGGCCGTGATAGGTGAAGCGGCCGCCGCGTCCGCTCCTGAAGACCGGGAATCGCGCGGGCGCGAGCAGCTCGGCTTCATCGGCGCTGGTGCCCGCGGTGTAGATGGCAGGGTGCTCGAGCAGCCACACGCATCCTTGCGCCGCGCCGTCGGCAATGGCGGCAACGCGCCGATCCATGGCGAGAATCGCCTCGGCGTAAGGCACGGGCTCGGCGCTCACCAGCCATTCGACTCGATGCTCGGCCGATCGATAAGACTTTTGTTCGAGGGCGGTCATGGCCTGGGCGCGTCGATCCACCGGGATTTTCGATATCCTAGAGCAAACCTTGCACCGTCCAGAGGGGTTTGCTAAGGCAGCGGGCCCCTGTTCGCGCTTGCCGAGGGGGCAGCCTATAGCCATATTGGGGACGGATAGCCTCGGAAATCCTCGTTTTGAAGCATGGCCTTTGCGAAACGTCTGTCGACTTTTCGGGGTCAAGCAAAGCGGTCGTGGCGGAATTGGTAGACGCGCAGCGTTGAGGGCGCTGTGGGCTTAGCCCGTGGAGGTTCGATTCCTCTCGACCGCACCACTCCTTGATTTTTGCATTTTCAAGGCGTCGCCAGCGCAATCCTTGCGCGGCATTTTTTGGCTGGAAATTCTAACGCAACCAGCGTCTAGTGGCGCCCAAGCCGCGCCTGTTGTTGCAGGCCCGGAAGCGGGAAGCCGCACTTTTCAAGCGCCAATTTCCGCCCCCGAGGATCCCGCGGCCCTTCCCGCTTGACGCTTTCAACTCTGGCGATCGAACAGGCCATGCAGGACGCCGCAGGCGAGGTCGAACTGCGCGACGAAGAGGGCGGACTCCGCTCCGATTTCCTGCACGCCGTCGTCTCCGCCCTCGATGAGGGCGACGCGGCGAAAGTGCGCGAGCTGACGCTTCCGCTGCACGAGGCAGACCTCGCCGATCTGATCGCTTTGCTCCGACCGGAGCAGCGCGGAGCCCTCATCGCCACCCTTGGCGAGGACTTCAACGCCGCGGCGCTGCCTGAGCTCGACGAAGCGGTGCGCGACCAGGTGCTCGAGGTCATGCCCACCGAGCAGGTGGCGGAGGCCTTGCAGCAGCTCGACTCCGACGAAGCGGTCTACGTGATCGAGGACCTCGACAAGGAAGAGCAGTCCGACATCCTCGCCAAGCTTCCCTCTTTCGAGCGCGCCCAGCTCGAGCGCAGCCTCGAATATCCCGAGGATTCCGCCGGCCGCATCATGCAGACCGATCTCATCGCCGTGCCGCCGTTCTGGTCGGTGGGGCAGACGATCGATTTCATGCGCG
>Ga0214473_10006076_pt1 | contig 14448 bp, 14 predicted proteins | sample RVTome_7_FD_203509 | JGI IMG/M metagenome (GOLD analysis project Ga0214473, IMG submission 203509) | Soil microbial communities from uranium-contaminated site in the Upper Colorado River Basin, Wyoming, United States - RVT98D197 | ecosystem: Environmental > Terrestrial > Soil > Contaminated >... | reverse complement strand
GGACTATGAAGGGTTACAACGCTATCTGGATGAGTTGATCCCTGACAACAGCATCTTTTACGCCGTGAAGATCGAAGGCCTGTTCAAATATATCAAGACGCGCAGTGTCCCCAGACAAAAAGAGCCCTACCCTCCCCTCGTCGAAGTAGTAAAGGAACAGACCATCTTTGAATTTCATGATATCAAAGGCACCATCGTCGGCTTCCGATGTCCGGATTCCGTAAAGGGGATAAATGTGCCGGGATATCACCTGCACTTTATCACGGCTGACAAAAAGGCCGGAGGACATCTCCTCGCCTGTCAGCTCCAGGATGGGACTATTGCCATCGATTTCACCTCCCAATTTCACCTGGTATTGCCGCAGCAAGACAGCGCCTCATCTCAATCCTTACCCAATAAGGATAGGACCGAAGAATTGAAAAAGGTGGAAGGGCAGTAATCCTACCTCGCTTGCAAACCTGGCATCGTCGTCGGCTTAAAAAGTATCTCCTTCGGCTTCTTAAGGGGAGGGATTGAAGGTGCATGCAGGATGATCAATCGAACAAGCAGGATGCGAAAAGATAGAGCTGGACTACGAAAAGGGTTGTATGTCTGAGAGGTGGGAGACGATCGTTGTCGGTGCCGGCATAGGCGGCCTCACTGCCGCTGCCAAACTGGTTCAATCGGGCCACAAGGTCTTAGTCCTCGATAAAAATCCCCATCTTGGTGGAACAGCATCCCTCTATCACAGGAAGGGATTCGGCTTTCCCATGGGGCCTCTGGGGTTTAGCAACCCTGATCTCGTTCAGCGGATTTTAAATGATCTCAGGGTAGGAAACCGACTTAAACCCTGCCGGGTTCGCTACAGGCTCAGGGCGTTTGACCTGGACATACCCCTTTCTCTTCCTTTTTCAGGTATGATCAAAGAGCTGGTAAGGATTTTCCCAACTGATAAGGCAGGGATAAAGAAATTTTTTGCATGGATGGAGGAAATATCTTTGGCCAAAGGGCCACTGACCAAGGGGTCACCTTCGGCTCCGGCTGCTCGGCGGATCACTGCTTCGGATGCAGATCAGTCTCTCATTCAAGGAACCTCTACCATATCGGCTGCGGCATATCTCCAGAGCCTGATCAAAGACCCGAGATTGCGGCGCATACTCGGCAGCATTGGCACCAGGGAGCCTTATACGGGCCTTTTTCTTTTAGCCGCCATGTGGGATCTCATTGCCCGGCAAGGGATATGGTATCCCAGGGAAGGCATACAGTCGCTCTCAGAAAGGCTGGTAAAGGCGATAAACGGTGATGGCGATGGCCGGCCGGAGGTGGCCCTTTGGCCACATGAGGGCGGCCATGGTGAGATTCGACTAAACAAGGAAGTGGCAGAGATCCGGATAAAAGACGGCAGGGTCCTCGGAGTAACCCTACAAGCCGAAGCCGGAGGTGACCCCTTGGTCAGTGGCCCTTTGGCCAATGGAAGTCATCTAGACGCGGATGCAATCATTTCAAATGCCGACTATAAAAACACTTTTCTGAGGTTGCTGGGACCAAAGGTTGTGCCTCGCGAGTGGTATCACGCGGTTTCCCAAGCCAGGCAAACAGGGTCCATTTTGCAGGTTTGCCTGGGTATAGATGCCAACAAGGTCGATCTCTCGGCATTCAAAGAAGCAGAGAGCATACTCTATCGAAGAGGATCTAAAGGGGGAACGGTTGATTGGGAAGCAGGAGAGATCGATCCCAAAGCCCTTGCCAGTCAGGAGCTGGAGGTGAGCTTCTGGGGTAGAAAAGAAAAGGCAAGCGTCGTGATCCGAGTGGAAGCAGAGCATCGTCACTTTGCGAGATACCGATCTGTGGCAACCAGCCGGAGGTGGCCTGACCAAAGGGTCACCTTCGGCTTTGGCCAGAGAACCCCCGAATATCAAGAATACAAGAGACGCCTCGGTCAGGCCCTTGTTCATGAAATAGGATCTTTAATCCCTGGTCTTGAACAAGCGATTTGCGTGATGGATATAGCCACCCCTCTGACCTTTGAGGATCAAGGAGGCAGAAGCGAGGGGGCCGTTGCCGGATGGTCCTGGGACTATGAGGATTTTCGCGATGATCAACTGCAAGAACTGATCCGCACTCCTATTAAAGGCCTCTTTATGGTTGGCTATCAAGCCTTCTCGGCACTCTTTATGGGAGGTGTTCCCACGGCCATGGAGAGCGGCATGAGGGCAGCTCAGGCAGTGCTTGACGGCGTCGGACCCACGGAAGCGATTAAGATCCCGGGAATCAGGTGAAGTAGCCAGAAGTTCAAGGCGTCAGAGCAAGCAAGCATCTTATCACGCGTGCGGGACCGGAGGTTCAAAGCATGCCTTGGGTAGGCTCGAAAGATCCAAGCCTTCATAGAAGCGTTCTATCTTCACGGATAATTCCATAATCAAACCATACAGAGGTGCTGGCAGGTAGAGGGTCGTCCGAGCGACTTCATCTTCATAGAGATTATGCCTGAGGTATGGTGGATCATCCTCACCAAACCATAGCTCCGCTTCCCATGATTTTTGATTGAAGGATTCCGTTGCGAATTCTTTATCGGCAAGCCCAAAACGATCTCCTGGTGCCACGAAGGCGATGATCCCGTGGTTCGAATAGGTGCGCTGCGAGAGATTGGCGTACATGCACATAAATTCCCCGCCAAAGGCGACTGCTCGGATGGAAAAGACATATCCCCGGAGCCGAAGGTGGCCCCTTGGCCAGTGGCTCTTTGGCCAATTGATCCGGGACTCAATATACTCCTGAAGAAGCATGGGATGATCTTCTGCATGCAGGGCCAACAAGCTATGCGGTCTGTTGAGCACCCTAAAATCCCTCCCTCCCCTTCCGACCCGTCGTTTTAGTACGGCCTTTTTTTTCTTTTCAAGGAAACTCTCTGCTGCAGCCAGGTCTTGAGGTTCGAAGATACTGGTCTCAGGCATCGGGGCAATGGATCTCAGCAGCTGATACTGGACCCATTTGTCTTCAAGCCTGAGGCCGGGGTGCATGATCGTAGGGAGAGGGCCTTTGCCATCCATCCAAAGCTTGAAAGGTTTAAGGCTTTGGATCAAGGGGAGGGAATGCAGATAATCCTTAAATACCTTTCCATATACCTTCAGTGAGGTCTCTTCAATCCGGGTAAAGATGTTTGACGGTTTTCCAAAATAGACGAGGTGGGCAAGATCATATTCCTGGGCACCACCGGGCAGGCCCACATTGACCTCAACCACAAAGGGCTTAAGATCCCGCCGGAGGTGGCCCTTTGGCCAATGGGTGATGAGATAGTCGATCCCGAGATACATCTTTTAACAAAATAAAAATTCCCCTTTCCCACATGAAAAAGGGGGCAATGGGTTTATCATCTTAGTGCAATCTAAGATCCTACCTGCTTTAAAGAAGGGCTCCCTCGCCTGTTGAGCCGGAGGTGGCCTGACCAAAGGGTCACCTTCGGCTTTGGCCAAGGGAGCCCTTCTAACACATCAACAGGAGGCCTTGCATTTGCAAAGCGCAGAAGATCTCTTCGTCACCTTTTTAATGGTCATCACCTTCACCTCCTTTCAATACCCCTCGGGCATAACATTGAAAAAGGTCCGGCTTGAAGATATCCCCCCGGAGCTTGGCCCTATACCGGCACCCCCCCCTGCATTCATCTATGATAGCGCAGTTGCAGGCCAATTCTTTTAACTCGATCCGGGGGATGCGTTCCCAGCAGTGCCTCAGCCCCTCCGCAATCGATCCTACTGGCTCCTGGCTGAAGAGGCCGCACTTGGCAACCTTTCCATTGGCAAGTATAGCACAAAGATGGGCTCCGCATGTAGAATCTTTTTCAGAGCTGTGGAGCCCCCCTCCATAGCCATAGCGGGAAAAAGGTCCGGCCTCGCCAGGTGAAACCCAGAGGCTTCTATTCTCTGCCATTCTCCCTGCAATACAGGGAAGATCCACATTCCACTCGCTGATTTTTTTTGATTGCATCAGGGAGGCCAATGAGTCGAATTGATTAAGGTTTTCCCGATGTATCATTGTTGCAATGGAGACGCCGATTCCGGCCTCCTGAAGATAGTCGATGGCTGATAAGGTCTTGATGAATGTACCTTCGCCCCGAATGGCTTCATGACCCTCCTTCATCCCATCCAGGCTGACCTGAACCTCATGGACACGAAGTCTTTTCGCAATAGCTTTAGTAATCAACGCACCGTTAGAGAGCAAGACCGACCGAAATGCATAATTCCTGAGTACCTCATTGATCTGCCAGAAATGAGGATGAAGCAAGGGTTCTCCTCCGGAAATAAGAAGCCTCAGGCCCTGGATCTTTTCAAACTCCTTTAATATCTCCAGGATAGTGTCGTAGGGAAGATCCTGCCGGAGGTGGCCCTTTGGCCAGTGAAAACCCTCTCCGATATAGCAATGACGACAACGAAGATTGCAGCGATCGGTCAGCTGAAACTCGAGATACCGAAGCGACGGGATAGGAGATTGATCGGGATTCCCATTCTTCTTTACCGGGGTATGAGAGAGGACAAGAAGATTCTCCGCGAGACAGTAGCGGATGAATTCTTCATCCTCCTGTTTCAAAACTGCGTCTTCACCCCGTGAACATTTAAGGAGGAACTGATAGGCCTCATCGTTGATTTCATACAGTTCATCATTCGCGATATCATAAAGGCAGGGCTCTTCGAGTCTTTTGAGGACGCAGTGAGGGGCAAGAGCGATATACTTACTCGCGTAAGACATCTATAATCTCTTCGGGCGTTATGACCCCTTTTTCGAGAAGGCCTTTGAGAATCTTGAAGGCACCACACTCCAATTCTTTGTCGGAATCTTTATAAAACTCGCAATGCCTACAGATCAAGTCTATCAAAGACTCTTTATCCGTTGCGTTCTGCGTGCTCATCAGAGAGTATTTTAATAACAAATGAAGATCATTTCAAGCGAGCTAAATACCAGGTTTAATATGAAAAACTTGAAAAATATCAAGAAAGTTGATTAGCCGCCGGAGGTGGCCCTGACCAAAGGGTCACTGGCCAAGGGGCCACCTTCGGCTTCGGTTTGGCCAGAGGCCGAATTCCTCGGCTTTTCTCACAAATCTTCGCATTAATATGCCCTTGTCAAAAAAATTGTGGCTTATTTTCAAGAATCAATTGATCCCGCCGGAGGTGGCCCTTTGGCCAGAGGTGGCCTTTTGGCCAAAGATAAAAAATTTTGAATCTTGCCGTGATCATCCAGGAGAGCCTGCCGGAGGTGGCCTTTTGGCCAATGGTACATAGTTATTGTATCCGCCGAATTTTGATGATAAGCTCGTAATATCCGACAGTTCCGGAGGTGGCCTTTTGGCCAGAGGATAATCTTGTAATATCCAACAGTTAAGGAGGACCACATGTCCAAACCAAGGGATACTCACAAAGAAAAGAAGAAAAAGCCACAAAAAACCGCCAAAGAAAAAAAACAGGCAAGGCTGGAAAAAAAGAAGAACAGATACCAGCAGCTTATCTAACGGGTTCAGAGCATTCCGGAGGTGGCCCTTTGGCCAGAGGAACGTCGCTCTGCTAAAAATCATTGTCAATCCTTAATGAGTTGAGAGTTGTTACCTGCCGGTCGATCTGCATTGAGATGAGACTCAAGATCTACCCGGAGGTGGCCCTTTGGCCAGTGGAGATAAACCCGTGAAACTCGGTGTCATTCCTGAAAATCTACTGGAGCGCCTCCTGTTGGCGATCAAGATCGTGCCGACACCCATATTCGACACGCAGATAGCCTTCATGTTGGCACGCACGGTCATGGCCGGTACCAAACTCGGTATCTTCGAGGCGCTTGCAGCCGGACCGCTTTCTGCAGCCGAGGTCGCCGCGCACTGCAAAACCGATTCCTACGCGACGATCAAGCTTCTTAATGCGCTTGTCGGCGCTGGATATCTCCGTATAAAGAAAGAGCGATACTTTCTGAAGCCCGTGGCTCAAAAATGGCTTCTCAAAGATAGTCCGCGCTCAATCTACGACAAGATGATGTTCCATTTTACCGAATGGGAGTGGACGGCAAACTATGAGGCGTATGTTCGCACCGGCAAACCACTCAACATCCACAAACTATTGTCCGATGAGTCGTGGGGGTTATATCAACGTGGTATGCGGGCAATAGTGGGTTTTCAAGGGCGTGAGGTTATTTGGCGCACGCCGATGCCAAAAAAGGCGCGCACCATGCTCGACATCGGCGGTTCGCATGGTTATTTTTCTGTCGCCTTCTGCCGTCGCTATCCAGCTCTGCGTGCCGTGGTCCTCGACCTCCCCGAGGCGGTAAAACATGCGGCACCGATCCTGGCCAAAGAAGGGATGGGTGATAGAGTTGTGCATCGCGTCGGCAACGCCCTTACGGACGATTTGGGGAACAATGCCTGGGACCTCGTTTTTATTTCACAATTTGTTCATCACTTCGACGATGCTACGAATCGCGATCTGGTACGCCGCGCAGCGCGCGCGCTCAGGCCGGGTGGGATTATGGCGATTCAGGATGTACTTCCTACCTCCCCGAACAAAGATGCCGTACTTCCCTTGCTCGCCGATCTTTACCTCGCCAACACGAGCCAGTCGGGCAGCAGGTCATTGGAGGAAGTAGCTAACTGGCAACGCGCGGCTGGTCTAATTCCCCGCAAGGCCATTCGCTTCTACTCGCTGCCGGGATTTGGGCAACAGGCGGCAATGAAGCCGGCAGCGTGAATCGCACCGTAAACGTAAGTTCAAAAATGTTAAGCAGAGATTATGATTAGTCTTAAGAGGCTCTTTACCCCTCTTGCATCATTGGATGCCGACCAAGTCAGGGAATATATCGCCAGTCATCCTGAGGGGACATATACTCTTATCGATGTGCGCCAGCCGACAGAGTATAAAAAGGAACACATCCCCGGCGCTAAGCTCCTCCCCCTACCCCAGCTTGTTGATTCCCTTTCCGAATTAGATCCTCAAAAACCGACGATCGTTTATTGAGCAAGCGGCGCGCGGAGCCGCGTTGCGGCCCATCTACTTACCGGCAAGGGATTTAAGGAGGTCTATGATCTCAAGGGAGGGATACAGGCCTGGAACGGTCGTAAGGCCTCAGGCCCGCGGGAGCTCAACATGGATATCCTCAGCGGTAATGAGTCACCTGCAGAGATCGTGATCATCGCCTACGGCATGGAACAGGCCTTGTGCGGCTTTTATACGACCTTGTCAAGGCGGACAAAGGATGCGGAGCTCAAAGGTCTTTTCACCCGATTGACAGATATCGAGCGGAAACATCAGGAGATGCTCTTTGCCCTCTACTCGGAAATCGATTCATCCGGCAAGAGCGTGAAGAAATTTGAATCACACGTGGATGCCAAACGCATGGAAGGCGGATTTAGCATCGAAGATTTCATGAAGCAGAATGATGCCTCTATGAAAACCGTGCCCGACGTACTTGCCATTGCCATGATGATTGAGACGCAAGCGCTTGATTTATACCTTCGTTTCGCCGATGCAAGTATTGTTGGACATACCAGAGAGATCCTCTATACCATTGCCGATCAGGAAAAAGCACACCTTACCGCATTGGGCCGGCTTATGGAAAAAAAGGTATAACTATTTAAGATAATTTATGGCGTGATGATCAGCCAGGCCCTTTTCCGTCATCTCTCCGCCATACGTCGGCAGATCTCAGTCACCAGACCATAGATGGCATCAAGGGGGAGCTGCTGTGCGATGGATGCATCAAAAAGCACGCCGAGCCTGGCGGGATACTCCTCATCCCCCTGCCACAGGACCATGACCACGGGAACGCGGGAAAAGGCCTGAAACCGCAACCCCGCGTCGCCGTAGCGCTCTTGCCGGGCCCCCAGGGACAACCCCTTATCGAGAAACGCAGTAGGGTTTATCCCATATCGTTCTTCGAGGGGCTCTACGGGAAAGCGGTGAGGCCCCTGGAAAAAGGTCTTTCCTCCCTTTAAGCTACTCCCGGCTACCAGCCTGTTGGCAAGGGGTAGAGCATGGGCATTGAGCAAGTAGGTAATGAGGATCACCTGCAGATCAATGGAGGGACCAGCAGATAAAACCGTGCCCTGGAGCAGTTCAACGTTCTTGGTCCGCGTGCCCACTCGATAGAGCTCCTGCAAAAATGATACGACATAGGAGCCAGTGTCATCATCGAATTGTGCCCCCGTGCGCCGGCATACATCGTGCGGGTCTGCCTGCGAAAGCCGCTCCCAGATGGCCGGGTGTACGCTATGAACCGGCTCGCTCATCGCTCATGTTGATACAATCAGGCTCTTCCCCTTGTTGAATATTACGCCCCGTCATCATGGCTACCCTATGCCTATCTCCTTGAAGCGGCGGTAGATCGCCTCTGCGCCATTGACCATCTCTTGAATAACCTCTCTAACGCGCTTGAGATCATCGATCAACCCGATTACCTGGCCGCAGGCAATGATACCCCCATCGGCATTGCCCTCCTGCAAGGTCTTCAGGCCCGCTTCGCTGTTGACGATGGTGCGCAATTCTTCTAGGGTTGCATTGCGCTGTTCCATCTCGAGGGCGCACATGGCTGCCTGGTTCTTGATAACGCGCGAGGCGTTCTGGATTGATCGTGCCACAAGCACCGTGTCAAGCTCCGTGGCCTGGAGCAAGCGCTCTTTGATCTGGGGATGCGCCCAGCACTCGTGGGTGAGCATAAACCGCGTACCCATGAGCACACCCTCGGCACCGAGCGCCAGGGCAGCCATAAGGCCCTTGGCATCACAGATACCGCCGCCGGCAACCACGGGGATGTTCAGCACCTTGGTTGCCTTTTGTATGAGAATGAAGGTGGTGACATCATCCATACCAGGAAGCCCCCCGCACTCGAACCCCACGAGCGTCACCGCATCGACACCTATCTGCTCTGCCTTCTGCGCAAAACGGACGGCAGGTACCTTGTGGATGACCTTGATGCCGGCCTGTTTGAGTCGAGGCAGATAGGGTTCGGGGTTGCGACCCGAGGTCTCTACTCCCGTCACGCCTTCCTCAATAATCACGTCAAAGTACCCTTCTGTCTGGTCATTTGCCGTAAGCCGAGGAAGCATCGAGACATTTACCCCGAAGGGCTTATCAGTCAGGTCTTTACACCTTCGAATCTCGGCCCGCAGTTTTTCACCGTTGCCGCAACTCAGCGCCGTAATGACCCCAAACCCACCAGCATTGGATACCGCTGCGGCAAGCTCTGCCGTAGAGAGCCACATCATGCCGCCCTGGATGATGGGATACTCGATGCCGAGCATCTCGGTAATACGTGTCTTAAACATGAGCGCACCTCACGAAGGAAAGGGCTAAAGATTTTTCTGATTCTTTAAACTCTTATCCCGATTTTATCCCTAGACAAAACACTGCACTAAGAAGGACCGAGATCAGGCAACTGGCATTGCCTCAAAGGATGGTAGCCCGGCTGTTGCCACGGCCGACGGGTGGCGTTCTCCCACACATATCTCATGATGAGGCGGTAGGCCATCCTTTTGAAGGGATTTCGATTGAAGAGCGCACCCCATAAGATCCGGGGCTGCGTGTAGTATTTACGCAGGTACTTCAGTTGCAACCTCCATGCCTCATCCCTGCTCAGATACTTGGTGGAGACAATAGGATGCATGAAATCATAGTTGCCATAATCCCTCTCCTCAATAATTCCTTGCCGACGTGCCTCCTGATAGTAGCGGGTACCGGGCAAGGGTGTTGTCAGGGTGAGCACCAAAAAATCTCCCTGTCGCTTCACGAAATCAAAGATCTCCTGCAGGGTCTCCTCAGAGTCGTACCAATCACCGAACATCACATTGGTCATCACCATAATGTCATTGCGTTTCAAGATGTCGATGGCCTTTTGCGCCAGCTCTCTGCCCTGCCTCTTCTGGTAGTGGTCGAGAACCCGTGGATCGATGCTTTCTACACCTAACATCACCTCGTAGAGGCCAAGCCGTTTAAATTCCGGCATCAGGTCGGCATCTCGGATGATATCCCGTAATCTCGATTGGAACCAAAAATCCACTTTCATACCCGAGCGACCGAGCTCCTCAAGAAATTCCTCCACCCGTTGCCTGCTCCAGTTAAAGGTATTTTCGTTAAAGACGAAGAGGGACTTACCGTAGTTTCGGTTCAGATAGTTCATCTCCTCCACCACCATTGCCCCGCTCCTGCCGCGCCACCGTGCCCCCCAAAACTGGGATTCCGAACAGTAGGCGCACCGATCACCGCACCCCCTGCTGGTAGAGATGCCGAAGGCGCGCCTGCCCATCCCGTGCCAGTAATAGGCGTCTGCCCCCATGTTGAGGAGGTGATAGGCCGGCATGGGAAGGGAGTCGAGGTCCTTGAGCAGCCCCCTCGGCGCAGTAAAGACTACCTTACCGTCCCGACGAAAGGCCAAGCCAGGGATATCGTCGACGCTGTGCTCCCCTTGTTCAAGACAAGAGGCGAGCTCAACGAAGGTAACCTCCCCTTCCCCGGTGATGATATAGTCCAATTCCGGGATCTCGGCCAAGACCTCCTCTGCTACCAGGCTGAAGTGCCCCCCGCCAGCCACCACCACGGATCGGGGTGAGATTTTTTTAGCGAGCTGGATGGCTTGCAAGGCCTCAGGTGAGAGGCAGGTGGCAGAGCAGGTCACCCCAATGAGATCGGGCTTGGCAGCTTCGATCCTCCGGGCAAGCTCGCCCCAGGGATCGAGAAAGGTCGTGCAATCGAGGATCTCAACAGGGAACGCCGTCTTGGCTTGCAGATATGCCGCAACGCTCAGCAGGCCGAAAGAAGGGGTCCACATCCTGAGGCCGGGGAAGAGTTTATGGGGAGGGTCCACAAGACAGATACGCATCGTTACATCCCGAGAGAGGCAAACATGCTCTCAAGTCTTTGCTTCGCCTCAGGGGGGATCTGATAGAGCATCGTCCCCTTCAGATCAGTAAGGATATGGGTGGTATAACCTTCGGCAAGCACGTCTTTGTCACGCATCACCGTATAGTGAAATATCAACTTAGCGGTCTCACAACGCTGCATGGTGGTCCGGATAACAACATCATCACCGTAGCGGGCAGGCAATTTGAATTTACACAAAAGGTCAACCACCGGCGCCATCAGGCCTATCTCCTTCAGTTGCTCTGGGTCCAGACCGAAGCGAGCAGCACATTCATTTCTGCCCACCTCAAACCACGCTACGTAGTGACCGTGCCAGACCACCTGGTAGGAATCGACCTCGTAAAAACGCACCTTCAGTTGAGTCTCATAATACATCGTGCGCCACCTTGTATATATCACATTATATTGTGCGCAGCCCCTTATATATATCACATAACATTGTGCGCAACCCCCTGCGTTTCATACAACCCCATATGATAGCGCCTTTACATCCCTGTCAATCCAACGGATCAACTTGGTAAGGGCACTATCGGGACCCATCTCTATAAAACACCCCACGTTTTGGCTGAGAAGATGCTGAACGCATCCCTCCCAGTCAACAGGTCTATAGAGTTCTTCTATCAAGAAATTTCTTATCTCTTCGGAATCTCTCAGTTGCTTCCCGCTCCAATGGCACGCAAGAAAGGTCTTAGGAGGCCGTATGGTGAAACCGGTTATAAATTTGTGCACATCATTCGCGATCGACTCAAGCAAAGGGGAATGCAAGGGGGTGGTGAAGGTGAGGCGCTGGGCCGAAATGGCCCCCCGCTTGAGAGACAACTCCATGCCCCGTTCTAGGGATGCCACAGCACCGGAGAGGACAAAGTGTCGAGAGCCATTTACGTTGGCCACATAGAGATTACCGGGCACTTCAGCGCATAGCCGCTTCATTTCTTCAGCCTCGAGCCCGATAATAGCAGCCATGCCTCCGGGGCTCTTCTCCCCGGCTTTCTCCAAGATGAGACCTATCCCTTTGGTCATCTGCAAGCCCTCCTCAAAGGTCATCGCCTCTGCCGCCGCCAAGGCCGCATAGATCCCCATACTATGCTCGGTGATAAAATCCCACTTGCCCCCCTTCCCACGATAGCGGTCAAAGGCGATCATGCTCAGCAGATAGCTTGTCACCTGTAATTTAAGATTGAGGGAGCGATCTTCCTCTTCTCGTTGAAATAAAAAAGAGGAAAGATCAAAGCCCGCCTTCTCCCAGGCCCTTTCCAAAAAAGGGTGGGGGAGATCATATCCTCCCCCACTCCTCTTACCTATCTCATCTGGCACCCTGCTCAGCTGGCCAGGGAAACAGAGGGCTACTTTCCCCGCATTATGAGGCACCATCAGCTACTGCTACTTCTTTTTCATGATTATCGACGATATATTGAGCAATTGTCCGCACCGACTGGAAGACCTTTTTGCCCACCTCAGCATCAGGGATGCTGACTCCGTACTCCTTTTCCAAGCCGATGACCAGCTCCAAGGCGTCGATGGAGTCAAGACCCAATCCTTCCCCGAAGAGCGGCGCATCGGTTATAATGTCTGCGACTGTTATCTCCTCCAATTTGAGCCTCTCAATGATCAACTTTTTGACCTCCGTGATCAGCTCTTCTGTAACTCCTGTCATCGTTCTTTCTCTTTACCTCCTTCTACGGATTGTATTCTTTTTACCATTTCAGTGAGAAGGTGTCAATGAGAAATCAGATGAGGGTATTTTCGAGAAGGGAAAGGGGAAGCAGTCTAGAGATATTTCCCCTTGACCAATAAGCACCATTTTTCTATTATACATCTTGTCAACCAAAAAGAGATTCTTATCATTCATAGCTAGCTTCTACAAGCTGCGAGGAAACAAAAGGAGGTCGTTCGCATGGATTGGGGTATGAAAAACCGCATGTCACAATTGATACGGCCTGATGGCCACTGTTTCTTTCTGCCTATAGATCACGGCTACTTTCAAGGACCTACCCAAAAGCTGGAGAAACCGGGAGAAACGATCAAACCCCTGTTGCCGTATTGCGACGCCATCTTTGTAACGCGCGGCATCCTGCGGTCATGCCTTGATCCGGCCATGAGCAAACCAATCATTCTCAGGGTGTCAGGCGGGACCAGTCTTGCGGGAAAAGATCTGGCCCATGAGGGTATTACGACTTCTGTCCGTGAAGCTATCCGTCTCAATGCAGCCGCCGTGGGTATCTCCATCTTTGTCGGCACCGATTATGAGCATGAAACCCTGTTGAACCTGGCCAACCTCGTGAATGAATGCGAAGAGTACGGGATCCCGGTCATGGCGGTCACCGCCGTGGGCAGGGAGTTGGAAAAAAGGGAGGCCCGCTATCTGGCCTTGTGCTGCCGCATTGCTGCCGAGCTGGGCGCACGGGTCGTGAAGACCTACTGGTGCAAAGATTTCGACAAAGTCGTCGATAGCTGTCCCGTTCCCGTGGTCATGGCGGGTGGCCCCAAGTGTAAGACGGATCTTGAGGTATTCGAATTTGTCTATGACGGTATGCAAAAGGGAGCCATCGGCGTGAATCTAGGCCGCAATGTCTGGCAAAACAAGTACCCCATCGCCATGGCCAAGGCGTTGCGCGCCATCGTCCACGAGAACGCTACGGCCCCAGAGGCTCAAAACCTGTTCGACAACGCAAAAAGCGACAAGCAGTAGCCTAAGCTTCCCGGGGGGAAATCGTAAGATAAGGTCGCCAAACAGGGTGTTTCATGACCTGCACCTCTTTTTTATCCATTACCAGATAGTCAAAGGCGGTTTTTGAGGGGAAGATAGCATGCGCGTAGCGATGTACTACAATAACCAGGACGTGCGTCTGGAAGAGATGCCAACACCTCGGATCGGCCGTGGCGAGTTATTGGTCAAGGTACTGGCCAGCGGCATCTGCGGCAGCGACGTGATGGAATGGTATCGTCTCAAAAAAGCCCCTCTCGTGCTGGGCCATGAAATCACCGGAGAAATAGCTGAGGTTGGGCAGGACGTTGATGGCTATCATGTCGGCGACAGGGTCTTCGTCTCCCACCATGTTCCCTGTAACACCTGCCGGTATTGTCTCCATGGCTTGCACACGGTCTGCGAAACTCTGCACACTACCACCTTTGACCCCGGCGGTTTTGCCGAATATCTGCGGGTGCCACCCCTCAATGTGGATCGAGGCGTTTTTTTACTTCCCGATGAGATATCGTTCGAGGATGGTACTTTTATCGAACCCCTGGCCTGCGTCGTCAGAGGGCAGCGGCTGTCGCGCCTGCTCCCAGGGCAGACCGTCCTCGTCCTTGGTAGCGGTATCTCCGGTCTGCTTCACGTGGCCATGGCCCGCGCCTCAGGGGCAAGTCGCATCATCGTCACGGACATCAGCAAATACCGGCTCAATGCGGCGTTAGGCCTCGGGGCAGATTACGTCATCCATGCCGAAGAGGACGTGCCTGTCCGCCTGCGTCAGGCGAACGACGACAGGCTGGCCGATCTGGTCATCGTCTGTACCGGGGCCTTCTCCGCCTTTTGTCAGGCCTTGCAATCCGTTGATCGCGGAGGCACGGTGCTTTTCTTCGCTCC
>Ga0214473_10006075_pt1 | contig 14449 bp, 8 predicted proteins | sample RVTome_7_FD_203509 | JGI IMG/M metagenome (GOLD analysis project Ga0214473, IMG submission 203509) | Soil microbial communities from uranium-contaminated site in the Upper Colorado River Basin, Wyoming, United States - RVT98D197 | ecosystem: Environmental > Terrestrial > Soil > Contaminated >... | reverse complement strand
GGAAGAGGTCGTCGGGCTCGTGCAGGATGTCACCGCCACGCACCGCCTACAGGAAAAAATCGACACGCTGGATGCCGCGGGCGGCGAACTCGTGCGCCTCGACGCCGACGCCCTTGCGCAGATGGACGTCGGCGAGCGGCTTCGGCTGCTCGACGAGAACATCAATCGCTTCGCCCGCGACCTGCTCAACTTCGACCATTTCGTGGTGCGGGTGCTGGACAAGAAGACCAAACAGCTCGACGTGCTGGTCAGCAGCGGCCTGCCCGAGGAGGCCGACAGCCTGGTCATCTACGCCGACCCCGAGGGCAATGGCATCAGCGGGTACGTCGCCGCGACGGGCCGCTCCTACATCTGCCCCGACGTGAGCCAGGACCCGCGGTATTTGCCGGGCCTGGAGCGGGCCGGCTCCTCGCTCACCGTGCCGCTGCTCCTGAACGACCAGGTCGTCGGCGTCTTCAACGTCGAATCCCACCAGCTCAATGCGTTCACCGAGGACGATCGCCAATTCTGCCAAATCTTCGGCCGCTACGTCGCCATGGCTTTGAACATCCTGCAACTGCTGGTCGTGGAGCGCTCGGCCACGACCGGCCAGGTCGCCGCCGACGTCGCCACCGAACTGGCCATCCCGCTCAATGACATCGTCGCCGCCGCCACGCGGATCATCGAGGAGCACCCCGGCCAGGACGCCCTGCATCGCCGGCTCCAAGAGATCATCGCGAGTGTCGACCGGGCCAAGCGCAGCCTCCACACGTTGCCGCAGTCGCAGGCCATACGCGGGCTGATCCCGGAAAAACCCGTGCGGGACGAGCTGGTCGACGGCCGGCGCATCCTCGTGGCCGAGGACGAGGACATCATCCGCGAAACCATTGCCGACGTGCTGACGAAGAACGGCGCGCTGACCGTGATGGCCCGCGACGGCGACGAGGCGGTCGCGATGATCCGCGCCCAGCACTTCGACGTGGTCATCTCCGATATCAAGATGCCGTATAAGAACGGCTACGAGGTCTTCGCCGCCGCCCGGCAGACCCACGGGGAGTGCCCCGTGATTCTCATCACCGGCTTCGGCTACGACCCGGAACACTCGATCGTCCGCGCCAGCAAGGAAGGCCTGGCGGCGGTGCTGTTCAAGCCGTTTAAGGTAGACGAGCTCATGGCGGCCGTCCATACCGCGCTGGGGGCAAGGAAGAGTTAAGAGTGCAGAATTCAAAGTGCAGAGTGAGAAACTCGGCGAACGCCGCCGTATAGTGCTGGGATTGTCTGCCGACCGGTCAGAGTGTCCACGATTCGTTCATGACTCCCGTCGTCGCCGAGAAAACGACGATCCACTTGCCCGCGCGGCTGTGTACAAAGGTCGAGGAGGCACTGCGCCGCGAATGGCTGGTGACTAACGGCTTGGGCGGTTTTGCCTCCGGCACTGTCGCCGGCGCCCTGACCCGCCGCTACCACGGCCTGCTGTTTGCCGCCGTGCGCCCGCCCGTCGGTCGCACGCTGCTGGTCGCCAAGCTCGATGAGACGGTGCGCTGGGGCGGCCAGGACCTGCCGCTTTCCACGAACGTGTGGCGTGACGGCGTCGGGCGGAATCCCGGCTGCCGCTGGCTGCGGCGCTTCGAGCTCGTGTGGGGCGTTCCGACCTGGCGTTACGAGCTGTCGGCGGGTGGAGTGCAGAGTTCAGAGTTAAGAGTTCAGAGTTCGGCCGCCTCCGCAGCCGGTCTGACCAAGCGCGTCTGGATGGAGCCGGGCCGGAACGTGACGTACGTCCAGTACGAACTCGCCGAGCGCGGCGCGCCGCTGGACTTGACCTGCACACTCTTGGTCAATTGTCGTGACTACCACGCCCTGCGCCGCCGCTGCGATACGCCGTTTGAGGTGACAGTGATCCCCGCGGGTTTGCGTTGCCGCGCGGTGGAGAGCGATACGGCCGCCTACGTCACGTGCCACCTGCACGCTACGCCGCAGAACCGAGGGCGCGATGAGGCCGCCGCCGCGCGCTGGACGGGCGACCATACGTGGTACCGGGATTTCTGCCTGCCGGTCGAGCAAGCGCGCGGCTACGACCACTTGGAAGACCATCTGTGCGCCGGCCATTGCCGCTTCATGCTCCAGCCGGGGCAAACCGCGACGTTCGTGATCTCCGTCGATCCGCCGGACGAAATCGACGCCACGACCGCTCTGCCGCGCCACCAGGCCGGTGCCCGTGAACGCCTGACCGCCTTCGAAGCACGCCTCGCGCCAGGGGATCGCAAAGGACCGTGCGCCGTGCGGCAGCTCGTGCTGGCCGCCGACCAGTTCATCGTCCGCCGCAAGGCAGAGCACTCTGAACTCTTAACTCCAAACTCTGCACTCCCCGGCCACACGATCATCGCCGGCTATCCGTGGTTGACGGACTGGGGCCGCGACACGATGATCGCCCTGCCCGGCCTCACGCTGTGTACCGGGCGCTTCGATGTGGCCCGTCAAGTCCTGCGGACTTGGGCGCGTTACGTCGATCGCGGCATGATCCCCAATCGTTTTCCTGACCGCGGCGACGCCGTCGAGTATCACACGGCCGATGCCACGCTCTGGTATCTCTGGGCGATCGACCAGTACGCCCGCGCCACGGACGATCGCGAGACCGTCGCCGAGCTGTTCCCCGTCCTGGAAGACATCGTGGATTGGCACGTGCGCGGCACGCGCTACAACCTGCACGTCGCCGCCGACGGCCTGGTGTACGCCGGCGAGCCAGGCGTGAATCTCACGTGGATGGACGCCAAGGTGGGCGACCGCGTCATCACGCCACGCATCGGTAAGCCCATCGAGCTGAGCGCCCTGTGGCACGATGGTCTTTGCAACGTGGCCCGCCTGGCCGACTGGTTGGGCCGACCCACCGAGCGTTTCGAAGCGCTGGCGCGGCGCACGCGGGACGCGTTTGAGCGCTTCTGGAATCCCGCCCGCGGCTGCTGCTACGACGTGCTCGACGGCCCGAGTGGCGCTGAGCCCACCCTGCGGCCCAACCAGATCTTCGCGGTTTCGCTCGAGCACTCGCCACTCTCGACCGACCAGCAGCGTGCCGTCGTAGCCACGTGCGAGCGCGAATTGCTGACCTGGTTCGGGCTGCGCAGCTTGGGTCCGCGGGAGCCGGGCTATCGCGGCGGCTACGCCGGCGACCCGGTCGCGCGCGATGAGGCGTATCACCAAGGCACGGCCTGGGGCTGGCTGCTCGGCCCCTTTGTGATCGCCCACTTTCGCCTGCACCACGATTGCGACCAGGCGCGTCGTTTCCTCGAGCCGCTGCTCGGCCAGCTCTGGACCCACGGCGTCGGCTCGCTCAGTGAGATCTCTGACGGTGACCCGCCGCACGAGCCAAACGGCTGCATCGCGCAAGCCTGGTCCGTTGCCGAAACCCTCCGCGCCTGGTGCGTCACGCAGCGCGCCCCGTCGTGATCCGGCTCTCGTGGCCCGCTACGGGTTTGTCATCCCGCGTCGCTGGACTAAAGTAAAACGAGTTTGCGGTTGGCCGGCTCGTCACGGCCGCCAATGCAATGTCCCTCGTCGAGGAGCCGATGAAGAAACGTCGCCCGAGCAAGCAGCCCCCGCCGGCGCCGCGTGTCGCGGTCGCTCCGGCACCGGCGTCTCCGCCAGTTTCTACGACCCGTATAGCCCTCGGCATCACATTTCTGCTGCTCGCGATGGCGACGGCGCTCATTCTCGTCCTCGAGCACCTCGGCGGGATCGCCCTGCCCGGCTGCGGACCCGGCAGCGCGTGTGCGGAGCTGGCCCGCGGCAAGTGGGGCAAAGTCCCCGGCGTCAACTGGCCGGTCTCTTTCGTCGGCCTGGCCTATTTCGTTGGCGCGTTGGTGGCGTGGCTCGCGAGCCGGCGCGGCGTATCGACTGGGCTGCGGTATCTGGTGCGCCTGGGCGCCGTGTTTTCGTTGGGCTTCGTCGTGCTGATGCTCGCCGAAAAACACTTCTGCCAATACTGCCTCGGCGCGCACCTGGGCAACTTCGCATTCTGGATCGTGCTGGAGTCGACCCGCACGCCGGCCGCCCAATCGCTTCGCGCGCTGGCGACCATGGGGAGCGTATTCGTCCTGGTCTCGCTCCCCCTCGGCTTCGCCCAGTGGCGTACCCGTGCGGCCATGCAGCAGCGTGGCCAGGAGTTGGCCGCCGAGGACACCGCGAAGATGATTGAGGTGACCCGCCGCGCGCAAGCGACGACCGCGCCCACGACCGGCACCGCCGCGCCGCCGTCGGGCGTCGCGCACGCCTCTCAGCCCTCGGCCGCCGATGACTACCCGTACCAGGGCGGCTTCCGGGGCCGTTATGTGTACGGTCCCGCCGAGGCCGCCGTCCGCATCGTCATGTTCACGGACTACCAGTGCGTCGACTGCCAGCGCGTCGAACGCGAAGTCCGTGGGCTGCTCGCGAGGCACAAGGACGTTTCGCTCTCGGTCAAGCACTTCCCGTTCAACAAAGAGTGCAACCCGACCGTCGACCACGATCTGCATTCCAACGCCTGCTGGGCCGCCCGCGCCGCCGAAACCGCCGGGCTCCTCTACGGCAACGACGGGTTCTGGGCCATGCACCTCTGGCTCTTCGACCACAAGGGCGTGTTCACGACCCGGCACGAGCTGGAGAACGCCGTGCGCAGCCTCGGCTACGACCCGGCCGGCTTCGTGAAACGCATGATGAGCGACGAAACGCTCCAGCTCGTGCAGGCCGACATCCGCGAGGCCCGCCAGCTCGGCCTGTTTCAGACACCCATGATCTTCATCAACGGCGTCGAGCTGCGCGGCTGGTACGCCGAGGACGCGGTCGTCCGCGCCGTAGAAGCGGTGCTGGCGCAGAACCCAAGGCCGCTGACGCACGCGGTGGACCACCCGCCCCTGGCAAGCGGGAAAGTCGTGGGCGACTGGCGGGAGCAGCCCGTCCGACAGATCCCGCCGGACCAGGTGCGCTGGCCGTTGGGCCCCGACGACGCCCCGGCGAAAATTGTCGTCTTCAGTGATTACCAGGTTCCGAACACGGCGGAATCCGATGCGGTCATCCGGCGCTGGATCGCCGGCCGCACGGATGCGCAGTACACGTTTCGTCACTACCCCTTCAACCGCGACTGCAACCCCAACGTTAGCTCCACGAAATCCGAGCGCGGCTGCTGGGCCGCACGGGCGGCGGAGGCCGCCGGGCGGCTCGGCGGCGTCGAGGGCTACTGGCGCATGCACGCCTGGCTGCTGTCGCACCAGCAATCCTTCACCGACGAGGCGCTGCGCGAGGCCGCCGGCGAGCTGGGCTTCGAGCCCGACGCGCTGCTGGCGGCGATGTCGTCCCCCGAGGTCGAAGCGGCGATCCGGGACGACGTGGACGCCGGCGCGAAAATAAACCTGTCGGCGATTCCGTCGATTCTGGTCAACGGGCGGATCATCGCCCGCTGGGGCTACCTCGGTCCGGAGAGAGGCCGCGAAATCATCACGGGCATCCTCAACGCGGCGACGACCGGCGAATAACCCGCCTCGATCGGGCTCCACGTCGGGTCGGTCACCCCGCGGCCGCACACCGGTCGGTGCCCTTCATCGCTCCCCAGACCGCGGCGGGATCGGCGAGCTCGATGGTGTGTTGCACGATGCGCTCCAACAGATCGTCGGGCGCGCCGGTCGCGACCGTCGTCAGGCGCAACACGCGTCGGAGCACGACGACCAGCGCCGCCGGACTCACGTAGCGACGCAGGAACCGGCGCGCGATGAACGCGCGAATCACGGGCGCCAAACCGCGCGCGTTTACATCGGCCAGCACGCCGACCCGCTGCTCCACCTGGTCCAGCTCGCACGCGGACAGCAGGTCGTAGAACCGGTCCGGCGCCAAGCGGTCGGTGCACACGAGGCGATGGTCCAGCGCCAGCTCGACGGCCACGTGCGCCAGGAAATCTAGCACGAGCGGATGCGCGTCGTCGTGGGTCGCGGCGGCCTTGATCTGCCGCTGCCAGACCTGAAAGCACGTCAGGGCGTGGAAGCGCCGGTCGGCGGCGACATGGTTGAGCAGCCCGGCCCGCAGGTTCGCAGTTCGCGGCACGCGCGGCCGCGCGGCGCGCACCGCTGCCCAGCGAATCCGGCGCGTGCGCGAGAATCGCGGCCACAGGTCCGGCAAGGCCACGCCCATGACAGTACGGCGCGGCCGGCAGGCCGCACACGTGGTGATTGAACACAAAGTGGCTGAGGTAGTTCATCGCCGCGCCGTCGGACGCGGGCATCCTATCCTGCCTGGCGCGCCGCGGCCACGCGCCGCCCGCGCGGCGTCTCGCCGGCGCGGCGCACCCAGGTTGGGCGCCGGCGGGTGAAGCGGTTACGATCCGCCCGCGCCCGTGGCGGACCCCGAACCGTCCGCCCGCAGGAGTCTGGCAACGATGTCGAATGAGGTTGCTTCAAGTAATCCCACGCGCCCATGGAATGGCGACCGCCAGGTGCTCCGTTGGCGGTTCCCGCGCACGTTTTGGTTTGCCAACGGTGCCGAGCTGTGCGAGCGCGCCGCGTACTATGGCATGTATATCACGATCTGGCGCTATTTGAACGACTCCGTCGGCTTCCGGGATGTAGAAGTCGGCATCATCTCTACCGTCTTCGTATCTTCTCTCTATCTGCTTCCCGTGTTCATGGGCATCCTGGCGGACCAGATTGGTTTCAAGAACGCCCTTTTGCTGGCGTTTGCCTTGTTGACCGGGGGCTACGGCCTCCTCGGTGCGTACCAACACAAGGCCACCGCGCTGCTCGCGCTCGGGTTGATCGTGCTCGGCGGGGCGACGATCAAGCCCGTGATCACCGGGACGGTCGCCAAGACCAGTGACAGCGTCAATCGTGCCCGTGCGATGTCGATCTTCTACATGGTGGTCAACATTGGCTCCTTTACCGGCAAGACCGTGGCCGGCCCGTTCAATGAACGGCTCGGACTCCAATTCATCAATCTCTATGCCGCCGCCATGACGGCCACGGCCTTTCTGCTGGTTGCGCTTTTCTACAAAGATGTGGACCGCGCAGGGGTCGGCCGGTCGTTCGCAGAGGTTTTGCGCTCGCTCGGACGCGTCGTCACCAACCTGCGGTTCATGTGCCTGATTCTGATCGTCGCCGGTTTCTGGGGCATTCAGTTCCAGCTCTACTCCACGATGCCGTCGTATATCGAACGGATTCTGGGTACTGGATACAAGCCGGAGTGGTTGGCGAATATCAACCCGCTGGTTGTGGTTCTATGCGTCGTACCGATTACCCAACTCGTTCGGGGCCTCCCGCCCGCCAACTCCATCGGTATTGCCTTGCTAATTATTCCATTCACGGCGTTGGTCATGGGGCTCAGTCCCGTACTCGCGGGCGCGGTTGGAAACCGCGTCGAGCTCGGGTGGATTAGCCTGCACCCGGTGGTGCTCATGTTCATCGTCGGCATTGGGCTTCAGGGTTTCGCCGAGTGTTTCCTTTCCCCCAAGTGGCTCGAATTCGCCTCGAAACAAGCGCCGCGCGGCGAAGTCGGACTGTACATGGGTTACGCCCACCTGACGTCTGCGTTTTCGCCCCTCTTTTCAAACCTCCTGGCCGGCTTTCTCCTCGCGGGCTACTGCCCCGATCCCAAGACGCTCGCACCCGAAGTGCGGGATGAGTGGCGCCTGGCGACCGATCCCTACTACCGGTTCAGGCTTGACGACGCGGCCGCCGCGACGTTGGATGCCGGACCTTCCCTCGGCCCGGCCCTGCGGGCGCGCTTTGCGGCAAACGGGATCGACTTGGATGTTAACGCACGCCTGACTCCCGGCGCCGACCTCGCGCGCGCCACCGGCCGGATCGTCCGCAGTTGGACCGTCACAACGCCCGCTGGGCCGTACAAGATCGCGCAACTGGAGTATGAGAACGGAGGGAAACGCGTCGACGTTGGGGCGAAAGTCGTGGAACACCTGGTGTTCGCCCCTACGGCGCCGCTGCGCTCCGAAATGCCGCCGCTGCCCAGCGTATACGCCAAGGCGCATCACGTGTGGTACGTTTTCACGGGCGTCGGCTTCGCCGCCTTTCTGGCGCTACTCGTCTTCCGCTACGTGACGAACCGGCGGGATGCGCGGAAGCTGGACGCCACCGCGACTGCCGGCACCTGATTGCGTGTTTTCGGCCGGCGGTCCCGCCGTTCGGATACCGCCCCACCGCACAGCCCGGGATGGCGTGACGGTATGATGATGCGGGTCGGTGTGCCAAGCTGAGCCGAGGAGGAACAACCATGCTTACGAAGGCAGAGCCGCGGGCTTCAGCCCGCGCGGGCGTGCTAAGCCGAACGACCTTGCCGCTCACGCTGAGCGTCGTCGCGCTGCTGCTAACGGTCGGTTGCACGCACGTCATCACGCACAGCGCCCCGTACTACAAACACGGCCCGACCCAGCTTGAAGCGCCGCAGGGCATCATCCCCGAAGGCACGCACGTATGGGTCGTCGGCAAGGAGGGCACGTACACGCGCGTCTGGACCGCCGGCGGCGTCGACGCGTACGTCTGGAACGGCGCGGTCATGCCGCTGCACCAATATCAGAAGACCCAGCGGCAGGCGCAACAGGCTCAGGCCCAGCCGGGTAAGCCGCAGCCCGTGCTGATCCAGCCGATCCAGCCGGCCGCCGAGCAGTCCAAGTCGAAGCCGTCGCCGACCGGCAAAGCCCGGCCGCCTGTCGAGCCGCGGCGCTACAGCGGGTAGAATCCCCATACGGGTAGATCGCGCCGGTCCCCGGTCCGGCCCCGGCTGCCCCGGGGACGGCACTACGCTGGACGGGATCAGGGCACTTGTTTCCATGGGCCAGACCGCGTTCATTCTGATCGTCACGCCCGATGCGAGTCAGGGCTCGCGCCTGCGGGAGGTTCTGCGCGAGCAGCACGGGCACTCGTGCAACGTGGTCACGACACTGACCGAGGCGCTCGATTCCATCCGCCAGCGCGCTCCCGACGCCGTCGTCGCGGACCCGCAGATCGGCAACGGCGCGACACTCCCGGCTTTGGCGGACCTGCTTGATGCGCTCGCCCCGGAAGCGACGCTCCTGTCGCTGGGCGAGCCGCGGTCGCCGCCCGCGCCCCGGCACGTGCGCTTCGCACCACTGCCGGTGCGGGACGGGCTTGAAAGTCTGGTGCGGCGGATCGTCGCCGCCGCCGGCGAGGCGGTCGCCCGTCGCGAAGATCGCCTGCTGAAAGAGTCGCTCGACGAGCATCCGCACGAGGTTTTCGAGGGCATCATCGGCACGACGCCGGCGATGCGACGCATCATCGACCGTATCAAGAAGGCCGCCCGCAACAAGCTGACCGTACTCATCCTCGGCGAAACCGGCACGGGCAAGGACCTGATCGCCGAGGCCATCCACAAACAGTCCGACCGCGCCAGGAGGTCGATGAAATCCGTCAACTGCGCGGGCCTAAACGAGAACCTGCTCGAAAGCGAGCTGTTCGGCCACGTCAAGGGTGCCTTCACCGGCGCTGTCACGGACCGCAAGGGCTATTTCGTCGCCGCCGACGGCGGCACGCTCTTCCTCGACGAGATCGGCGACATGCCGCTGCCCATGCAGGCGAAGCTGCTGCGCGTGCTGGAGCGGCGCGAGATCACGCCGGTGGGCTCAACCGAGGTGCAGCGCGTCGATGTCCGCGTGATCGCCGCGACCCACACCGACCTGTTCAAGCTGGTCGAGGAGAAGAAGTTCCGCGAGGACCTCTACTATCGCCTCAAGCAGTGGGTCATCGACGTGCCGCCGCTCCGCGAACGTCGGCAGGACATCCCGCTGCTGGCCATGCATTTCCTCCGCCGCGCGAACGAGACGCACGGGCTCTGCGTCCCCGGCATTTCGAGCGAAGCGGTCGCCTATCTCACGAAGTACTACTGGCCGGGCAACGTGCGCGAGCTGGCGAACCTGATCGAGTCGCTGGCGGTCGAGGCGGAAGGCCGCCGCCTTGAGGTCGATGATCTGCCCGAGACCATCCGCGGCTCGCGTGAGCTGGTCCCGCTCAGCGGCACGGGCATGGTCGGGTTGACGATGGCCCAGATCGAGCGGCTGATGATCGAGCGCACGCTGCAAGCCACCGGCGGCAACCGAGAGCAAGCCGCCAAAATGCTCGAAATCGGCACGCGCACGCTGTACCGCAAGATCAAAGAGTACGGCCTGCAGTAGGTCAGATTATCCCGGGCGCGGTTTCGTCTGATAATCGGGGAAGGCCCCGGGGACCGGCACTTGCGTGCCGGGTTCTGTTAGGCGCACTTACTAAGGGGAGCGGAAAACGTTGAACACGGCGTTCCACGATCGGGTGCCACGGGCGGCTGGTCCGCCCGTGCAAACGCGGTAATCCGCACTGGCAGCGAGCGGCCCGTGGCACCCGACAACGTTCAACATTTTCCGCTCCGAGTAATAGCGGACTCAATAGATTCCATACTCCCGCCACCTCTGGGTCACAAGTTCCTTGACCGTACCGGTCATCTCGATCTCCTCCGGCCAGTCGCGTACCGGACCCTCGCCCGCAGTTTTTCGCGTCGCGTCGATGCCCATCTTGCTGCCGGCGCCGCAGAACGGCGCCGCGTGGTCGAGAATGTCCAGCGGGCCGTCGGCAAACATGATGTCGCGCTTGGGGTCCACGTTGCTACAGAGCTGAAAAAGCACCTCTTCCTGGTTATGGACATCCACATGCTCGTCGACGACGACGATGATCTTCGTGAAGGCCATCTGCCCCGCGCCCCAGATCGCGCTCATCACGCGGCGGGCTTGATAAGGGTATTCCTTCCGAATCTTGACAAACGCACAGTTGTGGAAACACCCGAACATCGGCAGATCATAGTCGATGATGTCCGGGATCAACATCTGAAGCAGCGGCAGGAAGATTCGCTCGGTGGCCTTGCCGAACCAGTAGTCCTCCTGTGGCGGCTTGCCGACGATCGTCGTGGGGTAGATCGGATTTCTGCGGTGGGTCAGCGCGGTCACGTGAAAGCGCGGGTAGTGGTCCGCCAGCGAATAGAACCCCGTGTGGTCGCCGAAGGGACCCTCGAGAATCGGCTCCGCGCCCGGATCGATGTAGCCCTCGATCACGATCTCCGCCGTCGCGGGAACCTCGATCGCCGGCTGTGTTACGCACGTGACCAGCTCGATCGCGCGGCCCTGCAAGAACCCCGCAAAGAGGGCCTCATCGAGGCCGGGCGGCAGCGGGCACGTGGCCGCATAGGGCATGATCGCCGGACCGCCCAGGGCAATCGCCAGCGGCATGCGCTCGCCGCGCTCCTGATAGCGCCGAAAGTGGCGGGCTCCGTCGTGGTGCAGGTGCCAGTGCATGGCGGCGAGCCTGGGTTCGAAGAGCTGCACGCGGTACATGCCGATATTGCGATCGCCAGTCTCGGGATGCTTGGTGAACACGGCGCCCAGCGTAATGTAGCGTCCGCCGTCCTGCGGCCAGCACTTCAGGACCGGCAGGGCGAACAGGTCTGCGTCGTCCGTGTGCACGACCTCCTGGCAGATGCCGCTCTTGACGATCCTGGGCGGCAAGCTGCCGAGCTGGGCGAGCTCGGGCAGCTTCTTGAGTTTCTGCACGAGGGTCGTGGGAATCTCAGGTTTGATCAGGCTCCGGACGCGCTCGGCGACCTCGTCAAAACTCGCGGCCCCCAGCGCGAGGCACATGCGCTCCTTGGTTCCGAACGTGTTGATGAGCAGGGGCATTCGCGCGCCCCGCACGTTCTCGAACAGCAGGGCGGGGCCGCCGGCTTTGGTCACCCGGTCGGCGAGTTCAGCGATTTCGAGGATTGGATCAACCGCAGCGCGAACCCGTTTGAGCCAGCCGCGCCGCTCAAGTTCTCCGACCAAGGTTTGCAGGTCCGCTGCGGACACAGGTCGTCCTCCGTTTTCCGTGTGCCAACGCGGCGCCGCGCCGTCGACCGCTCGGCGTACGGCGGTGGACCCGGGACCCGATGGCCGTGCGTCCGGGAAACCCATCGCCGGGTTCGGCGGGGCGGTCCAGGCGTTTTTCGAGCATGATCTCGGGCGCCACAGGACCGGGCAGTATAGGACTTTATGACCCAACCCTGTAGCGCCGCCGCCCGCGCCCCATCGGCAGAGGCTACAATCCCGTGGAGGGCATCGGGCCGCCGCGCCGGGCGGCGATGCTCATCCATTGAGGCTAGCCGTGGGCTGGCGCGAGCGCGACTATTCGCAAGACACGTGGGCGGAGACGACTGCCTCGCGCTCCGGCTTCCGTTGGCCACCGCGGGCCGCGGGGGTGCTCATCGTGCTGCACCTGACGGCGTTCATGCTGGTGGCGTCGCTCGGCTCGAGTTCCGGCGGGCGGCAGGTCGTCGGGTGGCTGGCGCTGTCCGATGCGTCCGCCCACCCGCTGGGCATCGTGCTGCACCCGCTCGGGACGGATCGGCTCTTGTCGCTGGTCCTCACCATCTTCGTCATCTGGTCGCTCGGCGGCTACCTTGAGCGGCAGCAGGGCGGCCGCAACCTGGTCGGTCTCTACGTGGTCGGTAATCTCGCGGCCGGTGCGGCTTATTTCGCGATTGCCCGCTGGCAGCCGCCGCTGGCCGCCGCGGCGCTCGACTATCCGACCGGTGCGTTCACCGCCTGGGTGGTGGCGGCCTGTCGGTCAATGGCGGGCGGTACGCTCGTCCTGTTCGGCCGCTTCTGGCGGGTGACACACCTGGTCATGATCGGCCTGGGCGTCGCGGTGGCGCTGATGTTGGCGCTGCGCGGCAGCAGCGCGGTCGGCTGGCTGACGGCTTTGCTGGCCGGCGGGTTGGCCGAGCCGGTCGTACGCGGCTTGTCGCTGGTATCGGTTCCACGTCGACGTCCGCGTCCGCGCCGCGTCGTACGCCCCAGCATCCCCCGGGAGATCCTCGCTCCGCCCGCGACGTTCGACGAGCCGGAGATCGACGACCTCCTCGCCAAAATCAGCCGCACCGGCCTGGCCTCGCTGACGCGGGCGGAGCGCGCCCGGCTCGAAGCGGCCCGCCAGGCCAAGCTGCGCAAGACGCGCAACGCCAGCACGGCCCCCTAAAACTTTATTTATCTGGGAATTCTGGGAGCCACCCGGGTTGAGCGACCCCGCAGCGCGCCTGCGTCCCGGTAGGGACGGCGTCAGAATAGCCCACCACGCCGTGGTGGGTGGTCTCGATCAACGTCTGTTTCGCGCCCCGAAGGGACGCGGTGAACGTCACGGCGTCCCTACGGGACGACCGCCCTGTACTGGCAAGAACCCCAGCACGGCGTGCTGGGCTACGATCGGTGCGTGCCTACGGCACGCGATCCGACGGCCTCCGCGGGGCTTACGCCGTGGGGCGTACACTAGCCCAAGTGCAACGGACTGCCCGCGCCAGCCTGCGGGTTGTGCGGCGCCGCCGCCGCGAGCTTTTCGGCCGCTCCGGTTTTCCCGGATGAACCTCGCAAGACCTCGCCGTCCGCCCGGGTTGATCTCCGACTACTCCACCGTCACCGACTTCGCCAGGTTGCGGGGCTTGTCGACGTCGCAGCCGCGGAGGACGGCAGCGTGATAGGCCAACAGTTGCAGCGGGACGACCGTGACGAACGGTTGCAGCAGCTCGGGCACCTCGGGCACGTACAGCACGTGCTCGGCCAGGTCGCGGATCTCCTCGTCGCCTTCGGTCGCGATGGCAATGACGTGGCCGCCGCGGCTGCGGACCTCCTCGATGTTGCTGACGACCTTCTCGTACAGATGGTCGCGCGGGGCGATGACCACGACCGGCATGTCCTCGTTGATCAACGCGATCGGACCGTGCTTCATCTCGGCGGCGGGCAGGCCTTCGGCGTGGATGTAGCTGATTTCCTTGAGCTTGAGGGCTCCCTCCAGCGCGATGGGGTATTGGAGCCCGCGGCCGAGATAGAGCCAATTGTTGACGTCCACAAAGCGGGTCGCGATGTCGTGCGTCTGGTCAGAGAGCTTCAGCGCCGCGTCGATCGCCTCGGGAATCTCGTTGAGCTGGGCGAGGTACTCGAAGCTTTCGCGCTGCCCCATGTGCCGCCGCCGGCCGAGAAACGCGGCTATGAGCGACAGCACCATGAGCTGGCCCAGGAAGGCCTTGGTCGACGCGACGCCGATCTCGGGACCGACGTGCAGGTACACGCCGGCGTCGGTTTCGCGCGCGACCGTCGAGCCGACCGCGTTGACGATGCCCAGCGCGAGCGCGCCTTTCTCACGAGCTTCGCGCAGCGCGGCGAGCGTGTCGGCGGTTTCGCCGCTCTGGGAGATGGCGAGGACGACCGTGCGGTCATGGATGATCGGGTTGCGGTAGCGGAACTCGCTGCCGTACTCCACCTCGCACGGGATGCGGGTCATCTCCTCGAAGAGGTACTCGCCGACCAGGGCCGCGTGCCAGGCGGTACCGCACGCGGTGAGGATGATGCGATTGCAGCGCACCAGCTCGCGGGTGACCGTCGCCAACCCGCCCAGGACGACGCGGCCCTCGCTGGGGTCGATCCGGCCGCGCATGCAGT
>Ga0214473_10006074_pt1 | contig 14451 bp, 9 predicted proteins | sample RVTome_7_FD_203509 | JGI IMG/M metagenome (GOLD analysis project Ga0214473, IMG submission 203509) | Soil microbial communities from uranium-contaminated site in the Upper Colorado River Basin, Wyoming, United States - RVT98D197 | ecosystem: Environmental > Terrestrial > Soil > Contaminated >... | reverse complement strand
CAGAACTTGTTGCTCGGGTGGACGACCACCGCGATGCCGTCGTAGGCGATCGGAAGTTCGATGAATTCCACGCCCAGCTTGGCTGCCCGCTCCAGTTCTGTGGGCGTGATCGGCCGCGAGGCATCCTGGATGTCCGTGCGCAGCTCGGCCTTCTCCTCCAGGAATTTCTTGAACCCGCCCCCGGTCCCCGAAATCCCGATCGGGACGTCCACCTTCGGCTGCACGGCGCTGAACATTTCGGCCGCCGCGGCCGTGATCGGATACACCGTGCTGGAACCGTCGACCCGGACCGTGCCGGACAATTGCGGCGATCGCTGGCCGTACGAAGCTGACACGTACACAACCACGACGAGCCCGGCGACGCTGCCACGTGCCCATGTCCTCTTCATGCTGTTGATTCTCCCGGTGGTAGGAAGCCACATCGATCCCAGCTAATGCTCTGCGCCGAGCGTTAAGAGTTCGTTAAGGCAGGTTAATACCGGCGTGAAGAAATCGGCGAACGGTCACTGGGGTTGGGGGAGCACCACGGTAACCCGCGTGCCTGATCCGACGCGGCTCTGAAGACGCACCGTTCCGCCCAGGGCGGTGACGGCGTCGCGCACGATCGCCAGCCCCAGGCCGGTCCCGCGGCGCGCGCCCGAGCGGGCCCGTTCGACCTGATAGAAACGCTCGAACACGCGCTGCTGCTCCGCGTCCGGGATGCCACAGCCGTCGTCCACCACCTCGAAGACGACCTCTCCTGGCGCGGTGCGGCAGATGACCCGCACGTACCCGCCCGGCTCGGTGAACTGAATGGCGTTGTCCACCAGATTGTCGAGCACCAGCCGCAGCAGGTGCCCGCTGGCGACCATCGTCCGTGGCTTGCCCGGCTCCCAGTCGAGCTGCCACTGCAAGCCCTTGGCCCGGACCGCTTCGGCGAACCGCTCCGCCAGCTCTCGCAGCACGACGTCCAGTTCCAGCGTGGCGGCCTGCGGCGGTGCGCTCGGGGCCCGAATGCGGGAGAGATCCAACAGGTCGGAAGCCAGCGCCACCAGCCGCGCGCTATGCCGGTCGATGACCTCGACGAATTGACCCGCCTCGGCACCGTCCCTGGCCAAATCCATCTGGAGTAATGTTTCAACCGCAGCGCGGATCGATGAAAGCGGCGTACGCAATTCGTGTGAAGCGTTGGCCACGAAGTCGGTCTGTATCTCCACGGCGCGGCGCAACGCGGTGACGTCCGTCAGCACGACCAGTCGCCCCGTTGAACCGTCGCCGGGTCGCCGCGCCGGATCGGGCAGCCGCAAATCCGACGCCCGCGCGAGCACGTGTACCACGCCAGCGTTCGTTTCGATCCGCAGGTGCTTCTCCTCGACCGCGGGCGCGCCCTCGGCGTCCGTGAACGCATCCGTTCCAGGCAGCGCGCCCCCTCGGGCGCCCACCGTGGTGGCCCGCAGCATGCGCTGCACCTCATGGCGCGGCACACACTGCTCGACCGCCTGATGGAGAAAGCCGGCTGCGCCGCTGGTCGGTGGGCCGAGGTTGAGCAGTCGCAGCGCCGCCAGATTGATCAGGATGATACGGCCGTCCCCACCCGCTGCGACGACGCCCTCGTGAAGCTGGTTCAGCAGCGCCTCGAGCGTCAGACGTTGCCGGTCGATCGTGTCCGCGTGGGCGAGGAGTCGCTGGCGCATCTCGTTCAGCGACCGGGCCAGGAGGGCAAACTCGTCCGAACCGCTGACCTCGGCCCGTACGGACAGATCGCCCTCCGAATAGCTCTGTGCCGCGCGCGTCATCCGCCGCAGCAGGCCCGCCCAGCGGCGCGTGAGCGCGAGGCCCAGTCCCAGGATCGTCGCGAGGGCGACCACGCCGACGAAAGCCATGGCGCGGCTGAAGGACCGCGCCTGCGTGATGAACGTCCACCGCGGGCGCGCCAGCCACACGACGCCCAACTCGTCAAGGTCGCTGCCGACTCGGACCGCCACCACGCGGCTGGGGGCCGGTCCATGAATGCCGCTGCGCGTGCTCTCTCCTGAACCTTCCCGCAGCGCTGCCTTAGTTTCGGGCTGTTGAAGCAGGCGGTCGGTGACCCGGCGTCCGTCGGTCGTGTTCACCAGCACCGTACCGTCGGCGACCACGACGATTACATCGGTGCCCTCGTTGTGCAGCGAATGCACCATGCCGGCAATCGCACGTGCATCCCGATCGGGCCAGCCAGCGTGCAGCGCCAGCCCCAGCAAGCGCGCTTCGGCCAGCAGTTGCTGGGTCAACTCCTGGTCGCGTAACCGCTCCGCTTCGGCGGTGAACAGCCAGAAGGACGTGCCCAGCGCAAGAACGACGACCAGCGCGATCCCCCCGATGAACTTCCAGGACAGTCCGCCGAGCTTCATCCGTTATTGCGCCTTGCCTGGTTCGGCGACTGGGGCGCGGAACGCGTACCCCGCGCCGCGAATCGTGTGAACCCACCCCGCGGCGCGCCCCAGCTTCTTGCGAAGTGCCGCGATGTGCACGTCGATCGTCCGGTCTGTGACTGCGGTGCCGGTTCCCAGGACGGCATCGATGAGCTGATCGCGCGTCAGCACCCGTCCGCGGGCCGCCATTAACGCCCCGAGCACGCGAAACTCCGTCGCCGTAAGAACGACCGGCTGCCCCGACACCGTGGCCTCATGCCGTCCGCGGTCGAGCACCAGGGGGCCTTCCGCCAGCACCTCCGCGGGTTCACCGACCCCCGCTTGGCGACGAAGCAGAGCCTCGATTCGAGCCAGCAACAGCTTGATGGAGAAGGGCTTGCGGACGTAATCATCGGCGCCGAGCGCAAAGCCAACCAGCTCGTCAGTCTCCTCGGCCTTGGCGGTCAGCATGATGATCGGGACCCGTGCTGTGCGCGGGTCGCTCCGAAGCCGCATCGCCGCATCGTCCCCCGACATCCTCGGCAACATGCGATCCAGAATGACAATGTCCGGCGGTCGCCGTTGAGCCTCGGCCAGTGCGTCCAGCCCGTTTCCGACGACCCGACAATCGTACCCCTCACGCTTCAGGTGGTATGCGAGCGTGTTCGCCAGATCGGGCTCGTCCTCCACCACCAGGATCGATCGGCGACCTGTCATCGCGTGTTCCGTCGCGCCGCGGCCCGTGCCGCCCGGCTCATGCTGGCGGCCGAGGCACGACACACTCCCGAAGGGCTTTCGACTGCACGGGCAGACCCAGGCCGGGTGCATCCGACCGCCCGCATATTAAGCCGGGTCAATCCCCAGGTTAAGAGACCGTTAAGTCGTCCGCGGCAGGCGTGCACCGGCGCGGCGCACATGGCCAAGCGCCAGGCCGGGCGGCTGCGTCGTTCGCACCGGGCGTGGTCGTTTCCGCGCGTCGGTGCCGGGGGAAAGGCAGGTCAGAGGTTTGGGTTGACGAGCTGGTCACGCAGCAGCCGGGCCAGCGTCGCACAGGTCGACGAGTCCGGCTCTTTCAGGCCCGCGTTGAACAGCTCGAGCCGCCGCCGGTCGTCGAGGTAGTTGCGGATGTCCGGCGCCAGGCGGACGGCGTCCTTCAAGACGCCGCGCAGCTCCCCGGCCGAGTTGCGGTCGACCGTACGAAGCCGGCTCGTAATCTCGCCTAGCAGCCGGCGCAGCTCGTGCACCCAGTCGGCGAAGTTGTTTTCCTGCGCGAGGTAGTGCTCCGCATCGGAAACCAGGAACGTGCGGATGACCTCGTGGTCTTCGGGCGTCAGCGGCTGCCCGCTCTCCAGATGACGGATCGCAGCCTTGATCTCGCTGGCCCACAGGGATTGGTGCAGTTCGCGGACGGTCGCGTCGAGCTCATTCAGGCGGCGCTCGACCAGCTCAAAATCCTCGACACACTGGTCCTGTAACGCCCGTTCGCTCAGCTCGCTCAGGGCCTCCACCGCGGTCGCGAGATCCAGCGTAGCCGCACTTGACATGACCTGGTTCCTCTTACGGGGATGCGTGTCCGATATTCAGCGTCGCGCGCACGTGCGCACCCGCGCCAAGTACATCGGCCCAAGCGGCGCGCCGCTTGAAGCGTCGCGCTATCGCGCGCTCCGGCCGCCGGCAGACACCCTGCGCAAACGAACGACGTGCGTTGGCTGCCCGGGTGCGTGCAGAAAGTGGCGCTGCCGCTATGCCGGACTGGGCAGCGGGCCGGGCTCTTCCGGGGCCGGCGGCGGCTTGACCGGCCGCGCCACCGGCAGCGCCTCCTGACGCCGGCTCTGCTCGGCGGCAATCAGGTCCGCGACCGTGGGCCGGTCGATGCGCTCGCCGGCGACGATCTTGCGCACCTCGTCGCCGTCCAGCGTCTCGTACTTCAGCAGCGCCTGGGCCATGGCCTCGAGCTTGTCGCGGCTGGACTCCAGGAGGCGGTGCGCGTCGGCGTACGCGGCGTCGATCGTCCGCTTGACCTCTTCGTCAATCAACCGCGTGGTCTCCTCGGAAAACTCCTTGCCCATCCCGAACTCGAACAGCCGGCTGCGCGTGGTCGGGTCGTCGCCGTAGTACACGAAGCCCAGCCGGTCGCTCATGCCCCATTCCGTGACCATGTGGCGGGCAATGGCGGTCGCCTGCTTGATGTCGTTGGCCGCCCCCGAATTGATGTCGTGGCCCAGCAGCTCCTCGGCGATCCGCCCGGCGCACGCGACGCGCATGAACGCCAACGCGTACGAGCGGCTGTACGAGAGCCGGTCCTTTTCCGGCAGCGAGAACGTGGCCCCCAACGACGGGCCGCGCGGAATGATGCTCACCTTATGGACCGGGTCCGTATCTTTTAGCACCGTCTGCACCAGGGCGTGACCGGCCTCGTGGTAGGCCGTCAAGAGGCGGTCTTTCTCCTCGGTGACGCGGCCGCGCTTGGCCCGCCCCCAGCGGACCTTGTCGCGGGCTTCCTCCAGGTCGTCCAAATCGACCGCGTCCTTGCCAGCCAACGTCCCCAGCAGCGCCGCCTCGTTGATGATCGCGGCCAGGTCGGCCCCGCTGAACAGCGGCGTCGCCCGCGCCAGCCGCTGGAGCTTCGGATCGATCGGCGGCTCGAGCTTGATCTTGCGGGCGTGCACCCGCAGGATGTCAAAGCGGCCCTTCACGTCGGGCAGGGGCACGTACACCTGCCGGTCGAAACGGCCGGGCCGCACCAGCGCCGGATCGAGCACGTCCGCGCGGTTGGTCGCCGCGATGACGATCACCTGGTCGTTGGTGTCGAAGCCGTCCATCTCGACCAGGATCGCGTTGAGCGTCTGTTCCCGTTCGTCGTGCCCGCCGCCGTTGAAGCCAACGCCGCGCCGCCGGCCGACGGCGTCAATCTCGTCGAGGAAGATGATGCAGGGCGAGTTCTCCTTGGCCTGGCGGAACAGGTCGCGGACGCGCGACGCACCGACGCCGACGAACATCTCCACGAAGTCCGAGCCGCTGATCGAGTAAAACGGCACATCCGCCTCGCCCGCGATGGCCTTGGCCAGGAGCGTCTTACCGCACCCCGGCTCGCCGACCAGCAGCACGCCGCGCGGGATGCGCCCGCCCAGCCGCTGAAACCGCTTCGGATTCTTCAGGAACTCGACGATCTCCTGGACCTCGTCCTTGGCCTCGTCGACCCCGGCGACGTCGGCGAAGGTAATCGAGGTGTGCTCTTTGGTCGTCAACCGGTGCCGACTGCGGCCGAACGTCCCGAGCATGCCCGGCCCCGCCCCGGTCTGGCGCAGTTGGCGGAAGAGCAGAAACCAGGCCAGCCCGAATACGAACAGCCACGGCAGCAGCGAGCCGATGATGTTGAACAGCAGGTTGCCGGCCGGCTCGCTGGCGACGATCGTGCGGGGGCTCTTGGCCTGAATCTCCTTGCGGATATCCTCGATTTTCTCGGCGGCCCGGAGGTACACGCACTCGAACTGCTTGCTCTCGTTGGGCGCGTTGGCGGGGACCTTGTCGTCCTGGAACTCGCCGCTGATGAGGTCTTCTTTGATGACGACGCGCTTGATGTCGCCGTTCTGGATATGGGTCCAGAACTCGGTGATGGAGATGCGGTTGCCGCGCCCCATCCCCCGGTTGAGCGTCAGGAACAACAGCACGGCCAGCCCGACGATCAGCAGCCAGCCGAGCAGGCCGCGCGTCGGCCGCGCCGGCGGCCGGGACGGACCGCCGTTCCCGCCGCTGCGAGGCTCCTGCGATGACTGAGGCTGCTCGGGCATTCCGCGAATCTCTCGTCTGCGGCTTTATCGTCCGCCCCGCGCGGCGGGACCATTACCACTCGGCATACATTTTGGCCACGATTTTTCGGGCCAGCAGATCGATGGCGCGCTCCTGGGCCCACGCCTCGCGCTCGCCGCTGGGAGGTACGTAGTCCGCCGCTTGGAGTTCCACCGGCTGGTCCACCAGCATGCGCCCCGAGCGCAGGTCCTTCCATTGCACGCGGACGGCGAGCGTCAGTTGCTTTTCACGGGGCAGCCGCGACCGGAAATCCGGCGCAAAAGCCGCCTGCCGCTCCTCCAATACCTCACCCGAAAGGATCGTATCCGCCTTTTCCTTGGGGGCCAGCCGATAGGGCGTATCCGCGCCGATGCGCTTTTTGACCGCCTCGGTGAGTTTGAACTCCAGCTCGCGGCGAAACTCCTTGGAGGCGAACATCTCGACGTGTACTGTTTCGATGTTTGGCCGGTACAGCTCGCCGGCGCGATAGCCGCAGCCGGGCAGAACCACCAGGGCCGCAAGCACGCCGAGCACGCCGATGGGTTTCATCACCGCTGCACCTCCCCGGCCTCCAACTCGATGCCCAGCGCCCGTAAACGCTGGCGGGCCTCGGCGGCGGCGAGCGTGTCTGGCCAGTCCTTCAGAATCAAGCGGAAGTAGAACTCTGCCGCCGCGGGTTGCCGGGTCCGCTCGTACCACCGGGCAATGTCGAAATCCTTCGCGGCCCGTTTCTGACGGATGCCGTCCAGCCGTGGCGCCACGTTGGCGCGCTCCGCGTACGCCGGGAAGCTGGACTGCATCTGCCGGTAGCGCTCGCTGGCCTCCAGGAGCGGACGATCGTCGAAGCGCGTCCCGGGGAACGCCGCTTCGGCAGCTTCAGCACTCCGCAACATCGCGAACTGAATAAAGCGGCCGGCCGGGTACTCGCGCGCCAGGTTCGCGTATTCATCCTGCGCCAAGTCCATGTCGCCCCGCTCGTAGTGGTAACGGGCCTTGATCTCTAAGGCGTCCTCACCCAGCCGCGAGCCGGGGACGCGCTCCCAGATGCGCGTGAGAACGTCCAGCGCTTCATCGTACGCCGGCAGCCGCAGAATCTTCCACACGATGCGCTTCCGCCCCGAGAGGAACGCCAACGCCACGTCTTTCTCGCGCGCCAGCGCCTGGCGGAACAGCTCGCCGGCGGTGTTCTCCACTACCTGCTCGTACTGCTCGTAGGCCTTGTAGAAGTCGCCGCACTCGAACAGCGCGTCGCCGTAAAGGTACACGCCCTCGTAATAGCGCTCGTGTCCCTGGTTCTGCTTGGCCCACTTTTGCATCAGCCTGCGGGCCCGGCGTGGCTCGCCGCGGGCCAGCAGCTCGCGGGCGTGGTCCAGCTCGTTGGCGGGCGCCGCCTCGGCCGCAGCGGGTTGGGTGGTCCACTCGTCGGTGGCAGGGTCGAGGACCTGCCGCTCGCGGTATTTCTGCTCCTGTGCGGTACGCGCCTGGTCCACCAGCGCGAGCGCGACGTTCGTGTTCAGCCCGCCCGCAGCGGGCAGGCCGGACACCAAGGCCAGCATCCCGACCCGCGCCGCGATACTGCGAACCCCAGCAACCCGCATCATGGAGGCCAATTATAGGTCGCACCCTGCGTGGCAACAACGTGCACGCGTGAAGAGCCGCGGGCTTCAGCCCGCGCGGTCGCGCATGCTGTCGCTCGACACATCGACCTCAGCCTTCCAACACGCGCACACGCGGCCCGGCTCGCACTCGCGCATCGGCGGTTCCGACGTTCGGCACAGCGGATCGTCGCGTCCCAGCTCGCAGCGAGGGTGGAACGGACAGCCGCTCGGGCGCCGGCGCGGGTCCGGCACCTCGCCGGGAATGACCGCCAGTCGCCGCTCGCGACGCGGCGTGTCGGCGAGTGCGCCGCCGTCCAGTCGCGGCGTACAGCGCAACAGTCCCCGCGTGTACGGGTGGCGCGGCTCGGTCAGGAGCCGTGCCACGGGGCCGCGTTCCACGATTCGGCCTGCGTACATCACGCACACCGCGTCGCAAACCTGCGCCACGACGCCGAGATCGTGCGTAATCAAGAGCAGCGCCATGCCCGTGCGCTGCTGGAGGTCGCGCAGCAGGCGAAGAATCTGGGCCTGGAGCGTAACGTCCAAAGCGGTCGTCGGCTCGTCGGCAATCAGCAGCGCGGGCTCGCATGCGACGGCCATCGCGATCATCACGCGCTGCCGCATCCCGCCCGACAGCTCGTGTGGATACTGTCGCCGACGCTGCTCCGCCGCCGAAATGCCGACCTGGTAGAGCAGCTCTACGGTCCGCGCGCGGGCCGCCCGCCGCGACAGGCGCCGGTGCAGCCGCAACGTCTCGGCGATCTGCTCGCCGACCGTCAACACCGGATTCAGGCTGGTCATCGGCTCTTGAAACACCATCGCGACTTGGTTGCCCCGGATACGGCGCATTTCCCGCTCCGACAGCGCGAGCAGGTCGCGGCCATGAAAGCGAACCTGTCCCGTCACCACGCACTCAACCGAACGCGGGAGCAGGTGCAGGATCGCTAGCGCCGTGACGGTCTTTCCGCAGCCGGACTCGCCCACCAGTGCCACCACCTGCCCGCGGTCGATTTCCAGGCTCAACCCCGCGACGACAGGCGCCGGCCCGTCGGCCGACCAGAACTGCACGCAAAGGTCTTGGGCGCGGAGGAGCATTGCAGCATTGTATGAGAACTGTCGCCCTGCGGCGGGCTTGGGCCAGTGTGGGACGCGCCGCGTTGGGTGCCATGCCCAAGCCGAAGGCGCGGGCATGCCCTCCTATTGAGTCCAAGCATGGCCGCGCTGCGCTTGGCCATGGCACCCACGTGTGGCATGAGAACGGACGCGACGAAGTCCGTCGACGCGGGCCAGTGCGCCACTCGGACACCCGCGGTCAACTTCCGACAAGTTTCGACACGCACGAGAGTTGCGCACCTGTATAATCGCCGCTTGTGTGTGATCGCAATGGCGGGAAGATCCCAAAATGAGCGGCGGCGGCGGATCGCGCCGCAGCACCCGCCGGCGACCGTCCTAACGCAGGAGGTTACACCATGCAGCGCACGCGTCAGAGGTGGATAGCCTGGACTACGCTCGTCATCGGCTTCGCCCTGCTGTGGCCGGATTCAGCCCTGGCGGCCAAGAAACTTTTGCGCCTGCGCCTGGACGGTCCGATCCTGGAGTCGCCGCCCGCGGGGCCAAACATCTTTGCCCTGCTGGAAGGCGAAGAACCGAAGACGCTTCACGGGCTGCTCAAATCCATCCGTCAGGCCGCCAAGGACAAGGACATCGTCGGCCTGGCGCTGATCATCGAAGAGCCGGAAATGAAGCTGGCGCAACTCGAGGAGCTGACCCGCGCCTTCAAGGCGTTCCGCGACAAGGGCAAGAAAGTCTATTGCTACCTCGACACCGCCGGCAACGCGACGTACGCGCTGGCCTGTGCGGCGGACCACATCACGCTCGCGGAAAACGGCGAACTGTGGACCCTCGGCCTCAACGCCGAGGCGATGTTCTTCAAACGGCTGCTCGACAAGATCGGCGTGCAGGCCGACCTCATGCACTGCGGCGCCTACAAGAGCGCCCTCGAGCCGTTCACGCGGACCGAGCCGAGCAAGGAGGCCGCGGAGAACATTAACTGGCTGCTCGACGGCATCTTCGACCGGTGGGTGGCGCTGATCGCTGACGGCCGCAAGTTGACGCCGGAGCAAGTCCGCGCCGCGATCGACGTCGCCCCGCTGACCGCCGAGGAGGCCCTCCAGCGCAAGCTCATCGACGAAGTCTCCTCGTTCCCCGCCTTTCGCCAGCGCATTCGCAAAGAGTTCGGCCAGGACGTGGAGGTCCTCAAGAAGCTCGCCGCCGAGGACGAGCTGAAGCTCGATTTGAAGAACCCGTTCGCGCTGTTCGAGTTGTTCGGCAAGCTCATGGAGAAAACGTCCGAGCCCGCCAAAGCCGGCCTCGCCCTGATCTACATCGACGGCATGATCGTCGTCGGCAAGAACGAGCCGAGCCCGTTTGGGGGCAGTACGTCGGCTGGCAGCAGCACGATCCGCGCCGCGTTTGAGAAGGCCCGCCAGGACAAAAACGTCAAGGCCGTCGTGGTCCGCGTCGATTCGCCCGGCGGCTCAGCCCTGGCCAGCGACATCATGTGGGAGGCCGCCACCCGCTGCGGCAAGGAAAAGCCCGTGGTGGTGAGCATGGGCGGTGTCGCCGGCAGCGGCGGCTACTACGTCGCCATCCCGGGTGACGTTATCTTCGCGGAGCATGGCACGATCACCGGTTCGATCGGCGTCGTGGGCGGCAAGTTCGTGTGGAAGGACTTGATGGAGGGGAAGCTCGGGATCACGACGACCGAGTTTTCGCGCGGCGGCCGCGCCGGCCTGTTCAGTTGGAACCGGGCCTGGACCGACGCCGAACGCGCCTGGATGCAGGGCTACCTCGACACCTGGTACGCTCAGTTCAAGGGTCGCGTCACGCAATCCCGCGGCGACCGGATCAAGGGTGACCTGGAACAGTTCGCCGGCGGCCGCGTCTACACCGGTCAGCAGGCCCTCGAACGCGGTTTGGTCGATCGGATTGGCGGCTTGTCGGACGCGCTCGACTACGCCGCGAAGAAGGCCGGGCTGGGCGAGGATTACGAGCTTCTAATCCTGCCCAAACCCATGGATTTCGTCGAGATCCTCAAGAAGCTCATCGGCGAGGAAACCGAGGATGAGTTCGAGATTTCGATGGGCGCGGGGCTTGCGACCGATCCGCTGTTGAAGGCGGCGCTGCCGCTCGTTCGCCAGCTTGCGCCGGACCAGGCCCGCGAAATCCTCCGCTTCTTGCGGAACCTGACGGTGCTCCAGCGCGAGCACGTCGGCTGCTTCATGCCGTTCAGCCTGCGGGTGCACTGACCAGGGACGAAGGTGCGAAAGCGGCAAGGTGAGCAGTCCGAGGCGTGGGCGCAAGCCCACGCTCAAGCGACAAACGGGCGATCCGTAGGCGGGCGTCGCCAGAGCCAGGCGGACGCGGCGGCCAGAGCATAGAGAGCGGCGGCGAGCGCCACGACGCAGCGGTAGCCGTAGTCCATCGCGACCACGAGCGCCAGCGACGTACCTACAACGGACGCGACACCGTTGACGCCCCACGCCCAGGGCACGAGCCGCGGGGCGTGTTGGTCCAGCGCGGCGATCCCGCGCGGCATCGGAATGCCCATCGCATAGGCCAGTGGGATCGCGAATAGACCGAGCCACGCCGCCTGCCGCACCTCCGTAGCACCCCAAGCGATTAGCCACATCAGTACGGTGAGGGCCCCAACGACAGCCGGCGCACCCCAAAGCCTGCCCACTGGGAATCCTCGGCGTGCGCGCCCGCCGATCAGGCTACCGACCCCGCTGAGCACCAGCAGCCCGCCGATCACCGCGGCACTGGCGGTCACGGGGTCGCCCAGCAGGCCAATCGCCCGGCTGATCAGCGCCATCTCGATGCCCATGAAACCCACGCCGATGCCGCCGAAGTACAGCACCACAGGCCAGAGGCTCGGGCCACGAAAGTGGCCAGGTGAGCAGGTGGGAAGGTGAGCAGTCCGAGGCGCGGGCGCGAGCCCACGCTTGCGGCTCCGCCTGCGGAGCTGCACGAGCGCGAGCGGGCCGAGAATCAGCAGTACGCTCGCCGCGGTCGCGATCACCAGCGACGCATACAGAAAGAGCCGGCCCAACTCGGCCCGCGTCAGCCACAGCTCGCCATAGGCCGCCCGCACGGCCGCCAGTCCCTCCGGCTTGTAAAAATCCCAGAAGAACGGGCGATCGTCGCGCGGCGGCTCCACGCGCGCCAGCCAATCGCGATAGAACGCGGCCCGCCGCGGAGAGAGGATTTCCCGCGCGGCATAGTGCAGCCAATCCATCCCCGTGCCCGGCGGACCGTCGAGCGCGTCGGGCCGGTTCACGTCCTCGGGCGGCAGGCCGTCGTACCACACCGGCGTGAGGTTGAACGCGCCGATCGCCGCGCGCAGCCGCTCGCGCCGCGCCTCGTCCAGCGGCGCGCGCAGCGCCAGCGTGCACACACCCAAGTAGTCGCGAACCTGCACGATGTGACGCCCGGCGTCGCCTACGCCGATCGACTCCAGCGCCTCCACGAGCGTCGCCAGCAGACGAATGTTCTCCCGCTCGGGGCTCTGAATGCCGCGGCACACCGACAACACACCCGTCTCGCTCAGGTGCCGCAGGCAGGCCGCCAGGCCCTCGACCGTTGCCAGATGATCTTCCGCCAAGCCGCGTACGCCGGCGGCCCCGACGCCCAGCCCTTCCAGGCTGACGATCTGAATCAGTTCATATGCGCCCGTATCGTGTCGCAGGAATGCGCGTGGGTCTTCCGTAAACGCGGCGACGCGCGGGTCGTCGAGCACGTGGCCCGCGGTTTCCGCCAGCGGGCCGCGCAGTAGCCGGACCAGCGCGGCGTTCGGCTGCACGACGTCGATCCGCTCCGCTCCGCGGCGCCGCGCCAGCCACACGTTCGTGCCGCCGATCTCGCCGATCAGCAGCACGCGCGGCTGCGGGGGCAGCAATTGATAAGGGAAGGCCATCAGCGTGTGGTCCATCACATCGGCCTGCGCGGTGTCGCGAATGCGGAAGATCGAGCCGACCGCGTCGCCATTGACGAGCACGCTGAGCATGGGCGGCGGAGCTTTCCGCAGCGCCAGAAACGGCAGATCGTGGAAGAGGTCGCTTTCGTAAACCTCTACGTACCCGTGTGGATCCGCGGCGCGCGCTACCTGGCGGGCGGACCCTTGCGCCGCGAGTCGCCGCATGAGCGCCGCTTGCTTGTACTCGTCGTACGCCGGCCGCGCCGGCCAGCGCGCCTCCGCGCCCGCGCAGACGAGCGTAAGCAGTACGGTCAACGCGCTGCGGACGCGCGCGGGTTTCCCCCCGCGTTGGGCGTCTCGGTGAATGGACAACGACGCGGCGGCCAGGAGCGTCAGCGCCAACGACGGCCACAATGCGAATTCGACAGGCAGCCGCGAGACGAGCAGCGCGCCGCCGAGCGCCCCAAGCCCGCTCCCAAACAGGTTGACCGCATACACGCGTCCGACGTGCGGACCGGCTGTCATCAGCGCGCTGCCGATGTGTACCGCCCCGCACCAGAACGGGAGCGCCGTCGCCGCCCAGTACAGCGACCACCAACCCGCCTGGCGCCACAAGTCAGCCGGGATAAACCGCGCCGTCACCGGCAGCGCGGCCGTCACCCGCGGCAGCACCACGAGCGCCGCCGCCAAGCCCAACGCCGACCACCATAGCGCGTGCGTTGGCCGGGTGCGAATCCAACGCTCCGCCAGCGCCAGGAACGAGCCGCTCGCGCCGAAACCGAGCAGCGCTACGCTGATCACCAGGAAGCCGAAATGATGCCAGCGCTCCAGCAGCAACCGGCCCATCCACACGATTTCGTACGCGATCAGCGCCGCGCTGACCAGCCCGACCGAGAGCAGCAGTGTTCGCGGCGTGTCACCCGCGCGGTCGCTCATGGCCGCTGCGCTTTGCCCGTCATCGGCACGAACCGGACCGGGAGCACGTTTTCGCTCGTCCGCGTCCCATCGGGGCGCTTCGTCAGCACCAGCAGCCGCTGCGTCTCCAGCGTGCCGCCGATCGGAATCACGATCCGCCCGCCCGGCTTGAGCTGGTCCCACAGCGGCGGCGGGACGTGTCCCGCGGCGCAGGTGACGATGATCGCGTCGAACGGCGCGTGCTCGGGCCAGCCGTCGTACCCGTCCGCCTGCTTCGTCTCAACCGTCGGGTACCCCAGCTTCTTGAACCGCTCCACGGACTGTTCGTGCAGGGGTTTGAGAATCTCGATGGTGAAAACGTACGGCGTCAGCTCGCTGAGCACCGCCGCCTGGTACCCCGAGCCCGTGCCGATTTCAAGCACTTTGTCGCCGGGCTTGAGGTGCAGGAGGTCGGTCATCAGGGCGACGATGTACGGCTGCGAGATGGTCTGGCCGTGACCGATGGGCAGCGGGGTGTCGGCGTACGCCCGGCCGCGCTCGCTGCCGGGCACGAACGCATGCCGCGGCACGGCCCGCATGGCCGCAATCACCCGGGGATCGGCGATCGCCCGCTCCAATGGGCCGGCGTCCACGATCTGAGTATCGACCATGCGGTCGCGGTCGGCTTGCCGGTCCGGCAGGCGCGGGCGCGGCCACTGCAAGTTGCCCTGTGCGTCGCGCGTCGCCGGTTGACTCGCCGGCGCGGATTGTGCGGCCTGCTCGCGGTCTTGAGGCACGCCCGGTTGGCCGGCGGCCAAGAGCGCCA
>Ga0214473_10006073_pt1 | contig 14451 bp, 16 predicted proteins | sample RVTome_7_FD_203509 | JGI IMG/M metagenome (GOLD analysis project Ga0214473, IMG submission 203509) | Soil microbial communities from uranium-contaminated site in the Upper Colorado River Basin, Wyoming, United States - RVT98D197 | ecosystem: Environmental > Terrestrial > Soil > Contaminated >... | reverse complement strand
GGCGTTCTACGAGCGGCTGCGGGACGATCTGGACGGCAGCGGGTGGTTCGACGGGGCCGCCATCGACGACGACCAGATGGACTACGTCGAGCGGTCGGTCTACCTGGTCGTCTATCCGAGCGCGATCGCCGTGGACGACGAGCATCGGAGCGCCGTGTCGGCGATTCTACCGGAGGACATCCTGCCCTTCCTCGGCGCGCCGTCCGCGCCGGTCGCCCGCGACTACCACTGCGGCTTCGAAGGCCGCTGCGACTAGGCAACACGCTCCTGTTCTGCCTGCGGTGTGATCTCTGCGTGATCAGGGCGTATCGTCGGGCCACACTCGAGTCGGGAACGAAGTGTCTGCACGACAAGGCCGAAAACAGCCGCAAAAACGAACCGTTGGAAGGCCGGAGCGTGTCCCCGCTTCCCCCACTCTGGCGGCGGTCGTGCGTCAGATGATCGGTGAGCTCCCCTGGAGCCAGGCGCGCCAGCTGTGCGCGACGGGGAAGGTGCTGGTCGACGGCACGGTCGAACTGGATCCAGCACGGCGCGTCTCACAGGACCAGCTCGTCACGATCGAGCCCACGGCTGCCGGCCCGCGCAAGCGCGGCCTCGATCGCGAGCGCCTCGTTTACGTGGACCACGACGTCGTGGTCGTCGACAAGCCGGCCGGCACGCTCACCCTTCCCTACCAAGAGGGTGACCGAGACACCCTCCTCGATCTCGTGCGCGTCGCGCTTCGCGGCCATCCCACCGGCCCGCAGCCACGACCGCTGATGGCGGTTCACCGCCTCGACAAGGACACGAGCGGGGTCCTCGTCATCGCCCGCACCCTCGCCGCACGCAGGCACCTCGGCCAGCAGCTCCGCGACCGCACGGTTGGGCGCCGCTATCTCGCCATCGTGCACGGCGTGGCCCGCGGTGCGCGTCACGAGTCGCTCCTCGTACCCGACCGTGGCGACGGCCTGCGCGGCTCCTGGGGCGTCTTTCGCCGGCCGACAGGCGCCGCGCCGCCGACTGCGCGTCGGGCCGTCACCCATGTCCGCGCGCTCGAGGTGCTGCGGGGCGCCACGCTCGTCGAGTGCCGCCTCGAGACGGGCCGCCAGCACCAGATCCGCATTCACCTCAGCGAGGCCGGCCATCCCGTCGTCGGCGAGCCCGTGTACATCCGCGGCTACGTCGGTCCGCGCATCGAAGCCGGGCGTCCCATGCTCCACGCTGCCGAGCTGAGCTTCGAGCACCCCCGCACCGGCGAGCGCATCGAGTTCCGCAGCGCGCTCCCGCCGGACTTCGACGACTGCCTCTCGCGCCTGCGCGGCCATCGGAGCTGAGGCGCCGCGCTGGACATGCCATGGCTCCCGATTCCTAGCGCCAGCCCACCCGCGAGCAACCCCCCTGGCGGCCTCCCTCATGGGGCAGGACCACTGGGGATCCGTGCAGCCAGCGGGCTTCGGGCTCGCAATCCAGCCCCGGCCGTGATAGGCGTTTCGTGCGGAATCACCGGGAAGCCACCCCGGGTCGATTCCCCCGAGGGACCCTTCGTGCCGTCGGGTCCGAAGCTGCGGGAGATCGCGCCGTGGAGCAGTGGACTGCCGCCTTCGCCTTCCTGGTCGTGTCGGGCGTCGTTGCCTTCGGCCTCGTCGCGGCCGCTGCTGTCCTGGCCGTGCGCGCCCGCCGGGCCCCGGCGCTCAAGACCACGACCTACGAGTGCGGCGAGGAGCCCGAAGGGCTGGCGTGGGTGCGGTTTCACCCGCGCTACTACGTCGTGGCCCTGGTCTTCGTTCTTTTCGACGTGGAGGCCGTGTTCCTCTTTCCCTGGGCAGTGTCCATCCGGGGGCTCGGGATGGTCGCCGTCGTCGAAATGGTCCTCTTCGTCGCCGTGCTGATGCTGGGCTGGGCCTACGCGATGCGGAAAGGGGCGCTCGATTGGCAGTGAATGAGGGCCCGCGGGCGTTCCACCACCCGCTCTTCGACGTGATGCTGCGGGTGCCCGGGCTCGACGTGCTCACCACGCCGGTGGACTGGCTGCTCACATGGGGCTTCAACAACTCCCTCTGGGTGTTCCCCATGGCGACGAGTTGCTGCGGCATCGAGCTCATGGCGGCAGCGGCGAGCCGCGTGGACCTCGATCGGATGGGGACCTTCGTGCGCGCCACGCCGAGGCAGTGCGACGTCATGGTCGTCGCAGGCACCATCACCGTGAAGATGGCCCCGCGCGTGAAGCGGCTGTGGGAACAGATGCCCGAGCCCAAGTGGTGCATCGCCATGGGCTCCTGCGCGATCTCGGGCGACTTCTACCGCGAGATCTACTCGGTCGTTCCGGGCATCGACACGTTCCTGCCGGTCGACGTGTATATCCCCGGGTGCCCGCCGAATCCGGAGGGCCTCATGCACGGGCTCATGCGCCTTCAGGAGAAGGTGCGGTTGGTACGCGCCGGGAAGTGGGCCGGGCGCGAGGCGCGCCCCGAAACGCCGACCGGGATGCGCATGCCGAGCATCCCTCGTCTCGACGATCCCGCGCGGGATCCCGATCTCTCGCGCCAGCAGGAGCTGTCGGCCGAGGGGACGGGGCCTGGTTGCGACATCAGCCTGGTCAAGCTCCGCCGACGACGCGAACAGGAGCAAGAAGCGACGCAGCAGGCGGCCCTCGCCGCCGAACGGGCGCAGGCGCAGGCGGCTCTGCTCGAAGCCCAGGCGCAGGAGCGGGCAGCGCTGCTCGAGGCGCAGGGGCAGGAGCGGGCCAGGCTGCTCGAAGCCCAGGCGCAGGAGCGGGCAGCGCTGCTCGAAGCACAGGTGATCGCGTTGGCCGCCGCGCAGCCGGAGGAGCAGGGGGGCCTGACCGAGACGCATGCGCAGGAGCAAGCCGCGATGGTCGAAGCGCAGACGCAGGCGCAGGCCGCCATGGCCGAAGCTCAGACGCGGGCGCAGGCTGCCATGGCCGAAGCGCAGGCTCGGGCGCGAGGGGAGGCGGCCGAGGCGACGCCGTCCAGCCCCGGGAGCGAGAGCGATAGCGGGGGAGAATCATGATCCACATCGATCCCGCCTCGGAGCTCGGCACGCTTCTGCGGGAGCGCTTCGGTGCCGAGGATTTCCCGAAGGACGCCGCACCGCTCGTCTCGCCGGAGCGTCACGTCGAGCTCGCCCGCGTGCTCGCGGAGGAGCACGGATATCGCGTGTTCCTCTACGTCGCGGCGAGCCACTGGCCCGTCGTGGCGCCGAATCCCAAGAAGGAAGGGGACACCGGCGACCCGGAACACTACGAGATCGCCTACGCCCTGCGCAGGCCTGGGCCGAACACGGATGTCGCCCACTGGCGCGTGCGCGTGGACGTGGGTCACTCGGTTCCCTCCCTCGTGCCGCTCTTCGCGGGGGCCGACTGGCAGGAGCGCGAGCAGTACGACTTGGTGGGCGTCGTGTTCGAAGGACATCCCGACCTCAGGCGTCTGATGATGCCGGAGGACTGGGAGGGGCACCCGCTGCGCAGGGACTACGCCATCGACACGGCGTGTCCCCCCTGGAGATGAGCGTGGAGCTGACTGCACAGCGGCGGGCCGACCCCTACCTCGACCTCGAGGACTACGACCCCGAGGCCGACCTCATGGTGCTCAACGTCGGGCCGCAGCACCCGAGCACACACGGCGTGTTCCGGATGAAGCTCTACCTCGACGGCGAGGTCATCGTGAAGGCCGTGCCCTACGTCGGCTATCTGCACCGCGGCGTCGAGAAGCTCTGCGAGAAGCTCACCTACACGCAGGTCACGCCGATCGTCGACAAGAACGACTACGTCTCGCCCATGATGAACGAGCAGGCCATCAACATGGCCTTCGAGGACCTGCTCGGCGTGGAGGTGCCCCGGCGCGCGCGCTGGCTCCGGACCGTGCTGGCCGAGCTCCAGCGCATCGCCTCTCACCTGCTGTGGCTCGGCACCTTCACGCTCGACCTCGGTGGCGCCATCGGCGGCGGCTCGACGCTGTTCCTGTATTGCTTCCGCGAGCGCGAGCTCGTTCTGGACATCTTCGAAGAGCTCACCGGCTGCCGCTTCCACTACAACACGCACACCATCGGCGGCAATCGACACGACATCACGCCGGGTTGGGCGAAGATGGTCCACGAGGCCATCTCCGTCATCGAGGCGCGCACGCACGAGTACGAGGCGATGGTGACCCGCAACGGCATCTACGCCGATCGCACGCGCGGCATTGGCGTGATCGACGCCGGACTGGCCATGGAGCTCGGGCTCACGGGCCCGGCCCTGCGGGGCAGTGGCGTCGATCACGACCTACGCCGCGACGCGCCCTACCACGCCTACGACGAGGTCGAGGTGAGGGTCCAGACCGAGGCGGCGGGCGACTGCATGGCGCGGGCTCTCGTCCGCATCCGGGAGATGCGGGAGAGCGTGCGGATCGTTCGCGAGATGGTGGACGGCGTGCCCGAGGGGCCCATCTGCGGGCACCGCCCGATCAAGCTCGCGACGCAGACCAAGATCAAGGCGGGCCAGGCCTACGCGTGCCTCGAGTCTCCGCGTGGAGAGCTGGGCACGTTCGTGATCGCAGGCGGGGGCAGCGGGACGGCCTGCCCCTACAGGCTCAAGATCCGCCCGCCGAGCTTGCACGCATTGGCCGCCGTTCCTTACATCATGCCCGGTCACATGGTGAGCGACGCGGTGGCCATCCTCGGCTCGCTCGATCCGATATTGGGGGAGGCCGATCGGTGAGCTTCCTGCTCCATGGCCTGCTCTACGGTGCCGTCGTCGGCAGCGTGCTGCTCACGGTCACGGCCTGGGCGGTCTGGTTCGAGCGCAAGTTCTCTGCACGCATGCAGAGTCGCCTCGGGCCGACCATCGTGGGCCCCGTCGGCCTGCTCCAGCCCATCGCGGACGCCCTCAAGCTGATGCAGAAGGAGACGATCTTCCCCGACAATGCGGATCGGTTCCTGTTCCGCGCTGCGCCGCCGTTCATGGTTGTCTTCTCCCTCGCGACCGCAGCCGTCGTCCCCTTCGGCCCGGACATGATCGCCGCTGATCTCGACATCGGCGTCCTCTACATCCTCGCCCTGGCCGGCCTGATGCTCTTCCCCGTGTGGATCGGCGGCTGGGCGAGCAACAACAAGTTCGCCCTGCTGGCCGCCATGCGCGGGATCGCCCAAGGCGTGAGCTACGAGCTTCCTCTCGTGCTCTCGGCGCTCGTTCCCGTGGTGCTCGCGGGCTCCATGAGCCTCAGCGTCATCGTGAGCTTCCAGGCCGAGCATGGCTGGTTCATCGTCTGGCCACCGGGGCCGGGGCTGATCGCCTTCGGGATCTTCTTCGTCGCGTCCCTCGCAGAGACCAACCGCATCCCATTCGACATCCCCGAGGCGGAGAGCGAGCTCGTGGCCGGGGTCACGACCGAGTACACGGGGATGAAGTTCGGCTTCTTCTACTTGGCCGAGTACCTGCACACGTTGGTGTCGGCGGCCGTAGCTGCGGCGCTCTTCTTCGGCGGCTGGCATGGGCCCTGGGTTTCCGGGCTCCACTGGTTCGTCCTCAAGACCCTCGTGCTCTTCGTGTCCATCTTCTGGATCCGGTGGACACTGGTGCGGTTCCGGGCGGACCAGCTCATGCGGCTCTGCTGGAAGTGGCTCGTGCCCATCTCGCTCGTCGTGCTCATGGCCGCGGCCGTCGCGGTTCAGCTCGGGGAGGGCCGGTGATGGGCTACGTCCTCGACTCGCTCCGTTCCATGGGCGTAACCATGCGGAACCTCTTCCGCGCGCCGACCACGGTGGAGTTCCCCAAGGTGAAGAGGCCTCGCTCCGACCGGTACCGGGCGAGCTTCGCGCTCCTCCACGACGAGCACGGCGAGGAGCTCTGCATCGGGTGCCTGGCCTGCGAGCGCATCTGCCCGTCCGCGATCATCACGGTTGTGCAGGCGCCGAAGCGCGAGTCGGCCGTGACAGGCAAGAAGCGCGGGTGGTGCGCCGACCTCACGCTGGACTTGAACGCGTGCATCTACTGCGAGCTCTGCGTTCAGGTCTGCCCCACGGACGCCATCATCATGGTTCGCACACCGGAGCAGCCCGCCTTCGAGCGCGAGGGGCTCTTCCTCAGCATGGCCAAGCTCTACGAGAACGAGAAGCTCCTCGAGCCGTCCTGGGGCACGGGCACGAAGCTCCTCGAGATGCAGGACCCCAAACGGGGCGCCGAAGAGGCACCGAAGAAGCCCGCGCCCGCTGCGGTGCAGCCCACGCCCGCGGATGCGTCCGGTAGCACGTCGGAGGGGTCGGCATGATGGAGCACCTCGCCTTCGTGGTCGTCGCCGTCGCGCTGATCGTGTCCGCGCTGCGCGTCGTGACGAGCAAGAACCTCGTCCACAGCGTGCTGTGGCTCGGGGTGACCCTCGCCTCCACCGCCGTCATGTACCTCGTGCTCGAGGCTCCCTTCCTCGCAGGCGTGCAGATCCTCTTGTACACGGGCGGTGTCGTGACGCTGATGATCTTCGGCGTCATGCTCACGCGGCGCGTTGATCCGCGGACCGTGGTGAACGAGCAATCGCGCCGCCTTCCTGGAGCCGCCACCGCGATCCTCACCTTCCTCGTGCTGGTCGCGGCCGCGCTCGCCACGGACGATCTACCGGCCGGGGGCCTGCACGCCCCGGACACGGAGACCCTCGGACGCTCCTTCCTGACCGAGCACGTGATGGCCTTCGAGGTGCTCTCGCTCCTGCTCTTGGCGGCCATGGTGGGCGCCATCGTCCTCGCCCGCAGGCGCGACTACGGCACGGGAAAGGAGAAGGCCTGATGTCCCTCCCGCCCTACCTCGTCGTCGCGTTCGCTCTCTTCTGCATCGGCCTCTACGGCGTGCTGACCCGCCGCAATGCCATCGGGCTCCTGCTCTCCGTCGAGCTGATGGCCAACGCGGTGAACATCAACTTCGTCGCGTTCGCGCGCTTTCACGGCGGCCACGCCGGCCAGGTCTTCGCTCTCTTCGCCATCGCCCTGACCGTCGCCGAGGTCGTCGTCGGTCTGGCCCTCGTCATGCTCCTCTACCGGACTCGCAAGGACATCCTGGTCGACGAAGCCAGCGACCTCAAGCACTGAGCCCACAGATGCCCGAACCCGCACACCTGGCGCTCATCGCCCTCCTCGCTCCGATCGCCGCTGCGGTGATCATCGGGGTGGTCCCGCCGCTTCGACGCGCGGGCAAGCCTGCGATCGCGGTGTCCATCGCGGCGGTGCTGGCGTCCCTGGCGGCCTCGGTCGTCCTGTTCGTGATGTACGTCGATCACCCGGTGGGCACGGTCGAGCTGGCGGCCTGGCTGCCCGGTTCGGGCACGGTGCTCGCGGAAGTGGGCCTGCGCCTCGACGGCATCTCCATCTCCATGTTGGTGGTCGTGACGCTGGTCGCCGCCTGCGTGCAGATCTTCTCCATCGGCTACATGTCCGACGAGACGCCTCCAGCGCTCGGCCGGTACTTCGGCTTCCACTCGCTCTTCGTCTTCGCGATGAACTTGCTCGTGGTGGCCCCGAACCTGCTCCAGCTCTTCGTCGGCTGGGAGCTGGTCGGTCTGTCGAGTTATCTCCTCATCGGGTTCTACTACCGCAAGCCGAGCGCCGCCCGGGCCGCCGTCAAGGCGTTCTGGGTCACGAAGTTCGGCGACATGGGTCTCCTGATCGCCCTGCTCGTGCTCTACGGACAGACGGGCGACTTCTCCTGGGACGTGAGCCTGTCGATCGGCTGGGCGACCGTGATCACGCTGTTGCTCTTCCTGGCGGTGATGGGCAAGTCGGCCCAGTTCCCGTTGCATGTGTGGCTGCCGGACGCGATGGAGGGCCCGACGCCCGTCTCGGCCTTGCTCCACGCGGCGACCATGGTGGCGGCCGGCGTCTACCTGGTCGTTCGCGCGGATCCGCTCTTCAGTCAGGCCCCATTCACACAGGGTGTGATGGCTTGGGTCGGCGGCTTCACCGCCCTCTTCGCGGCCGTGATCGCCGTCGTGCAGACCGACATCAAGCGCGTGCTCGCCTACAGCACGTGCTCCCAGCTCGGCTACATGGTGTGCGCCCTCGGCGCCGGCTCGCTCATGGGGGGCTTCTTCCACCTGACGACCCACGCCTTCTTCAAGGCGCTCCTCTTCCTCGCCGCCGGCAGCGTGATCCACGCTGTGCACTCGAACGAGCTTTCCGACATGGGCGGCCTGTGGTCGCGCATGAAGCTCACGACGACCGTCTTCATCGTCGGGGCGCTGGCCCTCGCGGGTTTCCCACTCCTGAGTGGCTTCTTCAGCAAGGACCTCATCCTCGAGGCGGTCTTCGAGCGCGGGTTCGTGGTGCCTTGGGCATTCCTGATGATCGCGGCGTTCCTCACCGCCTTCTACATGGGCCGAGTAGTCTTCCTCACCTTCTTCGGCAAGCCCTCGGCCGCGGCCGAGCACGCGCACGAGGGCGGTCTGTCGATGAAGCTGCCCCTGGTAATCCTGGCGATCGGATCCGTAGTCGTCGGCTACGGCGGAGTTGCCCTGGCCCGCGTGTACCGGACGGACTACCACTTCCACGTGGGCGCCGTGGGAATCGGCGCGACTCTCCTCGCGTTCGCGGGGATCGGCTTCGCGGCGCTGGTGTACTGGAAGAAGAGCGTCACGCCCTCCGCGCTCGCCCTCTTCTCGCCCGTCGGCAAGCTCGCCCGGTCCGCCCTCGTGGACCGGCTGTACGTCGCCCTGTTCCAGCACGGGTTGCTGCTCTTCTCCGGCGCTGTCGGTTTCATCGATCGGTATCTCGTCGACGGGGTGATGAACCTGATCGGCTGGCTCGCGATTCACGCTGGCCGACGTCTGCGTGTCATCCAGACCGGCAATGTGCAGCACTACGTCTACGCCGTGGTCGCTGCGACTCTCTTCCTCGTGATCTGGGGGCTCTGGTCATGACCGAGCATCTCCTGAGCCTCGTCGTAGGTGCGCCCTTCCTCGCGGCGTTAGTCCTGATCGCGGTCCCACCCGAGCGACGAGCGGCGATCCGGCTCGTGGCCCTGGCTGGCGCGGCCGTGTCCCTCGCCACCAGCATCGTCATCGCGGTCCGCTACGACGGGGAGTCGAGCGGGCTGCAGATGCTCGAGAGCTATCCGCTCGTGCCCACCTTGGGGATCACGCTCAAGCTCGCCGTGGACGGCTGGGGCGTGTCCCTGCTGCTGCTCACGGGCCTCATCATCTTCTCGGGGGTCCTCGCGAGCTTCGGCGTCGAGGATCGTCCCAAGGAGTTCTTCTGTCTCTTGCTGGTCCTGGTGGCCGGTGTCTTCGGTGTGTTCGTCGCGCAGGACCTCTTCGTCTTCTTCCTCTTCTACGAGATCGCAGTCCTGCCGATGTACCTGCTGATCGGCATCTGGGGTAGCAGCCACGCCATCACGAAGGCCGGCCCCTTCCAGTTCGTCTGGAAGCTCTTCGACATCGGTGGCCGCGAGTATGCGGCGATGAAGCTGACCCTCATGCTGCTCGTGGGCTCCGCCTTCATCCTCGTCGTGATCTTCGCGATGTACGGCGCGGCCGGAGCCAACACCTTCGACATGCAGGTGCTCGGCGTCGCCCGGTACTCGCGCAGCATGCAGCTCTCGTGCTTCCCGCTCGTATGGCTCGGCTTCGGCACGTTGGCTGGTGTGTTCCCGTTCCACACGTGGTCACCTGACGGGCACGCCTCCGCTCCCACCGCCGTGTCCATGTTGCACGCGGGCGTGCTCATGAAGCTCGGCGCCTTCGGCGTCATGCGCATCGGCATGGTGATGATGCCCGAGGGCGCGGCCTTCTGGGCGCCGCTCGTAGGCACGGTCGCCGTCGTGAACATCGTGTGGGGCGCCTTGAGCGCGATGAGCCAGAAGGACCTGAAGTACATCGTCGCTTACTCGTCGGTCAGCCACATGGGCGTCGTGATGCTCGGGGCGGCCACGATGACCGTGAACGGGTGGAACGGCGCCGTCTTTCAGATGTTCGCCCACGGGATCATGACGGGCCTCTTCTTCGCGCTCGTCGGCCTCGTCTACGAGCGGGCCCACACGCGCCACATCCCGTCCATGGGCGGCTTCGCGAAGGTCATGCCGGGCGTCGCGGTCTTCTTCACGCTCGCGGGCCTCTCGTCACTCGGATTGCCCGGGACCTCCGGTTTCGTCGCCGAGCTCCTCGTGTTCCTGGGCGCGTGGGAGGGCAATCACTCCTGGTGGGCGCTGCCGGGCGTCCTCGGGGCGTTCCTCACGGCCGTGTACGTGCTCCGGGCAGTGCGCAACATCTTCTGGGGACCTGGACCGGACGAGGGGTTCCACGAGCTGAGCGACGCGCGTCGAACCGAGTGGGGCGCGCTCTGCGTCCTCGGCGCCACCCTGATCCTGTTCGGCTGCTGGCCCTCTCTCATCCTCGATCTGATCGACGGCTCGACGCCCGACTACCTGGGCATCCTGCCGCGGCTCGCGGGGTTGCCATGATCGCGCTCGCCGACCTCGAGCCCCTGGCCATCGATCTGCTGCTCCTCGGGGCCATCCTGATCGTGTTCGTGGCCGATCTCGTCATCGGGTCCAAGCGTGCTCTCGGCTATCTCACGGTCGCCCTCCTCGTGGGCGCCTTCGCGGCATCGTTCTTCCTCGACACCGAGGGTGACGCGCTCTCCGGAGCGTACCGCGGCGGGCCGTGGCCCCTATTCCTCAAGCGCATCTTCCTCGGCGCCGGCGCGCTCGCCTGCCTCGGCGGCATCGAGCACCTCGCCCGGCGTGAGACACATCGCCAGGGTGAGTACTACGTGCTGATTCTCTTCAGCCTGCTCGGCATGACGCTGCTCCCGGGCGCGCGGGACCTGATCCTGCTGTTCGTGTGCTTCGAGCTCATGGGGATCCCGCTCTACGTCCTGGCGGCCTACGCCAAGACGGATGACCCGCTCGGTGACGGCAAGATCACGTCCGAGGCGAGCCTCAAGCTCTACCTGGTCGGCGTGGTGAGCACGGCCATCGCCCTGTTCGGGGTCTCCCTGGTCGTCGGGCTCGCTGGCAGCACGAGCGTCGCCGAGATCGCCCAGGCGCGCTCATCCCCCCTGCTGTCGGCCGGCGTCGCGATGATCATCGGCGGCATGGCCTTCAAGATCGGCGCCGTGCCGTTCCATATGTGGGTCCCAGACACTTACCAAGGCGCGTCCACGCCCTTCGTGGCGTTCCTGTCGGTAGCACCCAAGGTGGCGGGATTCGCGGCCCTGGCCACTCTCCTTCTGACGGCCCTCGCACTGCAGCGCGACGTGTGGCTACCCATGATCGTGACGCTGTCCGTCGTCACCATGCTCGTCGGCAACCTGATGGCCATCGCGCAGACGAACGTGAAGCGCCTGCTCGCCTTCTCCGGCGTGGCCCACATCGGCTACATGCTCATGGCCTTTGCTGCGGGCGATGTGCTGGGCCTCGCCATGCTGCTGTTCTACGCGGCCGGTTACGCGGTGACCAACGTCGGCGCCTTCCTCGTCATCGAGGCCGTGGCCGCTCGCGGCGGCGACGACACGGTCGAGAGCTTCGCGGGCCTGGCACGGCGGTCGCCTGGAATGGGTCTCGCCATGCTGCTCTTCCTCTTGTCGCTGGCGGGTATCCCCTTCGTCGTCGGCTTCTGGGCGAAGCTCTACGTGTTCATGGCGGTCTGGCGCGCGGGCTTCCCGCTGCTGGTCCTGCTCGGGGCCGTGCTCGCGGTGGTGGCCCTCTTCTACTACCTGCGCGTGGCGCGCGCGATGTACATGGTGGCGCCCACGGACACGAAGCCCATCCGCCCAGGCCTTGCCCTCGGCGTCGCGATCGGCCTGTGTCTGCTGGGCGTCGTGGCCATGGGCGCCTTCCCGGGGCCCATCGTCGAGCGCGCCATCGAGGCGGCCCGCCCGTTCTTCGGCTGAGGTCTAGGGCGCGCCTCGCGAGAGGCCGACCACGCACCCACCTGGCGTGCACGTCATGTTGATCGACTCACCCGTGACGCTCCCGACGCACGTGAGGGTCATTCCCTCGCCTATTGGACCGGTCATCGTGATGCCGCCAGCCGCGTCCACGCTCCCCCCCCAGCCGGCCGGGAACGTTCCGCTCGACTCGATGGCACAGCCCGTTTGGGTGACGACCAGGCCGCCTCCGACGGCGGAGGCCTCGCAGTGATCAGTAATCGTCCAATCGCCGGCGATGTTCGGACAGCCCCCGCCGGGCCCACCGTCGGTCCTCGTCCGCGAGCTTCTGCCGCCCGGGCACCCGGTCAGACTAGCGATCACAACCACGGCGACGCCGACGATCTTCAGCGTTGTCATGGCCGTCAACGTACCGACACTGTGGAGCGCAAGCAAGTCTTGGCGGCGGACGGTTTCTGGTTTCCGCTGGAGGGGCGTGCCGGCCCCGATGCGCACGGCGAGCGCACACGTTCCGCGCTATGCTCCGGTCGTGGCCGACGACGACGACCGCAGGATCTATCCACGCATCGACCTCTTCGCCCAGGTGCGCGTCCGGCAAGGCAGCGTGGATCATGTGATGGACATCCTGAATCTGAGCCGCGGCGGCGCCCTGATCGACCTCGGCTCGACCAAGCGCCCGCGCTGGCTCGAGCTCCGCAAGCGGGTCGATATCCGCGTGTTCGGCCCAGACGGCGAAGCGACGGTTGACGTCGGGGCACAGGTGGTCCGCATTCTCGAGACGCTCGAGCAGCGCACGTTCGCGGTCGAGTTTGCGGAAGTGCAAGACGAGAGCTCCATTCGCAGGGCGTGTATCGCGGCCGGTGGGCCACCGCCGCTGCCCTCGGCCGAAAAGGCACCGTCGGAGCGGCCCGCAGACGGACCACCGCCGCTGCCATCTGCCCGGCCGTACACTCCGCCGAGCCCGGCGAGTCGGGAGTCCAAACCGCCGAAGGGACCCAAGCCGCCACCCTTGCCCTCGGCGCGCAAGGGTTCGGACGCGGGCGTGCCACACGCCGGAGCCAAGCCTCCTCCACTACCGTCCAAGCGCACGGCGCCAGAGACGAGCGGACCTGACACGCCGGCCAAGCCTCCTCCACTGCCAAGTCGCGCGCGCTGAGGCCCCCGCCGCGGGGAGTCGCGATCAGTCGCCGTCCCCGCCGTCTTGGCCGAGGTGTCGGGCCAGCAGGGCGAGGAGTGTCTCGTCGTGGATGGGCTTGGCCAGGCAGTCGGAGCAGCCTGCCAACGTCGCGGACTCCGTGTCGCCTGCGCGTACGTGCCCGGTCACGGCGATGATGGGCGTGCGCAGCCACTTGGGACTGTGCCGCAAACGCCTCGTGAGCTCGCAGCCATCGACGCCGGGCAAGCCCAGGTCCACGATGATTAGGTCGGGCGCGGTTTCGTCGAGGATCTCGAGCGCCTCCTCACCCGTCGCCACGCCGACGACAATGTAGTCGTCCTCGAGGAGTTGGCTCAGGTACTCCCGATTCATCTGATCGTCCTCAACGATCAGGATCTTCTTCTTCGCCATGTCTCCCCCCTGCGGTCACTTCTGCGAGGAACCGTTTCAGCACACGCTCCGCATCTGCATCCAGATCGTCGAAGGCAATGCCGCAACGCGCGCCCACGCCCAGCACCCTGCCGGTCCACACGACCAGGCCGCGGGCTACGATGGACGCCTCTCCGAGCTGCAGCCGAAGCCTCACGGTATCGCCATCCTCGAGGTTCGCGCCCAGCAGGGCGAGGCCGCCGCTCGAGAGGTTTGCAGCGTTGAGCTGGGGCGTCCCCGGCCGGTCGAGGATCTGCACCGCGACAGGCACGCCCAATCGCTCGTGGGCGCGGCGCTCACGCCCCGCCTTCGCCTCGTCGCCGGCGCCGGCGCCGCCGTGAGCCGATGCCGGTCACAGTACCTCAGCTTCCGCGTGGTCGTCGGGCACGGCAGGGCCCGCGTGGGTGGGCGTCCTCATCACGTCTCCGCAGGGAGAAGCGCCAGCAGGCGAGCGATTTCGGCGAGGAGCGCGCCTTCGTCGATCGGCTTCGTGATGTAAGCATCGCAACCCACCGCGAGGGCCCGTTCGATCTCGCGATCGGCGGCGTGGGCCGAGAGCGCGATGATGGGGATGGCCTGGGTCCGGCTGTCCGCACGGAGGAGCCGGGTCGCATCCCAGCCGTCCATTCTGGGGAGCGACAGGTCCATCAGGATGATGTCGGGCTGACGACGGCGCGCCATCGCGACACCCGTCTCGCCGTCGGTCGCCTGCAGGACCTCGTAGTCGTCCTCGAGGAGCTGCACGGTGAGCTCCATGTTCAGGGAGTTGTCTTCGATGACGAGGACGCGCTTCACGGCCAATTCCCGATCGGGCGGGTCGTGAATATCTCACCCGTGGGACCGGCGTGAAAGCCCAAAGCTATCGGTTTGGGTGGGGACAGCCGCGGGCGACGCTTCGCGCCGGGGTCAGCTTCGCGGGCGCGTGGCGCGTGGAAGGTCGATCCGGGCCTCCGTGTCGCCGTAGACGATGCCGCGGATGAAGGGCTGGGCGAGGAAGTCGTGCGGAAAACCGAGCTCGATGC
>Ga0214473_10006072_pt1 | contig 14452 bp, 8 predicted proteins | sample RVTome_7_FD_203509 | JGI IMG/M metagenome (GOLD analysis project Ga0214473, IMG submission 203509) | Soil microbial communities from uranium-contaminated site in the Upper Colorado River Basin, Wyoming, United States - RVT98D197 | ecosystem: Environmental > Terrestrial > Soil > Contaminated >... | reverse complement strand
GGGCGGGGTGCTCTACGGCTTCGCCTATCCGCAGGTAAACACCTTCATGGGGGTCATGCCGGGGCTCAAGGCCTTCACCGCCGCGGTCCTGGGGGGGATCGGGAGCATCCCGGGGGCGGTGCTGGGTAGCCTTATCATGGGCCAGTCGGAAACGCTGACATCGGCCTATCTGTCGTCGACTTACCGGGACGGCATCGCATTCCTGATCCTGATCCTTGTCCTCCTTCTGCGGCCCACCGGCATTCTCGGCACTCAACGGACGGAGAAGGTCTAGGATGGGCATGAAAGCGCTTCTTGGCCTGGCCAGGTTCATGGCACCCTTCGCCGCAGCGGCCGCGGCGGGAACCGTCCTTTCTTCCGCAGGCGCCGTCAATATGTACTGGGTCCAGATATTCCAGCTTGCCTGCATAACGGCCGTTTCCGCCCTCGGGCTCAACGTCATCTACGGATTCACCGGGCTGTTTTCGCTCGGGCACGCCGCTTTCTACGGCATCGGCGCCTACGGCGCGGCGCTCCTCATGAAAACCTGCGGCGGGGAATCGCAGGCGTTCTTCCTGGCCTCGCTCCTGGCCGGCGGGGCCGGCGCGGCGCTGGTCGCCTGGCTTGTCGGGCTTTCGACCTTGAGACTCACGTCGGACTACCTCGGCATCGCCACGCTGGGCTTCGGGATCATCATGAAGGTCGTCTTCGACAACGCGGACGCATTCCTGCCCCAGCTTGGGGGAGCGAGGGGGATGACCGGAATCCCGAAGATGACGGGGGTCGCGTGGGCCGTCCTGTTTCTCGGCGCCTCCCTTTTAGCCGCCCGGAACCTTGTCCATTCCAGCTACGGGCGCGCCCTCGTCGCGATCCGGGAGGACGAGGTTGCCGCAGGGGCCGCCGGGATAGACACGTTCAGGTACAAGCTGGCGGGGTTCGTCGTCGGCTGTTTCTTCGCCGGCGTCGCCGGAGGGCTTTATGCGCATCTCTACGCCTTCCTGCATCCCAGCAACTTCGATTTCTTCAAGTCGGTGGACGTCCTGATGATCGTCGTGCTGGGCGGGCTGGGCAACATGAGCGGGACGCTCGTCGCCTCCTTCGGGTGGATCTTCCTCCTGGAGGGATTGCGGGTGGCGCTGCCGCCGGACTACATCGAGCTGCGCTGGGTGCTGATCCCCGTTCTCCTTGTGGTCACGATGCTTCGGCGGCCCCAGGGGCTGTTCGGGATCAGGGAATTCCGGTTCCTGCGGGACGCTTCGGAATGAACATCCTGGAGGCGAGCGGGCTTGCCAAGAACTTCGGCGGGATAAAGGCGCTGAACGGCGTGGACCTGCAGGTGGGCGTTGGGGAGCTGGTCGGCATGATCGGCCCGAACGGCTCGGGGAAGACGACAGTGTTCAACGTGATAACGGGAATCTACCGGCCGGACCGCGGGACCGTGACATTGGGGGGGAAGCGGATCTCGGGGCTTCCGCAACACAGCATCAGCAGGCTCGGGATCGCCCGTACGTTCCAGAACATCCGCCTGTTCAGGAACCTTTCGGCGATGGACAACGTGAGGGCCGCCTGCCATCCGAACGTCCGGTACGGGCCGATATCGGCCGTGTGCCGGTCGGAAGGGTTTCACGCAGGCGAGAGGGAGATCAGGGAAAAGGCCATGGACCTGCTTTCACTGTTCTCCCTGCAGGACCGGAGAGACGACCTTGCGCGAAACCTCCCGTACGGGGACCAGCGGAGGCTTGAAATCGCGAGGGCGCTCGCTTCTGAGCCGGACCTGCTGCTCCTGGACGAGCCCGCCGCCGGCATGAACGCCACCGAGGTGGGGAAGCTGATGGAATTCATCCTCGAAATCAGGACCCGGTACAAGCTGGCGGTCCTCCTGATCGAGCACCAGATGCGGCTGGTCATGGGCATCTGCGAGAGGATCGTGGTCATGGATTTCGGCGAAGTCATCGCGCGTGGAACCCCTCGAGAGATACGAAACGATCCGCGCGTGATAGAGGCGTACCTGGGCAAGGATTCCAAGGACGGGAAATGACGTGATGCAAAGGTTGAATTTATGCTTTTAAATATCGAAAATATCAACGTATATCACGATAATCTTCATGCGCTCAGGGACGTTTCCATGAGTGTCGGCGCGGGGGAGATCGTGTCACTTGTCGGGGCCAACGGAGCGGGTAAGACAACGGCGCTCAAGGCGATCTCGGGCGTGCTTGCGCCGCGCTCCGGAAAAATCGAGTTCAACGGCAGGGACCTGGCGGGACTTCCGCAACACCGGATCGCCCGGATGGGAATTTCGCACGTGCCGGAGGGGCGGGGGATCTTCGCAAACATGACGGTAGGGGAGAACCTGCACATGGGCGCATACTCGCGGCGTCCGGGGAGGGAGACGGCCGAATCGCTGGAAAGGGTATACTCGCTTTTCCCGCGGCTCGCACAGCGTTCCAGGCAGCAGGCGGGCACTCTCTCGGGGGGGGAGCAGCAGATGCTGGCCCTCGGCAGGGCCCTCGCGGCCGGCCCGGCCCTTATGCTTCTGGACGAGCCATCGATGGGTCTTTCCCCGCTGCTCGTAAGGGAGATTTTCGAGATGATCGGCGAGGTCAACCGGAGCGGCACCGCCATCCTTCTTGTCGAGCAAAACGCATGCATGGCGATGTCCGTCGCGCATCGGGCATATGTGCTGGAGGCGGGAAGGATTGTCTTGCACGGGAACCCGGCCGATCTGCAGAATGATCCCAGGGTGCAGGCGGCCTACCTGGGCGACTTGCCGGAGGGCGGATGAAATGACGATGGAACGGGTCATGTGGCTCGACGAGCGCATCCGCGCGGGGGGCCGCCCGGCGTCCGCGGACCTTGCTTCCCATTTCAGGGTTTCGCTGCGGACCGCCCAGCGGGACATCGAATTCCTGCGCGATCGGCTCCAGGCGCCCTTGAAGTTCGACGCCGCCGCCAGGGGGTACGTTTACGGCGATCCCGAGTTCTACCTGCCGCAGGCCTTCTTCCGGAAAGACGAGGTGATAGCCCTCCTGTTCGCCAGGCGCCTCTTCAGGCGGATCAAGCCTCCGTTGAGGGACGAGGCCGCGGACGTATGCGGCCGGCTCGACGAGCTGTTCAAGGCGACCGCGCTTTCGAACGCGGAGGAGGCGGTATCCTTCGAGGCAGGCAGGGGAGGCGATGCGCCGGACAAGGTGTTTTTCGACCTTCTGCGGGCGATCACCCGGCGCAGGGCGGTGCTGCTGCATTTCGACTCCCGCCAGGAAGGCGAATCCGCCGGCGGGGAGGTGGAGCCGTTGAAGCTGCACTATTACCGCGGGGCGTGGCACCTCATAGGGATCTCCCCGAGGCAAAAAAGGGCGTTCCGTCATCCGCTCTCGCGCATAAGGCGGGTCGAGGTGACGGGGCGGCATTTCACGCCGCCGAAGGGCCGCATCGACGCGGACGCCGCGGTCCGAAAAGGGTTGCGGGGCGGGAAGGTGCGGAACGCGCGAATCCGTTTCGCCAGGGGAAAGGCCGGGTGGGTTTCGGCGCAGGCCTGGCGCCCGGGCCGGCGCTTGCAGCCGGAGCTTTCCGGGGCGGTCGTGCTCGAACTGCCGGAAGCCCGCTTCCTGGAGGTCCTGGGTCTTGTCCTTCTGCACGGCGAAGAGGCGGAAGTCACGGCGCCGAAGGAATTGCGCGAGGCCGTCCGGGCGGAGGTCGACCGGCTTTCGTCCGCATACCCGGACCGGTAGGAAACGCCCTACCCGCGGGATACGGGGGGACGTCCCAGGAAGGCTTCCTTCTTGAAAATACGCAACAGCGCGAAGATCGACGGAAACAGGAAAAGCGCTCCCGCGGCCAGGGCGACCAGGATCGCGCGCAGCGTCGCGGGCGGCGAAACGGCCGACGGTATGGACAGGTCCGGGCGGACGATGAAAGGGTACTGAGCCGCCCCCCAGCCGCAGAGGATGATGGCGGCCTGCGCGGCCACGCAGGCGCGAGCCAGGCCGTAGGCGCGGAGCAGCAGCGACACCTGCGCGCCGAGCGCCGCGGAGGCGGCCAGGAACACGACGCCCGCCGACCAGTCGCTCCCCAACAATGCGTGGAAGAAATCGGGCGCGCCGAAGCGCGCGAGGAGGGGGACTGCGACCATGAGAACGGCGACCGCCCCGCAGGACCAATGCGCGCGGATGCGGAAATCCTCGCGCAGGTCCGGATCGTCGGTCTCGAATATCAGGTAGACCGCCGCCAGGGAGCAGAAGACCGCGAGGGTGAGAAGGCCAACGGCGAGAGGGAACGGCGCCAGCCACGCGGATGAAACGGCGGGTGCTTCGGCATTCACACGGATTTCGCCGGAGGAAACCGCTCCTATGATCGCGCCAAGGAGTATCGGCGTCAGAAGGCTTGACCCCGCGAAGAGCAGCCCCCACCCGCGGCGGCTTCCTTCCTCATGAAGTTGATAGTGATGGAAGGCGAAGGCCGCGCCTCGCAGCACGATCCCGGCCAGCATGAGGGTGACCGGGACGAAAAGGGAAGTCGAGATGACCGCGAAGCCCCTGGGGAAGGCGGTGAAAAGGACAACGACCGCGACGATGACCCAGATGTGGTTGGTTTCCCATACAGGGCCGATGGCGCGGGCGATGAGCATCCGGCGGGCGGTCGCACGCGGACCCCGGCTCAACAGGTCCCATACCCCGCTGCCGAAATCCGCCCCCCCCAGGAGCGCGTAGACGACAAGCGCGCCCAGTACGCTGGCGGCGGCGAGGGTCGGAAGATCGGGCATGCCTTACTCCTTCGGCGCGCCGGCGGCGCGCTCCTCGAGTGGAAAGGAAGGGCTCTGCGACACCTCCCGGCGAAGCAGCCATATCGCGGAGACTCCAAGCGCCATGTAAAGCGCCGAGAAGAATGCGAAGGGGAAGATCAGGCCGCCCACTGGAGTCACGGCATCGGCCGTGCGCATCACCCCGCGGATCACCCATGGCTGGCGCCCCATCTCGGTGACCGCCCATCCGGCCTCGACCGCCACGATCCCCAAGGGGCTGCAGCACACGACCGCCCGCAGGAACCCGGATTCGAACAGGCCCCCGCGTCTTGCGGCGGCGCGCCACGCCGAGAGAAGCGAGACCGCGGCAAGCGCCGTTCCGCAGGCCACCATGAGCTGGAAGGCCAAGTGGACAGGCAGGGGATCGGGCCGGTCCTCCGGCGGGAAAGCTTCAAGCCCCGCGACCTCGGCGTCGGCGTCGTGGAAGGCGAGAAGGCTCAATCCCTTCGGGATCTCGATCGCGAAGCGCGTCGTTCCCTTTTCAATGTCCGGAATGCCGCCGATGCGCAGGGGAGCGCCCCGCTCGGTCCTGAACTGCCCCTCCAACGCCGCCAGCTTGGCGGGCTGGTCCCGTGCGATGAAACGGGCGTTGAAATCGCCGCTGACCGGCAGCAGGAGGGCCGCCGCGCCGCCCACTGCCAGCGCGATGGACAGTGCGTGCCGGTGGAAAAGGTTCTCCCGGTCGCGCAGGAGCTTGTATGCGTGGATGCCCGCGACGGCGAACCCGGACGCCGCAAACGCGGCGAGCGTCATGTGCGCGGCTTCCGTGGGCCAGGCGGGATTGGCCATCGCGGCCAGCGGGTCGATCGCCGTCGGCTTTCCGTCCATCGCAACGAATCCCGCGGGACTGTTCATCCAGGCGTTCGCCGCCACCACGAGGATTCCGGACATTGCGCCCCCCAGCGCCACCGCGATCCCCGACAAGAGGTGCGCCGCCGGCCGGACGCGTCCCCACCCGTAGAGGTATATTCCCAGGAAAATGGCCTCCGCGAAAAAAGCGAAGCCCTCCAGGGCAAATGGCAGCCCGACGATTCCGCCGGAGAACGCCATGAAGCCGGGCCACAACAGCCCCAGCTCGAACGAGAGCACGGTCCCCGAGACAGCGCCAACCGCGAAGAGGACGGCGGTCCCGCGCGCCCAGCGCCTTGCAAGCTCCAGGAACACCGGCTTCCCGGTGCGCAGGTGCGCCGCCTCGGCGATCACCATGAGGAGCGGCATACCCATCCCCGCCACGGCGAATACGATATGGAAGGCGAAGAGCATCGCCATCTGCGCGCGCGCGAGCAGCAGTTCGTCCATCGGCGCCTCCGGCGCTTATTCTACCCTGCCGATGATTTACGGGCGAGGGCGGCCCATGGGGATCGGCTCGACCGCGGGAGGGGCCTGCCCGGAGAGCATGTCGGCCAAGCGTTGGCGGAACGCGCGCCCCTCCTGTGCCGCGGGAGCCGGGAGCAGGCTCACCCGCACCTTTTTCCCGACGGGAAGGAAGTGCTGTTCCGCGAGGCAGGTGCGGACCATCTGGCGCGCCGCGGCGCGTACGAGATGCGCTTCCTCGGAAACGGCGGGCGGAACGATCACGACCACATGGCCGTGTTCGCGGACCGCCCTGAGGGACTCGGCGAAGGAGTTGAGCGCCTTGCCGATATGGACGATGAATCCCTCCATCTCGTCGGCGCTGAATCCCGTCACCGGCCTGCCCGAAGCGGAGGTGCCCAGGCACAGGACCGCCCCGGCCGGAGGGGCTCCTCCGAGGAGGGTATTGTCCAGCCACGGTTCCAGGAGCCTGGGATCGGAAAGGTCGAGGTCCCGGGAGATCTTTTCGAAAGTCCGGCGCTTGCCGCCGGCGCCGGCCCCCGGCGCCGGACGCGAGATGTCCACCCGGCCGGCGGAGGAAGGGGATTCGACAAGCGATGTAACCACGCCGCCTGCGCCGCGGATGGCTTCCTCCAGCCCGTCGCCGTATCCGTCGTTCACCCCCATGGAGAGGAAGAGAAACGGCTCGCCGGAGATGCTTTCCTTTTTAGCGTGCGGCTCCCCCGGGAACGAGGTGAAGGACGGAAGAGGGGAGACCCCGACGAAGCGGTCCTCCAGGAACCTCGCGTTCTTCGCGGCGAAGAGCACGGCGTCCGAGACCTGCTCGTTCGTCGGAGGGTCGTCCGGCACGGTTGCGACGAACCATTCCCGTATGCGCGCGAACCACGATTCCATGTCTTCCCGCCGGGACTTCGGCATGCCGCTCCCCCGGACCGAGGAAAGAAAGGCCTTCGCGGAGGCTTCCCGCTCCGGGAGCGGAAGGGACCTGTCGAAGCAGCGCACGAATCGCTCCTGCAGGACCTTGGTTTCCGGGCCGCGGAGGTCGCGCAGGGATCCGAACTGTTCCGCGAACTTGCCGGCGTAATTCCGCATCACCCAGTCCATGCGGGGACCGGCGATCAGGCTGGGGGCGACGTCGGCTATGTGGATGTTCTCGCCCGCGAGGCGCGGCGCCAGTGAAAGCGTCAGCGCCTTTAGCAGGATCTTGGAAACCGTGTAGATCGTCCGGAAGAGGTACGGGTGGTCCGCGTAGTGCGTGGACACGTTGACGATCGATCCTCCGCCGGGCTGGCCCTTCATTATCTCCCGGAGAAGGGAGACGGCTGCCCAGGGGCCGAGGAAATTCGCCCTCAGAACCGCGTCCCAGCTCTGCCTGTGTTCCCTCAGTACGTCGCCGATCAGTGAAAATTCGCCTCCGGCGCCGGCGTTGTTCACGAAAGCATCGATCCTTCCGAAGCGGTTCCGCGTCTCCTCGATCAGCGCCTGCACTCTCCGGGGGCGGGAGACGTCGGAGTCTATCCACAGGGACCGTCCTCCGCGGCGGCGCATCTCCGCAAGGACGGCGTCCGCGGCAGCCATCTCCGCTCGCGCCTTCTCCGTCTCTTCGGGGGATCCGCCGCCGGCGCGCGGACGCCTGCTTGCGATGACGACGGTCGCCCGTTCGGAGGCGAAGCGCAGCGAAATCTCCTTGCCGAGGTTTCGCATGCCCCCGGTGACGATGACGACTTTCCCCGCGGTGGAGCCGGAAGCTTCGCGCGGCTCCTCGGGCAGGCGGGCTATGCTGTTCTGCTCGTCGGGCAGGATCGCGGCCCCCGAAACCTGCTTTCCGTCCTCGACAAGCCACAGGACCGTGGCCGCCGTTTTTGCGGCGCTCGCGGTTTTGTTCCGGCCGTCCGTCCTCCCGGGAAGGATCAGGCCTAAGTTGATTTCGCTCACGTGCGACGGCGCCGTGCCCTCGGCCTGAGCCTTGCGCATCAGGGCGCGCTCCATGGATTCGGTTGCGACCGCGGGGCGCAGCATCGCCTGGAACACCTGGACCAGGTTCCGCTCGCGTATGGAGGGGACGCCGGAGAGGTCCGGGCCGACGATGGCGACGGTGCCGCCCGTCTTATCACGGTCCATGCGGCGCTCCGCCTGCCAGCACAGGAGCCGGGGGATGAATCCGAACCGGTCCACGTACGCGTTCCATTCCTCGAAGGGAAGATGGGTCAGGGGACGTTTCCAGTCGACGTTTCCCGTGAAATGGAGCAGCAGGTCTATGCGGGGGATGCCGTCGAAAAGCTCCTGGACCTCGGCGGGCCGCGAGAGGTTCACGGCCGAGACGGTGGCCATCCCCTCGCCCCCGGCGGAGTTTATCTGGAGGGCAAGCTGTTCCAGGTCCTCGGGCCTGCTTCCGGCGAGGACGACGTTCGCCCCGGAACGCGCGAGCGCCTTTGCGGACGACTCTATCAGCGGGGCGTCGCTTCCCTGGACCCCGTGCAGGGTGACCAGGGCGACCTTCCCCACCATGTCCGGGTAGCGGCCCAAAGACGCCGGCGACGGGATGACGCCTGGCGGCTGCTCGTAGGTCACGCCGCCCATCGGAAGGCGCTGCCCGCCGATCGTCCTGCGAAAAACTATATTCTGGACCTTGAGCGCAACCCTCGCGAAATCCCCGGGCAGCACGAACTCGTGCCCCACGGTCCGTTCGAGGGTGTCCCGCTCGAGCGCCTCGGGGGATACCTTCCTGCCTATCCTTGCCCTGGCCTTGGAGCCCTTGTCGAATACCCCGGATCCCCTCTGGATCCGCTCCGTCGCCACCGCCGCCGGGTTGAGCGACAGGACGGTGACGTTCCTGTCCGCGAGCATCCAGGCAAGGTAGTCGCCGAGCGCAAGCTTGGCGGACTGGGCGGACGTGTAGGGGAGCCGTCCCGGGTAGGCGTGAAGCACGTGCCGGTGGATGCTCTCGCTGTAGAAGGTCCCGACCATGACGATCACGCCGCCCTTCGGCTGGGCCTCCATCAGCCGCGCGGCCTCGAGGCTCGCGAGCCACGCGCCCGTGAGGTGTATGTTGACGGCGTCCTTGTACTGGTCGAAGTGCTCCTCCCTGTACGCCGAGCCGAATTCCACGGGCCCCGAGACGCCGGCGTTGTTGTAGAGGACGTCGATCCGGCCGAACACCCGCTCGATCCGCTCGAACATTTCGCCGACGTACTTCGGATCGCTCACGTCGCCCTGCACGACCAGCGTCTGGTTGGTGAGCCCGAGGAAACGGATCAGGTCGTCCATGTCCGTCCGGGTCTCATCAAGCGGGGACGGCCGCCGTCCCGTGATGACGACGTTCGCCCCGCTCCGTGCGGCCTCGAGCGCGATCGCCCTTCCCATCCCGGTGCCCCCTCCGGTGATGACGACCACCTGCCCGGCCAGCGAGGTGTCGGGGTATCGCACGTAGTTGTAGGAGTGGGTCCGCGAGACGACCCGGCGTATCAGGTGGCTTGCGCGGGCCGGGTTCGTCTCTTCTCCGAGAGAGAGGAAAAGGCGGTAAAGGGGGTCGTTCACCCCGCTCGATTCGCAGAACGAGGCTATCAGGTCGCGGGTCTGCTTCGGCAGCGCCTGGAAGAAGCGATATCCTTCAAGCGCTCCTTTAACCGCCACGGCGAACTGCTTGTCGATCTTGAGCTTTTCATCGGGGAACGCGCCGTCCCTCACGAAGCGGCAGGCCATGAGGGCGGAGATGCCTTCCGGGGCGCTTCCCGGCGTCATTCCGGCAAGAAGGGCTTCCGCGAACGATTTATCGAAGACCCAGTGGACCAGGTCATGTCCGTCGATGAACTTCGCCGAGGGGCGTTCCAGGTCGGCGATCACGTGTATGCTCCTGGGGGAGCCCCTTTCCCCCAGCGGGTCCGTTCCCGATTCCCCGCCGTCGCCGGAAGGCGCGGCTTCACGCTGCTTCCGCACAACGTCGGCCGCCGCGTTGAGAAGGATCGCCAGCTCCCGCGCCTTTCGCCCCGCCCAGGCTTCCGCCTTTATGACGCCGCTCTCCATCCGGAGCCCCTCGTACCCCGGGTCGGCGTCCAGGGAGCACGATCGGATCGCCAGGCCGATCAGGGCGTCGGTTTCACCCCGGACGCCGTCCGGGGTGTCGGGCGAGAGCGAAACCTTGCGCAGGACCTGGAGCGCCCGGTCCGCATCGCCTTCGTCCAGCGCCTTTCGCCCCAGGAGGACCTGTTCGCGGGCGATCTCCTCGCGCGTGCCGGCAAGCACCGTCTCGACCAGCCTGCGGTAGTTCACCCCCATCGCGCGGGCGCGGGAGACCACCTCGCCGATCCTTCGCTCGTCCGCGCCGAACGCCGAGGACAGCTCATCCATGCGGAACTCGTCAGGCTCGTAGGAAGTCCCGAGGATGCGGTCGAAGTAGGCGAAGTCCCGTTCCCGCCCGGCCTCCTCGGCGATGAACCTGTTTATGTCGCTGACGTCGTCGCCGTCCGTTGCGGCGGCATTCGCGTTATACGCCGATTCGCACAGCACCGCGACCATGTGAGGCATACCGAAGACCCATTCCACCACGGGGTGGAGGATGGCCTGCAGGAGGAGGTGCGGGCGCGACCGCGTTTTCGAAAGGAAAGACTTGGTCAGGAATATGCAAGGCTCGGCATCCCCTCCCTCCAGCAGCTTTTTTTTCCCGAGCCACAGGAGTTGCTTGCCCTTCCGGACAAGGAGCACCTCGTACGTCGGGCGGGCGTGCTCCCTCGGAAATCCGGTTTCATCCTCGAAATCGACCACGCAGACGCGGATTTCCCCTTTCTGGAGGAGGCGCGCGACGCGCTCGCCGATCCTGCCGCGGGCGGCCGGTACAAGCGATCCCATGGATTCCGGCACCTCGCGCTCGCGCAGTATGGACAGGACCTCCTTCATCGCGCCCGCCGGGAGGTCCGAAAGCTTCCCTTCGTGCTCCTTTTCCATGATCATGGCGGCGATCCGGCCGATCTCGTCGAATGCGAGCGGACGGTCGCCGGGTGCCTTCTTGGAAATCGGACGGTTTTCCATCATGGCGCCTCCGGGATCCGCAGGAGCGTGAGAAAGGAGGACTGGCGGGGATCCTTCTCGAGGAACCGGCGCACCCATTCCTGGCCGGCCGGCGAGGCAGTCACCTCCCCGAACGCACGGGCGTCGTTCGCGAGGCCGGCGGCGAAGCCGTTGTCGAATCCGTACAGCATCGCCTGGAGCGCCGCCTTGCCCGCAGCCATGCGCGCAGCCCGAAGGTCCCCCGAGCGCGCGGAATCGGGCTCGGGGGCGGAAAGCAGATCCCGCACTTCCTGCATCGCGAACATACGGACGAGCGCCTCCTTCTGCTTCGCCCCGTCGCCGTCCCAGTTCCTGCGGGGAAGGGGATTGGCCCCGGATACGGCGTCCCTGGCCAGACGGACGGCGCGGTCGAGCGCGACGGCCGAAGGACGGAATTCGTCGGCAAGCCCGATATCGACCGCCTCGTGGCCGTCCACGGGCTCTCCGTTGACGCACATGCCGGCCGCCTTCCAGGGACCCACCAGCCTGGGGAGACGCTGCAGCCCGCCGTAGCCGGGAATGATTCCCAGCTTCACTTCAGGCTGGCCGAGGCTCGCGTTTTCGGTGACGATCCGGTAATGGGCGCTCATGGCGAGCTCGTTGCCGCCCCCGAGGGCGAATCCGTCGACGACCGCGATGACGGGCACCGGCAAGCCTTCCAGCTCGGTGAATACCGCGATGTTCTTCGCGGCGAGCGCCCCGATCGCGTCGCCGGGCTTTGCGAGGAACTCCTTGACGTCCGCGCCTGCCACGAACGATCTTCCCGCGCCGGTCAGGATCAGGGCGCGCACCGGCCTCCCTTCTACGGTGCCCAGCTCGCGGATTTCCCTTACGACGGCCGCAAGCTGCGAAAGAAGCTCTTCGCTCAGAGCGTTCAGCGCGTCGGGCCTGGTGAGGGTGAGAACGGCCACGTCGTCAAGAAGGCGAAGGCCGATGAACCGGCCCTGCGCGGGGTCGGCGGCGCGAAGTCTTTCTCCCAAAAACATGTCTTCGTATTCCGATATCGGCCTGCCCGGGCGGTCCGCCTGGACGAGGGCGACGCCCTTCGGCTTCCTCATCGTCCCGGAAAGCATCATCTGCTGCAGTTCCGGGAGCCCGGAGAGGGAGGCCACTTCCAGGTCGTCCTGCTCGATCGCAAGCCTGCCTCCGGCGAGCAGCCTCATGACCTCCGCCGCCTGCGACGAATCGTACATGTGGGATCCCAGGATGGAAAGGTCCGACGGACCGCGCACGACTATATGACCGCTCCTGAAGGCGTCCGCCTCGTCGTAATCGCGAACGACGAAGGAGCTGAAGTGCATCGTGCTCTGGTCCGGGCGCTCGACCACGAAATCCGGACTGACCCGCGGCCCGAATATCCCCCAGAGCGCCTTCCCGAGAGCCTGCGCATGCTTCATGAATCCGGCGGCGTATTCCGGGTTGAGGCGTCCGTCCGAACTCAGCGGGTCCGGCATGTCCTCGGGAAGTGTAAAGAGATCTCGGTCCAGTATGTTCTTCGGCGGGATTCCCATCCGCCGGAGTTCCGATATCCCGCGTTTCTCCCGCTTAACAGACGCGATGACGGCGACTTCCGCGCCGCGGGAAAGAGCGGCGCGAGCGAACCTGCGCGCGTAGGCGTCGGCTCCCCAGACCAGCCCCCTGCGCCCCGGCGGAAGCCCGATCTCGCCGAGGATGGAATCCGGACTTGCCTTGCGGAAGAGGATCTGCTTCTGCCGCATCCAGACCCACCTGGCGTCCATGACGAACCGCCGGCCGTTGTAGAAGAACGTCTCCTTGTATTCGCCCCGAAGGCCCGCGCCGGTGGCGCCGAAAAAGACGATGCGCCCGTTTTCCGCGAGGGAAGAGACGAGGAGCGGGAAATTGGCCCCGCCCGTGTGTTCGAATACCGCATCGACCGGATGCCCGCCGTTCGCTTCGAGGACGGCGCGGCGGAACGGCTCGGTCCGGAGCTTCCATGCGTCGAAATCCTCGCCGGCCGGCACGGCGCCGAAGACCTCGGCGGGTATGCCCCTGCGGTCGACGAATGCGTCAGCCATCCCCCGGGTGATCAGCGACCCGGCCAGATCCGGGTTGGACCCCGCAAGAATGACGCGGGCCCCCAGGGTCTTCGCGATCTGGGCGCCGGCGAAGCTCGTTCCTTTTCCGCCGCCCATGACCAGGACCGAGTCGCCCGGGGAGACACGGAGGCGTTCGACCACCGCGCGGTACGCCGTGCCGAAGGTGAGCAGCATCGCCGCGAGCCGCTCGGGAGTGTAGCGCCTTAAGGGCGCCGGGAGAGGAACGGCGCGTTCCTCGTCGACGACCGCGAATTGGGCATTGAACCCGTCGTGCGTCTCGTACCCGCGGATGTTCTTCCCGGTCCAGGAATCGAGGATGACCGCCTGGCCGGCCTTTACGCGCGTTACCGAGGCGCCGGCATCGACCACGATTCCGAGCGCGTCGCTGCCCGGCACGTGCACGCTTGCGGTATCGCCGCGGCCGAACACGGGGACCGGAAGCCCCAGGGATGCAAAATTGGTGTTGAAGTTGGGTCCCGTGGCAAGTACGGCCACAAGCACCCGTTTGGCGTCCGAGGGACGGAGGCGCGGGGCCGGGATGGTTTCGCAATGCAGCGAGTCGGACGGAGGACCGTACCTGTCCCTGTGGATCGTCAGCGCAACCATTTTTCCTGGAAGCTGCGTTCCCATCCTGGGCGGCGCGCCAAGGGGCCAAGGGCCGCCTGGCGGTGGGCTCGGTCCGTTCAATGGACTTCCTCCTGGAGCGGGATGACAGGCATGAAGTTCTTCCGGAATATACGGTAATATACCGTTTTTTGGATTCCGGTCGGTTGGAAACGATTCCTCGATCCGGTTAAAAAAAATCGGCGAGATCGGGAGAGAATGGTCTGTTGGTGTTGACTTTATTTCCTGGTTTTGACATAGATTTGTATATTTTTTGGGTAATAACTTACTCATTGTTGTTTTATCCGTGAGGGTGCCGGTTAAGATCATCCCGATAATAAATTGGTTTTTTTATGCCGGGACCATGGTCTGATAGTTGCTTCATCTATGACCGTAAATTACGGTATTACTGCGGTAAATGCATGAAACCGGGCGGGAAGACAGGAATCCCATGACCATGTGCGGCTATCCCGTATACAGGATCGATCTCCCGGGAAACGATCCGGTATGCATCGGCTCGATCCTGGAGTTTCGTCGGAGCCGTCGAAGCATGAACCGGCTTGGCCTGGCCAAGCTGGCGCAGAAAATTTTCTCGCGGGGGCCGGGTGACATAATCATCATAGGCTCCGATTCCACGCCGGAGCGCGAACGATACTCG
>Ga0214473_10006071_pt1 | contig 14454 bp, 25 predicted proteins | sample RVTome_7_FD_203509 | JGI IMG/M metagenome (GOLD analysis project Ga0214473, IMG submission 203509) | Soil microbial communities from uranium-contaminated site in the Upper Colorado River Basin, Wyoming, United States - RVT98D197 | ecosystem: Environmental > Terrestrial > Soil > Contaminated >... | reverse complement strand
AGCCGTGCCCACCGGAGGAGGTGCTCCTGTTGCCGGTGATGCCATGTATATCGTCATGGAGTCAACCGATTCCACGACTACTGCCGGCACTCCGACCACTCCGGGTGGATGGAGCAAGCTGTTTGAAAACACAATCGCAGCCGGGTCATCTGTTGAGCCTGCCGTCAGCACCCTGACAATTTTTGGCAAGATAGCCGGTGCGGGTGAAGGCAACGTATCTGTTTCAGGTGTAGGAAATCATTGTGCCGGTGCAATGATCGTCATCGCCGGTCACGGCCTCTCCGTCATCACTAATACGGTCGTCGGTGCCGCCACCAACCATGGCACGCAGCAGGCGAACTGTCTTGCCCCGTCAATCAATGTCAGTGCGGACTCACTCATCATCGTCGCAATGGGTTTGGGTGATGATGCGGCTGATACAACGAATGTGTCGGGTGTTGTCAATGCCAATCTTGCCAGCATCGTGGAGCAACGAGATCAGACCGTCTCAACGGGTTCAGGTGGCGGTGTTGGTATTTATACAGCAACCTGTGCGGGAACCACAACAGGGACGACCGAATGGGATCATGACACGGCAGCATCCTCACAGTCGTTGCAACTTGGTATCGCACCGGCACCAACACTGCCGATACCGGGTGTAATAATGGCTCCTCGTAAAGCAGCGTAGCTATGGCTATCTATTCCATACCTTCTCATTCGCCTCGTGGACTTGTAAAAGTCTCAAGAGCGGTTGGTGCATTAGTTGCAGCGGCGACGGGGGATACCTACGCGGACAGCGTAGCTGAGTCTGCGGCAGCGGCCGACACGAAGGACGCCACACAGGTACTCGCCGCAGCCGTTCCGGAATCGGTCTCTGCGGTTGACACGCCAACGGCCACACAGATAACCTCGCCGAGTGTTGTTGAATCCACTTCCGCAGCAGATACTCCATCCAGCGCCCTCATCACCTCGCCATCCATTCCTGAGTCGTCCAGTGCCGCCGATACGCCATCTGCGACAAAGACACAAACGGCAGATGTGCCGGAGATTGCGAACGGTGCCGAGGCTCAGAATGCAGAGCTCGTCGTCCTGGTTAATGAAGCGGCATCACCCACCGACACACAATCCGCATTCCTAACGGAGATTGCTGCGGACGCTGAGTCAGCATCCGCCACGGATACAGAAAGCGCCCTTGCCACATTAACGGCATCGAGAGACGATAGCGCCCCAGCAAGCGAAACGCAATCTGAGACGCTGCAGGCAGTCGCATCGGACCCGGAATCCGCCACAGCTGTAGACACTCCTTCCGCGCTGGCGATCGTCGTGGCAAGCACAAGCGAGCTGGTATCTGCTGAGGAGACAGAGTCTGTACTCCTCATGGAGGCGGGTGTCACGGTCGAATCGTCATCATCAGCCGATATCGAAAGCGCTCTCAAGACGCTCGTAGCATCGGGGGATGAAAGCATCTCTGCAAGTGAAACACAATCCGAAACCCTGCAGGTAGTCGCATCCGATCCGGAATCCGCATCTGCCGTAGATACTCCATCGGCATCAGCTATCATGGCAGCAACTGCAAGCGAAACTGGCAATGCCGTAGATTCGCCGGATGCCAGTCTTCCCGGCATCTCTGCCGATGTAGCAGAGAATGCAACAGCTTCGGATTCATGCGGTGCGACCTTAACGAGGGCGGCTACTGTATCGGAGAATAGCGCTGCAAGTGAGAGTCCAGATGCAGCAGGCAATTACAACGTCACACAAGCCGAGACCATCACGGCCATCGATGCGAGCGGAAACTTAGTGACGATGCTGGCATCCGAAGTTGAGCAGGCAGCGGCTCTTGACGAGAGCCTGACATCGATGCTGATGTCGGTCGGCATCGTCGAATCAGCGCCAGGGATTGACGATCCCATCGCCAACGGAATCTTCACAGCCGGCTGTGAGGAACAAGCTCTTGCAATAGATCAGGTCAGGTTCGGTACCTTCATCGATGTGACAGTGGCCGAAACCATGCGGTGCAGGGCAAAGGCATGGATCCCGAAGTTTTACGCAGCTCACGCAAAAATCGTGGCACCGCTTCTTCTCGCAACGAAGGGCTCGGGGCTCGCCGATATACGATCATCCACAGTTGACGACATAGAATCAGAACAGGCGGAGGTCATCAGATGAGCACACAGGTTATTGAACATCCCCGGCGCATTCTCAAACACGGGGACAATGCGGCGTTGCAGTTCGATTTCACCGAGGTCATGCCATCTGGGAGCGTCATTGATCCGGCTGACGTCACGGTAACAATCACACCGGCAACCGAGATCACGGTTGCGGATCCCGTGACGGTGAGCGGATTGGTGGTGCAAGCGATCTTCGATACTGCCGGTGCAGTGCTGGGCAAACCGGAATATCTCGTCGACGTGCTGGCGGAAAATGGAGAGCAAGTGAGGAAGCATCTCTTTGTGGTGCTGGTAATCAATCCACCGCCATAAATCAGAACACTCAATCTGGAGGAGCCCCATGAAGAAACTGCTGAAGGAATACCTCACACCGCTCGTCGTCGTGCTCTGCTTTATCCTTCTCGGGATCCAGCAATCCTGCAATGAGAGGAAGCTGGACGACATCCGGAGCGAGCTCTCCGAACGGATCATCGGATCACAGCAAGCAATGATCCGGATGATCGATACGACCGTGGCAGCGCGGAAAGACACCGCGCTGGAAATCACCAACAACATTCACCATATCGAGGCCAATCGTGAACAGGCATTGGACCGCATTCGCAATATTGAGTCTCTTGATTCTCTCATCGCTGAATACTACCGGGTACGGCCAGAGTAGGCTGATCTATGCGATCGACGATTCGACGGTCGCAATGCCCATCCGGGATTTCCGTCTTGCTATTGAGGCACATGTCACGGCGCAATCGTTGCCCCTTCTCGAGCAGCACTACCAGGAGCTCGTCCGGGTAGACGAGGCGATCATCGAGGACCGGGAGCGGCAGCTCGGGCACAAAGACACGATCATCGACGAGATGAAAACACAGCTGAGGGACGCCGGGCCCAGCTGGTACGATCATTTTTGGATCGGTGCACTCACCGTGTCGGTAGGCATTGCCGGCATTTTGGTACTCACCAACTGACGCCGTCCCCTCCGTGCGGAAGGCGGGCTCATTGGGGAGAGCTCATCGGAAGGCGGAGGGATGGCGGCTTATTTCAAGGAGGAATCTCAAATGGCTGACCCGGTCACACATATTTTCCTCGGCATGGGGATTTGTCCACAGCGTCCAGTGCTTGGCGCGTGCGCGGCAATGATATCCGACACCATGCAGCTCGTTGCAGCGATCAAACTGAAGACAGCGAACATTTGGGAGAATTTCCCGCCAAAGCTCAGGGCGATCAACGATGAATTGCACAACGTCATGTGGGACGCTGCGGCAATCCTGATTTGTGTCGCATTCGTCCAGTTTGAGCTCGCCCATCTTTTCCTTGCGAAGCTACTCGGTCACGACCTCCCGGATATGTTTACGCACGACACGACAGTCGCGCTCTATCCAATTAAAGGCGTCCTCCAACTCGGTAGGACATATCACAGCATTGACAACATGAAGAGGGGCACATGGATGATCGTGCTGGCGATGCTCATGGTATCATTCGGATTTTCTTGGTTGAGAGGAGCGTGGTGACATGAACGAAATAAAACCAGCAATACCAAGCAGATGCATCGTGTGCGGCTCCGAGGATATCAAACTCGAAGGTCCGACATATTTCTGCCGATTCTGTCAGACCGGCACTTTGCCCCACGGGGATCCCATTCTCCAGGAATACTGGAGAGCGAAAATCATTGCCGGTGTGCGATACATGCGCCTGCTGATTCTCTTATTGTGCCTTTCGATGCCGGCAACGGCGCAGACAGTGGTCACTCCTACTGTGAAGCCGTCACTGTCGGAGTATCAGGCGAAGTTCTACCTACAAGCCGACTGGCCAACCACAATAACTTTCAGTGATTCACTTCTTGCAATGTTCTCTAAGACGAGATGGGTTGGTGTGTCAACGGCAAGGGGCATGATGAAGTTTCAACTTCTCACGTTCGCGCCCGACACAGCAGGCTACACAAAGGTTTGGGTGACGACAACCTTGGCTGATACAGCGAAGGACACATTGACCTATCGCTTCCGATATGGGGACGTCGGCAGGGCGATAGGCTTCTATCCATTCAGGACGGGGGAGCCCAACATAGTGAGCACGGCGATTCGATACATAGGTAAGAATGATTCCATCACGATGAGCTTCGTGCGATTGCCGCTGAACCTGTTCGCATTTGATTCTGCTCAAGCCTTCAGTGCCGGCGTAAGCAGCGTGCATGCGGACGACTCACTCAGCGCCGTTCTCACTTTACTGCGATGGGGCATCGCCGCTATCAGCTATACCGACTCCGTGTTTTGGAAAAATCACGAGCAGGAGCTGGCCGACCTTAAAATACTTCTTGGTGTCAACGCTTTGAAATATTTCGCTGCGAGCTACACAGACGCACAGGTTGATTCTATACAACGCTCAGGAGCGCGGGTGTACTACATGGGTGCTAAGACCAGCGGAAGAACTCCGATTCGAGGATACGGACGATAACATCGAAAGGGTACGGCAATGAACATCCAGAAAGTGTTGAGGCTCGACGCGACTCAGTATTATCAGGACAGGGTTCCGAAGCGCCAGATCTATCTGCATCACACGGTCGGGGGCTCTGCCAAGAGCACCTTTGACTATTGGAACAAGACTCCGGAGAGAGTTGGGACGGCGTACATCGTGGAACGGGATGGAACGATCTTCGAGGTTTTTCCCCCCGCGTACTGGGCGCACCACCTCGGGCTGAAGGAAGCGCACAACAGGCGGGTCAACATGGAATCGATCGGGATTGAACTCGCTTCCGAAGGCGCACTCAGGCTGGGCTACGCTCTCAATGCAATTTGCAAACGCAACTTCGTCCCGGCGCGGTTGGAGGACGATTATCTCTATGCGTTTGACATTCAGGAAGGGGAGAAGGGGAAGGAGGCAGAATGGTTCAAGCGCGCCAAGCGATTGTACCACATCAAGGATGACGAGTCAAAATTCTATGAACACCACACAGGATTCAGAGGATACACCTTCTTCGATCGATACGATCCGCCGCAGGTCCATGCAACGTTGATGCTTGTCGACCAACTCTGCACGGAATTCGAGATCCCGAAGAGGCTCATCCCGGGCGATCGTTTCCGATACGACCCACTCCTTGCGACGGACTTCGAGGGGATCCTCACGCATTGCAATGTCCGCGCCGACAAGAGCGATCTCTGTCCCGCATGGCCCTGGCAGACGCTAGAGGAATGGCTGAACGCCTAAGCATCGGATTCTCATTTTCCTGCACCAGAGTTGGAAGTCTGGGTACTGAAGCTTGTGATGGTCACGATTCCCAATGAGTCAAACCCGACGCTGAAGGACTTCGAAACCATCTCGGCCGATCCAATGCTCGATCGTAGATTCACGTACACATAAACCCACAGCTCCTGCAGGTTGTCCGATTCTTTGGTGATCGTCTTACTATTTGGTTCCCCGAGAATCTTCAGAACGTCCGCTCTATTGGAAATGCCCTCTTTGACCAGGTCCGTTTGGGACGAATTGAAATTTCGTCCAGATGAACTGGAGAAACACCCATATATCAGCAGTGCAGCAATCCCACAGATTAAGAGTTTCATAGCACGGGCACTCCCTATAATAAAAGACTAAGCAGCCGGTCGGGGCCCTGGCAACTCATCATCCATTTCTGCATGAACAACCGAATCCATCAAGAAAAGCGGCGAAAGGGATTTGAATGGCTCGAGCTCTGGCAGGATCTTTCGCTTCGGCTCAGTCAGACCGATCCTCCAGACGGTTATTTGCGATGCACCAAGACCGAACATTTTCGCAATCGTATGAGCCGAAAGATCCGACTCCAGAAGGAAAAGCAACGCACCAAAGGTATCAGGTCCCACCGTTCTGAGAACACTCATCGCCGGGTTTGACAAGCCGGAGTATAGAGGCTTCCTCTCGTCGGGTGTGTTCATAATGTTCTCTTCGCAAATGTTCAACATGATCGAGGGCCTCTCGCAGGTCCGGATGAAGCACATGGACTGTTCGAAAATTTCTCTTCACGAACCTGGAGAGCCATCCTTTGTCGACGCCGAACTCACGTGCTGCCACCCGAAGTCCTTTGGTATCGAGAAGATTTTTCAGTATTTCGAGTGATTCAGTTCCACCGTGCTTATCCATGAAATGGAGGACACTGAAGAGGGAGGGTTCCTGCATGGCTTACTCCGTGATTCTGGACACGAAAACCCTCAGGAAAGTAAAGGTTTTTCGTCAAAGATGCAGATTTATCTTGACAGGACTCCCAGTTTGTACTATATTCCTCCCAGTTCATTCTCAGGCCGCCGCTCGATTCGCTGTCGCCCACCCCAGGGAAAACCAAATAAGATATAAGGGGTAAGCAAGCGAACAACTAAGCAACGATTGTAGATTCAACCGTTGTCTCAGAGCGGTGGTCGTAACACACGACCACCGCTTTTTTTTGTCCTCGAATGAACGGCCATAGTCAACGGATTCATTCACCGGTACAAATACTGAACGCAAGATAATGCCGAAGCTCCCCCTTCGCAAGCACAAAGGTTCAAGTGGTCTCGTGACTCTGACACACTTTCAAAACTACGAAATAGACCTCTCCAAGCTGGAAAGCTGGGAGGTCTTCAGGTTGCTCCTGCAGCATGAGCAGAACAAGAATTTCCGGATCGATCCTATCGCTGTCTTCTCGTCGTGGTTGAATATGTCCCAACAGACGATCCGCAATTGGGGAGTGGGGAAGGGGAGTCCGAAGCCGGAGGACTTCTTCAAGCTGACGATCAAAACCGGTTGTTCACTCTACATCGAATGGTGGATATACAAATGTCACGAGCACGGAATTCAGTCGGGCGCTCTCCGATGAAGGAGAGAGCGAGATTGCACGGTCAGGCACAAATCGACCAAAAGGTGAAAGAGCTCCTTGACCAGATCAGGCCGCGCACCACGCCGAAGGTCTACTTCAACACAAAGGTCGTTCTGGAAGGACTGAAGGCAATGGATCAATTGCCAGCGGATTTCGATCTCGGATACAAACTCTAACTCCCATACAGAGGAGCACAACCTCAATGGCACGATACACCGCAACAGTCGATGGCAATCTGATTGACACGAAGAACGATATCACACTCCATTGCAAAAAGACAGCAATCATCAGCAGCGGTAGGCAGGGACAAGCCGAAAAGCTGGCGATCACCCTGGACAGCGGCGCCAAGGCGATCATCGCTCGATGGAACGTTGACGAAAGCGCCCACAGTTTCGGTGCGGCACTGGCCAAGGCCACGAATCATCAACAGCGCATCGAAAAGAATCCTCCAGGCCCGCGCCCGGCAAGACCCGGTTCAGCGCAAGGAGATGGCATCTATCTAACACGGAAGGAAATTCTGGATCTCTACGCAACCGGGAAAGCACTCATTGATCTGACGCTTCCCAAATTATTGCCCGATGATTCCGCCAGGTGAATCGAAGGCGATCCGAGACAACTTTTCCTTCTGTGAACGCTTCAAGCACTTTCTCACAAACAAGGAAACGAGGTTCCTCGAATCGCTGGATCCGGACGCGGAGGCAAGATTCGGCATGCACGACGAGGACCGGAAGAGGCTGGACAAAATCGTGAAGCGATTGACCGATGAACTGGCATGAACACGGGACCTGACATTTACACTCTCACCGCTGCAGGAGTAGCTACAATGATCACATGTCGAACACTCTGGCTTCTATTTCGCGGGGCGGAATGGCCGGTCCGGAAACGGTTTGTCTCAATGGCCATCACCGTCGGCCTGATTGCACTCTTCAACGAACTCCTGCAGAGGACACTATGAACGGCATGTTCTGGACTGTGGTCATCGGCCTGGTGTTCCTGGCTATCATCATGGTGGTCGATGCAATCGTGCGATACGCCCTTCTCAGATGGCGCATCAGGCGGGTCAAGCAAAAAAGGGAGGACCGAAAAGGAGGACATCATGACCAAATACAGAGAAGTCATTCCATGCCGCCATTGCGGCGCACGTATCCGATTCTTCCGGAACTCCATGACGGGGAGAAAGAACCCGGTGAACGAATACCCGGTCAGATATGACGGCTCCCAGGATGCAGGAATCGTCGTCGAGGGAAACTACGTCATCTTCACGCGCAATCTCGCACTCGGCGAAACGATCTACGTCCCCCACTGGCTCGACCCAAAATGCCCGGCGAACAAACTCGGCAAAGGAACAACAACGGCTCCGCTCTCAGGCAAGGACTTTGCGGCGGGCGCTCTTGCGGACCGGTAAGGTAAAGATGTACGTGACTCCACGAATGGAGCGCGCTCTCAGAAAACAACGTGGTGGCTGATATGAGAAAAGTGATCCTCATTCCCCTACACGACGCCCAAACCATTGCAGCAACGTACATCGAACAGCTCATGCATCATTGCGATCGCATCTCTGTTTCCGGGGATATCCGCCGACATGAACCAAACGTCAAAGATATCGATATCATCTGCATACCGCGGATCGGTCGGGACGGGACGTTCACCCATGCGCAGCATTGCATAGGCTTCCGGGAAGCGCTTTCGGGGATCGGCGTCATCATGCAGGGCTCATCAACCGATAGCTACACAGGCCGCAAGCTGAAAGAAGGTCCGACTCTTCATCTCTACATGGCCAAACCGGAGAATTGGGGATTCGTGCTGGCCATCTCCACCGGATGTGAATGGTTCATCCACAATCGACTGGCACCGGCATGGAAAGCGGCCGGGTACAAACAACAGGCCAATCAGCTCCTTGCCACGAAAGGCGATATTCCAATGACCATCAAGGAAGAATCTGAGTTGTTCTCTCTCCTCCGCATGCCCTACATCTATCCGGAGCAACGCATTCCCGAAAGGGTCCAGCAATGAAGATCGATACCATCGACAAGATCTCCACAAAGGGGGATTTCGTGTATCTCATGTGGTCCGAAAAGACCGACGCTGGTAAGAATGTCTACACCCTGGACTGCAAGCAACGAGCAATTCCGGAATTCTATGCAAAGCTGAATCAGCTGGCCGACCACGTGGTCCAGATCCTCGAGTTGCCCGACAGTTGGACCGAAGGCCTAGAGCCTCGGGGCGTATCGTTCACGCATACGGAAACGGAGAAAGGTGTTACGATGGGCTGCGTAATCACGTCGGTCAAGAGATTGAAAAGCGGACGCACGGCGGTGATCAATACGCCGTTCCTTCCGGAACGTCCATTCGGTAATAATGACGCCGACAAAACGGTCTGTCTCTCTGCTACATGTACAGAAGTGTTACTGGAACTTCAGACCCAGGCAAAAAGGTATATTGGCGGAGAACGCCTGCAATTGGCACTTTTTCCTCCAACACCCGGCAAAAGGGTCGCGACTCAAACCCGCACGCCGAAAGGCCTTACGGATGGTACACTTCCAACTAATTGATTTCTAAGGGGAAATACTCTCGTCTACCTACGAGTATAGCCTCTGTACCATGAACCCTCGATCCCATGATCCCCTGAATGCAAGCACGAGTAGATAGGCGACTCTCAAGTCGTAAGAGAAACAAACTGTATGACCAACATGTGAAGGCATACGGTGAGCGTTGTAGATGGATGGAGAAAGGCAAGCAATGCAGTGAGAACGATCCCAACAAGTTAGTGGTAGATGATATTCACAACGATGGGATCTACACCTTTGAGACAACACAAATCCTTTGTCGTAAGCATAATGCGATCAAGAATCCCAGGGGGAAGACTGCCTTCATTGTTACGCGGGTTCGTCTGCAAGAGCTTGAAGAACCAACGGTTACGTCGGCATCGATGCTCAAGAATATTCAATGTGAGAAGCCATTCCGAGACTACATGCGCTCGGCCATTCTCGAGCACGGAGGCATCACCTATGACGAGGCGAAGTACGGGGGATCCGAGCAGGTGGGCTGCGCGCCATCAACGGCAGTGGAATATCTGAGGAAGATGTTGTCGTCTCGAGGTGAGCTGACGATCGACATGGAGCGGAGGTTGATCGTCTTCAAAGAACATCAAGAGTCAAAGCCGAAGGGTAATGGCCACGCAACGAACGTGGATGAAATCGCAGAGCGATTGCACAAGGCAGCGGACAAGTGAGCGCGTGGGTCCTTCCCCACTATGTAAATGCGGGTAATGAATGACCTCAACAATCATGCAGCTGGTAATATTTTTTCGCGCATTTCCTTTCTCATTCAAAACCGGATTGGTCAATGAGATTCTTCGAGCGGGTAGCCTCCGAACTGTCTAAAGCCCTTGGAAAACATGGCAAGGAACCTTGGTCAAGGCATCAGGCCTATGGGATTATCAAGGAAGAGTTCGATGAATTTTGGGAAGCGATACGTCACGATGCCAGCGACGAAGAACTCCTGCACGAACTCTCGCACGTTGCCGCCATGTGTCAACGCTTTGCCGACACCTCGTTCGGAATCAACCGCGCACCAAGCGAGTCCCCACACATCACATCCCGGAGCCATCACTCGGATGATACCCCGACATACGAGCCCGGCATCGACAAGATCAAAGAAGGTCGTTGCCCGATCCATGCGGACTATCCTATGGCGTGCACGTTCTGTCAGTTCGGCCACATACTCGAATGCCATCATCCGATGAATTGTCAGGAGGCCAATTGTTCGCATTACCAGGTGAACTCTCAGGAGGAACTATGAGCGACACACATATGACGTCGGCAGAAGCATCTCTCATTCGCGAATCAATCTCACTGAAGGATCAAGACACAGTGCACGTCGTCATGGTTGTTCCCGGCTGTCCGATGTACGAAGTACGAATCGAATTTGCGCCAGCGATGTTGGACATCGTCCGGGCAGGATTGTTTCGCGCATGGCGGAAACAACTTCAGCCCCCTCCGGAGATCATCAAGCGTGGCAGCGAGCTCGCCTTCGCTATGGCTGAATGGGCTAACAGCCTTCTCCTGCGCATCACGGAGGAAGAGGAAGAACGACGCATGGAGGAACCCCCATCATGAACGTCCCCCTTTGCTCTTCACTCTCATTCGATGCACTGGACTATGGCGTCAACCGCACGGCGATTTTTGGGATCCCCAACAGCGGCAAGACCGTCACGGCGAAGAAGATTGCTGAAGGCCTCATGCTTGCCGGCATCCCGATCATCGTCTTCGATCCGGCAGGCAATTGGAAATTCCTCCGGGAAGGCAAGCCCGGGCATAGCGGATTCCCGGTCATCGTTGCCGGTCCGGAAGGCAGCTGCTCACGGAGCTGATCAATCATCACAAGCTGGACCGTTCCCGCTGGACGAAATTGATCGGTATGCCCTACAGCTCGAGCGAATTCGACCGGGCGACGAGGGAATTCCGGAAGCTGAAACTCGTCCGGAAGGAAGGCAATGATTTCATCCTGGAGGACCTGTGACCAACGAGATCAAAAACAAGATCCTCAAATCGGAGCCGGTCGCCTGGAAGCAATTCAAGTTCCTGCAGTCGGGAAAGCTGAAACACTTCCCGGCCGACCTCGGTGACAAGCTGAGGGAGTCGATGATCAAGAATCACTTTGCCGAGGCCTTCAAGGTATGGCAGCATGGCAAGGATCTTTACTGTCTCGATGGATTCCACCGCTGCCTGATCCTCAAGGAGCTCGAGAGCCAGGGCTACAAGATCCCCCAGCTCCTCACCGGGGAATTCATCAACTGCAGGAACCGCCAGGAGGCGGCCCGGCTCATCCTTGTTTACTCCTCTCAATACACCACGATCAACCGGTCCGCCCTCGCGGACTTCATGAACGAGAACTCCGTGTCAGCTGATGATATGTCCCGGGAGATCAACTTGCTCTTCACGACCGGCGGCCTCGAGCGGAAGGAATCGATCGACATCCAGGAGGAGGAGTTGAAGCCTTACACAAAAACCCATGTGCTCCTCTCGTTCGATCCGAACATCTGGCCGCAGATCGAGAAGTATCTGTCATCCATTCAAAAAGTCGCCGGTGTAGAATATGAAACCAGCTCCAACGGATAGGCCGGACAATCCACAAAGTCCTCAGTGCCCGCTAACGTCGTGATAGGCACAACGAAACGGTGAGCACCTTGCTTTTTGTGAATGAGCGAACCGTTTAGCGAACACTATTCATGGAGCATTAACAAATGAGAGAGCGAGTTGTGCCGGTTGTTAGGCGACGTTGGCGGCGGTGTACCTCTCGTAGATATTATCATTACTGTAGACTTCAAATCGGACACCGTGGCAACCATCAATGCAAAAACCACTATTGTTCAAGAATATGGGCAAGCAAGAAAGAAGGGAATAGATTTGTATGAAATTCCAATGTGGTGATAGGGTTGAATGGACAAGCCAATCCTCCGGCTACAGAAAAACCAAGACTGGTGAAATCGTGGCGGTGCTGCCCGCTGGACAGATGATAGATACGACCTGGTTGAATAGTCTTGGTTTGCGAACAAACTCATCGTGTGGATATGGGATGTCTCGAAAACATGAAAGCTATGTTGTGAAGATTGGCAACCAAGCGTATTGGCCGAGAGTAAAACACCTCAAGGTAGCCGCCAATGTTGCCTAACGTGCTCGCAAACAGCGCAGCCCGCTTGACCCCGCTCTTTACAAATGCCAAGCGGGTTGAGTGAGAACAAACTGATGGGGCACTAACCAAATAACGAACGCCGCTGTTTGTCGGTGTTATACGACGGACACGGCTACAAAAAAGGAGCGAAGGAAACATGGCAAAGAAACCAACGCCGGATCAGATAAAGGAACAGATTGCCGCCCTGCAAGAAATCAAACCGAAAGTACGGCGGTTCTCCTCTTTCAATGACGATCACTGGGCAGCTATCCAAGCGCAGATAGATGTCTTGTCGGTAGGAATGTCTGAGGATGATATTTTTGAAAAGAAAGACTCCGAGGAGTGGACTGAGAGCGTTACGGAAAATGCGCTTGAGGCTCGACGCTGGCTCGATGGAGAGACGCTTGAGGACTATTCAGACATTGTTGCATCATGGCAAGAACTCGTAACGAAGTGAGCGTGGCACACCATCCGCCGCGCCTGTTGTATAACTCTCTAATAGACGCAATAGGGATAAACGATTGACACCGGAAGCGGAGCTCTCTTGAACTCTGAAACTCATGTGGCCGAATTCAGGAAGCAGATGCGGCTACGGAACTACTCGGTGCCGACCTAGCAAGCGTGAAGGACTTGCTCGGTCATGCCAACATCAAGACCACCATGCTGTATGTTCATATTACGCCTGGCATGCTCTCACGCGTTCGCACACCATTGGAAGGGCTATGGTGAGCTCCACTCTCAAAACCGATAACAGTCACCTTGCCGACAAGATCGAGCTCCGGGTGCAATCCCTCCCGGCCGGCAAGAGGAAAATCCGGGTCCTGGACGCATTCGCTGGCAGCAACACGATTTGGAATGCCGTCCGGGACCGGTCCCCGCGCGTCATCTTTGACGTCGTCAGCATCGAGAAGGAGCCGGGGAAAGGCGGGATCCACCTGCAGGGAGACAACCGGAAATTCCTCCCGACGCTGGATCTGAAGAAATTCGATATCATTGACCTCGATGGACAGGGGATACCGCTCTTCCAGGTCGATACGGTATTGTCCTCCGGATTCGGCGGGATTCTTCATATCACATTCACGCAATCGATTCTCGGTAATGTCAACACACAACTCCTACGCTTGGTAGGAATCACCGACCGGATGATCAGGAAGGCGAAAGCGATTTTTGCACGGAAACAGTGGGAATATTTCAAGGGATATCTCGGCAGCATGGGAGTGCGCAGGATTCAATACCTCGAATTTGGGCGCAAACGATTCATTGTCATAAATCTGGCCAAGCCTTAACAATGAACGGCAGAGCCTGGACAAAGAAGGAACTCGCCATACTTCGGAAGCGATTCGCGACCACACCGAACCATGTGCTTGCAAAGCTCGTCGGCCATTCGGCGCAATCGGTCCAAACCATTGCGATGAAGAGGCTCGGACTTCACAAACAACCCTTCTGGACGTCGGTAAGGATAAAGCAACTGAAACACCTCTATCCCGATAGCTTCTTGCACGAACTGGAGAAAGTTTTTGGTGTAACCGGATCTGCCATTTCGCACAAGGCCAAGATACTGGGATTGAAGAAGTCAGCGCGATACGAGAGACGAAGGAAAGAAGTCGAGCGGGAAACGCAGGGGCAAGGTCGGCTCATACGCGGCTGTCATGAATGGACCGAGAAAGAGAGTAGGGTTCTCCGATCCCGTTGGGCAAACACATCGGCAGAAAACCTCGCGAAGGAGTTCCACCTCACAAAACCGCAAGTGTACCTGCAGGCACACAAGCTCGGACTCCAGAAGGATCCGGAATATATTCGTGAGACAGGCCGGGTCAGCGCCCGAAC
>Ga0214473_10006070_pt1 | contig 14454 bp, 12 predicted proteins | sample RVTome_7_FD_203509 | JGI IMG/M metagenome (GOLD analysis project Ga0214473, IMG submission 203509) | Soil microbial communities from uranium-contaminated site in the Upper Colorado River Basin, Wyoming, United States - RVT98D197 | ecosystem: Environmental > Terrestrial > Soil > Contaminated >... | reverse complement strand
TAAACTTTATTTTCAACAAGCCCGGCGGACCCTGGGCACCAGTTCCGACCGGCGGCTGCTGTCAGGCTGTGCGATAGCAAATGGGTCCTCGGAGAAATTGGGTTTTCGGTTGTAATGATGTCATTGTTTCAGAAGTTATATCACTCTGGAGGTGTTTATGTTAAAATCTAAAACCTGGATTAGCGGGGGAGTATTTGTATTCATTTTATCTCTTACAGTGTCTGTTTTAGCCCAGGGGGTAGTGGAAGCCTGGGTGGCCCGCTACCATTTCGCTGCTATCGACGAAGCTCAGGTCCTGGCGGTGGATGATAGCGGGAATGTGTATGTGGCAGGCAGGAGCGGGGCCGATGAAGCATCTGTTGATTATGCCACCATCAGGTACTCTCCTAATGGAGACTCCTTATGGGTCAGAAGATATAATGGACCCGGGAATGGTGCCGACAGTCCTCAGGCCTTGGCAGTGGACGACAGCGGGAATGTGTACGTGACTGGTCTTAGTGATGGTAGCGGAACCGGTTGGGATTACGCCACCATCAAGTATGCTCCTAATGGAGACACTCTGTGGGTCAGAAGATACAATGGACCGGCTAATAGTTTCGACGTAGCCTGGGCTCTGGCAGTAGATGACAGCGGAAATGTGTATGCGACCGGCGGGAGCCCGGGCGTGGGAACTAATGATGATTACGCCGCCATAAAATATGCTCCCAATGGAGACAGCTTATGGGCCGCTCGATACAACGGGCCGGGGAATTTTATTGACCAAGCTAAGGCAGTGGCTGTGGATGACAGTGGGAATGTATATGTGGCTGGTTATAGTTGGAGTGAAACTTCTATTGATTATGCCACCATCAAGTATGCTCCCAACGGCGAGAGCTTATGGGTCAGAAGATACGATGGACCGGCCGGCGGCGATGATAAGGCAGTACAATTGGCAGTGGATGGGGTTGGGAATGTCTACGTGAGTGGGGAGAGCCCGGGCAGCGGGACTAGTTTTGATTACGCCACCATCAAGTATGCCCCTAGCGGCGAATCCTTATGGGTCAGAAGATACAATGGACCAGCCAACGGTGATGACCGAGCCGAGGCAGTAGACTTGGATGACAGCGGCAACGTGTATGTTACCGGCTGGAGTCTGGGCAGTGGAACTAATTTTGATTATGCCACCATCAAGTATGCTCCCTCCGGAGATACGGTGTGGATTAGAAGATACAACGGCCCTCCCGGAAGTAGTTCGGACCAGGCATTTGCCCTGGTGATAAATGATAGTGGAAACGCCTGTGTGACCGGCAGGAGTATGGGGAGTGGAACCTCTTTTGATTATGCTACCGTAAACTATGCGCCTGATGGGGATTCGCTATGGGTAAAAAGATACAATGGACCGGGAAACGGCCCTGACAGGGCTCTGGCCGTGACAGCCGACGGCAGTGGAAACGTGTATGTGACCGGGGGGATTACCGGCAGTGGAACCGGCCTTGATTTTGCCACCATTAAGTATTCCCTCTGTGTGGCCAAGCCCGGGGATGCCAATGCGAGCGGGACCTATACCTTGGGTGATGTTATTTCCATTGTCAACTACATCTTCAACAAGCCGGGTTGTTCGCCTGCTCCTCTGTGTTGGCTATCGGGTTTGCAGTGTAGGGGAGATTGGAATGCCATCGGAAACGTTACCCTCTCAGACGTGATTCAGGCAGTCAACTTCATCTTCAACAAGCCGGGCGGGCCGTGGAACTCGCTGCCCGTGGGGGTGTGCTGTCTGCCCTAGACATAAGACCATAGATATATCGATGTAACAGGAGAAGGTCTGTCAGCTCTCTCCCGTTTGCTTAAAGCAATCTGAAACCGTGAGGATTAGAAAATTTGAAAAATCTCCCTGAAGGGTTCTTGATTTAAATAGACAAACAGAAGGGAGGAGTATTCAGCCACTTCCCCTATTTCCATTTGTTTTTACTTGGTTGGCAAAGAGGCACCTTCTCTTTAAAAGGACTCCCAAGCGCTATTCGAACGATTACCTCTCCGATACCCGTTGCGTGATAAAGTCTTGGTTGAATGTTGTGACCAAACTGTGTCCAAACCGTACCAGCTTTGCTACTTGGGCAGCTTCCTGGCAATAGCTTTTATCCTGTGGTCCGGGTGTTGGAGAAGACTCCTCTTAGCGTATCTTATGAAGTCGGGATGCGTGGATATCCGGTATTGTTTCAACCCATTGCTTTCAATGAAGTCAGAGGCATCTTTCATCAATAAGCTCTCCTTCAATGTCGCCCTCAAACGGTTATATATCTGGTATTTTGAGGAGTCAGTGATTATGCCCTCTGTCTCAAGATCCTTCGTATAAACCCAGCCGCTCTTACTTCTCTTCAACTCAAGAACAAGCCTCAAGAATAAAAGAAATCCGGTGTCCCCCAAATTCACTTCGTTCTTATTGAGAAAGATCACATTACCTCGCTGCCCTGGAGCCATATCCGGAATCAAGACCTTATCAAAGCATAGGTACTTGAATCTATCGTAGTCCACTTTCTGTTTCCCTTTGAGCTCTACAATAGGCTTACCAGTCTCATTCTTGAGGCCCGGTAACTGTGAAATGAGCCTTTCTATAGGAAGTCCATAGGTTTGGAAATTCATGGATGAGACAAGCGACGACTGGAGTATCTTATCGTGGCGTAACATTCTTTTTAAGGACACCTCATCAATCCTGGAACTCGGAGTGAGGATTACTAACACGTTATCGTCGTCGCAGAGATGCTTCAAGCCTGAGAGCTTCACTAGCTTACTATCACCAATGTTGGGAATGAAAATAAATCCTACACGATCACCATTGTAATATTTATAGCCCAAATAATAGAAGCCTCCGTTAATTCTGTGCAGGTCACCTTCGATATTGTTGGCAGTTTTGACGTGATACAGCAGCATGTCAGTTGAGAAAGCATAGCGACTAAGTTGACTCTCTTCAACTGAAACTGGGTCCTCCTCCGGGTGCTCAGGACAGTACGCTTCATATCCATTCACAACTTTCATTACTGTAAGGGCACACCCATGAGGGCAGCCAGGAGAACTAATTCTCTCCTCATCGCCTTTTCGGGGTTGCCAGTAAACAAGAATTTTCCTCTTGCAGAAGTCCTCAAAATCCATTGGTGAGATAGCGACCAATTCCTTCTTGGAGAATACAGGCGATGGATTTTTCTCAATTTCCTTAAGCAAATATTTGATCACACCAACTTAACCCCATTTTCTTTTAGGTATTCACCAATAACTTCTGCATATCTCTTCCTCGGTAAATCAGTAACATTAGGAGGAGTAATCTCAAATGTTACCCCTCTAGTCTTTCCATCTACTTCAAGCTGAAATCTGAATTTGGCGTGAACTAGCTCGCCTGAGTCTAGCTTTAAGTTGCCAAAAGTGTCCAATGTTCTCAGCACATCAGTAGATTTTATAGTAACTTCGGGAAACGTAATACCCTTTAATCTTAACTTAACCTCTACAAGAATAATGGATATAATCTGTTCGTTACCAGCAAAGCTAAAAGTATTATTCTGGAGAGGCTCTAGAGTATAAGTTGCGTCTCTGTCCGGACGATTTGCCTGGGTTTCATCCTCCAAGATTGTTTCAGTGAAGGCCTTTATGTAATTCTCCCTGTCCTTTTGGTAAGGAGCCTTTACCGATAGGATTGATTTCTTCTTATCAAACTGCAAAATGTCTTCACTAGCTCGTCTGAAGTATACTGTCTCTAATCGTTGACCCTTCCAAACGTTCCAAGGGCGCAGATATGAACCGTGCAAAACAACTATAACTGACTGGTCTTCCTCATCATAATGTCGTACTCGGCAAAGTTGTCCCTTTTCAGCCTTATGGTAATAGTTTTCAACTCTTTCCTCAAACCTCTTTATTTTCTTTGGCGAAATCTCACACCTATTGGCCGTAATGTTGTATTGACTCATTTTGCTGGTCGAATAGGATAGGCAGTAATAGTCGTATGCATAATCGAAGACCTCTGAGTGGTGAAGGAACATACGCATTGCCAACTCCTGAGTATTCTCCGTCCCAGAGCTCTCAATTCTATAGCGATCCATCGCCCGGACTAGTACATTCATGTGTTTCTCGCAAATATCATTGATATGAGTAAAGTCCTCTTTGATTTTGCCTTTTAAATCTTCTTCAGCAGTACCGCTTAACAACTCGTCAATTGCCTCATAGTCGTATGCATTGAGGCGGACTTCACTCTTAAATTCCTGCTGAAAATACTCTTCGATAAGCGATGGAGGGATTGCGTCCAAGAATTTTCTTAGGGTTAGGCTACGGTGCCGGGGCATATACTAAATCCTTAAAACCTGGCTGTATTTCATGCACCGGATAATGAATCCCGCGTTTCTTAACGGACTTTTTGCCCATTTAGGGCAGAAGTTATAGTGGAATTTTCAGCCAAGCAAGTCATATTTGGTTATTTTGGTTCAGCCTATCAGTCTATGCACTATTTCAGACCCCGCTAGACTAATCAGGGATAAAGGGATTGGCAAGGATTCGCTTAGTGCACCTCGCGAAAACAGGTATTTCGCACTCATACGTGGGAATACTTTCAGACTAAAACGAACCGGTAATAGAGAAACAATTATATCAATGTTGATAAAATGGTTTAACTAAATATGGCTTGCCTTACCAAAGAAAGCATCTTACATTTTGAGCAAACAGACTGAATAGTTTTGAAAATTAAGGCGCAGGATAGGTCGGTGAGAAGCGTTCAAGCAAAATTATCCTCTGTAGATTGGGATTTTGTTTCATCGAAGTCCAAAAAGATCCACGCTATCCATCCATACCCGGCAAGATTTATCCCCGAAGTCCCAAGTACTCTGATAGATCTATTCTACCAAAACGATGGCAGTGCTGTCCTGGACCCCTTTTGTGGTTCAGGGACCACATTGGTCGAGGCTTTCAAACGCAGTATAGTTGCAGTGGGTGTTGATCTCAATCCTCTGGCTTGCCTGATTACAAAGGTTAAGTTGACGCCAATTTACACCTCTGAGTTGCTTACAGCTCGTGACAATGTGTTTCTTAATTCCAAGCACCTCTCTCAGGGAGGTAGCATTTCGATTCCAGCGATCCCCAATTTGGATCACTGGTTCAAGCCTTCTATTCAACGTGCACTCGCTTGTTTAAATACCTCTATTTCGTCAATATCTAATTGTCACATACGGGATGTGCTCAAGGTAGCTCTTTCGAGCATTATAGTTCGAGTTTCGAACCAAGAAAGCAATACACGCTATGCAGCGATTGAAAAACTTACCACGCAAGAGGATACTTTTAGTTTGTTTTCGAGGGCAGTCTCTTCCATCGCAATCGCCCTGAAATGGCTCGAGGGTGACCTCTTTATGAGAAAACCTTTATCCTCCGTCATTAATAAGGACATACTGACTATGGAGCCAGAAGATATCCCTTACACGGTTGGATTGGTAATCACATCTCCTCCTTATCCAAATGCGTATGAGTATTGGCTTTATCACAAGTACCGTATGTACTGGTTAGGTATGGATCCCCTCGCTGTCAAATCCCGTGAAATAGGTGCGAGACCTCACTACTTCAAGAGGAATCATCAGACCGAAAAGGACTTTGAACGTCAAATGACCCGCTGTTTTTGGCTTCTTGCGCGGGTAATGAGGACTGACGCGAAAGCTTGCTTCTTGGTCGGTCGCTCCATTATACACGGACGCTATATTGACAATTGTGCCATTTTAAAACGGGCTGCTACACAAAATGGGTTTGTTCTCGAAGGTATAACTGAACGTAACATACTGATAACACGCAAAGCGTTTAATCCAAGTCACGGGAAAATTACTAAGGAGAATGTGGCTGTTTTCCGCTTGAAAAAAAAACCATGAAACTCCTGTTTAAATGGCATGACTATCGATACTTTCCTTATGAACGCCGTTTCGCGTCTGAGGAAATAGAGGTCCTTTTCGGTTACAAACCATTGAAAACACCGAATGGCCTGCTTCTCAACTTCCGCACTATCTCAAAACAGTGGGAAAAACTGGCTATGAGGACAACGTACTTCTCTAAAGTAGTAATAAACGACACTGATGAAATTGTTCCTCACCAAGCCGTATTAGAATCCTCTGTGAATGGATTCAGGACTATGTGTACTCGGGAGGCCAAGTACAAAAAACTCGCCACCTTAAGCCGCCAATCTACGCGCTATTCAGCACATGGACTACATGACTATAAGGGCAAGTTCAACCCTCAGGTTGTCCGGGCAATAGGAAATTTACTCGCACTCAAGCCCGGGGCCTGGGTACTGGACCCATTCTGTGGAAGTGGAACTACTTTGGTCGAAGCCCGTCATATTGGTTGGAACGCGATTGGTCTCGACGTTAATCCCCTAGCGGTAGCCATCACCAATGCAAAACTTGCAGCATTGAACGCCAAACTGAAAGACCTCGTTAGTGCAACACTGTGGCTTACCTCAAGGCTCACAAAGAATGCAAACGGGATCCGAGTTTTAAAATCTAATCGCCAAAGAAAACTAGCGAATTATGATTATCTTAAATGTTGGTTTACACCAGAAATTCTGACAGAAATCAATACGATCAATACCGAAATTTCCTCAATTCGTAATAGGGAAATGCGTTCAGTATTCAGGATAATCCTTAGCGACATTTTGCGAGATGTCTCATTACAAGACCCGGCCGACCTTCGCATCCGGCGCAGACCATCACCCCCAATGGACATCTCTGCCGTTTCTAGATTTGTTGATTCTCTGGAGAAAGAGATCAGATTAATCTCTAATGCCAGGAGATACTTATACTCCTCTACTGCTAAGCAGGTTGCCCTCTTAGGTGACGCTAAGACGGTATCACGATCCAACTTGGCTAAAACTCTATCCGCCTCTATACCGTGTTTTGACGCCGCCATAACAAGTCCTCCTTACGCTACTGCGCTTCCATATATCGATACGCAACGCCTAAGCTTGGCAGCATTAAATCTGGTGCGCCCACAAGATATGCACTCTACAGAAAAGCGCTTAATTGGTACCAGAGAAATTTCTGCTAAAGACCGTTCGCTCTTCGAAAAAGAGATCAGATTAAATCCAGCAAGACTGCCTGCTATGTGCATCGACGTTTGTCATCAATTGTTGCAGAGGGCTTCTGACGGGAGCGATGGATTTCGAAGGAAGAACGTTCCCGCCTTGGTTTACAAGTACCTCAAGGAGATGTCCGCAGCGTTTTATTCAATAAGGCCGCTTCTTCGCCCGAAATCACCTTTCGTGCTTATTGTTGGCCGCAATCGAACGACCTTGGCAAGTGAAGAAATCATCATAGATACCCCCAGACTGCTCGCAGGTATAGCCGAAATCGCAGGCTTTTCCGTTGAACAGGTACGTGAGTTGGATACGTACCGGAGATTCGATTTACACAGCAGCAATTCCATAAGGAGTGAAGCCATGCTCGTCTTGAAAAGGAACTAATATGCGAATAGACGTCATACCACAAATTTCGATAGGATCGGTGCAGAGGATACGAGTAGGTGACGTTTTATGTAGATGGCTAGCAGACAATCGAAGCGAGGAATTCACCTTTGCGGTTGCTTACATGCGTCTATCGGGAATTGGGCGTCTTGGAGCAGCCTTTGAGAGTTTGCTAAATCGTCGTGGAAGAATTGCAGGTGCAGTTGGCATTGATGACAGAGTTACAACTGTTGAGGCGCTTAAAGCTCTCCACCGGATTTCACGAAACAGCACAGTCTTTCATACGGTTTCCGGTTACATTTACCACCCCAAACTTTATCTCATCACAATGGATTGCCGGGCCATTGCTGTTGTTGGAAGCGCCAATCTTACTCGCGACGGTCTATTCAGGAACATCGAATTCGCCTCAGCTGTTCACATGGATTTTTCAAATTCAGTGGATCTAGCCACATTCAAATGTTATCAATCGTTTATCAACGAACTGCTCGATACGTCTCACCCAAATGTGAAGCCAATCAATGCCAAAACCATCAGAAGTTTGTTAAAGGCCCGCGCCATAGGAAAAGAATCTACTATTCCAGAACCAGGCGCTCCACTCGAATCTCGCAGTCGCCCATCGTCCCAATCCATGACCACACTCCTTGGTTCAATGTTTCCTCAACTTTCTGTCCCACTGGCACCACCAGCAAGCGGCTATAGAGCATTTCGTCGATTAATCGTTCCTCCCACTGCAGGCATTGGTACGAGCACTTTCGTAATGCAACTTTCGCCATTTGACTCGAGCCACAGAATAGGTGTGCCCGGGACGCCAGAAGTATTAATACCACACCCCGCCGTGCCATTCTTTCCTCGGCTATCTCGGGCAGGGAGGAAGTACCCAGACGTGATGTTTGACGTTGTCTTGAACACTTTCAATGGTAGAGAACGCCATCAATACAGACTCTGGTACTACGAGCAGCGAGCAGTTGGGACCAGAATAGACGAATACAGATTGCGACTTGATCATGACACGATTGACCTAAGTACACCGGGTGGTGGCGACCTATTGGTAATAAATAAACTACCACAACAAAGTAATCCAGGTTATGAGGTTACTTTGCTACCCAAATCTGACCCGACGTTTCTTGGTTTTCTTGCCATGTGTAGGTACACGGCGCAAGAGAAAAAATGGGGAATGACATGAACGCCATATTCTATGTCCTCTCAACTGCCTTGATATAAGCCTTCAGACCGAGAAGTGTGCTTGCGGGGTCTTTTTCTTGAAGCAGGGCTGCGAGCTTGGTGGGATTCTTCATCAGAGCATCCACCCGCTTGTCATGCTCCTTGCAGCTTCGGTACGTTAGATTGTAGCAGGCCCGGCAGCCAAAATACTTAGCCCCGGGCGGAAGATAGAGCTTTGAAACCCTCCTGTTACAGGCCTGACCGTTTACGACAAGGGGACATATAAACCAGTACCTTACCCCTCCGTAGTTGCAAGGAGTAGTCGCCAACTGAATAGTGTAATCCAGGTCGGTCTTTTCCCCGGTGAAGCTGCTTGTCTGAGTGTAGTTAAACCTTGCATAACTACCACCTAATCCTCCGAAAGCGGAAACTACGATACCTATGCTGCTTTTTCCACTTAGGGCACTCGTCCAGGTAATGGTTCCTGACACAAAGCCATGAAGATAACCGTTTTGGGCCAGCCAGGGTATCTCTACACACTTGCAATCCTCAACTGTATTTCTATCTGACCAAGAATCTCTTCCCATTCTCCCATCCTAAAGCAACTTGTCCCAAAATTTTTCCTAAATCATTAGCCTATACGGACACTTTCCGGTGAGTAATCGTCCACCAGAAATAGGATAACTGCTTGAGTTACAATAAGCAGTCTTAATTAGGCGACCTATGTGACTCGAATAGGAAAAACTGCCAAACAAAGCCAAAATAGATAAATTATTCCGTGTTCACATCGATATCTACAGCAATTGGAGCCGGTACCTTATCACCCAGACGCATTCTTTGGAGCCTTTCCAGCTGGTTCAAAGCTTTATAAAGCTGTCTTTCTATCGCCGCCTCATACCTTAAGAGCTTATCCTGCTCAAGCCCGCTCGGGATGCAGTTGACCATTTTGACTACCTGTAGCTTATTTCTGTTGATAGTTTTCTGCTCTTTTAATTGCTTAATCTCCCACGAATAGACCTTCACCATACAATTGCATAGCTTGATTTGCTCTTCCCAGATTCTCCCATCATCCCAGCCAGCCCGATTAAGAAGCTGTCTTGCCTGCCTTGGTTCCCAGTGCTCTTCACCAATCACAATTCCCTGCTCAGCCAATCGATTCTTGTGGATATCTAAAAGTGTCTCCCAGTTCCCATTCCAGTTGTATATCTCATCCAAGGGCTTACCGTCTTTGAGCATTCTTCTTAAATCTATCTTATCCTGTTTCCAGGCCTTTATTAGCCTTTTTTTCTCCTTCACTTCCAGGTCTATCTCCTGGTCGGTTTTATGCACTCTCTCATGCTCACTTTCCACCTTATTCCAAACCTCTTTCTCATAGAACTCCTCTTCTGCTTCTTCAACCTGTTGTCTGATAAGGCCAGCCTCGTATCTTAAGGCTCTTCCCTGTCTCCACAGACAAGCTACAATCTTCTCTACAAAGGTCATCTCTAAAGTGCCTACGGGATTAGATTGGCTTATCAGGTTTGCCAGCAGGGCTGAGTACTCTTCCGGGTCCTCAGGGGCGTTTCCTGAGGTTATGACAACCTCCCTTGACAATAATCCATGCCTGAGGGCATTACTCTTAACGACTTCCTTGCCCTCCGGGGTTATGGGACCAGTTGATTTTAGAGCATTTTTTCTGTTAGAGACAGTTTTCGCCAAGGATTTACTTGGTTTCATTCCTTGAGCTCCTTCCTGTGAGTAAGCATATTTTCTTAAACATTTTCCTATTTGTTCGTCTCCACCGTATCCATCGTAACCAAAGTGGTTACACAGGTGACGGAGGTGGCAATGATTCTGAAACCTTCTTGAATGAGACGTTTATCTTGCCGCCATGGGTTGACTCCCTAATGATTCTTACCCCTAATTCCAATTCTATCATCCGCTGCATTTCCCAAAAGCGCTTCCCGAAGGCCTGGGGTGTCCTGGGGAAGGGTAAATCCGCACTATCTGCAACGGGTTTACACTTCTGGTAAAGGTCTCCTGTGGAAATCGGCCCTTCTACCCCAACAGCCAGTATTTGTGATAAAGTCTCTATCATTACATCACCTTGCGAGGCAAATTCCGCTTGAGATTTTTCCAGGCGATGAAGAATTTCCATCCATCTATTTTCCCTTTCTTGATACTTATGGATACGCCAGCCAAAAGTGGCAAAGTCAGCCATTCGAAAGGGAAGTTTTGGCGAGGGCACTGACTTGATACCTTCCATTACTTCGCCAGCCATTCTCAGTAAATCACCTAGAATTTGTGGTCTTTTCTCATAAAGCTCTGAATAAAGCGAATCCTCGTCCTGAAAGTCCTCCAATCTGGACAGATGAAACGGCAATAATCGTTCAGCTACATCTGGGCGTCGAAAATGAGGGTCCCTGCTGGTCAGCATCAATACAGCCTTAGCTTTATAGGCAATCTCATCGTTGGTAGTATAAAGCCGCCGCATCCGGAAAGTTTCGCCTGTGGCATACCTGGCCAGGGCGTCCTCTAACCATTTGATTCTGGTGTCAGCATTATCTATGCCACAGAGGATTCTATTGGTTATGCTGGCTATAAAGGCGTCTTCTCTGTCATCTCTAAGGCCAGATACATTAAAACAAGGGCCAAGGAATAGCCTGCCTATCATTCGACAGCAGGTGGTCTTACCACTTCCTTGGGGTCCCAGAAAGGTAGGAATAGGTTTTGTGGGCAGAATTGACCTGAAGAAGAGGGAAAGTAGCCAAATTACCAGAATAGTCTTTTGATCCTCAATCCTTTGTTGTCCAGCGGCAAAATTGAACTTTTCTAGGTACCATTTTAGAGCTTGTCCTTCTCCTGAAAAGTCGGGTTCAAACCGTTGTGATTCAGGCTCTGTGAGAAAGATGTAACCGTCCGTCCCATTGTCACCGCGAGACCATTTGCCATCTTGATAGAGCCAGATTCCATCCGCCCCGTCAGATACTACAAGTAGGTCTTTCTTAGCATCATATACTGCCAGGGTACTGATCTCTGCCAACTGACAATTTCGAGCCACATTGGCTACCATTGTGTCCAAAGCAAAGCGGAAATAATCTTCAGTGGAACTTAGACCAAAGAAATCAGTCACTAGCTGCTGGAAGGGACGCTGCTCTAATTCGTAAAGTCGTTTCTCATTCCGCTCGAAGAAAAAACATCTGCCATCTGAAGTGCGATAAAATGCTCCTGTTTTCTGGAGTTCTGTATGCACGACTTCTGTTATTTCCCTACGCTTGTCAAAGGCCTTGAAGTCGCTGCTGTTGGCTACGCTCCTAATAATTGATTTGGGATTGTCTAATATTGCAAGAGCATCTTCTGATTCCTGTATTTGGATTGAAACTTTACTCTTTCGCCTACCTAGTCCATTTCTTTTGAAGATTGAGTGCTTTAAAGTTATCCGCTTAAGGTCATGAAACTCTTTAAGACTATGAGACACCAAATAATCGTCTAATCCTTCTTTCTCCCCATTCGAAATACCTGGAAAGCACAATATCTCGACTGCAGCCCCTAATTTTTCGATCTCCTTCCCCAGTCTGTAAACTGCCAAAAGTACATGCCTGTTTTGGATAAAATCGCTGTCCGGGACCAAACAAACCGGCCTGTCTAAAAGGGGCAGGTTTCTAATCTCCGAAATTGGGCCATCCTTTCCGGATTCTCTCCAATTCCATATCCCCCCCAGTCCTATGCAACAAAAACCGTCCTGAGCAGCACGGAGCGCTTTCTTTTCCCCTTCTGTGATTAACAAGGGGGACTGTACATCGATAAGTTTGTTCTCAACGCCTGGAGGAATATATAGATGGACACCAGAGCCTCTTCTCTGAAGGTATTTTATCTTATGTCCCCCATCGTCTACGTGAGGGGGGAACACTTTTAACCTTATGAACCCGTTCTGAGAATAGGGAAATGCCAGGGCGGATTTAACTTTAGCTGGTCTGAAGCCAAGGAGGTCGGGAATTTCAGAGGATTGCACAGAGAAAATACCCGCTCCAGTTACGGTCTCTTCTGTTAGGCCTGACTTCTGGAGATCTGCCCAATGGTCCGGGTGGAGAATTCTACTTGTCTCATCTATGCCATTCAAATCAACATTCCAAGTGACCATTAGATTTACAACTTTTCTACAGTGAATTTATCTTCACCGAGTTGGCGAATCATCAATCCGGTGAAAATTCTGGCGATGTGTTCACCCACTTCGTTTGAGACATCTATGGCGACTTGCGGCGTCTTCTTCGAGACACAATATGCGGCACTGATCCTGACCCGGGGCTGGCCAAAATTGCACTCTGCAGCAACTATGGCCAGAGCAAGCTGCGACTCGATAATATCTTTACCGATGTTCTCTGGAAATTTGAATCTGCACACTACTGGCATTTCTTTCCCTTTTTTGACAAAAGATTTTTTTGTCCACAAGGTATACCTATGCCATTTCTTGGCAAAGTGTCGGGAATATTATTGCAGGTATTCCTCTAGACCTTCTTTCCTGAAGATTTTTCTAATACGCTTGATTTCATCGTACAGGGTGCTTCGAGGAGTTTTCAGGTGTTGGCTCGCTTCTTTTACTGTAAATCCTTTCTCGCCTATCAAGAAGCAAATGGTCCTTTGTTCTGGCGTGAGTTTCTTTAATACTTTCGAGAGGTCTATGCGTGAATCATTTTCAAAAACTGGTTCCGGAGATACACTCGCCAATACAGCTTCATTTATCTTCTCTATTAAGGGAGCAGAGCCGTCATCAATTCCTATAGGCCCGTCAAGGGAGATAGTGATGTAGGCTAACTTTCTTTTGTCTGTTTCCCTATCACGGACTAGCTCCGTGAGCTTGTTTCGGATTACTCTTCCCAAATAAGTTTTCTCAGAAGCCCCTTTGGTTGAATCGTAGCTCTCTTTGGTGAAAAGCCAATGAATTAGGCATTCCTGTAATAGATCCCCGAACTCTTCGCGCTGCAGACATTGCCAATGTCTTCGAAAATCGTCAACCAGTTTTGTGACAACCGCTATCTCCCAGTCCTCGAATAGTCCCCTGTAGTTTGATGAGACGCCTTTTCTTAACATTTCTGAGGCGTCTCAGAAGAAGTCTAATAGAGACTACACACCCGGGGATTATGTGTAAATCACGGAGGCCTCACGGAGGTATGAAACACTGATTTGCCCGACAGACTGAACAACTTCTGCATATGTATGGAGTAGAAGTAGGAAAAGTCAGTTAAGAATGGAAGAAATGACATTAAGACTGCCTAAGGAAAAGTAGGGATGAAACTTCTCTCTCCACAGGAAGCGGCAGATTTTCTTAAAGTTAGTCTGGGTACGCTCTATGTCTGGTCACATGAGAACTTCATCCCTAAAATGAAGGCTGGGAGGCTCCTCCGGTTTGACGAAGATGAACTGAGTAGATGGCTTAAGAAGAGGGGAACAGATGGTAGAATTAAGAGAAAGATTGAAATACCGCTAGAAAGAAAATAATCAGAAATCCAGTTTATTCACTGCATCAACCAAGTGATCGGGGGTTAGATGAGAATAAATCATCGTGGTTTCAATATTAGAATGCCCCATAAGCTTCTGTACGGTGGGTAGATCTACTCCCTTCATCACCAGTTGACTGGCAAATGTATGTCGCAGAGAATGTATTTTAGTCAAATCAGAGAGTCCAAACTTTTTTGCTATCCTTATGAGATCCAGCCTGAGATTCTTCTTATATCCCCTTCCATTAATTGTTGGAAAAACGAAGTTAGTGCCTGATTCTTTCTCTTTTTTCAGCTGTTGAAGCAAGTCCAGCATTCCAGTATTCATGGGTATTTCTCTCTCGCCTGTCTTGGGTGACCAAAACGACT
>Ga0214473_10006069_pt1 | contig 14456 bp, 2 predicted proteins | sample RVTome_7_FD_203509 | JGI IMG/M metagenome (GOLD analysis project Ga0214473, IMG submission 203509) | Soil microbial communities from uranium-contaminated site in the Upper Colorado River Basin, Wyoming, United States - RVT98D197 | ecosystem: Environmental > Terrestrial > Soil > Contaminated >... | reverse complement strand
GGCAGTTCGCCGGCGGCTACTGCAGGAGTTCAACATCGAGATCGCCGGTGGATTGGGCGAGCTCAAGGGCAAGGTCTGGCGCATCGGCCTGATGGGGCACTCCTCCCGCACGGAGCATGTGAAGCTGCTGCTGGGAGCGTTGGAGGAGATCCTGCAGTCGGAAAGGCCATAGAGAGCCGGAATAGGCAATCGACGGCGACAGCACCGCCATGGAGTTCCAGTCGCCCGGCTTCACGGATGTCACTTGACTCAGTCCCGGATGACGCATAGTATCGGAGTACTATCCGCCCTGTTGTAGCCAGTCAACTGACAGCAACAGCGGAGGAGGGGGTCGGTCGACACCAGCGCGCTCGACTGCCGTTAGGCGGGCGAACGCGCTTTGTGCTTAGGGCCCGCCTCTGTGCTCCAAGCACTCTCCCTACCTAGCGAAGACAAAGGTCGCTATGAGAAATCATGCTGTCGTGCGCACACCGTTCTCATTCGTTCGGTCGGACAAGAAGCAGCTTTCGCACGCCGCAAGGAGGGGTCTCCAATTGCTCCTCCCGGCGGTGCTCCTGACCTATCAATTCGTGGCACGTGCGCCCATTGGCGCAGTCGAAAGCGCCCTGGGTGAGGCAGGGCCTGGCCCAGCAGGCACTGCCGGAACCCTGCTGCAAACACCAGCGCCTCCCCCGAACGATGATTTCGACGACGCCACAGATTTCAGCGAGCTTCCATTCTCCGATGTGGTCGATACCACCGGAGCGACCATAGCTCTTGATGATCCCGTCCTGAGCTGTGCCGACACCGATGAGCCGAACAGCGTCTGGTATCGGTTTGTGCCGAACGCGGATGTGTTCCTGCAGGTCGACAGCTTTGGCTCCGACTACGGCACAGCGCTGGCAGTTTTCACGGGCGATCGAGGTTCGCTTAGTGAGGTCACCTGCAACTCCAACGCCGGCGGCGCACAGTCCGCGGTTCAATTCCCGGCCCAGGCCGGGGTGACCTACATGATCGAGGTCATCGAGTTCGGCTCATCCGACGGCGGAGCGCTCCAACTGAACGCCGCCGAAGCGACCACTCCGGAAAACGACGACTTCGACGGCGCGACCGAGATCCCTGGGCTCCCATTCCAGGACTTCCAATTCACCAATTTGGCGACCAGCACCTCGGATGACCCCTCCCTCAGCTGTGGCCAATCCCCTTCTTCGGCGTATTCAAACAGCGTATGGTTCTGGTATCCATCTCACGCTAACGGCGGGATCACGATCGAGATCCTGGACAGGAGTTACGACACGATCATTGCCGCTTGGATCGGCCAGCGTGGGGAGCTCTCCGAGGTCGGCTGCAATGACTTGGAGCGGGGATCTGAAGGAGATGCCTACCTGACCATCCCGGTTGAGGCTGACCGGGATTATTGGATCGAAGTGGTCAGCCAGGGGTCACCCAGTGGCGGGCTGCTCGAACTGGAGGTTCGGGAGGCTTTTGCGCCCGCGCACGACGATTTCAATGCCGCGGTTCAGATTACCTCGTTTGTGTTCGCTGAAGATGTGGACACGTCGTTGGCGACCACCGCAGACGACGATCCGGCACCAACATGCGGTGCATCCTCGCCGCCGCAGCAATCCCACAGTGTGTGGTACCGATACACGCCCTCGCAACAAGAGGCCGTCGAGGTCGTCATCTTTAGTGTCCACGATGCAGTCCTGGCCGTGTGGACCGGCCAGCAGGGTTCGCTTTCCCAGGTTAACTGCCTGGAATACCCCGCGGAACTTAATCTGTCCCCAACGGTCTTCTTGGACGGCGGTGTCACCTACTGGCTGGAGTTCACTATTCGAGGTCAAACAGCCGGGGGCTTGCTGAACATCGTGTTGTCTCTGGTTCCCCCGCCGCCCAACGATGACTTTGAGGATGCCACGCTCATCCCGGCGTTGCCCTTCGACGACGTGGTTGACACCCGGGCCGCATCCACCGCCTCCGATGATCCCGCACCAAGCTGCGGCGCTGCCGAGCCGCCAGCTCAATCCAACACCGTCTGGTACGCCTTCACACCGACGCAGGAGGGGGTGATTCGGCTGCTGTCGGTCTTCAGCGATTATGAGACGGTGGAAGCGGTCTGGACCGGGGAGCGCGGGGCGCTCACCGAGGTGGGCTGCGCCCATCACACCGGAGGGATCGACGAGCGATTCCTAGAGTTCCCAGCCCTGGTCGGCACACCGTATTTCATCGAGTTCGCCCAATTCGGTCCCCGCGGCGGAGGCAACCTGGAGGCCGAGTTCCGCCAGTCGCCGGTCTCAGGCTGTGCCGGCTTGCAGTGCACATACTACATCGAAGCCAGTTCGGATGACGCCGGTTCGATCCCGCACTTGCCACCATCGGAGGAATGTACGTACGGAACCGATGACGACAATATCTACCTCGGGCAGTGCCCAAACCGCGACCCCATCACTAGCGGCTTTCGGTTCACCGGCGTCGATGTGGCCCCAGGTTCCGTGGTCCTGGAGGCCTATCTTGAGTTCGTGCGTGACGGCTCGTACATCGATACCCTGGATCTGGAGATTCATGCCGAGGATTCGTCCAATCCGGAGACCTTCAGCGATACGAGTCGACCCGACCAACGGCCGTTGATCCCGGCCGTGGTGCCCTGGTTCATTCCGGAGGCCGAGCGGTGGGAGCTGGGCGATATCGGACGTACCCCCGACATTAAGACGCTGGTGCAGGCGGTGATCGATCGGCAGGACTGGGCGTCCGGCAACTCGCTGGCCCTCATCGTGACCAACGCCGGGCCGGCCAGCGGACCGTTCTTGACTCGCCGAATGGTCGGGTTCGACCGAGCCATTCTGGACTTCAACAACGACCAGCCCCGGCTGGTCATCACCCTGGGCGTGCCCGACCCTGATCAATCCACCATCACGGTGGAACCTGCGGCACTCGTCGCCGACGGAGCGGATAGTGGACTGGTGACCGTTGTGGTGCTCACGGCGACCGGGATTCCGCTCCCCAACGTGAGCGTTGCATTGCAGGCGACCCCGGATGCCGGCGTGCTGATCAACGACGCTCCGGCCGGAGCCGCGCCCGTGCCGATCGGGATCACCGACACCAGTGGGACCGTCACGGCCAACATCGCCTCCACCCAGCTAGGCGCAGTTACGCTATCCGCCCTGGCCAATGGCGTGGCCCTCAATCAGTCGGCGGTCGTGCATTTCGTCATCCGGATAACCGACCCCTCCCAGTCGACGCTGGCGATCAACCCCACCACGCTGCCGGCGGACGGCATTACACCTGCCGTGGCCACCGTCACCCTACTTGATGCTGCCGGCTTGCCGGTGGCACTACACGAGGTCGAGCTCCAGGCGACGGGCGTGGCCGCGCAGGTCACGCTGCCCGATCCGCCGGTCACGGATGCCAATGGAGTGATCGTTGGCCAGCTCCGATCGGTAGAAGCCGGTCTGGCTACCATCCGCGCGGTGGATCTCACCGCCGGCGTGACCCTCGATCAGACCGTGGAGCTGACCTTCACGATCGGATCGACCCATCCGGGACTCTCGACCGTGGTGGTCACGCCGGTTTCGCTGATAGCGGACGACGTTGAGCAAGCATCGGTCACGGCAACCATCGTGGACAACCAGGGCCGGGCCCTGCCGGGCCATCAGCTGCGGCTGAACGTCTCCGGCTCGGGCAACAGCGTCAGCAGCCCCAATCCGGCGACGAGCGACGCGGCCGGCCAGGCTGTCTGGACGCTGAGGTCTACAAAGGCTGAAATCAAGGCGCTGAGCGTCGTGGACCTGAGCGCTGGGGTGACCCTGGCGCAGCACCCTCAGGTGACCTTCAACCCCGGCCCGCTCGACCCAGACCGCTCCCTGGTCACGCCCGCCACGCTCTTCGGCGCGGCCGACGGGGCCACGCCAGTCTCCGTCGTGGTCCGGGCGTACGACGCCTTCAACAATCCCATCCCAGGGCTCAGCGTGCAGCTATTCACCACGGGAAGCGCGGTCGTGACCCAGCCGGTCGGCCCCACCGACAACCAGGGTCGGGCCACCGGCACGGTGCACGACGCCGTCGCCGAGCAGGTGACCCTCTCGGCCACCATCGAGGGACAGCTCATCCCCGACCAGGGCCGGGTGACCTTCCGCGGCGCCGAGTTGGCGCTGGGCAAGGCCGGCCAGGCGCTGAGCAACTACGACGGCCTTTCCGACGCCTTCGCCCTCGCGGGAGGTGCGATCACATACGCGCTCACCGTGACCAACAATGGCCCGTTGGATGCTGTGGGTGTTGAAGTCTTCGATACCTTGCCGGCCGGCCTGACCTTCGCTGCCGACCTGAGCGGCCTGCCGCACCAGGTGAACGGCCAATCGATCACCTGGCAGGTGGGCGATCTATCGGCGGGTGGTTCGATCGACATCGCCTTCGAGGCCAATATCGGTGCCTCGATCCTGGGCATCATCTCCAATTCAGCCGCTGCAATAACGACGACTACCGAGTTCGATCTGGCCGACAATGACGCTGACCTCGATACGACGGTCGAGGCGCCGCGCCCGGTGATGAAGCTCAGTCCGGCCGGCCCGACCCTCACGGTGCTGCAGGGCGAGAGTGGCGCGCTGACGGCCACACTGCGCAACGGCGGCGCGGCTGCGATGACCGGCATCGAAGTCTTGTCCCCGCCCAACATCCCCTGGGTGTCGCTCAACCTATCTGGTCTGACCGATCTGCCTCCCCGCAGCGAAACGACCTTCACCATCACCGCCTCCCCCCCGGCGGATCTGACGTCCGGCTACTACCGCGACATGGTCACCGTTACGGATGATTTCGGGAACACAGGCCGGATCGCGCTCACCGTGCGTGTCACCGAGCCGCGGCGCGACGTGGAAGTGACTGTCAGGGACGACCAGGGGGATCACGTCCAGGGCGCGACCCTGTCACTGGTGAGACAAGATGAGTCCGTCGTCGTAACCGAGGGTGCGGTCGAGACGTACCACGAGAGCGCGCAGAAGAAGACGCCAGCATCGGGCCGCGTGACCTTCACCGGCCTGGAGATTGGCGATTACGACTACCTCGTCACCGCCGCGGACCACGTAACCGCCAGCGGTGTACTCACGGTCGTCGATGGGGCCGGCGCACAGGAAATCACGCTAACGCTGAATGCCCTTGGTCGGATCGGCCTGTCGCCAGGCGCGCCGGTCCTGGGTGTGGTGCGCGGCGAGACCAACAGCATGGCGATCACCCTCACCAACCTTGGTGCCGGCCCGATCACCGGCCTGTCCATCACGCCTCCGCCGAGCATCCCCTTTGTGACCCTCGGGCTTCCGGATCCCTTGCCGTCCCTTCAGCCAGGTGAGCGCATGGAGTTCTCGATCCTGGCTGGTCCGGCCCTGGATCAGAGCGGCGACATCTTCCAGGACTACGTCACTGCGACTGCCGATGATGGCCTCAGCGGTCAACTGGCGTTGACGGTTCAACTCACTTCGGACGCCGCGCGCGATGCCGAAATCAACCTGGTCGACACCCAGGATCAGCCCGTGACCGGCGGCGGCTCGGTGACCCTGGTCCAACAGGAACTGACCACGCTGCTCGTCGAGGGTGAAACCAAGACTTTCAACCAGCAATTCACCGGACAACTCGATGCGAGCGGCCAGGCTTCGTTCGCCGATCTCGAGCCCGGCGCCTACAACTACCTCGCCTCGGCCAACGGCTACACCAAAGAGACCGGTGAGATCGTCATTCAACCGGGCACCGGCGTTCAGTCGGAGACCATCCCGACACATATCGATCCCTTTAGCTACACGTGGACGGTCGTCCCCATCGATCAGGGCTATGACATCACCCTGACCCTGACCTTTGACGTCAATACACCTGATCCGATCCTGACCGTCCCCGAAGTGTGCTGGGCTCCGGGCGGATCGCCCACGCCTGAGTCGATCAAGCTCTACAACCCGAGCGGCCTTCCGCTAACTATCGAGGCATTGAGGGCTTCGTTGCCGGGTGCCTCGATCCAGATCGGAAGCTTCCCGTCGGTCATCGGTTCCCGGGAATTGATGAACGTCCCGGTCAGCGTCACCAAGACCGGATCGCTCGGCGCCGGATCGGTGCACGCCGAGTACTCCTGGGAGGAGGCGCCCGACAAGTTCGTGACGTTCACCCTCAATCCGAGCAGCTTGACCTCGCCGATCATCCCCCCGGGCTTCTTCTACGCCAAGGATTACATCCTCGACCCGGCCGTCTTCGATCCCGGCACGACCTACACCCTCCAGATCGGACAGCCGGCCGGGCTGACGTGGATCTCGCTGGTGGCCGACCAGCCGGAACCGATGCAGTGGACCTCGGACACATTCATCACGCTGTCGATGACGGCGACGCCGCCAACCTTCCTGGCCGAGGGGGTCTACACCGACACGGCGCCGATCACTGTCACCGGCGACGATGGGACGATACGCCAGGGTTCGCTGGAGTTCACCGCCACCAAGACCTCCGACGGGGTGTACCTACACACGACCTTTGTGCTCGGTGAAATACCAACCGTGACCCGGCACGCTATCGCCACGGGGACGATCAGAGGCGATGCGTGTTCGCAGTGGACTTGGTCGGCCGTCGGTGGCGCGCAGCCCAGGCTGATCGGCCACGCCTCAACCTCCGCATCCAGCCCGGGCGCCTCCTTCCCGTCGCGGGGCGGAGGGCCGGTGTATGATTTCGGCCACCAGCAGGTCCGGATCGAGATCTCGCAGAAGGTGATGCTCGAGGGCGAGGGGTTCAAAGCCAACCTGGACATGGTCAACACCAGCGCCGGGCCAATCGAAGACGTGTCGATCGACATCCAGCTCACCGATGAGGCCGGGCTGGACAGTTCGTACGGGTTCACGATGATCCCCGAGACCCCGACCGATTTGGGGACGATCGCGGTCGGTGGAGGCGCCTCCGGTGAGTGGTTCATCTTGCCATCCGGGCTGGGAGTCACCTCGCCTGAGGGTGAGGTCTACCTGGCATCCGCGATCATCCGCTACACGTTTGGGGGCACAGACTTTGAAGTTGCGACGGTACCCGAGCGGATCACCGTCTACCCCGCGCCCGATCTGGTGATCACGTATCAGCTGCCGCTGCCGGATATCCCGTGCACGGTCTTCCCATTGAAAGTAACGATCCAGAACCGGGGGGCCGGTCCGGCGCGCAATCTGCGCTTCAGCACCGCCCAGCCGACGCTGCAGGATCCGAACAGCGGTCTGCCGATCGCCTTCAGCATTACCAGCGCGACGGTCAACGGTGAACCCAAAGGCAGCGCCCTCAATCTGACGCTCGGCGACATCCCGCCGGACGGGACGGCTGTCATCGTCTGGCGGTTGGAGTCGAGCCGCCCCGGGCGATTCATCGAGTTCACCTCCGACTACAAACAGTCCAACTATCAAGACCTCCTGCTCAGCCCGCTGATCAGCGAGATCCGCACCGACCTGGTGCCCGGGGCCTGTGGCGGCGTGCCGGAAGCGGCCGTCGTCTGCCCCAGCGGCGAGTGCCCCGGCATTGTTCTCCGAGAGACTCAGGGCGTAGTGGTGGGACCGATCAACACCCGCACTGGCAGCCTGTCGTACAACGCCAGCGATCTGTCGTTCCCGACCTCGGCCGGCCCGCTGACCTTTGACCGTTGGTACGCCTCGCCGACTATGGACGTGTACACCGATATCCTGGGCTACGGCTGGACCCACAGCCTGGACTCGCGGCTGTACTTCCCCGACGATCCGCTGGGCCAGGAAGGCGTGATCCTGCTCAAGCTGCACAGCGCCAACCGTTACGAGTTCATCATCCAGTCGGACGGGACGTATGTGCCCTACCCGGGCGTGTGCGGCGTGCTAATCCGGAATGACGGGCCGTCTGTGACATACACCTTCGTCGACAATGCCCAACGCGTCTACACCTTCAATGAGGCGGGCAGGCTGCAGACCTTGGCCGACCCGCAGGGGCACATGCTGCATTACTTCTATGATTTGGACGGTCGGCTGCAGCGGGTGAATGACGACAGCGGCACCCGCTTCCTGGTCTTCTTCTACGATGCCGCGGGGAGGCTTGAGCGCGTCGCCGACCATACCGGCCGGGAAGTGACCTACGCCTATGACCTGTCCACGGGCGACCTGATCTCCGCCACCGACGTGCTCGGGCAGTCCTGGACCTACGCCTACAACGGCGAGCACCGCTTGCTCCGGGCGGTCGACCCGCGCGGCGTCATCGTCGAGCGCAGTGAGTACGACGCGCAGGGCCGCGCCGTGCGCCAGTTCAACGGGGAGGGTGAACTGGCCGTCGAGCTGACCTACAACGTCGACGGCACGACGACCGTGACGGATGCCCGGGGCAATGAACAGACCCACCGCTACGACGACCGCGGTACGCTCGTGGACCAGACCGACGCCCTGGGCGCCGCCGCAGAGAAGACCTACGACACTCACTTCCGCCCCTCGACCCAGACTGATCCGGCGGGGAATGTCACCCAGCTGATGTGGAGTGAGGATGGGACCAATCTGATCGGGGTCGTGGATGCCGCCGGGAACAGCACCGAGCTCGACTACGATGAGCTCAACAATCTGACCTCTGTGGTGGATCCGCGCGGGCAAACCACCAGCTTCTCCTACGATGGGACTCTGCTGACAAGTTCAACCGACGCGTTGGGGAACAGCACGATCTACGAATACACCCGGGAGGGCTTCCTGGCGGCGGTCACCGACCCGCGTGGCCACACGATCGCCTATACCTACGATGCCCTCGGCCAGCGCACCTCCATGGCCGATGCGCTCGGGCACACCTGGAGCTACAGCTACGACGAACTGGGCAGGTTGACCGGCACCGTCGACCCCCTCGAGCGCATAACCCACAACGAGTATGACGATCTGGGTCGGCTCATCCAGACCACCCGCAATTTCGACCCAGGCCGGCCGCAGAACGACGCGGGCCAGTACAACATCCTGACAACCTACGTCTACGATGAGGCTGGCAACCGGGAGCAGGTCATCGACACCCTAGGGCGGGTGACGCGGTATGAGTACGACAGCGCCAATCGCCTGGTCTCAGTAACCGATGCGGCCGGCAACGTCACGCAGAACCGCTACGACGAGTCGGGGAATCTGACGCAGACCGTAGATCCCCTAGGCCGGGCCACGCGCTACGAATACGATGAGCTGAACCGGCTGCGCCGCGTGATCGATGCCCTCGGAAATGAAACGGTCACGACCTACGACGAGAGCGGCAACGTGGTTTCCACCACCGACGCCCTCGGCCGCGTCACGGTCTTTGAGTACGACGGGCTCAACCGTCAGGTGGCGGTGACCGATGCGTTGGGCAATACCAGCATCACGTCCTACAACGCCAACGGCGGCGTCGCGGCCACCGTCGATGCGGCGGGGCAAACCACCAGTTTCGAGTATGACGGGTTGAACAGTCTTATCCGCCAGACCGATCCAGAAGGCGGTATCTCGCGATATTTCTACGATGCATCCGGGAATCGGGTGCGCACCGTGGATCCCAACGGGCACGAGACCCGCTCAGAATATGACGCCCTCAATCGATTGACGGTAGTCATCAATGTCCTAGACGGCAGGACTGTCTACGTGTACGACGCTGTCGGAAACAGGTCCTCCGTGAGCGATGCCAATGGGGGGCGTACCGGTTTCGCTTACGATGCGCTCGACCGCTTGGTGAGGACAACGGATCCGCTGGGTTCTAGTTCCTTCTCGGAGTACGACGCGCTGGGCAATCTCACCTCCCAGACCGATGCCAACGGCGAACATACGATCTTCGAGTACGACGGGCTCAACCGCCTGGTGCGCCAGGCCGATCCGCTCGGTGGCGCGACGATGTTTGTCTACGATGCGGTTGGCAACCGAATTTCGACGACGGACACGCGAGGCGGGATCACCGCGACCGTCTTCGATGCCCTCAACCGGGCTATCCTGGTGACCGATCCCAACGGCCACGCGACAGCCACAACCTATGACGCGGTTGGGAATGTCGTGTCCGTCACCAACGCGCTCAATGCCAGTACGATCTTCGTCTACGACGATCTAAACCGCCAGATCCAGATCGTTGATCCGCTGGGGAACACCAGCCACTACGACTACGATGCGGTCGGCAATCGCGTCTCCATGACCGATGCCGAAGGGGCGGTCACCCGCTACGAGTACGATGGTCGCGGGCGCTTGACCGCCGTGACCGAGAACTTCCTCCCAGGGCAGACGCCAGATCACCAAACCAACGTCCGCACCAACTACGCCTACGACCCGGCTGGCAACCGATTGAGCATTGCGGATGCCAAAGGGCATGTGACCAGCTTTGAGTACGACGATCTCAACCGGCTGTTGAGCGAAACCGACCCGCTGGGGAATGTCACAGCCTACGGTCATGACCCGGCCGGCAACCGCACCTCCCTCACCGACGCGGAGGGCTTCACCTCGATCTTTCGGTACGACGCCGCCAATCGCCTGGTGGCCATCGATTACCCAGACCCGGATGCCGATGTGGCCTTCGGGTACGACGCCGCCGGGAACCGATTGCGGATGGACGATGGGGTCGGGACCACGACCTGGGCCTATGACGTCCTGAACCGGCCCACTGCCGTATCGGATCCCTTCGGTGGCACCGTCGGCTACGTCTATGACGCAGCCGGGAACAGGACGCGGCTCACCTATCCGGACGGCAAGGCAGTGAGCTACGCCTACGATCCCGCCAACCGACTGCTGCGGGTCACCGACTGGGATTCGCTGGTCACGGCCTACACCTATGACGCGGCCAACCGCCTGCTGACCACCTCGCTGCCAAACGGCGTGACCTCCAACTACAGCTACGACGGTGCCGGGAGGCTCTTGGAGATTCGGCACGAGAGCCCGACGGAGCTGCTGTCCTCCTTTGATTACAACTACGACAGGGTGGGCAACCGCGTCCAGGCAATCGAGGTGATGACCTGGCCCGGTGAGCCGCAGCCGGTGGCGGCCTCTGAGGGGCCGAGATCGGTGGCGCAGGTGCCCCAGCCGCTGCCAGTGCGCGCCTCCCACCCATCTGATCCCGTGGTAGCTGGGCTAGCGCCCTTTGGGCTTCTTGTGCTTACCCCCCTGATGCGGCGCCGAGGGGCCGGTCGCCCGCACTTGTTGGTAGTGCTGGTGGTGCTGGCTGGCTCAGGCCTGGCGCTGGCGGCCTGCACCTTCCCCATCCCGACTCCGCCGCCACCACCGACGAGCGCACCGACAGCGACCGCAACGGCGACCATGACGCCCACGGCCACGTTCACTCCAACGGCCACCTTCACAGCCACTCCGACTGATACGTCGACTCCGACGCCAACTCCCGTGCCGGTGGTGACCACCACCACCATCACCTACAGCTACGACCCGCTCTACCGGCTGAAGACCGCCACTTACAGCGACGGCACTTCCATCGCCTACACCTACGACGCCACAGGCAACCGCCTGATCGAGACCACGGCCGGCGGGGTGGCGATCTCCTATGTCTACGACATCGCCAACCGCCTCACCAGCGTGGGCGGCGTGGCCTACACCTGGGACGCAAAGGGCAACCTGCTCAGTGACGGTGTGCGCAGCTACACCTACGACCACGCCAACCGGCTGACCGCGGTGGCCTACGGGCCCGACACCTACAGCTTCGCCTATAGCGGGCTGGGTGACCGGCTGCGCCAGACGGTGAACGGTGTGCCCATTGAGTACACCCTCGACCTGGCTGCCGGGCTCACCCAGGTGCTCTCCGATGGCGACAACGCCTACCTCTACGGCATCGGGCGCATCGGTGAACAGCAGCCTGAGGCGTGGCAGTACCATCTGGGCGACGCGCTGGGCAGCGTGCGCAGCTTGGTGGGTGCAAGCGGGGACCTGAGCCTAACGCAGAGCTACCAGCCGTTCGGGAACAGGTTGGTCGCCAGTGGGTCAGTCTCATCGACGTTCGCCTTCACTGGTGAGCAGATGGACGGCACAGGACTTGTCTATCTGCGGGCGAGATACTACGCGCCGGCCCAGGGACGGTTCTTGAGCCAGGACGTTTGGAGCGGAACTGTCTCTATGCCAAGCACACAGCACCCTTGGCTGTATGCACTTGCCAATCCGACAACGTTGACGGATCCAACCGGATCATTCCCTGAGTGGTGTCGAAGTCGATGGACCAAGTGGGGATATGCCAAGTGCGTATTGGACTACTACCACCTTGAGCCTGCCGGTTCCATATTCTTCAACGGCGATGCAGTGAGGAATGTCACAGGGGGAATAGGATGTTGGCGCGGCCCGATCGAGTACCGTGGACCTGGATACCTCGAAGGGTACAGCTGGTTCGGAACCGTGGTGTGGGGTGGCAAGGAAATCGTGTACGATTTCGCGACGATGGAGCGCAGTCAATTCACCTACATCGGGGCCGGCATCAGTGATTCAATGATTGGCGGCGGTTATGCGCTCTACGTGGGGCTCGCGGAAGGCCTGCGAAGCGATACTTCTCTGCGGACCCAGTATATCGGGCTCGGTTTCGTGGAAACCGTTGGAGCTGATATCAGCCTTGAAGATTATCTGAGTGGTGGGCTTGGTCTTGTTGGCACGACATCGCTTTCGGACTTCAAGTTGAGGACAATGAGCGCCTATGTTGGAGTCAGTGCCGGAATTGGTGTCCCCCTGGTAGATGTTGGATTCGGCATTGTCAACTTCACCGAGAGTCCTGGAGCCTATAAGCTATATTATCCTTCCGGGCAAGCCACTATGGTTGTGGATATCCTTGGTGGAAGGGAATCGCCATATCCCGAGATCGTACAGATCAGTGCCGAGTCTGAGCTGTTCAATATGCGGGGACTTGCAGCAAGCATCATCGCACCCTATTGGATCTACGTTCACGAGGAGATGGAGAATGAGAGGAATCGATCAAATCAGTAGCTCCTCAAGACGATTCCTCCAGCTATCCCTCTTGGCTCTCCTCGGATGGGGTTGCGGGTACATACCTTCCAGGGTCGCCTGGTCGACGGCTGAAGCAACCCACCAAGTACTGGAGAGCGGAGGCGCAGAGTCGCTGTGGGTGCGGTCGGAGGTGTTCGGCGAAAGCACGAACGCCGGCCTGAACATGAGCGCTTCGGACGGAAGGGTCTTCATCCTAGGAAGCGTGGCTGCAACAGAGACCCTCAGAATACTGGCTTTCGACGGTTGGAGCGGGGACATCCTCTGGCAGTCGGAACCGAAGCCTCAGATGCGAATGCTGAGTGATGGGGATGCTCTATTTACAGGGGAGACCGGCGGCGGTGGGAGGATCACGAGATACGACGGCTCGACCGGCGACGCCATCTGGTCCAGGTTCTTTTGGCGCGCGAGCGGCGTCAGGCACCTGTTCTTGGAGGGCGATAGGCTTCATGTGCTTTTGTCCCCAGAAGGCTACCGATTGCTGAGGAGTTCCGACGGGAAGACCGTGTCCCGACCGGTCATTGATCGGCCGCCGTCATTCCTCGAGTCGGCGATCTGCGGGCGGGTTTTCCAGACCCCGGTCATTGCGAGCGAGACAATCATCTATCGGACTGGGTGGGATGACGAACGGGGAACGGTCTGTGCGGTCGACAGTGCAACGGGCGTGCTGCTTTGGCAGACAGATCCCCTGGCAACCAGCAATGTGGCCGCCGGGGACGACGTCGTGTTCGTCCTTGCCGAGAGTGGAGAGCTGTTGGCGCTCGAAACCCAGACGGGCGAGGAAAGCCAGCAACTCCGCATCGCTTTTGGAGGAAGCTTGTCCTTCCAAGATGCTCCCGAGCCCAATATCCTCGCGTACGACACAGAAGACAGGTTGCTTTTCGCATATCTAGGTGGCAGCGACCAGTTGTTTGCCTTTCGGGTCGAGAACCACTCGACACACGACTAGACGACGAAAGTGACGGTCCGTTCAAGCCAGCTAGAGGCGAACGCGATCGGACAGATCATCTTCAAGCCGCGGATGCCGTGCCGTGGGAGCGGTGCAGGCTGACCTGCGCGTGTGGATCTCTAGCCGGCCCACGCAGAGCACCTGCCAACAAGCTACCGATGCTGCGGGGCAGGCCGTGTTGGTCCTGCCTCAAGGCGCGTACCGCTTCCGGGCCGATCTCAATGGCACGCAGTTTTGGAGCGGTTCGGCCAACCACTGCGCCGTGCCAGGTTGCGCGGCGGCGACCGTGGTGGTGACGCTGCCGGTGGCCGTCACCGTCCAGGACACGGATGGCACCCCCAAGGCCGGGCTGCCGGTCTACGCCTTCTCGGGCGGCAGCTACACCGGCTACAACGGCACCACCGACGCCGCCGGCCAGGTGCAGCTCACCCTGCCGCTTGGCGACTACCACTTCCGGGCGGACCTCGACGGGACCCAGTTCTGGAGCGGGATGACCGATCACTGCTCGTTGCCGGGATGCGAGCCGGCCACGGTCGTCGTGACAATCCCTGTCACCGTGACTGTGGCCGACACCGACGCCGTCCCGCGAGAAGGCCTGCTGGTCTACGCCTTCGACGGAGCGGCCT
>Ga0214473_10006068_pt1 | contig 14457 bp, 15 predicted proteins | sample RVTome_7_FD_203509 | JGI IMG/M metagenome (GOLD analysis project Ga0214473, IMG submission 203509) | Soil microbial communities from uranium-contaminated site in the Upper Colorado River Basin, Wyoming, United States - RVT98D197 | ecosystem: Environmental > Terrestrial > Soil > Contaminated >... | reverse complement strand
GTGATGTTTTTTTCCATGATGTTTTTCATCGCGCCGTTTGGCGCATTTGCCCTTGACCCTGGCTCGGCGAAGGGATCGCTCACGGTGAACGGCAAGGCCATTCAAATCAACAATAGCTATGCCCTTCTTCACGACAATGCAGAGAAGGTGCTTGATAATCCGAAAGAGCTTCGCATCCTGCTTATTGACAGGGATGTTAATGAAAGCACCCTTCAGGGGCTTGTCTTCCTGGAGGTTGAGCAGATGGCAAGAGAAGGCAAGGTACAGGGGATATTACTCAGGTTGAACCCTGCCAATCCCAATAAATTTATCATAACGTACCTGTATCCCCCGTCACGTCCGGGTGCATTTCTTATCACGAAGACCATCAGCACAACCGGGACAGATGCCTTCAAAAAATTCAAGATTGCAAATGGCCGAATCATCGGCGAGCTCGAAGACCATGACACTAAGCTTGGTGATGATCCGGACTCTCTGAAATTCGATATTTCCGTAAAATTTGATGTCCCGATGTTCAACGAACCAGCCATAACCGCAGACATTAAAGGCAAAGAGGCACAAAACAGTCCCCAGGCAATTCTCCTGCGCAAAAAGGCCGACGCTATGACGAAAGGTGATATGAAGGCCCTGCAGAAACTTTCAAGCGCCAAAGCCAACAAGACAGCTGAGACCTTTCTTTCCCAGGCCGGACCTGAGGCTGTTGCCTATATGAAAGAGGGGGGCGCTGAAATGAAACAATTGGTCAAAAAAATAAGCCGTCTGGTGGTGCGCGGAGACCGCGCAGTGATGCTGTTCGATGGCAAGCAATGGGCCAACTTTGTCAAAGAAGACGGTGAGTGGAAGTCTGACGATTAGAGGAAGGCGATGAACGTTGAAAGGATAATATTGAGTGAACATTAAAAAAAGGAGAAATAATCGTGAACATACTTGCAGGCGAATATGTGAAATATCTTTTTTTCTTATCTCTGGTATTGGGGGTTGCAGTGGCTGCTGATACTGCCTCAGCATCAACTCCTATATACCAGATCCAGTGGCAGGCAGACGGCATTATATCAGAGCTGGACATCAATGGTATTACAGTAGACAAAAGCTCTTCGGAATTTTCAGGGACAGGATCAGCGCCTTTAAACATATGGCTTAAGCCCGGCAAAAATGTTGTCACAATAAGGTTGAAATCCTTCCCTAAATCTGACAGCGGCTCTTTCAAAGTATTCCTGGCCAGGGCGCAGCAGGGTCAGTACGCAGATCAGGGGGAAAAGGTTTTTGAATTTTCATGGGAAAAAGGCAAATCAAAAGACAAGCTGCCTTTAGAGAAAAAATTTGAATTCACGCCTCAGTCTGTTCCGGCGCTCGAACTCTGGACAAAAACCGAACAGATAACCCTTGATGCAGGCACAGACAAGGCCATCCGTTCTTTTTTAACGACATTGAGCGATGCCTATACAAAGGCAGATGCTGACAAGGTCGCGGAACTTCAGGAGTTTAAGGTCATTGAAATTACCCGTGCCCTCGGCGGAAAAGAGATGAGCATATCTGAGATGAAGAAAGAAACGAAAGGTTACTTCAGCATGCTGAAATCAGAAAAGGCAAAATTCACGCCCATTGATACAGCGGGTGCAAAGCTGCAGCTTGTTGCAGAAAACAGGCTCGTCCTGGTCACGGCAAAGGACGGTACCCCGCCGCTTATTGCGAAATCACCGTCAGGTGAATATGTTGTAGATATATATCTTGCCCGCATAAACGGCAAGTGGGTCGTAGCGCGCTGAAAAAATAGATTATATGGACACATCTGCATGCAGAATCGGTGAATGGGCTAGCTGAAACCTAACATTTTTTCAAATTCTCTCTCCCGAAAGGCGAAAGCTGTCTGAGCTCTTTTATAACCAGAGGCATTATCTCAATAACCTTATCAACTTCTGCCTCTGTGTTATACCTGCTCAGAGAAAACCTGATAGAGCCGTGGATTAATGTTGCAGGCACGCCCATTGCCCTTAAAACGTGTGAAGGTTCCAATGAGCCCGAGGTGCAGGCTGAGCCTGAGGAGGCGCAGATGCCGAATTCATTCAGCCTGAGTAAAATTGCCTCTCCCTCTACATATTCAAAACTGATATTTGTCGTATTGGGAAGTCTGCTGTTTACATCTCCGTTTATCCTTGCATCTGGACAGAATTTCAAGAGTGCATTTTCAAGTTTATCCCTTAAACCCTTCAGATAGATTACTTCCTGAGAGAGTTTATCTCCTGCAAGCTCACATGCCTTTCCAAGCGCAATAATCGAGGCCACATTCTCTGTCCCGGCCCTTCTGCCATGTTCCTGATGCCCCCCGATTATATATGGATGAAACCTCGCGCCTTTCCTCACATACAAAGCCCCAACACCTTTTGGCGCGTGCAGCTTATGCCCTGATAATGAGAGCATGTCAACGGGAAGTTTCTTTAAATCTATCGGAATCTTTCCGACTGCCTGAACAGCATCTGTATGAAATAAGATTCCTCTTTCTTTAAGCATTTTCCCAAGCTCTGCAACCGGAAATATAACACCTGACTCATTGTTTGCATACATCAGCGATACAACAGCCGTGTCTTCATCCAATGCCTTCACAAGCTCATCAACATTTAATTGCCCCTGCTTGCTTACAGGCAGATATGTCGCCCGGTACCCTTTTCTTGCAAGATGTTTGCAGAAATTTAAAACAGCAGGGTGTTCAACCCTTGATGTGATGATATGTTTTTTATGAGGCACGGATTCAACAGCGCTCATAAGGCCGGTATTGTCGCTCTCTGTGCCGCAGCTTGTAAATATTATCTCCTCAGGCTCAGCGCCGAGAAGGTCAGCAACCCTTAACCTTGCCTCTTCAATTTTTCTGTGCAGTTGTCCCCCAAAGGTATGCATACTTGAAGGGTTGCCGTAAAATTCCCTGAGATATGGGAGCATCTCATCAAGCACCTCAGGCGCTATACGGGTCGTGGCGTTATTATCGAAATAGATGGTATCCATTATGTGCTTCCTCCAACTATAGATTTAAATATAATCTTATACAGGAAAGACTGCTTCATAATTCTTCTAATCGACAGATAATTAATATGGCAGTCGTTATTGCCATAAATGCCAAAGGTCCAGCCGTTTTCAGCTCTATGGTTTTTCTTGTAAGGTGTCGTATAAGAATTCTTCATCAGTCTTTCCTGCATCACTGCGCCCCCACTCTCATATTAATTATCTACAATCATCATTGCTGTCCAACATAGCTAAAAAGGGCTGAATGCCGAAGAAATACAATGACGACACATTAATAAAATTAATCCACATTTTGAATATTCATAAAACATCTATCATTTTGTTCCTTCAAAGCCAAACCTTTCAAACCGAGGTTGCACATCTTAATATCCTGTCGATTCATTGTATTTATGAGGTGTTCGGCCCTTTCATAAATTTCATTTTGGACAGGCATGGTCGCCCATAAGAATTCTTCGGCAATCTTTCCTGTATTCTCGAGATCACTGCGCCTCCACAGTTATTTCTTCGCCCACTATCTCTCTCAGCTTGTCCTGAATGCCTTTTATGGTAACATCTGCCATCAAACAACCGGTGCACATTCCGCGAAGAGCAATTATTACTTTATTTCCGTCAACGTCTATTAATTCTATATCGCCGCCATCTCCCTGCAAGCCCGGCCTTATCTCTGTTTCTATAATCTCCTGTATAAGGGCTATTTTCTGAAGATTGGTAAGTTTTTTGGGTACAGCAGGTTTTTCAGGTTTTTTAAATGACCAGATATCTCTGAGGATCGCCTCTATTTCGACTTTGCACTCACCGCATCCGCCGCCTGCTTTGGTAAAATCTGTAATCTCATCCACTGTTGTGAGGTGATTTTCTATTGCAACCTTACGTATCTTTTCTTCTGTGACATCAAAACATTTGCAGACAAGTCTGCCCTCCTCCTTAACCTCCGGAGGCTGGCCGCGGTAATTGGCAATAGCAGCCTCCAGCGCCTCTCTGCCCATGACAGAGCAGTGCATTTTTTCCTTGGGAAGACCGCCAAGAAACCCGGCAATCTCCTGATTGGTAACCTTCAATGCCTCATCAAATGTTTTGCCTTTAATGAGTTCTGTAAGGGCAGAAGAACTCGCGATAGCGCTTGCACAGCCGAATGTCTGAAACTTTGCATCAATTATCTTGCCGGTTTCCTTATCAACTCTGAGGTATAATTTTAATGCATCTCCGCAGACAATGCTGCCGACCTCTCCTACCGCGTCGGGATTTTCTATCTCTCCGATATTCTTCGGATGCAGAAAATGTTCTTTTACCTTGTCGGTATACTCCCACATTGCCTTTTATTCCCCGATATCTATTATCTCTGTTTTGTCAGAGTATTTTACAATTCTATATTCCCTCAGCTGCTCAAATTTCTTAAGGATATCCGACACCTTCAGGCTTGCTTCCTCAATAGCAAATAATCTTTTCTGGATCAGATCAGCATTAAAAGCTCCGCCCTGTATATCCTCCGTAAAGAGCTCTATTGCCATAATAAGATATGTCAACGGTTGTCTCATGTGATGAATCATTGAACGGGCTGTTTGAACAACAGCAGCGTCCTGCTTGGATTTTACAAGTTCGTCCTTGGTCCTGTTTAATTCTGTGATGTATTCGTGAAGCTTGATGTTGACTGTTTCCATTTCTTCATTTATTTCCCTGAGTTCTTTTTCTCTTATTTTTACAGCATCCTCCATCTTATTAAAGGCAGCGGAGAGTTTACCTACCTCATCCTCACCATGTATCTCAATCTGCCTTGAATAATCACCACCAGCTATCTTTACTGCTGAATCAGTTAACAAAAAAAGAGGGTGAACGAGTCTTTTCGATAACAGGATTGAAAAAGCAAAAGCGGCAATTAATGTTATAAGGGCGATATAAATAAGGGATTTTATTGTTTCTTTTACCATTTTTTCACCCATTCTCTCGGTAAGCCCCAGCCTTAACATCCCTGCCCGACCCTCAAATATTGGAGCTGAAAAGTCGTAGTAGGTTTCATTGTTTGCTTTAACAATCATATAATCAATCGCAATTTTTTTATGGCCAATATTCAAAAGTTCTTTAGGAAACCCGTTAGAAAAGGTGTTCAATAAAATCCGGCCGTTTTGTTCGACAAAGATATAGGCCACTTCTTTGTTTGCTTTCATGGTTTCTTCAAAAAGCTTCTCTATTGATACATAGTCTTTTATCAGTAAATCATCGGCTATGTGGTATGACATGATTGCAACAAGAGACTCACCGACCTCAATACTTTCCTCTTTAAGAATTTTCTTTACATACAAATCCACAAAAAAGATTGAGAAAACGGCATAAAACAATACAACTAACATCATGGAGAAGTACAATTTATATCTAAGGGACAGGTTTTTCACTTTATTTCTTAAGCCATTTCTGCATTTCTCTTACAGAATTATAAGAGGAGTCTTCAGGCACAATAAACCTCTCTATCCTTATTTCGGAAAGAATCTTTTTGCCCTCAGGGTCTTTGTCCATTTCAAGGAATATCTTTTTAAGACTTTCTTTTACTGCAAGAGGTGTTTGGGGATGAACAACAACAGGCGGAATGCCGAACAACGGCGACTTATAAATAATCTTTGTACCTTTTACACATTCCGAAGATTTTTCATTGCAGTAGTCCCATATCAAACCATCAACAGAAGCGCCGTCAACAAGTCTTTTTGATACGGCCTTAATAGAGTTGTCATGGCTGTATGTATAGATAACTTCTTTAAAAAAAGTTTCAGGTGTTTCACCCGTCTTTGAAAGCACATAAGTTGGAACAAGCTTGCCTGTATTTGAGTTGGGGTCTGTAAATGCAAAGCGCTTGCCCCTTAAGCCCTCGATATCTTTAATCGGGCTATTCCTATGGACAATGAAATATGCCTGATAAAATGGTTTCCCGTAAAGCATCGGAGCAACTAAAAGCTCCATCCCAAACTTGTCATGGCCTGTAACGTATGGGCCTGAGCAGACGAAGGCGAGGTCCAACTCCTTTCTTTCAAGCATGTCGTTGATCTCCTGATAGGTCTTTCTCTGTATAAGCTCAATAGGCCTTTCAAGTTTTCTGCTCACATATTTCATCATCTCATCATAATAAACAGCGGTTTCTTTCGGGGATATGACAGCAGCAACAGCTATTCTTATAGACTGCCTGTTGTTTAAATCATTGTCTCTTTGTGTTCTGATTTCTTTCTTTAAGTCAACAGCAACTGTTTTTTCATCTGTCTTTTTGCACGAAAACAGAAAAAGCGGCAGCAGCAGAAACATAAGGGCAAAAACTCCGTATAACCCCCTCTTATTCATAGAAAGATTATATCACATAAAATACCCTTGATAATATCTGAAATTTCTGGTTTCATTATAGCTATGCTGAAGAAGTTCATACTCGGGATTATTATAATCGTGTTCTTGTCCATAGGCGGACTGGTACTGTTCTTCCCGCTGGATTCTTTCATAAAGAAAAAAATCGATGAATCCGTAGGCCCGTATATCTCATTCAGCACGCTAAAGATAGGATGGAACTCGATAATGGCGGATGACGTTCTGATAAAGACTCCTGAGGGAACTGATTTCCTTAAAATAAAACAGCTTAGACTGAAACCTTCTTTTTTAGGACTTCTCAGAAAAAAGCTCGAGATAAAAGGCATTGAGCTCGATTCTCCGGCGCTCACGATAAAAAAAGCAAAGAATGGCAAATGGCTGCTGCCGGAATTTAAAAAGAAAAAAGGCGAAGGGAGCACCATGGAAGTTATTGTCAGGTCAGTGAGAGTTGACAGGGGCACCATACTATTTGCTGATGAAGTTCAAGGCGCCAGATTTGATCTGACGGATGTTGCCATAGATATGAGCAGCAGACTGTCCTTTTTCTCTGCAGGTAAGGCGTCCATAAATGCCTCTGCAAAGGTTTCGCCATCAGGGAAAATCTCCATGAATTCCAAAGGCGACATGGTCACCGGAAATTTCAAGGGCACGCTTTCAATAAAGGATCTAAACATGATACTGCTTAAACCCTATATGAAGGGAGATGTAGAGGTTAAAAAAGGCAGGCTGAATCTTGATTCAAATGTCAGCCTCGATAAGGGAAACGTAAAGGCTCCATCCCATCTTAATGTGAGGGATCTCGATATAGAGGCAAAGGGCGCCATTATGGGCGTATCGGCTCCGCTGGTTGTAGAACTCATTAAGAAAAAAGGCACGGTCGACCTTGATTTCAATATCTGGGGAAAATACGATAACCTCCAGAACGACCTTAAAGGCGCTTTCCAGAAAAAAGTTTTTACAGAGGTCGGTAAAACAATAACCAAGCCATTATTGGAAAATGTGGTTGATAGTATAGGGAGCATCTTTCAAAGGAAAAAATAGGGTCTCGGGATTCATTATCCACGCTGCTTTGATAAGACGAAAAAAATTTGATGATTAGAGCCGCTTAAGAATTTCCAAAACCACCTTCTGGCAGTTCTCTGCGGCTGTTTTTATATCCCATTTACTTCTGTCTCTGTTCTCAACGATATTGCTTATGCCTCTTATCTCGAGCAGCGGAATTCCATACATTGCGCATACATGGGCAAGAGCAGCGCCTTCCATGTTTTCGCATATTGCATTAAATCTTTTTTCAAGTTCCTTAGCCCTTTTGTTTGTGCCGGTGCAGGTCGAAACAGTAATAAATGTCCCTGATTTAATTTCAGGGGCAAGGGGCAAGGGGTTAGGGGTTAGTCTAAAACATTTAATCGCTTTCCCCGTTAAAGCTTTATCAAGCGGAAATTCACTGAAGTATTTTTTCCCGCCTTTTTTCAGGTAAGGTATCCCTATCGCATCGGCCGTATGAAAACCGTCTTCGAGCAAAAGCCCTTCATCGCCGTATATTTCTTTTTTGGCTATAGCTATATCCCCTACCCTGAGACCTGATGAAGGATATGCGCCGCCGATGCCGAAGTTTATTATAATCCCCGGAGAGAACTTCTCAATCAAAAGCGTTGCCGCATGCGATGCATTCGTTTTCCCGATGCCGGATAATGCAAGAACTGCGCTGCAGTTTTTTATCCTGCCTGAATAAAAATCCCTCAAACTGCTTCTCCTGAGATGATTGATAATAATGCGGGATTCCATTTCTGTGGCAGAGATAAGTCCTATGGTCGTTTTAGCCTGCATTTTCCAGTTTTCTCCAATGAATGGATATTACACCATTCCTTTGCTGCCTGTCTATTTTTAACGCCTCCAAAAAACCTCTTGACATGCTCAGCCCAAATCAGTAAAATCAGACCAATCAGAACAATCAGCAAATTTTGAACATGTCAAAGAGGGGGTTACAAAATGACTAAAAAAGAAAAAACCAAATACTGCTGTCCTCCGATGGATAAAATCAGCTGCTGCAAGGTCGAATCACTGATAAGCGTGGATGAGCGGGGACAGATGGTGCTCCCGAAAGAATTGAGGGACAAGGTAAATATCCGTGCAGGCGACAAGCTGGCAGTCACTACATGGGAAAAGGACGGGAAGATATGCTGCATTACCCTCATCAAAGTGGATGAGCTTGCAGAGATGGTAAAGGGCATGCTGGGACCGGTAATGAAAGAGATTACACAAAAATAATTCAAATGAGGTTGTCAGATGAAAAACATGAAAATCAAAAACATCGTTAGAAACGGCTATGCAAAAATAGCCAGAAAAGAAAGCTCGTGCTGCAGTCCGGCAGTTTCTTGTTGCGGGAGTACTGATACGACAGAAGGTATCAGCAAAAAAATGGGCTATACCGACGAGGAACTGCGATCAATCCCTGAGGGAGCAAATCTCGGGCTTGGATGTGGAAATCCGGTTGCCCTTGCCACTTTGAAAGAAGGCGAAACAGTTCTCGACCTCGGCTCGGGCGCAGGATTTGATTGTTTCCTTGCAGCTAACAAAGTTGGAAAAAATGGAAAAATTATCGGCGTTGACATGACTCCTGAAATGGTGGAGAAGGCCAATGTAAATGCCAGAAAAGGAAAATACAAAAATATTGAATTCAGGCTCGGAGAGATCGAAAATCTGCCTGTTGCAGACAATTCTGTTGATGTTGTTATTTCAAATTGTGTTATCAATCTTTCGCCTGAAAAAGAAAAGGTTTTCAGTGAAGCATTCAGGGTGCTGAAACCAGGCGGACGACTGATGGTCTCAGACCTTGTCCTGCTCAAAGAACTTCCAGTATCCATAAAAGATTCCATTGAGGCGTATATCGGCTGCCTGTCAGGAGCGATATTGAAAGACAATTATATGGATGCAATAAAAAAGACAGGCTTCAAAAATATAAAAATAATGAGCGAATCACATTATCCCATCGAATTGATGGCTAATGACCAAACTGCAAAGGCAGTTATTGAGAATTTCAGGATAGCGCCGGAAGATATTAAAGAAATAGCAAATTCAGTTGTAAGCATAAAGGTATATGGGATTAAGCCAGACAGAGGTTAAATGCATGATAGCCAGCGAATTTATAAAGTAAAAACTTTATGCTTAACAAAATTCAACAGGCATTAAAATCAGATGCTGAGCTTGAATCGCTTCTGATAAAAGCCAGGGAATACGCTGATATCTATCTGCTTGCCAAAAATCGGCAGAAAGGCTGTGATGGCTTAGGCGAGATGACCAATCTTAAGGACGAGTTCAAAGGAATATTAGGTGAATTAATTGAATATTGTAAAGACAGAAAATATATTGACAATAATTTTTCATATGATGTGGACCTGCTGGCAGATGAAATAAACGCTTTAATTAAAAAATAACAGAGAGATACTCCAGAGGTGATGTTGCTAAAGGTTATGTTTTTATGCACAGGTAATTCCTGCCGCTCACAGATGGCAGAGGGATTTGCGCGGGAACTGGGAAAAGGCCTGATAGAACCCTATAGTGCCGGACTCATGGCTACAAGGGTTCATCCGAAGGCAATCGCTGTCATGAAAGAAATAGGGATAGATATCTCAAACCAGAAATCAAGAGAGATAGATAGCGAACTCTTGCAGAAAATGGACGTTATAATAACATTATGCGGAAATGCCGAGGCATCCTGCCCGATGACCCCGCCTGAGATAACGCGCATACACCGGCCAATAGACGATCCGGTTGGCACCGTCGGAGCTGAAGAAGACATTCTGGAAGCATTCAGAAAAGCAAGGGAAGAAATTAAAAACAGGGTTATAAATTTTATAGAGACTCTAAAGAAAGAGAGGAAATAGGTATGACATCCAACGTAGTACGGAAGCTATCTTTTATCGACAGATTTCTTACATTATGGATTTTTATCGCCATGGCCTTTGGGGTCGGCATTGGCTACTTTTTCCCGGGAAGCGAGAAGTTAATTAATACCTTCAGCGTGGGAACGACGAATATTCCGATTGCAATAGGCCTCATCCTCATGATGTATCCGCCCTTGGCAAAGGTGCGTTACGAGGAACTCGGCGAGGTATTTAAAAACAAGAGGGTATTGACTTTATCGCTCATTCAAAACTGGCTGATAGGCCCTGTGCTTATGTTCCTGCTTGCTGTTATCTTTCTCCATGACTATCCGGAATATATGGTGGGACTCATTATGATAGGACTTGCACGGTGCATTGCAATGGTGATTGTATGGAATGACCTTGCCTGCGGCGACCCGGAATACGCCGCAGGACTTGTGGCGTTCAATTCCGTATTTCAGGTTCTTTTTTATTCTGTATATGCGTATATTTTTATTACAGTTCTTCCGGTGTGGTTCGGCCTTAAAGGCGCTGTTGTGGAGGTTACAATAAAACAGATTGCCAAAAGCGTATTCATCTATCTTGGGATTCCATTCATTGCCGGAATGATTACAAGATTCATCATGATGAAAATAAGAGGTCGTCAATGGTACGAAAAGGTTTTTATTCCCCGAATAAGTCCTGTTACGCTCATCTCGCTTCTTTTTACCATTGTTGTGATGTTTTCCCTCAAAGGCAATTATATAATCAGGCTTCCCTTTGACGTAATCAGGATTGCCATACCCCTGCTGATTTATTTTATTGTGATGTTTCTTGTTTCCTTTTATATGGGCAAAAAGCTCGGCACGGACTACCCCAAAACAGCCACGCTTTCATTCACAGCGGCAAGCAATAACTTTGAACTTGCAATTGCGGTTGCTGTTGCGGTCTTCGGCATCAATTCCGGCGTTGCATTTGCCACGGTAATCGGGCCATTGGTGGAAGTGCCGGTATTAATCGGGCTGGTTAATGTGGCGCTTTATTTCCAGCGGAAATATTACGGAGATCAGTACTGTAAGATAAAAGCGGCGGAGCCGCTCTAAGATAATAACAGGAGGTGCGATATGAAAGTGGAGATATATGACCCTGCAATGTGCTGTTCATCGGGACTCTGCGGGCCGGCACTTGACCCTGTGTTAGTGAAAATGAATGATGCCGTTATGGCGTTGAAGAAGCAGGGCGTTCAAGTACAAAGATACAACCTCGCGCAGCAGATAAAGGAGTTTATGACAAATAAAATTGTTGCCGACCTGCTCAGCAAAAACGGCAAGAAGATATTGCCGATAATAATTGTCAACGGAAAGGTATTCAGAACAGGTCAATATCCATCGTATGAGGACTTATGCAGGGCGCTTGGAATCGAGCCGTTGAAAGAGAGGAAGCCGATTTCATTAATGAGCAAATAAAAATTGTCATTGCGAGGTCGCATCGACCGTGGCAATCTTATTAAAAAAGGCGGGATTGCTTCGTTTCACTCGCAATGACATCTCTGAACAGTCTCAAATTGAATAATATTAGCGAGGCAACAAAATGACGAAATATATATTCTTTTCCGGCAAGGGCGGTGTAGGCAAAACAACAATGGCGTGCGCCACCGCTATCCACTATGCATTAGAAGGCAGAAAGACGCTCATTGTTACAACAGACCCTGCATCAAACCTTGCAGACGTATTTGAACAGAAAATAGGACATAAGGTAACCCCGATTAAAGGTGTAAATAATCTCTCTGCCATGGAAATAGACCCTGATGAGGCAACAAGGGAATACAAGGAGCGCATCATAGGGCCATTCAGGGAAATCATGCCTGAAGATGTCATTGACTCTCTTGAAGAAAACCTGAGCGGCCCCTGTACCACAGAGATGGCATCCTTTGACCGGTTCATAGACTTCATGGAAGGCGATGAGTATGACGTCATAGTCTTTGACACAGCACCGACCGGCCACACCATAAGATTGCTTGAGCTTCCGGTGGACTGGTCAAGACATATTGAGGAATCAGCAAAAGGAAGTGGTCAGACATGTCTTGGTCCTGTTCAGTCCATACAGGAATCGAAAGATAAATATGACAGGGCAACAGCGCTGCTAAAAGACCCTGAACGAACGACATTCATATTTGTCATGAGACCGGAAGAGCTTTCCCTCTACGAAACTCTAAGGGCCTCAAAAGAGCTTGAGACTATAGGGATTAAATCAGGAGAGATTATCATCAATGGAATCCTGCCTGAAGAGGTCTGCGAGATTGAATTTTTCAGGAGAAAATATAATTCACAACAAAAGGTAATCAGAGAAACAGAAAACACAATAGAGAAACCGAAGAGATATATGCTTTTGAGGGATAATGAGGTAAAAGGGGTTAGTGCATTAAAGGGTGTAGCAGAAGAATTGTTTGCAAAAAATCCCCACATTTCCCCCTTTTCCAAAGGGGGATTTCAATCATTTCCTCATTTAGCAAAGCCCCATTCTTTAGTCCCCACTTTAGCAAAGGGGGGTGAGGGGGGATTTTCACATGAAGAATACAAATCTGCACTCAACATTGAAAAACCTGACATCGACGCGCTCTTCCTGGCTGACGGTCAGACAAAGGCTATATTCTTTACAGGCAAGGGAGGCGTTGGAAAGACCTCGATATCATGTATAGCTGCTTTATATATCGCACAAAAAGGGGTTAAGACTCTTCTCGTCACGACCGACCCTGCTGCCCACATCGGCGAAGTCCTCGATGTTAAGATTGGAAGCAAGCCGGAAAAAATTGCAGATAACCTTTTTGCGGTTATGGTCAACCAGCAGGAGGCCTTTCAGGAATATAAAGAAAAGGTTCTGGGCGAAGCACGGGGCAAATATTCAGAAAACATGCTTGCGACAATGGAGGAAGAACTCAATTCTCCCTGCACAGAAGAAATGGCTGCCTTTGATAAGTTCATACAATTCATAGAAGGCAAAGATTACGAAGTCGTCGTATTCGATACCGCTCCAACAGGGCATACCCTTAGACTTCTCGCCCTTCCGTTTGATTACGCAAAACAGGTAGAAATGATGGTCTCAACCGGTGAAGGAGCAAAGGTTAAAGAAAATACTCAAAACAGGTTTAAAGAGATCATTAATACACTCAGGGATAAAAACCGTACTGTTTTCAGCCTCGTTCTTTATCCCGAGTCTACCCCGATTATGGAATCATACCGCGCAATGCTTGATTTAAAAGAAGCCGGAATAGAAACTCAAATGATTGTCGCCAATATGATACTGCCTGAAGAAATATGCACCAATGACTTCTTCAAAAACAGGAGAAGGATGCAAATGAAATATCTGGAAGAAATTAAGGACAGATTCAATCTTCCCGTGCTCCGGTTTCCGCTGATGTCCGATGAACTGAAGGGCCTCGATGCACTTTATAATGTATTGCTGACCTGGAAAAATCACTGAGTTTGCCGGCATGTTTTTGCGAAAATAATACAGCATTTTCCCCTTGCAATTCTTATCGTACTTGATATAATTCCTTAAAAGGGGCTTAAAAACGGTTATTCAGACATTTGCTGTTTTCTTCTTACAGCAAACCCCTGCTTAAACCAGATTGCTTTTTATAAAGAGCATGGGCAGTGCTATTAAGAATTTCAGGAGTGCAATCTCAGGGAAAGAAGGGGGAGTGAACAAAGGGAGATTCGTTGATTATTCGGCAGTAAAGCAATAGTTGTTTAATTAAGTAAAGAGGAGGAAAGAGAATGAAGATTAAGAGAAGAGACTTTCTCAAGGCAGGCATTGCAGCCGGTGCAGCAATGACTTTAGCCGGACCTTCGCTCAATGCATTTGCAGCAAAACCTGCTGCGCTTGCAGGCGAAAAAGTGAGCGGCAGCACAGACGCAGGCAAATGGATTCCGTCCACATGCCAGGGTTGCACTGCATGGTGTCCGGTGGAGTTCTTTGTTCAGGAGGAACGGGTCGTCAAGGTGCGCGGCAACCAACTCAGCAAAGCCAACAACGGCTACTGCTGTCCCAGGGGCCACATGATGCTCCAGCAGGCCTATGACCCGGACCGTATCAAGGTCCCAATGAAACGAACCAACCCGGAAAAAGGGCGCGGCATTGATCCCAAATTCGTGCCGATCTCCTGGGACGAGGCCCTTGATACCGTCGCCGACAAGATGATGGAATTGCGCAAGGCCAACGAGCCGGCAAAGCTGATGTACAT